>Ga0315547_1000260_pt1 | contig 57810 bp, 40 predicted proteins | sample SalMarSW160240MG_2_FD_202542 | JGI IMG/M metagenome (GOLD analysis project Ga0315547, IMG submission 202542) | Salt marsh sediment microbial communities from the Plum Island Ecosystem LTER, Massachusetts, United States - Salt Marsh Sediment SW1601-240 ...
AAACGGACGTTATTATATAGGACAGACACAAAATCTGGCTAAACGTTTAGAGAAACATTCGCGTGGCAAGACTAAATCAATGAAGAATCGCGGTGAGTTTGATGTGGTTTACCTCGAGAGCTGTCCTTCTCGAGCAGATGCCATGAGACGTGAGAAGGAGATTAAGAGCTATGAAGGGGGCGGAGCGTTTAAGAGGTTGTTGTTAGGTTTCTCCAAACAAAAAATGATAATTGCCCGAGCTGGCTTAAGTTCCCGTCCCGCCAACGGCGGGAGATAAGCAGTTGTGGGGCTTATAACTCTCGGGAAGCATCGGGAATAGGGATCTCCGATGCTCTGACGCTTGGCTTTGGCATTTCCTAATGCCGAAGGATCTGGTATCCCGCCATTGGCGGGATACCCCGGGTTTCCTTCGGCTCGTCCTGCGGACTCTCGCTTAGGATCTAAGGACGAATCCCGGTCTCTCCGTTTTTTAATTGCACAATTTTTATTGATATATTGATATCTCGTTACTAACAGATGCCCTCGTCCGTTACCCTTTCCTTTCCCGTGGCGGACAGGGCGTCCACGACTAATAACCCATCGACGACCATCTCACAAAAAAATGTAACCCCCCCCTTTATTTTTTTCTTGATAACTGCACAAATGAGCAGTATATTACGTATAAGAAGTAGACACAGAACAAGAGGATTCATGCTGACGGTTCAAAGTTTACCACAAAAGGAGGTCTTATGGGAAAGGAGTTAACTCCCAGACAAAGGGAGGTTCTGGATTTCATCCGTGAAATGATAGAAAATAAGGGATTACCTCCCACCATCCGGGAGATTGGAGAGAGGTTCAAGATAGCCTCAACTAACGGGGTGAGGGCTATTCTCTCTGCCCTGAGCAAAAAAGGATATATTCAGCGTAAGCCTTTGGTTTCGCGGGGAATTGAGCTTATCAAGAAGACAAAATCTCTGTTTGACTACGGCGAGAATAGCATCTTTGTGACGGTTCCTCTGCTGGGCAGAATTGCCGCCGGTTTGCCCACTCTGGCGGTGGAGAACGTTGAGGGATCCATCGCAGTGGACAGATCCTTTATTCCGGGTGGGGACGTCTTCTCCTTGCGGGTGGAGGGAGAGAGCATGAAGGATGAGGGCATCTTCGACGGTGATTATGTGCTGGCAAGAGCACAGTCCATCGCGGAAAAAGGGGATATCGTGGTTGCGGTTATCGGTGAAGAAGCTACGGTAAAAACATACGTTCCACAGAAAAACAAAGTTAAGCTGGAGCCTGCCAACCCAGCCTTCAAACCCATTGTGGTGGACCGAAAGAGTCCGGACTTCCGCATCGCTGGAAAGGTTATCGGGCTTTTGAGAAAGATGTGAGAAATAGCTGTGAGTAAGTTAGGGAATTTATTGAACTTCTTTTTACCTCACCCCCTTAGTCCCCTTCAGGGTGAATCCCTTCAGGGTGAACCCCTCTCCATTTCATGGAGAGGGGGAGATAGGGGGAGAGGTCTTTAAATCAGATTCCTTTATCGTTACAAAGAATAATTTGAACAGAAGTGCCAGTTGAAGAACAGGATAAAGAGAGCTCTGAAAAAGTCAAATGAAGAGGGGGTTTTTCTGGAGTGTCAAGCTTTAGCTTGACTTGTCCTATGGATCCTGCGGAAAACTTCTTGTCCGCAGGATCCCCGCCTTTGGTGGGGAAAAGGCAACCAACTTTACATGGTTCACCTAAAGGTGAACACTCCATATTCTCCTCTCAAAGTAGTTTTTTAGAGACCCGGATAAAAATTTTTTGACTATGGATCAGGAGATAAATCAGCCTATCGACATGATGGTGGTATTCCAAAAAGGAAGAATGGTTCCCGTCCGTTTCAGATGGAACGGAAGGGTGATAAAAATAGCCAAACTAACCGGTTGGTGGAAGACCAATGAGGGGAAATTCAGGATAAGACATTTTGCGGTTATAGATGAAAATTCCCAATTTTGCCAACTCTCCTATAAGGAGAGAACCGCCGAATGGTTTTTAGACAAGATTTGGGTGGAATAGAGATCCGATGATTATTCCAAAGCTCAGAATGCATAAATCAGATGGGACTGATGATTGCCTGACTTCACCTAATATGGGCAAAGCTCAATTTCGATCCGAACTTGGGTCTTGCGGGTATGCCCGAAAAGAACCGGTGATCTTACATGTGGATATGGATGCCTTCTTCGCATCGGTGGAACAAAAAGATCGCCCCTGGCTTGCGGGGAAGCCGGTGGTGGTGGGAGGAGATCCGCAAAAGAGGCGTGGAGTGGTTACCGCCGCTTCCTATGCCGCCAGAGGGTACGGGATAAAAGCGGGAATGCCGTTGGTCACCGCCAAAAGATTATGCCCGCATGCGGTCTTTCTTATTGGAACGGATGGGGATAAATACGAGTACATATCCTCCCGTTTTATGAGAATTTTCTATCAATTTACCCCCCAGGTGGAACCCTATTCCATAGATGAAGCTTTTCTGGACATAACCGGCTGTGAGAGACTGTTTGGACCGCCTGTTCAACTGGCGAAGAGGCTGAAGGAAAGGATTAAAAAACAACTTGGACTTTCCTGTTCGGTGGGCATTGCCCCCAATAAGCTTTTAGCCAAGTTAGCCTCCTCTCTGAACAAGCCGGATGGCTTAACCTTGATCCCCAAAGATAAAGCAAAGCAGATATTGAGTCCTCTGGAGGTGACCAAGCTGTGCGGCATAGGAGGTAAGACCGCAAAAATTCTTTCCAACTTAGGTATTCATACTCTGGGAGAGCTTGCCTCCTATCCGGTGGAGGTTCTGAAAAGAAAGTTCGGTAAAAATGGAGAGTGGCTTCATCTGGTTGCCAATGGCATTGATCACTCCCCAGTATTCTCTCAATTCATACCGGAGAAGTCAATGGGGCATGCACGCACCTTACCGCATGATGTCATCAATCAAGAAGAGATATCCTCTGTGCTTCTGGTTTTGTCTGGCATGGTGGCGAGAAGACTACGACAAAAAAAGTTGGTGGGGCAGACCATCACCCTGAGGGTGAGATACTCAGACTTTGCAAGTTTGACCAGGTCAGAAACCATCGCCCATCCTACTGACTCTGAGCATATTATCTTTGGAATAGCTCAGAAGCTGGCGTTTGGTGTTGCATCAGGAATTAGAAGAGTGAGGCTTCTGGGGGTGAGCGTGTCCCGTCTTACAAAAGACGGGGAGTCTTTGCAGACTTTCCTTCCTTTTGCGGAATATATAGATAAAAGAGAAAAGATTTATGCGGTGATGGATAGAATCAGAGATAAGTTTGGGGAGGGATCGATCAGATGGGCAGGGGCTGCCTCTTTTATTTGAAATTATTACTAATGCATTGATTTCCATGTTCGGACAGGGGTTGTACCCCTGTCCGTAGAAGGTGAAGGGGCGGGGGCTCGTCCTGCACTTCGTCCTGAGACTCAGTGTCGAAGGAAAGGCTCGCCCTGAAGGGTTCAACCCCCGCCCCAACAAGTAAAATTGAGGCACAGCCTCTTTAGCTCCACCCTTCATTTGCACATCATTTTCTAGCTGGCTGATCGTCGCTGGGAGCTTATTATGGCGCCAAAACCGGTGAAGAGGAGAGTAAAATAGACGGGCCACTCCAGATAGGGGATATTCAAAAGAATGGTTAAAACCACAAGTCCCAGAAGCATGGACCAGATCAGTGAAGGCTCTTCTTGTTTTCCTAAAGCCTTTATGATTTTCTCTCCCACAAAAGTTGCCACCGGGATTTTGGCAATATAGACTAAGATGGCGTAAGCGAAGAGGGCAATGATTGCAATAGGTATGCCGATTATAGTTACGACCAAGATGAGAATGGCTATAGGTATACAAACCATGAACACAAAGCCCAAACCTAAGCTTTTTAAGAAAAAGCCTGAAACCGCCTGCTTGGCTTGGTAGGCGTTCTTCTTGAAGATGAGCGTTAACACAATTCCGGTGACCATCAAAGCTAAAAGGAAAAGCATCTCTATAATCAGAGATTTTGCCGTAAATATGTTTTTGGGCTTTTTCTCTCCTTCAGGCTCCATTTCAGTCCAGACGGTCTCTCCAGAGATTTGTGCTCCCGATTCAATCTTAGCTTTTTTTTTGCTTTTGTATTTGAAATCTCCTTCGATTTTAGCGGTGGGCATGAGTGTAATCTTTTCTGCCTTGACCGAGACATCTCCATTCACGATCCCGTAAATAATCAATGTGCCCATAGAACCTTTTAAACTTCCTCCCAATTTGCCATGCAGGATCACCTTTCCGCAGAAGGCGGTGATATCCCTCTCGATGTCTGCGTTGGGTTTTATATCCAGCACACTGCAGAAAGCGATCAGATTCCGGTTCAACTTCCCGTTGATGTTGATATTCTGAGCAAATCCTCTTACGCTCCCCTTAACCTCTCCTAAGATGTCTAAATTTTGTGACGCCGCATTGAGGCTTCCCAGGATTAACCCGTTTTGAACCAGTGACTGCGTGGCGGAGATTAAATCTCCCTCCACTATACCATCCAGCTTGATGTCACCTCCAGCTATTACCAGATCATCATGGATAATTGAAGTGTCTGCAAAGAAAAGATTATCTGCCGTCTTAAATTCCGTTCCAGAAGAAGAGTCGAAGATCAACAGCACAAGAATCATGGTAAGGATAAATACGAGTATCTCCGCTTTGCTAAATCCTAACATGGTTTCTCCTCTTTAAGATATAATATTCCTCTTTGGGTTACGCATTTTACCAACCTAAGTTTCAAAATATCTCCAGGGACATCAAAAATAGCAGGTTAGAAAGGATGTAATCGACTGTATTCACATTTTCTTATCTGATCGAACGGTTCAGATAAAATATAAGAAACTGAAACGGAAAGCAAGAAATTTCCATTCTACATAGATGTCAATCAAAAACCGTCGCTTTTTCATCCAAGATAAGGAGATGGGTGTATCTTCTATCTCTTTATTCCCCAGCTCCGAAAAATAAAAGTTGACAATTGTGGGAAAAACTTTAGATTGGTTTTCCTGATCTGATTAACTTTTGGGCACAAAGGAAAAAATCAATATGAAGGTGATAATTCCAGTAGCAGGAATCGGGACCAGACTCAGACCTCATACCTACTCAGTTCCCAAAGTTCTTCTTCACGTAGCCGGAAAGCCGATTTTGGGGCATATTCTGGACATCGTTCGGCAACTGAAACCTGATGAGGTGGTGTTGATAATCGGGTTTCTGGGCGACCAGATTGTTGAATATGTTAAGAAAAATTATAGGTTCAAATGCAAATTCATAGAACAGACGGAACTTAAAGGACTGGGATATGCCATCAACATGGCATCTTCGGAAATGGAAGATGATGAGCCAGTGTTGATAATTCTGGGGGATACGGTGTTTGAGGCAGATCTTCTTCCGGTGATTCGGGGAGGATACGATGCCTTGGGTGTGAAGAAGGTGGCAGATCCACGGCGTTTCGGCATTGTGGAGATGAAGGGAGGATTTGTCAAGAAGCTGATCGAAAAGCCGGAGGTGCCCACCAGCAATTTAGCCGTGGTGGGGGTGTATTACATCAAAAGCACCCGTATGCTAAAGAGGAGCTTAAACGAGATAATCGCAAAAAAAATAATCACCAAAAGCGAATTTCAGCTAACCGATGCCTTACAGTTGATGATCGATCGAGGGGTAAAGTTTAAAACCTTTAACATAGCTGGCTGGTATGATTGCGGGAAGCCGGAGACCCTGCTTGAGACCAACAGGCAACTTCTGGTAAAGATGAAGCCTCAAAGGAGGCTTAAGACCTCGCTTATCATCCCTCCAGTGTTTGTCTCCAAAACGGCTCAGGTTAAAAATTGTATTCTGGGTCCAAATGTGTCTGTAGCAGAGGGTGCTATACTCAAAAATTCGGTCATAAAGAATTCGATAATTGGAGAGCAAGCTTGCGTGGAAAACTCGACTTTGGATTCCTCCTTGATAGGAAATTGTGCTCAGATCAGAGGAGCATTTCATCGCCTCAATGTAGGAGATTCGTCTGAGATCGATTTAACCTGATCCATCTTCTATTGAAATTGATTCATCTTGAATGAACAATAGTTTTTCGAAGCTGGTTTAACGGTAATGAAACTCGTTTCGAAGCTTGAAGCTAGGTGATTGAAGCTGGAAAATTCCCAACAGATGAAATAGATGGAAAATTTCGGGCATCCCGCCTTCGGCGGGACAATCGAGCTTCGTTATGAGCACAGACGTGCCCGTCTGGGCTTCACCAACGACAAACAAAAGAGTTCATGAGAATTAGTCTTAGAAGATTTCAAATCACTATCGATTTACCAGGCTTGACGAAAAGGAGCTAAAATGTCTGCAAAAAAATACTTTTTCACCTCTGAGTCAGTGACCGAGGGGCATCCGGACAAGATGTGCGATCAGATTTCCGATGCGGTCTTGGACGAGCTGATAAAACAGGATCCCTTAGCCCGGGTGGCATGTGAAGCCTTCGTCACCGTGGGTCTGGTCATCGTGGGAGGAGAGATAACCACCAAAAGTTATGTTGATCTCCCCCGGCTGGTGCGGAGACTCATAAAAGATATTGGCTATATCGACGCCAAATTTGGATTCAGTGCTGAAGGTTGTGCTATTCTGAATGCCATCGGCAGTCAATCCCCGGACATAGCCCAAGGGGTAAATACAGGTGGAGCGGGAGACCAGGGGCTGATGATCGGATATGCCTGCCGGGAAACCCCTGAGCTTATGCCTTTGCCCATCATGCTGGCTCACAAGCTCTGTCGGAGACTGGCTGAGGTGAGAAAGAAAAAGATCTTACCCTATCTGGGTCCGGATGGGAAATCTCAGGTCACGGTGGAATACGAGGATGGTATCCCCAAAAGAGTGGACACGGTGATTTTAGCCTGCCAGCATACCGAAGAGATTTTGGACTCCACCGGAAAGATGATTACCCAGAAAGCAAGAGAGGAGATAATAGAGAATGTGGTAAAGCCAACCGTCGGAGAGGAACTTCTGGATGATAAAACCAAGTATTTTGTCAACGCTACGGGGAAATTCATAATTGGCGGACCTCAGTCCGATACCGGCATGACCGGCAGGAAGATCATCGTGGATACCTATGGTGGCACGGTGCCTCATGGTGGAGGGGCATTTTCCGGAAAAGACCCCACCAAGGTGGATCGCTCTGCCACCTATGCCGCCCGCTATATTGCGAAAAACATCGTAGCGGCAGGGCTGGCAGACAAACTGATGATCCAATTAGCTTATGTCATTGGAGTGGCTGATCCGGTCTCCATCATGATAAACAGCTTCGGAACATTAAAGGTCCCGCACAAAAGACTTCGGGAGATGATCAGAAAGCATTTTCAGCTTACTCCTGCGGCAATCATGGAAATGCTGAACCTGAGAAGACCTATCTTTAAGTTGACCTCCGTCTATGGGCACTTCGGCAGAACCGAGCCGGAGTTTACCTGGGAGAGGACTGATAAGGTGGAAGATTTGAAAAAGGATGTTTAAGGGTTCAACCTGTTGGGGCGGCTATTGAAAAACTCTGTTGGCAGGGCTGAATGCCCTTCAGGGTGTCCTTCGATCCCGAAGATCTCAGGATCGAGGGAAATCCCTTTCCTTCGACCCTGAGGTCTCAGGACAGAAGGGCAGGATGAACCCTGCCCTATGGGTGATAGGTTATTGTCTCCCATAGGGCGGGAATTTTCGTATGAATGCATACGCATATCCCGCTCCCGGAAGCAAGCATTTTCAACATACTGCCAGCAGACCGGAGTGCACCCCGCCGATGGCGGGGTGCGGTTTTTCTACAATAAATCGCGAAAGCCCAGCGAAGCGTCCAGACGGACGCCCCCAGACGGGGGCTCGTCCGAGCCCGTCTGGGCGGGATCTCCGCTTCGCTCCGACAAGCTTTCGCACTCCTTCTAAAACATTTTTTAAACACCCCTAAACACCAAAACGGCAATTAGCCAGGAGGAAGCCATGAAACATGATATCAAAGACATAAAGTTAGCCAAGCAGGGCAGATTAAGAATCGAATGGGCGGAAAGAAATATGCCGGTTCTGAGATTAATCCGGGAGAGGTTCAGCAAGAAAAAACCGCTTGAAGGGGTCAAGATTTCCGCCTGTCTTCATGTGACCACGGAGACCGCCAATCTGATGCACACTCTGGTGGCAGGTGGTGCCAAGGTGGCTTTATGTGCCTCCAATCCCTTATCCACCCAGGACGACGTAGCCGCCTCTTTGGTTTCCGATCTGGGCATACCGGTTTTCTGCATCAAAGGGGAGAGCAATAAAGTGTATTACCAGCACATCATGAGTGCTCTGGAAATTGAGCCTGACATAACCATGGACGACGGAGCAGACTTAGTTTCAACTTTGCACTCTAAACGAAAAAAACTGCTTTCGAGTGTGTTGGGTGGAACCGAGGAGACCACCACTGGAGTGGTTCGTTTAAGAAGCATGGAAAAGCATAGGGTGTTGAAATATCCGCTAATATCGGTGAATGATTCCAAGACCAAGCATTTCTTTGATAATCGTTATGGCACAGGTCAGTCCACCGTAGATGGTATCTTACGCGCCACCAACTTTCTTTTAGCCGGATCAAAGGTGGTGGTAGCAGGATATGGCTGGTGCGGCCGGGGATTTGCTACCAGGGCTAAGGGAATGGGGGCAGACGTCATCGTTACCGAGGTGGACCCCTTAAAGGCTATTGAGGTGGCGATGGATGGCTTCCGGGTGATGCCAATGATAGAAGCGGCCAGAGTGGGAGACATCTTCTGCACCCTTACCGGAGATATAAACGTGATCCGGCAAGAACATTTCCGAGTGATGAAAGACAATGCGGTGGTGTGTAACTCCGGGCATTTCGATGTGGAGATCGATATTCTCAGTTTAAAGAAGATGGCTAAGAAAAAAAGACAGATAAGGGAGTTTGTGACCGAGTATACCCTGCCCAACGGCAGGAGGATAAATCTTTTAGCCCATGGGCGGCTGGTGAATCTTTCCGCGGCAGAAGGACATCCTGCCTGCGTGATGGATATGTCCTTTGCCAATCAGGCTTTATCCGCTGAATATCTGGTGCAAAATGGCAATAAATTGGAAAATAAAGTTTATGTAGTTCCTGAAAAAATAGACTCCCAGATCGCCCGCCTGAAATTGAAGGCTTTGGGTGTTAAAATCGATCGTCTCACCCCGGAACAAAAAGAATATCTTGCCGCCTGGGAATTGGGAACGTGAGGAACAATCTTCGTCTCTGCTCTCCATCTGCTCTCCATTGGTGCTCTCACCAACGGGAAGCAAGAACGTAGCGGAGCCTTTACGGCTCCGCCCAGAGGCATCCTTCGACACTGAGCTCAGGACGAAGTGTAAAGCCTCTGCTACGCGCTTCAGGAAAAGGTGTCAGGTCCGCAGGTCAGTTGTTCATTTGAATCCATAGGAACTCAAATGAGATCCATAGGAACTACGGTCCTGACACAACACAAAAGAACTCTGTTTGGGAGGGCTGAATGCCCTTCAGGGTGAATCCCTTCAGGATGAACCCTCCCCTATGATTGATAGGTCATTCCTGCATAGCATAGGGGCGGGAATTTTCGTATGAATGCATACGCATATCCCGCCCCTATAAAGTTAATTGTCCGAAACCCCCGCCAGAGGTATAGGCATTGGTTCGGGGTGCCCTTCAGGGTGTCCTTCGATCCCGAAGATCTCAGGATCGAGGGAAATCCCTTCAGGGTGAACCCTCACCCCGAATCAGAAAGATTGCGGGGTAAGGGCTTGTCCTGAGGACACAGTCCGAAGGGTACCCCGCAATAACAGCATCCCGATCCAACAGAAGAACAGTCCAAAAAAAATCACCCCCGCTAAAAAAAGCAGGGGTGATTTTTTTTGCCAGTTGTTCTGGTCGAGCCTATTACCAGTTAGGTTGTAGGAATAAGCTCTCTCTGCTCCAGTACTGCTCGATGAAGCGGACGTAGTCAACCGGTGGAGGTCCGTTCTTATAGATGTAGTTAAGCAGGTAAACCACATCCTGCACATCTACGTTGTTCTTGGGGCACACTAAATCCAGCGCACCGCCAAGCGGACCCTTACCATCCACGTTGCCCTGATCAGCAAACGGCAGAGGCGCCGGACCACCCTTATACAGGTAGTTGATCAGGTAAACCAGGTCGCTTATATCCAGAGCAGGCAACTCCAGAGTATCCGAAGCATTCACGTCTCCTCTGTAGAAGCCGGCATACCTCAAGATCTTGTGATACCACTGCTCCCAGGTCATTCCATCACCTAAGTTCCTGCCGAAGTCGATCCAGATCTCGATGTGCTTGTTGAAAGGACTTAAAGGATCAGCAAGCAGCGGGAATGGCGGCGGAACCATCAACAACGACATGTCGTTGCTGTCCGCATTGATGTCATAAGGCGGATAGTATCCGGCAGTGGTCATCAGGTACCACAGAGAATCCAAACCATCGAATGCATCCGGGGTGCAGAATCCGGCATTGGGCCAGACGTAGTAGGCGTTGTTCACGCCTCTGATGCTGTGCATGGGCTCATTGTAGAACGGAGCCTTGAAGATTCCAAACACGAAGTTAGGATCAAGTGGATCATACTGCCAGACCAAGTTGTGTTCCGGATCCATGTCCACCCAGTTGTTGTAAGCATTGCCAATGTCCCAGTCCTCGAACAGGGCAATCCACAACTCCGGGATGTCGGTGTCAGTCGGATTGTAGTAGATCTTGATCTTGATGGAGAAGTCGGTGCAATCCACGTGCTTGAGTCCGATCACAAACAGGGAGTCATATTCGCAGGAGATCACGTCCTCTTCGGTATAGAAGTTGGAGTAAGCTACTTCACCGTAATACTCCTCATAGATGCCTCCTCCCGGACACCATGGCTCATCGGTGATAACCAGATGCTGGGTGGGTATGAACCCGACATGCTCGCAGTCGTAAATATCCAGAGCGAAATGATCCCGCTGTGGATCACCAGCGACGGCTGAGATAATGCTACCATCGAACAGGTAGTTGGTGCCATACCAGACAAAGTTGTCTTTAACATCGTTTCCTACCGCTCCGAAGGTTGAAGTCCTCTGGAAGCCGTGATTGAAGTTCACGATACCTTCGTCATAAGGCGGCTGGACTCTTAAGGTCACATCGCAGGTCTTGGTCTGTCCATCGGTTCCCACACCCTGGAAAGTCAGGGTGTAATCATCATAAGGCACGGGAGGGCTGACGGTGATGGTTATGAGCACATCTGCATCATAAGGCGCAGGCTGACCATTGGGAACGAACGTGGCGCTGATGCCAGTCGGCGGTGACAGTAAACTCAAGTCGACATTAAGGTTGTAACCCAACACCGCGCCTATCGTGACGTCATACAGATCAACGTCAACATCACCCGGAGTGCCAAAGGCAACAGACGGAGCACACTGCATGGTGAAGGTGGATCCCTCAGGAGCAAACGGGCAGATGAAGGCATCAATCAAGAAGTCACAACCGAGACCCCAGTCATCCAGCATGGTGCCCCACATGCCCCACCACTCACTGCTACGATCGGAAACCGCACTTCCGTCATCGCTCAGTGTCGCTAAGACATCATTTACCTGATCGGCATGAGAGTATCCGATATGGAACTGCTCACCCGGGTCAAATTCTATTGCATGAGAATAAGCTTGAACCGAAGTATAGCCCGGATACCAGACTATGTCGCCGTAGGTGATATGGAAATCAGCAATAGCCTGATATGGTGGGTTGTTGTCCAGAGGGAACAGCCCGTCAGAGAGCCACACATAGAAATCTGGATCGGGCGTGCCCACAGCAGATGTTTGATAGAAGGCGATCTGGAAGGATTCCAAACGTCCACCGTGATCTGGCGGCATCTCAAATCTCTCATTGAAGAAGTCATCTCCGTAGGCGTCCGGAATATCCCAGTAGTAGGTAGCAGCAATGCCGCCGGCAAGCTTCTCTAAGGGGACGCCGCACGGCGGAGGATCACAAGCCGGATCTTCGGTATAACCGCTCACGTAGATCATGGGATTTCCCGGAGTGGGTGGAGTCCAAAGATCATACCACTCAATCCACGGGGGTGACATTCCAAATGTCGGCAGCCAGGCCCATGCATGACAGGTGTCGCACACGGCGTTATCGAACCCTACGCTGGGTATTTCTCCCTGCACTCCGGCGGCATAATGGATGCCAACGAAGAAGGGCTCATAGATACAGACTACATCCGGGATGTCGATGTGCGCCAGGCTGGGATACATGGTGGTGACGGTGAACGGATCAGACCGGTAGATCTCAGTTCCGGGACCGTCGCACGGCTGTTGACACTCAATATAGATAGCCACCTCAATATCAGCCGTTCCTGTGCCGGCAAAGTCGTACAGTGCAACTTCCACATCGGCAATCCTGTACGGATAAACCGGAGGAGTGCAGTACTCTTCAGGATCGTAGTACTTAGCCACCCCATCCTCCACGCCGAATGAGCCGAAGTAAGATGCTAACACGCCACTGCCTTGCATCATGTCGCACACCACGCCCTGAACGCAAGCACCAGAGTTGCAGACACCGTCAACTCTGAGCATGTGGTATCCTATGCCACTCCAGAAATCCTCCATGGCATACCAGGGTGGTGAGTAGGTGTGATGCCAGATCCAACTGATGCAGGATAACATGCTAGGTTCGTTGGTCCACAACAGACAGGGGGTGGTGCCTTCAGTTCCGGTGAGTTCCACAGTCAGAATGAAGTCCTCTTCCAGGCAAAGCACCTCAGGCAAGGGCTCCACAAACTCGGTGCCGTAGAAGTCAGTGATGGTGGCAGGGAAGGAATAGATCTCCGCTCCCGGACCACTGCAGGTATCATCGCCAACCGCATAGAAGTGGAAGATCACGTCCACAAAACCGACTCCCGCATGGTCGTACATCAATCCGCTAATCTGGGTAATCAGGAAGGGATAGACGTCCGGACCACAATCGTCGCACATGTCTTCCGGATCAAAATAGTTGCCCTGCTGATCGCCTGTGGCAAAGATAGAGGCGAACCAGGTGGCTGATCCATTATCCCACTGCAGATGGCAGATGGTATCCACGGGAATCTGGCACACGTTAGCGATACATTCGTAGGGTGAAGCATACCAGGTTCCACCTGCGGTGTTGCATTCATCCTCGGTTATCATGTCACAAGAGCCGGTGAGTTGACAGCACCCTATGGGTCCACCACCAACTTCGATCTCCATGGCATAAAGTGCGTCCGGGGTGCCCTGAGTTATGCCGATAAGCGTGAGGGTTTGTTTGCCCTCATCCACGTCCAGCAGGGAAAGACCCCCGGCAATACCGCCAGTTTCGTCTTGACAACCGGCATAGACCACACCGGTATAGGTTCCTGAGTTGACATCAAACTGATAGGCTTTGGTATTGTCCTGGCTATGGCACCAGAGATAAGTGCCATCATATGCCATCCCGTATAGCGGAAGGGTGTTGGCAAATGGTCCAGCCACCACAGCTCCAGATCGATCAACGCAATAGATGGGGCTGGAAAAGCTCGCAGTCCAGAAGGCGTCGCGGCCTGCATCATAAGCCACGGCACGCCATGGGCTAAGTGGGCCATTGGGGATGTCGTTTGCCGGAACTGGAACTAACGCACCTGGAGTCATATAGAAACACTCTAGTGTATAACTGTCGCTGGCATAGAGGAATTGTCCGTCACAGGCGATGTCACGCCATCCCCAGCCGGCGCCGGTGGGCTGTGGGTGCTTATACAGATACGTGCAAACATCGGTGCCCGTGCTCAGCCAGGCATAAACGTAGTTCGGATCTGGAGTGGTAGTGCCGCCAGCACCCGTGATGTAAATCGTGTCATTGAGAGCCTCGCACCCCAGGATCTGGTCGTCAGTCCCTTCCTCGGCGGGGCAGCACCACAGGATGTCACCCGGATCCGCAGTCTTAAAGGGGAAGCCGATCACTCGATCAGCTGACTGGTTGCCGGTAGCAAGCGGTACAGGACTTAGCGGCTCGGGCAGACTTCCCTTGGGCATCGGAGTAACAGTCTGCTTTTGAGCTATGGTCTGCTTGACGTATGCCTCCGGTGTCCCTTTTTGTGCCCTCTTCGCTGCCATCAACAGCGAAAAGCTGATCAGCATGGCTGAAATTACGACCAGAACTACAAAGAGTTTTTTGGTCATTATCTTTCTCCTTTACAACAAGGTTAAATCTTCAAAAGTTTGGTTTGATTATCAAACCAAGTTGTTTTTTTGCTTTTAACGCATCGCCTCCTTTCGTCCCTCGTCCCTGAAGGAAAATTTGACTGCTTGTCCCGCAAAACGGGATCCCGCCACAGGCGGGAAAAGAAGGGACAACTCGAAGCCGCAAATCGAAAGAAGGACAAAAATATCCTCTTTCTCTTTATCGGCATCAAAGATGCCTTTTTAAGAGATTAATTTGAACTTAAGGTTGGGATAGGAACCAATACTTTTGCTATTAACTTTTGCTCTTAACGAGAACCTTTTCTCGTCTAAGTAAAATATAACCTTCCTTTAATCTTTGTCAAGTAAAAAATGCAAAAAATCCTTATTTTTTTAAGATATGAAGGATCGCCCACAAAAGGCTAAGCGATTGATAGAAGGGCACTTAAAAAGGCGGGCAGAATTTCTTGCATTTTTGGGTACTTTTTGCACACCGTTTTTTTACCGATTTTTTAAAAAAAAGAACAAAAATAGTGGTTTCCTGCTGGTTTGCCCGAACAACAGGATAGGATTCAAAAAAGATTGGACAGGGGTTAAATCCCTGCCCAGACAAAGTCTGTGACGAACAAAAGAGAAGTGGTTATCTTTTACCTCTCCCCCTCTTATCCCCCTCTCCATGAAATGGAGAGGGGGATGGGGGTGAGGTTCTACTTTTGTTTCAGGGTATCTTACCCTGCAACAACGCTATGGTTCAGAATGATGACGCCCGAACTAACAAGTAATTTATCTACTCTTCAACAAATTCATCGCTTCTTTATTATCAGGATTCAACTCTAAAACTTTTTGCCACTCTTCTTTGGCAGATTCTACCAGTCCTTTCTTATGATAGACTCTTCCCAGGTTGAGGTGAGCCAATTCGTAACGCTGGTTTACTTCAATTGCTTTCAAATAATACTGGATGGCAAAATCCGATTTCCCCTTTTTATGATACAGGATGGCTAAATTGTAATAAGATTTTTCATAAGAGGAATCTGAAAGGATGGCCTTTTTATATTCCTCTACAGCCAAATCCGTCTTGCCCAATTGAGCATAAATGTTAGCCAGATTATTGCGGGGAGGAGCATAATCCGGACGGTATTTTAGAGAGGTCTTATATTCCTCTAAAGCTAAGTCCAACTTGCCCAAATTCTGATAGCTTATTCCCAGCACATAATGATCTATGAAAGCTTGAGGTCCCACCAAATTTTCCAGTTTAGTGTTCAATGTCATTAAAAGTATGGCTACCACAACCAAGGAGATCACAAGAGGAAAGGTCTTTCTGTTTTTTATTTTTTGAAAAAGCCACCATATGAAAAAGGAACCAAACATGATCAAAAAAGGAAGAATGGGCATTCGATAGCGAGAGCAAATGAAAAATATAATCACAGAAGCTGAATATGACAGGATAAAAAGATATACCAGAAGATGTTTTCTCAAATCTTTGAGACAGATTAAAAGACCCAATATGGAAAGTGGACCCATCAGACCGAAAGGAAAATAGATGCCGAATTTTCCTAAAAGAGAATTAAAAAGAGAGGAAAAGTTTTTATAAAGATATATACTCTGGTTGTTGCCTATCTCATACCCTTTCCAGAAGTAGATTATTTTTCTGCCCATCAATTTAAGCCAGCTTAGGGGTTGAGATAATACGAATAAAGCTCCTTTCTTATACCAGAAATCGGATATCTGGGAAGGTTTTAGCTTTTGCCCGGTTTCTTTCTCCGCCAGCCACATAGCATCTTTATATCCGCCCCACCAGGTTTTGTCTATTTGTGGCGCGGTAGCAGACCAGCCGGAAGCATGAGGATTGTTGCCTAAGTAAAAATTATACCCTCCGTTCCAGGCGATAAGGACGAAATCTTTGCCCACCCAATAATTCCGTAAAGTTACCGGCGCAATCATCAACAGGGCCCCCAGACAGAGGATGACCCAACGAATAAGGATAGTTTTCGTGAGGAGTTTATTTCTGAATTGAAATAACATCCATATTAAAATAAAAGGGACAAAAACTAAGATGTTAGGGCGGGCAATGGCGGAAAGTCCAAGGACTGCGCCGCAAAAGAACCAATTCAAAAGTTTCGGTTTTTCAGCTGTGAGGAAAAGCAAACTGATCAGCGCCAAATCAAGAAAAACGATCAGGGAGGTGATTAGAAGTTGGGCATCGTAAAAGACCAACATGGCGTAAAAGGATGCCATAACTCCGGAGATGATCCCAACGGTTCTATTGAACAGTTTCTTAGCTATAAAGAAAATCAAAACGCAACTTAGGGAGCCCATGAGGATCTGAAAAAGCCGAGGCAGAAAGAGACTGTGTCCAAAGATCTTATATGTCAATGCCAAAAGATAGACGTAAAGAGGGGCACGGAAAAAGGGTTGGGTCCCTATCCAGTCGCCTGCGGCAATCTGTTGCGCCCAGGTATCATGATAGAGCTCGTCCATTATGGGAGCGTAAAAGAAAGGCAACGGGGATTCTATCTGCAGCAGATAAATCAACCTCACCAGGTAGGCTAAGATGAAGATACAGATCGGCAGGAGGAATTCGATCCGGTTGGAGATACCAAAGGTCTTCTTCTTTGGAGTTTTTTTTGATGCTTTAACCCTTTTCACTGCACTCTTTCTGCGCCTGCAGGAGTTTCAAGATTGAGCGTGGGTTAAATCCATTAGTGACCCCAATATTTAAAGATGGCAAAAACCCTTGTTGCACGGATGTGCCCGTCTGGGCATATGGATTTTGTCAAAAGAATCTTCCTTGTTGGTAACGGACGCCTCGTCCGTTCTCCCGCCAAAGGCGAGATCAGGATAAATCCGTGACGAACAGTGATTGGGCGGGGGTTAAACCCCCGCCCAATCGAGGCGTTTTGGGCAAAAAAACTAAGCTTATGCGATGCTGAAAGAATGGTTATTGCCAATTGGGATTGAGAAACAGACTGAATCTTTCGAACTTGTCTTTCCATGGTTGGGGCAGAAATCGCTGAGCGTCCTGGGGGGCAGACCCGGATTTGAAAAGATAGTTTATCAGAAGAACAATGTCTGCAAGTTCTACAATCCCGTCATTGTTCACGTCCCCCTGATCGGCAAAGGGAAGAGGAACGTTTCCAAATTTATAAAGGTAATTTAGCAGATAGACAACGTCCCCCACGTCCAGCACCCAGTCTTGATTGACGTCGCCACGATAGAAGCCGCAGAAGCTTAGCATCGGTCTCCACCATGAGGGTTCGATCAGATGCTGGGTGGTGTCGACGCCGAAGATGATGAACGACTCCAGATGAGCGGAGTCCGGAGGCAAGCTTAAAATTCCCGGAGTCATAAGAAGTGAGAGGTCGTATCCGGAGGAATCGTCCTGCCAACAAGCTGTGGTGATAAGCTGCCAAAGTTGATCGTCCCTCCAGCCGTTCTGAGGATAGATAAAAAATGGATGGCTTACTGCCTCGTAACCTGCGACTGGATCATCATCGGAGGGAATGCGCATAGCCCCGAATTTGTATTTTTGATTCTGAATCTGACTGGGACACCAGTGCCAGGCGAGATTATGAACCGAATCTCCATGGGAGTCGTTGTTGTATGCATCAAAGACATCCCAGTCTAAGGAAAGAGAAACATGTGCGTTTACGGTGGTATCTGCCAAATTCTTTATCACATACTGCTGAAGAATGAAATCTCCATACAAAGGATCAGATGATCCCACCGAATATTGTTCTATCTCCACCCCCAGACCGATGGTGTCGATGAAAGCTGTGGCTCCAAATTCTCCAAAGGTGGTGTCCTTGATGATGAGGCTATCGTAAGGATACCAGCTATCTTTTATGTGGGTGTTGAACATGTCCATGGCGATTAAGGTATCACCTAAAACTACCCAGGCTAAAATCAAGGTTCCATCAAAAAGCTGGTTTATCCCATTCCACATAAAGTCCTGTCCCGATTCATCTCCTATGGGACCATAGTTGGTGACAGTCATGGAGGCATTGGAAGCATGGATATTGTTATAGTTGTATAGTGTGGCGCTACCCGAGCGGATGCCCACGGTGTAACGGTCATTTGACCAGCCATACCAACTCACCAATCTCTCCTCCGGGGTGGAACTCCAGGTATCATGCACACAGATATAGGTGGTATCGGGAGGACCCCAACCCATGGCACATATGCTGTGGTTTCCATAAGTGGGATGAGAAAACACGTTCCAGATGGCAGGATAACCTGATCTGATCTCGTTTATCAGATAGCCTAAGCTCTGGGCGTAATTTGTGTATTGATCAAACCCATAGTTGTTCTCATAGTCGGGATGATTGCATACTGTTCTGGTCCCCGGACCGATGTCGGAAAGCGAGGTTCCACCGGTGGAGGAATCAGTGTGCATAGCCCAGGAGAGCTGTTGCTGAACGTTGGGCACGTTGTAGTCCCACTCGTATTCCACCCCGTCCCAGCGAGTGAAGTAATAATCGATAAGAAGGGGATAACCGTTGGCATCCCAGTATCCTAAAACGTCGGCGGAGGCGGTGGGAGAGCATCCATAAGACCAGTCAAAATCAGGCACGCCGGTGATGCGAAATTGATCCTTGCCAAAACCAAATCCTTCAGCACCCTCAATCCGTTCCCAGTCAGCTTTTATCCTCTCTTTTTGTGCCGGGCTTAATTCAATCTGATAGGAGACTGTTATCTCCTCCTGTGAGTGGGTGGAGAAGAAAAGGGGTGATACATAAGTTTTACGATGGCCCGATTTGAACTCAAACCACACGTCAAAGGGAGAAGCGTAAATATATTGAGACAGTATCACCTGGTTTGAGGAGAGTTTGTCTACGGCTAAATCTAAGGCTTTTTCTTTGGCAGTATAGTGTAAGGGCAGACCAAAAAAGTATTCCACCACCGGTCCCAATTGCTTTCTGGCTGATACAACGATGGTCAAATAACTTCCCTCTCCCGTGATCATCTGTTTGCCCAGATTGATCTTTTCCTTTTCACCTTCTTTCAGCCCTTGTTCATAAAGCCCCCATCCTAAAGAGACGCTCTTTTGAATCTGGGATTCATCGGGAAAGGTGTCATCTTTTAAAGAGAAGACAAACATGTAAACCGCTGGTTTACCATCCACTCCGTTATACGTTATGGTGGGTCCAGAAGCACCTCCGACAGAAAGGCTCTGAGCAAAGAGAAAAGCTGTCTTCTGGACCACATCATAGGGGACCAGCTCTCCGGTAAAGCTGGGAGGTTCAGATAGTGGCAAAGAGACTCGGAAGTCGGTGGCATGGGCTAAAGAGAAAACGATCAAACTCGCCACCACAAGCAAAAAAAGATAAAAAGACTTTTTCATTTTCTTGCTACATTAGTTAGAGGTTATCTAAAGTCAGAATATTTTGTTATCAGGAAAAAAGCAAACCCGACAAAGATTCACAAATTATATCGGTTTTTTTCACTCCGGTATTATCCTAAAAATTTATAAACAACTCAAAAAAGATTCTCATCCTTTAGTGGCTGGTCCAGACTTGACTTCTTAAGACCGCAAGATGAGAACTCTTGAAAAGCTTTAGTTTTGAAAAGAAGCAACCTCTGCATTTCTTTCCCCTGCCCCAATAAGGAGTGAAACGGGGTTAAAAACTTACCAGGGCTTGGGGAAGCTCAACTAAATTCTACTTCTCAATACTTAATATATCTGGATTTGATCCTTTGGCAAGGTATTTTTTATGCAAAAAGCATTTGGACATGAGAATTAAAAAGCGAGTTAGCTCGAAAGGAGAATGGCTTCAGAGGAATAAAAGGGAGAGATTTTAAACAAAAGGATTGTTCGAAAAAATAATATTGAAAGGTTTGGCTCAAATTCCAGCTGGCAAATGTATAAACTATCCTTTTAGAAAACTCTTTTGTGGTTTCCTCAATTTTACGTTTCAATTTTTCTCAAGTTTTTGCTTCGCCAATTTGGCTTCCTGAGTATCGGGATATTTGTCTATCAGCTCCTTTAAGTATTTTTTTGCCTGCCCCACGCTTTTGAGCTCCAGAAGTGATAAGCCTAATTTGTATAGCGCACTGGGGACCTTGGTGTCGGTGGAGTAGTTTTCCAGAACTTTATGGAACTCGATGGCCGCCCGGGTATAGTTCTTTTTGGCATAATAGCATTCCCCCAGCCAATATTGCGCATTGGCGGCCTGTTCGGTCTCGGGAAAGTATTTAAGGCAATTGGAAAAACCGGTTACGGCTAAATCGTATTTCCCTTTGGTCAAATCCAGATAGGCGGCGTCATAAAGCTGTTTGGGGTCGATGTTGACCATGACGGTGGAGGTATCGGAGGCCTTTGAAGTATCTTTCTTGGTGGCAAGCTCCCGTTTCACCAACTCCATCTTGCGAGAAAGCTCAGGAAACCTGTGACCTAAATCCTCCAGTTTACTCTCCACGATCTCCATCCTTTCGTCCATTCCACCCAGGGTGCTGGCGAAATCAGCTCTCAATCGGTTGGTTAACTCTATCTGCTCCCGGATAAGGCTGTCCAGCTCTGCGGTCTGTTGCTCCAACCTTTTGTTGCTCTGCTCCAGAAAATCGGCTTGATTTTTCAGCCGGACTATCTCTCGCCGGGAGGCACAGTTAGAGAAAAGCAACGTCAAAAGCGAAAAAGAGACAACAAGCAATATTCTAAGCTTGGCCAATTTTCTCACCTCGCACATATTCTTAACTTATTGCTCAAAAAAAACAACTGAGGGCAGATCTTCTGTGACTGTTGAAAAAGTGCCTTACATGCTTTAATCGAAAAGAATAGTAATCGTAGGGACAGCCCTTGTGGCTGTCCTCCTTAGAATTAGGACAGGGACAAGCCCTGTCCCTACGTAAAAACTTCTCGACAAAATAGCTTTTTCAACAAGACCTTTTGATCTGCCCCCTTTTTTTATTGCAAAACATAGACCGATATCTCTGAAAAATTACTTTTAAAGGTGCAAATTGGAGTGTCCCGCCTTTGGCGGGACCTGTTAAAACTTTTTGTCTTTTCCCCCGCCGTCGGCGGGAGTTCCAGGGACAAGAGGTTTAAGGTCAAGCTAAAGCTTGACACTCCAATAAAACTTTCCCAATTTGACCTTTTCAGAGCTCTCTCTGCAATAACTATTTCGGTGACACCAAGACAAATTCGACCCTTCGATTCTTAGCCCATGCTCTCTCATCATGCCCCGGGTCCAAAGGCTTCTCCTCTCCATAGCTAACAATGGACAGCCGACTGGGATCGACTTCCATGTCCACCAAAAACTGCATAGCGGTTCTGGCTCTCTTTTCGCCTAAAGCCAGATTATACTCCACAGTTCCACGCTCATCACAGTGTCCCTCGATCCGGATAATGGCGTCCGGATTACCCAGCAGTTGATCCGCATTTCTCTGAAGAATCACCGCATCATCAGGACGTAAATCATACTTGTCAAAATCAAAGAAAATGGGTGCTAAATAGATTTCCTTTACCTCCGGCTCCGGTGGTGGTGGCGGTGGCGGCGGCGGCGGTGGTTCAGGTTCCACCACTATCGGTTCCGGCTCGGGCAATTTCATCTCGCAACAGCCAGCAATCAGCATGGCTACCAAAAGCACCATGAGTAAAATAATTACTTTACGCATATCCCCTCTCCTTTCATAAAGGAATGTAACGGTTTTTTTTAACTGAAATTCCTTCATTTAGATAAAGTAAAAGGTTTTTTTCTCTCTTTATTGTGATAGTATCCCGAAATCGTCTCTTCGATTTTCAGCCCAGGCTTGCTCATTATGACCGGGATGTTTGGGCCTTTCCTTGCCATAGCTGATTATGTCGATTCTGTCTGGACCGATGCCTAAGTTGATCAGGTAATCTCTGGCGGCGCGGGCTCTTTTCTCACCTAAAGCCAGGTTATATTCCACCGTGCCTCGTTCATCGCAATTCCCCTCGATTCTAATCCTAACCTCTGGATTTTCCTTCAGCACCCGAGCATTCCGGTTCAATATCTCCCGATCCCCCGATCGGAGATTGTATTTATCGAAATCAAAGTAAATGGGTTGTAAATCCTCCTGGGTGATTACCCTTTTTGTGACCTCCTCTTCTTGGAATTCAGGCGGTGGTAGATCCGGTTCGGTAACCACCGGCGGTGTGGGCTCCTCTATCACAGGTGGTTTTTTGGCACAAAAGCAAAATAGCAGTAAAACCAGAATTCCCACAAGCAGAACGCTTGCTTTGCGCATGTTTCACCTCCTTAAAAGAATATCAGGTTTTCATTCAGATAGCTTCAGTTTCTATTGTTTGATTCTACCTGCCTTCTATTTTATTAGATGTTATTGTAAGAACTTTATCGGCAAAAAGCAAGAAGAAACTATCCATGTTTAAAAAAAATTCGACCGTCTCAAAATCTGGGGGACCAGGAGGGATTATAGTTTTCCCCCTCACCTGTTATTCTTCTTTGACCTGTGCCATCCCAGTGCATGGTGTAGACCTCATATTTGCCGGTTCGATTGGAGCTGAATACGATATGCAGTCCATCCGGCGACCAGCGCGGATTTTCATTTGAACCCTCATAGGTCAACCGGCTAAGATTTTCCCCGGTCACGTCTAAGGTATGGATGTTTAGTTTTCCCCCTCCCCTTAAAACGAAAGCGATTCTGTCTCCCCGGGGAGACCAGCAGGGAGAATCGGTTATGTCTCCTGTATAGGTGAGCCGCCTTAGGTTTGTGCCCTCCGTATCCATGATGTAGATCTGAGGATAGCCGGATCTGTCCGAGGTGAATGCAACCTCTTTCCCGTTGGGCGACCAGGTGGGCGAAGAATCGATGGCCCGGCTGTAAGTCAGCCGACGAACTATCTCTCCCTGCGGCGTTATCAGATAGATCTCTGCGTTCCCGTCTTTGGTCAATGTCACCGCCAGATATTCTCCATCCGGCGAGAAAGCAGGAGCAGAATTCAGACCAGAATACGAGGTTAAGACTTTACTTTGACTGGTGGACAAATCAGTTATCCACAGATCCGGATTGCGCTTCTTATATGAGGTATATACAAGTTTGGTGCCATCCGGCGACCAGACCGGAGAGACGTTGATGGAACGATCATTTGTTACGGGATGGGGATTGTAACCATCGTAATCGCAAATATAAATCTCCTTATTTGAAGTTTCCAACCGGACGTAAGAGACTTTGGTTGAAAAAATACCCTTCTCTCCGGTGAAGTTCAAAACCACCTCATCTGAAATGGCATGAGCTAAAGCCCGATAGCTTTCAGGCTCAGTGGTGAATTTGATGGTTTTGAACACTTTTTTCCTTATCACATCCACCAGATGAACCTCAGTGGAAAGCTTTTCATCTTCCATCAGAACCGATCCATCCAGAAGGTATTGAACTCCCAATTGATGCCACCCATCCAGATTATAAAGATCATTACCCAGAATCGCCAGCACGAAGGAGTCGATTTTCGCCACCCGGAAATATAAAGAGTAATTTAAGTCGTCGCGCACCACCCGGGTTATCCGGGGGACATAGCTTGAGTCCGCGGGCGAAAAATCTATCACCGCAATATCTAAGGCTTCAATATATTTTACTCCTCCCTTGGTGATCTTGGCTTCGATCTCAGTCTGAGCCAGCATACCCTCAGATTGAGACAATAATATAGCAAAAAACAAAAGAAGGAAAAGAAAATTTTTGAAGAATTTCGTATCTTTAAAAAAGTCCTTTGATACAATCATAGTAGGCGTGCTCCAATGCACCTGTTGTTGTGGATGACATCCACAGGTTATCTGTTATTCACTGAATATACTCAAATTCCAAATGAATTCCTAAATATTCACCGGTATACTCAGTGGGGAGTGGTGGCAAAGGAACGCTGGACAGAATCGACCTCATGGCAGATTGGTCAAACAAATCTATGCCGGAGGATTTTTCCACCTGAGTATCTATGATCTGCCCGTTCCTTAATACCTTAAAATAAATGGTTACCCGCAGGGTGGTGGAAGCCTCCACCGGATTTTCCCACAGATCCCTTATTTTTCCGAATACCAGGCTCAGGTAGTAAGGTGACCCGAAACCAGAGCCATCCACCGTGGCGGCACTGATTCCGTTGCCCAGCCCATATTGGGTACCAAGCTCATCTTTCTGTGTTATTTTTCCTTCCTCTTTTTTCTTGCTGGCAGTTTTTTCTACTTTTTTGGGAGGTTTCTTCGGCGTTTTTTTCTTCTTTTTGGAACGCGTCTTATTAAATTCCTTTACCGAGACTCCCTTCTCTTGCTTTTTGGAGACAGTTACAGTCCCCTCTCCCTCCGCTCCCTTTTGACTTCTTGCTCCACTGGGCAGGCTTACCAGGCCCACCCGATAGATTACCGGATAGCCTTCCAGCCTGGGTGAAGCCGGAGAAAAGAGGAACAGTCCGCTGATGATCGCCGCATGGACAATTGAGGATATGATCAGACTTCTTTTCATCTCGATTTTTACTCAAAACTTCCTATCTTACCGGTTCGGTAACCAGTCCCAGGTCTCGAATGCCTAAACTCTTTATTTTCCCAACCACCTTCATAACCAACCCATAGGGGATGTCTTTATCCGCCCTTAGATAGACGGATCGTGAGCCTTTCTTGCGGGTGACATCGGTTAGAATTCCCTCAAACCGCTCCAGGTTGGTGACTCTTTCGTCTATATAGATTTTTTGTTCCTTGGTAATGGTTACCACCACCCCTTCTCCCATATCCTTCGGAGTGGCTTTGGTGCGAGGGAGATTTATATCAATTCCGCTCTGCATCATGGGAGCGGTGATCATGAATATGATCAGAAGTACTAAAATAACATCCACTAAGTTGGTAACATTTATATCGTGTAATGCGTCGTATACCCTTTTTTTTGCCATGTTAATAACGTCCGCCGTCGACTGTCCACAGTCCACTACTGAAAAGCAATTCTCTCTCCGCCGACCGCCGTCCTTCGACTTCACTCCCTTCGGGTCTGAGCCTCAGGGTCGAAGACAGGACAAGTCCGCTGCCAACCACCGATCGGTTTTGGCTTTGCGGCGGACCGTGGACTGTTGACTGTGGACGAATTATTCCATAAGATTTTCCTTTTTCACCGCTGATAGGAACTCTAAAGCGAAATTATCCACCTGGGTGGAGATCACCTTGAGCTTATTGTTGAAAAAGTTATATGCCATCACCGCGGGTATGGCTACTGCCAATCCCACGATGGTGGCGATCAGTGCCATGGCTATACCCGGCGCCACCACAGCCAAGCTGGCAGAACCTCTTACCCCGATGGAGGCAAAGGAGTGCATGATTCCCCATACCGTCCCCAGAAGACCGAAAAATGGGCTCACGTTTCCGGTGGTTGCCAGAAAGACTATGCTTTTTTCCAGTCGATTGACCTCCTCTGAGCCAACTCTCTCCAGCGTCATACGGATCACGTCCTGTCTGTCCTTCTGGGTGTTTGCCCCAAGATTCTCCACTATGGAGATTTCTCTGTTTCCCCCTGGATTCTTCTCACCCCGGCGAAACTCCTCCAGCTCTTTGAAACCAGCTTCTAACATTTGAGACAAAGGCGTGCGCCTGAATCTGACACAGGAGAGATAAACCTCAGATAGAGAGCGTCTTTTTCTGAAAAGAGAAAGAAATTTCTCCGTCTCCCTATTAGTTCTTCGGAAGACCGCTATCTTATGGAAGGTAATGGCCCAGGAGACCACCGACAGAAAAAGGAGTATGATCAATACGATCTGGGCGAAAAGATCCATCTCCCCTATCATCTCAAACAAAGTCGCTTTAAAAGGACTTGCAGGATCAGGAGAGAGGAGCACTGTTAGGTTAAGCAATTCCGATCACCTTTCTTCTTTAGTTTTCCACTACCGCATTTTGGTTGAAAAAAGCCACGTTATCAAAACTCATAGAAAATACGAAACCTCACCTTTTGAGTCAAGGAAAAACAACACAATCCTTTTCTGAATACAAAAAATGGTTTCACCTATATTTTACGAATCTCCTTTTTTTCTATTAACCTGTTTCTGTTTGAACTGATTTAGTTTTCCCGAGAAAATAACACTGTCAGATATACCAAAAAGTCCTCCAAAGAGGAGGACTTTGGTCACCAAGATAAAATCAGGCTACGCTCGGAATAATTTTTATGAGCCTAAGTGAACCCTCAGCTTATGGTGTGGGGGACTCTGGTGTGGCTTGCGTCTCCTTGATTATCAGGTGAGTGATCAGCTCGATTAGAAATCCATAGATAATTCCCATGATCAGAGTTCCCAGAAAAATTTTCACGTCTTTTGTTACCAGCGCCCCGAATGCCATGGGGATGGACACAATAAAGCCAAGGATTATTCCGTGGAGCATGTAGTTGATCTTCCAGGCGCTTATTCCGATCACGAAGCCTAAAAGCGCTCGACTGAGAATGATTGACCAGGACATGGCGGCTGGCATTGCCGGCTGACCGCTGGACGCTAAAAGCCAGCAGACAATCCCGAACACGAACCCCAAAAGGGTGGTTACTAAAAGCCTTAGACCTCTCATCTCCCCTCCTGTTTTAAGAGGTTAGTTTTTTGACTACGAATCGGAAAACAAAAAACAAAGAAACTCTTTGTTTGTCAAGTGATTTTTTCATTTGCAACCGGGAAATAAAATTGAAACGTTTTCTTCCGATAGAATAGAATCTAAGATTTTCTGGCGATTCTGTGGTGAATTGACGTTTTTTAAGAGAGATATAAAAACATTTTTGTTGATTTTTTGGGGTAGTTTATTATATTAAATACATACAAAAGTTTGCCTTCAAAATGAATTGGCTGTTTACTCTGCAGGTAAATTAGATGCGTTTTGATGTCCAGTGTCTGATGCAGACAGCCACTCCGCCGAAGGTGGATCCGCCTCTGGCGGAAAGGGCTGCCCCTACGAAGACTGCTGGATGCTTCACCCTCCCTTTTATTCCCTCCCATCGAGGGAGGGAAAGATCAGTTCCCTCTCCCTTGATAGGTTCGACGAGCTCACTACAAGTGGGAGAGGGTTAGGGAGAGGGTGACACAGGTAAAACGAGAAAACAGTGTTGTAGCTCCGAAATGGCGAAGCCTTTCGGACAAAAAAGCTGAAGGGGTTTGTTGAAAAGGCGTTTTTGGAGTGCGAAAGCTTGCTTTCGCGGTTTTAAAGCTTAAAATCAACATCGCACCCCGCCATCGGCGGGATGCACTCCGGTGAGGGTTTTTCGGCAGACTCGAAAGGTTAACCTTTAACTGAAAGGAGTTGCGTGATGTTACGCCCAGACGGGCGAGCGTCTGCTCGCAAAAGTTTTGTTTTTCTGGTGGTGGGGATGGTGATATTCTTTCTCGGTTCTTTTTCATCTGCGGATGTTCCCCACATGATAAGTTATCAGGGCAAGCTGACCACCGCCAGCGGTGGTTGTCTTAATGACACGGTCCAGATGACCTTTACAATCTATTCCGACGACCAGGGCATCTCTGATGAGTGGACCGAGACGCAAACAGAAGTTGTAGTGAAGGAGGGAATATTCAACGTTCTTCTTGGAAGTGTGGATACCATACCCACTGCTGTTTTTGACGGAAACGTCAAATACTTAGGCGTTCAGGTGGAATCTGACCCGGAGATGAGACCACTAAAGCCGATGGTAAGCGTAGCTTATGCTTACAGGGCGGGGACTGCAGATGGTGGCGGCGGTGGCGGTGGTTGGGTAGATGACGGCACAGTGGTGAGACTGGAGGACAGCACCGACCAAGTCGGCATCGGGACGTCGAATCCGCGTCCCGGATATAAACTGCATCTTAAGGACGACGCCGGCGTCTATCTGCTGTTTGATCACAGTAGGGATACGACTTGGATACTCGGGTCTAGTGTGGCGGGCAACCAGAGTTTCTACATCGGACAGGAGAATCCTTTCGGAGGCATGTCTCGTTTGCGGATTATGACTAATGGGGATACCTATCTTTGCCCCGCTACCGGCAAGGTGGGAATTGGAAGTACTGGAACGCCCAGGGAAAAGCTGGATGTTGCTGGAGACAACGACTACCGGCCGGCTACAGTGGCGCTAACAAATCCGCTCGGGATAATAGAAGCTGGTGAGGTCTTAGGTCACGTGCGATTTTACGGAGCGGACGGGGGCAATCAGATCGGAGCAGAGATAAGATCATCCGCCGTAGAAGAGTGGACACCAGGGAGTTCCGCCGCCGACCTGCGGTTTCTGACTACCCCGCCCGGTTCAGCAACACCGGTGGATAGGGTTACTATTTCAGACGACGGCAATGTCGGCATTGGCACGACGACTCCAAATGCAAGTGCTAAACTTCATGTTGCAGGAACGGATTGGTATGCAGGATATTTCACATCCAGTTTCTTAAGCGATACTACACACGTCATACATTCGGAATATACAGGTTCAGGTAGTGGGTTTTCCCCCGTAGCAGTTTATGGCAAATCCCGTCCAGCAGATAATCGCGGTTTCGGTGGGTGTTTTGAGGGTGGGGTCTACGGTGTAGTGGGCATGGTTGCTCCTACTGGAAGTAATATGTATTATGGGGTCAGAGGTGATGTTAGGGGCGGTTCAGGCACCAACTGGGGGGTACTTGGTTATGCCAGTGGTGGAGGTTATAACGTTGGTGTCTTTTACTCTGGCGGGTTGGAAGGAACTGGCACCAAAAGCTGTGTGGTAAAGACCTCTCAAGGACCGACACTTCTCTATTGCCAGGAATCGCCTGAGAACTGGTTTGAGGATTTTGGTGAGGGCCAGCTAGCAAATGGCAGGGTTCATATCGAGTTGGACGCTCTCTTTCTGGAGACCGTAACCATAGATGGTACAAATCCAATGAAAGTCTTTATTCAACTCGAAGGCGATTGCAACGGCGTATATGTCTCCAAGGGAACCACCAGTTTCGATGTTATAGAGTTCAAGGGAGGCACCAGTAATGTCCCGTTTTCATACCGTGTGGTAGCAAAACGCAAAGGATTTGAGAACAAGCGCCTCGACTATACTCCTGCTGGGGAGAACGACCCATACCTGTATCCCGAAGCCACCGAGAGATTGGAGAAGGAACGGGAGAAAGGACAAATAGAGTAAGTAAACTGTAGGTCCGAAATGGCGAAGCCTTTCGGACAAGAAGCTAGTTGTAAGGGAAAAAAAATGGAGTGCGCAAGCTTGCTTGCGCAGCGGAAGCTTTGCTTCCGCACTCCAGGCGAAGGACGCCGAGGGATTAACCCTCGGCTACGCGAACAAAAAGACACGTTTGTTGGTCAGGGGTTCCCTAACCCCTGACCGGTGTGGGTTTCGGGGTAAGGGTACCCCGAAACAACAAAGATAAGTTTTGGGCTAAACATAGCCCGAAACAACGGAAAGGAGCAAGAAAATGAATAAGATCAAATTGGGCATGATATTTCTTGTGGCTGTGGTGTTCTTTGCGGTGCTTGTGGTGCATGCGCAAGCGGATAAGCAACTCCAGCCCAAGAAAGCCAAACAAAAGGCGGTCTCGGTTCAAGCCAAGGACAAAGTTGAGCCGAGGCAAATCACGCCGGCTGTCTCTGAACCGAAAGTAGCGCCGGTGAACACTCCGATGACGCCCATGCACACAGGCTCCAAGCAAGGATACAGAATGGTGACGGACGTTCTTGATGGATTTGGTGGAGAATCGGAATCGGATAATTACAGGATTCCGGTCAACTCCGGAGGGCAGCCCGTATCCGGTGGGATTTCACAAAGCGACAGCTTCGTGGTCAAGGCAGGCTATATCCAAGCATCTTACGTTAAGCGTGGGGACACCAATGCGGATGGGGTGATTGATCTGGGTGATGTGGTATATTTGCTAAACTACCTGTACAAAGGGGGAATCGATCCCTGTCCCATGGAAGCTGGAGACGTCAATTGCGATGGGGTGGTGGACTTAGGCGATATTGTCTTTTTGATTAATTATCTCTATAAAGGTGGACCGCCACCGACTTGTTGAGATGAGAAGAAATTGGGAAGGCATCCGGATTATGAATTCGGATGCCTCCCCATTCCCCATATGGAGTGTTCACCTTTAGGTGAACCCAATGAAAGCATTTCGGCCTGCAGATGGCTTCAGGTCCCGCCAAAGGCGGGAACACTCCAACAACCACTTTTCCACCTGTCTTTTTCAGATCCCTCATATAATTGACTTGACAGCCTCTCAAGTGGCATATATATTCTCACGAGTTTTTGGAAAGTTTTAGAGTGGTTTGTGAATTCTACAAGTAAGGTGGAAACGTGTCAAACAGAATACCAATAAATCAGTTGAAGAAAATAGTCGGTAAGGACAATCTAAAAATCAATTCTGAAAAAGTTTTCGTTTCTCCGGAGAATAGCACGGCTGTGTCTGAGATTGTAAAATTAGCTAATCAGGAGAAGTTCAAGATACTGCCTTTAGGCTCAGGTTCGATTGTTGATCCCCAGAAGCTACCGGCTGACAACATGGTTATTTTAAAATCTGATGGACTAAACAAGGTCGTAAAGGTGGTTCCCGAAGATTTGTATGTGATTTTACAAGCCGGTTTTCCTCTGAAAGAATTGAACCATCATCTGAAACCATTTAATTTGTTTTATCCACTATCAGACAGCACCTCTGTGGGCACAATGGGGGGAGCTGTGGCGACCAATCTTAAAGGGAAATCTGGAGAAAAGAGAATCCAAACCAGGGAGTATATTCTGGCATTGGAGGTTGTCGATCCCGAAGGTCAGATTCTCAACGTGGGGGCAAGAACGTTTAAATCCGTGACCGGATACGATCTTCCCCGCCTTTTTGTGGGTTCCTGGGGGAGTCTGGGCTTTATCAGCGAGATAAGCTTAAGATTGGTGCCTGCAAGAAAGAGAAAAGATTACCCGGCTGTAATATTTGATCCACCCGGAAGAGGTGTTAAAGGACAAAACAATTTCAAAACCCTTTTAAGCTCCCGCATCAAAAAGTCGCTAGACCCCAATCAAGTTTTCCTCAGTTTCGATTCCTTCAGGATGAATCCTTCAGGATGAATCTCTCATTTGACGGCAATTCACCTGAAGGATATTCCCCATCGAAAGAACCATTTGCAAACTTCATTCTCCGCTGGTGAGGAACACCAACGGGAAGCAAAGCGAATATTCACAGCAGGTGGAGCGCCCATACGGGCTCGGACGAGTCCGTACGGACGTCCGTCTGGACGGATTAAACGGATGTGTATAACAAGTTATCAGTTTAATCTAACTAATCAGCTGTGAAAGATTGATTTTCCCTGCTCCAGGTGAGTGTTCTTTCCACAGGATCCTGCGGATACCCGCCGTTTTTTCCCGTTGGATAAGAACACGAATGGAAAGCAAGAGGTGCTCGGTCCGACTTCAAAAACTCCTTGACTTTATTGGTTTTTCGGTTAAGTTAAAATTGGATACAATGTTTCAAGAATAAGTAAATTCTGTTCTTTTCAAAGGAGGATATGGTGAGTTTGAACTGGATTTTTTCTGTTAGAGCGCAGGAGATGAAGAGTTCTGCCATCCGTGAGATATTGAAGATTACTGAAAGACCTGATGTTATCTCTTTTGCTGGGGGCCTGCCTGCGCCGGAGCTTTTCCCTATTGAGTCGTTGAAAAAAGCATGTGAGAAAGTTTTAGATAACTATGGACCCAAAGCCTTACAATACAGCCTTACTATGGGGGTTCTCCCTTTACGCCAGATTCTGGCTGAGAAACTTTCCCCAAAGGGGATGGCTCTTACTGAAGAAAACATTTTCATCACCGGAGGCTCACAACAGGGTCTGGATCTGGCAGGGAGGGTCTTTCTGGATAAGGGAAGCGTGTTGATCTGTGAGAGTCCAACCTATCTTGGAGCAATCCAGGCGTTTAATGCTTACAAGCCCCAGTATATTACCGTGGATATGGACAAAGAGGGAATGATGGTAGAGCAACTGGAGGAGAATATAAAGAAATACAAACCCAGATTTATCTACGTGGTCTCCAATTTTCAGAATCCATCCGGCATAACTTTAAGCTACCAGAGAAGAAAACATTTAGTCAAGCTGGCACAAGAATACTACATCCCCATCATAGATGACAATCCTTATGGTGATCTAAGATATGTGGGAGAGGACGTTCCCTCACTTAAAAGCCTGGGTGGGGATTTGGTGATTGAGTTGGGAACCTGTTCTAAGATTGTATCGCCCGGCTTGAGGATTGGATGGGTGATAGCCTCCACCGAAGTGATGTCCATGTTCGAACGGATGAAGCAGGGAGCTGATCTGCACACCAACACCTTTGCTCAATACGTGTTCTACGAGTATATAAAGGCTGGGAACTTAAACCGCCATATCCAGGAGATCAAAGCCGCTTACAGTGAAAGAAGGGATGTGATGATAGAAGCACTAAAGGAACATTTCCCTGAAAATGTAACATGGGTGGAGCCTGAGGGTGGACTTTTCCTCTGGGTGAAATTGCCCCGGGAGGTCTCTGCCACCGCCCTTTTGGATGAGGCAGTTAAGCAGAAGGTAGCTTATGTTCCAGGAAAGCCTTTTTACCCTTATGAAGATAAAGATAATACCTTGCGACTGAACTTCTCCAATGCTAATCCAGAGATGATCAGGGAAGGGATAAAAAGATTAGGAAAAGTTTTCAAGGAGAATGTCAAAACCCTCAATCTGAAGAACGAAAAGACTAAAGAAAAAGTAGGATAAAGATATATTCACCACCTGGCAGGAGTTACCTCTAAAGCGAGGTTGCTCCTGCCGGATCAAATTTTTCTGCCCCCAATTTCCCCTTCAAATTAGACAAAAAAATAAGTTAATACCACAAATTTACTCCGGTTTTAGTCTAACACACCTTTTATAAGAGAGTTAGGTGAGCTAAACTGGACTTATTTAGTCCTGATTTTTTTAATATTTTTCTTAAGTGTAATAGTTACATTATAAATGAAAGAATAAGGTTAGAGTTAAACAAGGTTTTGATGTTTTACTCCGGTTGTGCTTTTATATAGAGGCGCCAGCACCTAACTTAAGTTAGGTGCTGGCGCAAAATGTTGTAAATACTGGTGGATGCGCACTGACATTTTATAGTTGCGTCAGGAGCTCCACTCTTCCCCGTACGGGGAATCCTGGGCAGACGCCCCCGTCTGGGGTGACTGACGCTTTAAAAGGTGTCAGGACTGAGGTCCTGACACAACACAAAAAACAAAAAAAGTTTCTTAGAAAGCATGGGATTTTGCTGTTAAGCTTCTGATTTTTTGCTTGACAAAGAAGATAAATGGACTATTTTCTTTATCGGAAGGGGACCAATTTAGTAGTATTGTATAATCTAAAAAAAACGGCAGAGCATTTCTTTTTAATTCCTCGGAGCACAGGTTAACAATATTTAAATTTATGTTCATCCGGAGTTCTGGAGGAAGTGATTTCTCTTCAAAAAGATCCTTTGCTCATCAGGTTTTGAGATGGGGAAAAGAGTATCTTAAGAAATGTTAAGTAAAACAAACTTCTCCCGATCTAAAAAAGGAGGTGAAGTATATTTCCACTGATTGGGACTCCAAAACTAAATATAAAAACAGAAAGATTACCTTATTGGGGCGAAGGAGGTGGTTTTCGTAGTATCTTTTTATTTTTTGTTCACCTTTAATGGTGAATTCGGGCTGAATTCATCATTAAGAGACGTTCCCTTTCAACTTTCAAACTTAAGGAGCGGAAAAAATGAGTAAAAGGTCATTACTTGTTTTGGGCATTGTGGCTCTGATTTTGATCAGCTTCTCTTTGGGAACTGCTCAAAAGTCGGTCGTGTCCCCCAAGAAGGAAGTGGTTCGGGTTCCAGCTGATCAGATTAAGCCGATCAAACCTCCGCCGGCAAGCGGATCGAAAGACTCTTGCTACTTAGCTTACACTCTTTGGGACGCCGGAGCTTACTATGCCCATTGGAAGCTGGGCGACAAGGTTGCCATATACTTCGATCCAGAAGACTGCGGCTGGCTGGAAAACTATCCTTTTCAGTTGACCGACGTACACTTTTTGCTTTACAATCCTGGAGGGGTTGACACGGTAGATTTGCGGTTCAGCGTGGAGGTGGTTTGCCCGGATATCTGCGACGGACCCGGAATAGAAATATGGAGATCACAGGTCTACCATATTACCACTTTTGGGGATTACGTACAAATATACTTTCCCGACACCGTCTGCCTGGATAAACCGTTTTTCTTCAACGTGGAGTATATGAGTGATTATCCTGACGGAATGATGCCGAGCTTAATTTTTGACTTCTACACCGAGCCGATGGACACCTGCTATCAGTGGGTATGGACCGGTCAGCCCAGCTGGGTGGAGTGGCACGATTTCTGGTATCCCCAGGAGGGAGTACGATGGGTTAATTTGGGGATAAGCGGCTTTTGCGGAGAGGAACAGGCCGAGTGCGGATGGTGGTACTGGAAGCCAGACACGCTTCCTCAAGCCCCCAGCGGCATGCCGGACTTTGATCAGAATCAGGATGAATGGTCATGCTATTGCGGACCCACCGCGGTGGCAAACTGCCTCTGGTGGTTTGACGCGGTCCCCACGGCGGGAATGGACCCCGCTGACTTCATTGAGTTGTTGGCAGGATACTTCAGCACCGGTCCCGGTGGCACTCATGTGGACTCCATTCAAGCAGGACTGGAAAGATACTTCGAGGACTATGGGTTTGCCCTAACCGAGACTACCTACTGGATGCCCGATTTTCATGAGATGGAGGATTCACTCAAGGTCTGTCAGGACATTATCCTGCTTTTGGGCTTCTGGTGGTATGAGGAAGACCCGCAACAGTTCATCAGGGGAGACGTTGACGAGAACGGAATTGTTGACGGGAACGACTTTACCGCTTGCCAAAGCGGGCCGCCTTTCTCTTGTGATGATGCTGCCGACGTTAACGACGACGGTGTGCTGGATTATCATGACTGTGACTATCTTTACGCATATCTCATGGGAGCGGGACCACCCCCGCCTCCGCCATTCCCCAGTTGCGGCGTCGATCCCACTGCAGATGCTCTCGACTGCGCCGACTTTCCTCCCTGTCCGGGAGGTGGTCCCGGAGAATGGTTCAGGGAAGGCGGACATTTTGTGACCATGGCTGGAGTGAACTCGGAGAAAAAGGAGATAGCCATATCCGACCCAGATCGAGATCAATGCGTCCTGTATCCGTGGTGGCCCGGCAGAGTAAGAACGGCAGACCATCCACCCTGGGGAGGCTACGGTCCTGAGTTCCATAATGATCCACAGTTTGTGTCCCACGACGTATACGTCAGTCTGCTGTACCCTGAATTCCCCAGCCCGGGCAGCGAGGTGTGGGATCTGGCGGATTATTGCTTTGGGGGGTACAAATACACGAATATGAACGTTCCGGAGAGGTTCAGAGTGTTTACCAAGGAAGCACCCAAGCATTACGAGTATTGGCATACCGAGGTGGAAGCCGCGGTGATGATCTGCCCAATTCCTAATAGACCGCCCGAGATCAACCAGCCGGATTTCCTTGAGGGCTTCGTGGACGATGAAGTCAGATACGAGATTACCGCCCTCGATCCGGATGGAGACGTAATCCTCGATGAAGCCTCCATAGACATTCAGCCAGGCTGTGGCGACTATATGATAACCAGAGTCTGGGGGCACGGGACCTCATCTGGCACGTGGAGGATTTACTGGGATACCCATGGCTGTACCCCTTGTGACACCCACATGGTCATCCACGATCTAACTGACGAGCGCGGGGCAGTTGCGTATTGCACCACATGGGTGCACCTGTCTGAGAAGATGGACACATGTTGGTACTGGAAGCCTGATACGCTCCCTCAGGCTCCGAGCGGAATGCCTGACTTTGATCAGAATCAGGATGCATGGTTCTGCTACTGCGGACCTACTGCAGTGGCTAACTGCCTGTGGTGGTATGGTGCGGTGCCGCCCGGATGGACTCCTCCTCAGTTGATCGATACCCTGGCAAGATACTTCCATACCAGCCCTGTATGGGGAACCTACGTTGACACCATGCAGATGGGACTGGAGCAATATTTCCAAGACTATGGATTTGTTTTTACAGAATCCACTTTCGTGATGCCCAACTTCTACGAGATGGAGGATTCGCTCAAGGTTTGCCAAGACATCATTCTGCTTTTAGGCTTCTGGTTCTTTGATGAAGGAAGCGGGACGTGGTATAGAGAGGGTGGACATTATGTTACCATGGCTGGAGTATGCTCCGAATCCCTGAAGATCGCCATAAGCGATCCTGATAAGGATGCTGCTGTGGGAGGCTGGCCCGGGAGAGTTCGACCACCGTGGCACCCGAACATCGGGGCTTATCCGCCTGAGCTGCATAATGATCCCACATACGTTTCTCACGATATGTACAACAGCATACTGGACAATCCATTCCCCAGCCCGGGCAATCCCTTCTGGGAGATCGACTACTCGTGGATGAAAGGCGACTTCTCTGGCATAAACGTTCCGGAAGAATTCAGAGCCATCACCAGACCAGCACCCGAAGGTGGGAAGCAAATCTTTGCCACCGAGGTTGAATACGCGGTGATGATCTGCCCGACTGGAGAGGAGCCGAGAGAGTGCGACGAGAATGATCCCAGGGAGTGTGACACCCTGTGGGTTGAGTGCGGGAACATGCTGGTTCCCCCAGGTGGAGGGTTGGTCACAGTTGACATGACCATAGCCTTTGACGAGAGTCTCATGGCCATTCAAGTGCCGCTCAGCTATGAGGGCAGCCCGTTATGCTGTGACTCCATGCCAGACTCTGAGAACACGGTGGCTAAGGTATTTGCTGGCTCAATCTTGCCGGGTACGTGGATAAAGGTCATCAGTATTGATCACCAGGCGAAGACTATTCAGTTGGGTGCTGTAGCGTTAATGCCACCCACTGACTGCTTGCCGCCTGGAAAGGGACACTTTGCCACCCTGACCCTCTTTGGTGACTCATGCTGCACCATCTTGTTAGATACCACGACGGTTCAAGGTAATAGCGTTGGCTTCATGGAGTGCAACGATCCCGATATGATCTTGTTCTATCCCGTGTGTCGCATTGACACGTGCCATATAGATCGGAATAATCCGCCCGAGATAGGTCAGCCCGATACATTGTACGGGTATCAGGTTTGTGATACAGTTATTTATCAATTCTCTGGAACAGACCCGGATGGTGATGTTATCTTGGACGGTGCTTCATTAGCCATAGAGCCTTCATGCGGCACATATTCAGTGACCAGGCTTACAGGTCATGGAACGTCGACTGGAACCTGGGAGGTTACCTGGGAGACTGCTGGCTGTGAAGATTCCATCTACTACAAAATCATCGTTGATCTAACTGATGTTTGGGGTAACACCGCATATTGCACCACCTACTGCCATTTGGCCAAGAATAATCCGCCGGAGATCACACAGCCCGATTCCGTTGATGGTTATATAAACGATGTGGTTAACTATACCATCACCGGCGCAGATCCGGACTCAGACGTTATTCTGAATCAAGCCTCCATAGACATTGTTCCTTCCTGCGGTGTGTATTCGATAACCAGAATTTCTGGGCACGGGACCGCTTCCGGCACCTGGCAGATCAGCTGGGCAACCAACGGCTGTTTAGCCGCCACCTACTTGGTTATTCACGATATGACTGATGGCTGTGATACCTCCTACTGCACCACATACGTGCGTCTTGATGAGAAACCGGGTTGGCACTGGAAAGATCCTTACGAGGATTATGCTCCCAACGGCATGCCAGACATCGATCAGAGGCAGGACAACTGGGTTAAGATGGAGACCGGACAATTCAGCTTCTGCGGACCTTGTGCTGTTGCCAACTGCTTCAAGTGGTTCGACTCCAAGTATAATGTTCCTCCTGGATTCCCCTGCGACGGAATTGATATGTTCCCGTTGGTGAGAGATTATATGGATAATCTCCCGCCCTGGAATGCCGCAGGAATCTGGGATGATCATGACCCGTGGAACGTAGATCATATAGGAACTCCTTGGTCTCCTTCAGTTATTCCTCCTCCCCCAACTGCTCAGCCCTTCATCCCGGGACCACAGCCACAGCCCAGTGGAATGGATCCTTGGGGTGAGTTAGTGGAGAGGTTAGCCTGGTATTTTGATACAGATGGAATTCAAACCGGATATTGCAACCATACGGGGACTAACATCGTACAGATGCAGGATGGTATCCAGATGTGGTTTGACAGCGAGACCTTCCCCGACGGCAGCACCCTGGCAGATACTCTTTGTGAGGTGACCACTCCCATGCCCACGTTTGCTTATGTGGAGTCCCTGGTGGAGAAGTGCGAGGATGTGATTCTGCTTTTAGGCTTCTGGTATGAGAATCCTCCGGGAAGTGGACAATGGTTCAGAGTTGGCGGACACTATGTTACCGTGGCAGGCGTTAACTCAACAGATATTATGATAGCTTTCTGCGATCCGTTCGTTGATGCGGCAGAGCTTGGCTTGCTGGGCAGAGTGGGAGATGGACTTCTCATCCCTCATACGCATGGAGCTCATGATCCCACAGTGCATAATGATGAAGGGAATGTCTCCCAGGATATTTACTTCGTCTCAACAGAGCCGGTCAGCCCCGGAGGTCTGTGGTGGATACCAGAGTATGCGGTATACATGAATATCAATCTCTGGATGGCTAACTTCTCAGCCCAGAACGTGCCGGAGGAATTCTTACCTGTGACTGCCCCGTGGGACGGAATGTCACCCATTTACACTGAGGTGGAGTATTGCGTGCACATCAGCCCGTGGGATTATCGAGGTGACATCAATGTTCCCGGCGGTGATGGAGTGGTGGACATAGGCGACGTGGTCTTCCTGCTCAATTTCCTATATAGAGGAGGACCCTCACCTGATCCATACTTGGAGGGTGACATCAATTGTGACGGCGTAATAGACCTTGGAGATGTGGTCCGCCTGATCAACTATCTGTTCAAGGGTTGGCCCGTTCCCAGGTGCTGTGACCCGTAGTTTCCTCCCAACCGAGAAGGTTAAGCTCAAAAGCCCCGCCAACAAGCGGGGCTTTTGTCTTTCTTTACCTCATCTTCATCTTAACAAGAAGAGATGCCTTTATTTTTCAGAACTTGACCTAATCTAAGGGTTTGCCTGGTTTAATCCTGAACCCAGGGGGCCATGTAGGAAATTGGCTTGATTTTACATCTACATCTGTTTATAATATATGAATGTAATCTTGTTATGAGAAATTAAATTGACCCGATCATAACAATCTTTTACGGAGGATTAATGCTGAGTCTGGAGGAACAGTTAAAGGTTATCAAAAGAGGAACGGTGGAGATTCTGCCGGAAGAGGAGTTGATTTTTAAGCTGAAAAAGTCCATCCAGGAAAACAAACCTTTAAGAATAAAACAAGGTTTTGACCCCACTGCTCCGGATATTCATCTGGGACATACGGTCTGCTTAAGGAAGCTGAGACAATTTCAGGAGCTGGGACATCAGGTGATTTTGATCATAGGTGACTTTACCGGCATGGTGGGAGATCCATCCGGGCGCTCCGAAACCCGTCCCCAGCTCACCTCAGACGAGATAAAAAAAAATGCCCAGACCTATCAGGAACAGTTTTTCAGGGTGGTGGACGAAAGCAAAACCGAGGTGCATTTTAACGGGGAATGGTTCAGCCGGATGAGTTTTCAGGAGTTGATGCGTCTGGCGGCAAATTTCACCGTGGCCCGCATGTTGGAGAGAGACGATTTTTCCAAAAGATACAAAGAGCAAATCCCCATAAGCATCCACGAGCTTTTCTATCCTTTGATGCAGGCTTATGACTCAGTTATGATTAAAGCGGACGTGGAGATCGGGGCAACAGAGCAGAAATTCAATCTTCTAACCGGCAGACAGATTCAAGAGGTTTACGGACAAAAACCTCAGGTGATTCTGACCATGCCGGTTCTGGTGGGAACCGATGGAGAACAGAGGATGTCTAAGTCGCTGGGCAATTATATCGGGGTGGCAGAGCCTGCCGGCGAGATGTTCGGTAAGATCATGTCCATCCCGGACGAGCAGATCTACAATTATTTCGAGTTGGTGACCGACGTGGAAATAGACGAATTGATTCAGATTAAAAAGGAGTTAGAGGAGAGACAAATCAACCCCATGGTCTTAAAAAAGAGATTGGGGAAGGAAGTTGTGAGAATGTATCATAGCCAAAAGGAGGCAAAAGGTGCCTGCCAGGAGTTTGAGAGGGTTTTCTCCAAAAAAGAACTGCCGGAAAACATACCTGAAAAACATTTAGAACATAATCAGGCTAAGATGTGGATAGGACACTTTTTGGTGAAAGCCGGATGTGCAAACTCCACCAGTGAAATAAGAAGACTGATAAAGCAAGGTGGGCTGTATATCGATAATAGAAGAATCGATGATGAGAATCTCAAAATCTCCGTAGCCGGGGAGAAGCTGGTGAGGTTGGGGAAAAGGAGGTTTTTCAGGATTGTGGGGAAAGTGAAAAGACAGTAGGCAGTATTCAGTAGGCAGTAGGCAGACTTCAGACTTAAGACGGCTTGCTTCTAAGAATGGCGGATCCGTTATAAGTCATTTCCAGAAGGACAGATAAAAATAAACAGGGGAGAGTTGAATCTCCCCTGTTCGTTTTGGGGCAGGCAGGTCAAAAGAGGAGGTATTCTCAAGTGTCAGGCTTTCCCAGGAGCAAGCCGGCTTTCTCCATTAAACCCAAGAAAGAATCTGTTACAACCCCAGGTTTCTTACCTTCACATTAGAAGCTAAGGTTCTCCGCCGATACTCCCCATCAAATTGAAGATCTTCTCTTTCCGTGCGAGCGGTTAAAGTAATCGCTACCTCCCTCACCAATGAGCCGAGCGGCGGAACGTCAACGAAAACCCCGTTAGCCAGACCGTATCTGAACTGCAAGTCCTCAATATCTTCAGCATACACCAAGGGAGATTCTCCCGGCCTTTGAACCATCAGATTAGGATGATTGCTGTCCGAGAAGTCAACATAAAACTTGTGTAGATCCACATACATCACTGTGCTCCCCTGAGGGTATTTTCTGGAAAGTGGCGCTGTGTTGTGCTGAATGTGGCCAGCCGCCTCCTGGACCTTGGTTATGTAAAAGAATTCTCCGGTGTCGGCAACGGGATCGTATATGTAAACCCAGGTATCTTCCTTGAAACCGCTGATATCGTGTCCATCGCAGCGCAGCTCTGCGCTGGTTTGAGGCATGTCATGCTCCAAGGGGACTTCCACACCAAACTCGTTCTGAAACAGGATGGTAATGGTATCAGGATTTGCATTGGCGGCATAGATGGGCTGGAATCCACCGGGCAAACCATATCCTGCCATTCTAATTCTGGTCTCCAGCTCATGCATGGCTGCCCGAATATTCTGCTGCATATTGCTGACTTGTTCCTGAATGATCCACCCCTCATGTTGGTTCAAATAGATGCCGTAGGCGGCAGAGACTACAAATCCGGTGATGACAAGTCCGACCAAAAGCTCTACTAAGGTGAACCCTTTTTCGTTTTTCTCTTGCCCTGAGCGGACCCAAGGTCCGGATGGCTTCGTATAAAGGTTCCTCATCTTATACCTCCTTCCTTATGACCATAGACTCTACTTTCTGTGCTTCCACCTGCTGATTAAGGTTTAAGCAACTTTCTCTCCAAGTTGCTAAGAAGTTTACTCCGATTAGATAACACATTATTCCCTAACTGGTTAAAACCGTGCTCTAAGTTTGAGCAGGCGGCTAACACTTTAACCAGGCAGTTTTTCTAGACAAAGAATGTGGGGAAGATCCAATAGGTTGTGGTGTGCCTCCCACATCAAAGCGCTCATCCCGCGATAATTCGCCTCGCCTTTTTTGATCCTAATCTTCGCGAGACTCTTACCCGGTTGTGATCGGCTTTGAATAAAGGAAAAGATTTTTGTGTCGACAAAGCTGAGGAGAGAACACACTGGTCAGCTAAATCGGATTTGAGAGTATCTTTGAATCTCAAAATCCCATTCTGTTCAGTGTCTGCCATCAGGACCTGATTCAACCGTATTCAACATGCGAGTGAGAAAGATATTAGTAGTAGATGACGATCCAAACATTGCAAGCGTGATCAAGCAGTATTTTGACAGGCCCGGGTATGACGTGTGCACCATGTTGGAAGGGGAGAAAGTCCCTGAGACGGTCTTTAGGATAAAGCCGGATCTGATACTTCTGGATTTGAGACTTCCCGACGTCTACGGGATGGACGTCCTTAAGGATCTGAAGAAAAGGGACTTTCAGGCACCCGTCGTAATAATCACGGGCAACGTCTCTGCTGGAGTGGACATTGAAGCCATGAAGGAAGGAGCGCCTATGAATACCTCCCCAAACCTTTCAGTCTGGACGAACTTGGCAAGCTGGTGGACAAGCTTTTGGCAAAAGATGCCGAATCTGAATCTGTATCTTCTTTCGAGAATGTGCATCATCGCCCTCACGAAGCCGAGGAATTAGTGGGCAGAAGCTCGGAAATTCTGAAAGTAGGAAAAATGATCGGACAAGCTGCATCCTCTGATGCTCCAATTCTTCTCACAGGCGAAACCGGAACCGGCAAGGAACTTCTTGCCAGGATAGTCCATCGAAACAGCAGAAGAAAAGATGAGCCATTTGTCGTGGTCAATTGTGCCCACCTCTCACCCGAAATTCTTGAACTCGAGTTATTCGGACGAGGTGAAAAAACGGATGGATCCTCCGAGCCGGCAGCTAAGCTTGAACTATGCCGCGGCGGCACCATCCTGCTGGATGACATCGGGAGTATGGGCTTATCGACTCAGAACAAGCTGCTGACATTCCTGAAAAAAGTGGAGATCGGCGCGGCAGGAAACCAAACGGTGAAAGTGTCGCCTAGAATAATAGCATCATCATCCCGGGATTTGTCAAAAAGTGTAAGCGAAGGAAAATTCATGCAGGAGCTCTTCTACAATCTCAGGGTGATATCAATCCCCGTGCCTCCATTGAGGGAGAGGAAATCAGATGTTCCGCTTTTGGCACACTATTTTCTCAAAAGGTATCGTGAACGAGACAAGAAGGTGGCTGCCCGCATATCTGCTGATGCCATGAAGTTGTTTATGGCTTGTCCCTGGCCGGGGAACGTTGGAGAGCTTGAAAATAACATCTACTCTGCGGTGGTGATGTGCCAGAGCGAGGAAATTTTGCCCGAACATCTGCCAATATTCTACGAGGGACGGTTGGAAGCTCAGATAGATCTTCAGCAAGGGAAAGATGACTATTCCCACCTACTTATCCAGACTTTAGATCCAATCAGAAGCAAGCTGTTTCACGATCTGAAGGGAAAAGTCCACCATCGGCTGATAGGCTCGTTGGAAAAGGCTTTGATATCCATGGCGCTGAAGCATTGCCAGGGCAACCAGGTGAAGGCAGCCCATCTTTTGGGTCTAAACAGAAACACGCTACGAGAGAGAATCTTAAGATTCAGGCTGCGTAAGAAAGAAACACCTTCAAAATGAAAGTCGTCCTGACTTCGCGCCGGAACAGACGGAGACAGGTCTCCGGACTTGCGAGTCCAATTAGGAGAAGTAACCGTCAGCAGAGCCAGGATGGACAGTACCCCGTGGCTCTTTTATGCTTCAGGGCGGGAAGACAGATAGAAGGCCATGAATGGAAAGCTGGCCTGCAGAGGAGGAGACTTGAGCCTGAAAGAGCGTCACGATGATGGGAATGTAGATCTGTGCTGCTGCGGCTACTTGGCAGGGCGGTCGCAAAAATAAACAGGGGAGATTCCTATGAATCTCCCCTGTTCGTTTTGGGGCAGGCAGGTCAAAGGAAGGAAATTTTTCAATTACTGACTATTCTCTGGAGCCAGCTTACTTTCAGAACCGTATTTATCTGGGGTACACCTGGAGGTAAGTTGTTGGGATCCAGGAAGGCAAGATCGAAGGCCCAATCTCGGTCAGGAGCTTCATATTGAGGGCTGCCATAAACCCATGCGCCGGTTGCCTGTTCGCTAAACCACAGCTCCACCATGGAGCCTAAGTAGGTGAAAGTCTCATCAGTCCAATTCTCTAAGAAACGTGGCAGATTCTCCAGACCCCCATTGTAATGCCCCAGCGTGGTCTCGGTGTTTCCGGTAAGGAAGGCCGCATTAACTGTGGTATTGGACGCCACCCGGTTGTTTAAGTTTTTGTCGCTTTTAGCATCATTCCAATTGTTGGACAGAATGGTCAAAGCGTCGGTAAAAAGAGCAGCCGCTTTCTTGTTGGTTTTGTTGTAGTCCCCAAGAGTGTATAAAGGATTGTCCGTCACCACGGTAAGGGGTCCGGCTAACTCCTCTCCATTGGTCAGTCGGATGGCCTGCTGGGTTCCCACCACCTCGTCTCGAGAAGCATAAAGGATTCCATTTAAAGGAAAGTAACCGCTGGTATTGAGCTTTTCAATGTCTATGTCATAAGAGGTGGCCCATTTATACTCCCTGTAGTTGTAAAAGTTGTCCACGGTGACGATGGAGTCGGCAAAAAAGGTGGCAGTGACGTCCACCCAATTGTCGCTGGAGTTTTTGTATAACACCTGTCCATCCACCATCTTCAGGCCAGCTTTGTGCTCATAGCTGTCCATGTTGCCACCCGATCCCCTCTTTATCATGTCTATGGGATCGCCGGAAACGACCACAGGAAGGTTCAGCTCAGTCATTCCATGGGAGTTGTCCTCCACCTTCCCTCCCCACCGATTCAAAGATTCAGAGATCCAGTCGGGGTCGTTGGAATCCAGCCAGGTGCCGTCCCCGTTCTTCATGCTCTGGTAAACTCCATATCTGTCCTTGATGCTCACATCTCCATTCATCGGGTCATCAGGATCGTCCTTTCTCCCGTGGTGGATGTCGCCTGCGGCTGTGGTCCAGGAATCGACTTTGAGGCCGGAATGAGCTCCAAAGTAAAGATCATGATTGCTGTGAACTCTTCCTCCCAGGGTCATGGCAGGGCCGGGCAAAATCTCTAAATCCTGCTCATAGAAGACAGCAAATTGGAATATGGGAACCAGCGCATCTTTGACCTCCGCTTCGATCTTGGTTGCGGTCTGAGTTCCCATTTCTCTTGCCTCACCGGAGATGGTAAAACTTTTCACCAAAGCATAAAGTCCCTTGTATGCTCCTACAGTAAGGGTCTCCTGAGCGGCAGGACCGTTGTCCACAGTGTTATAGGTGATCGCTATGTTACCTAGTGCAAACGAATCGCAGGGAAGGGGGTTAGGTGCTCCCGCGCCGCCAGAGGCATAATGGTTCCTGATATCAGCTATGACCTTCTCCAATCCCGCTTCTGCCGCATAAAACGTGTTGATGGTCCTCAGATCATTTCCGGCTATGTTGACATCGGTGGTTGAGGTCATCACCGCAGCGATCCCGATCATAGTCAGCATCAAAAGCAAGGATAGAATGATAAGCAGGGTGAAGCCATCCTCATTTTTCAACTTTTTCAACATGGTATCTCCTTTTCCGAATTGTACTAATGAAATAATCTGTTATAATCCCAAATTTCTCACCTTCACATCAGAGGTTAGAGTTCTTCGCCGGTATTCTCCGGCAAACTGCAGATCCTTTCTTTCAGTTCTGGCAGTGAGGGTAATCAACACCTCTCTGACCACTGACGCGGCTGGTGGAACGTCCACGTAAATGCCGTTAGCTAGACCGTATCGGAACTGCAGGTCCTCAATGTCTTCAGCATACACGTATGACTGATTCCCTTCCCTTTGAACCATCAAATTGGGATGGTTGGTGTCCGTGGAGTCTATGTAGTACTTGTACATGTCCATCATCATCACCGTGCTCCCCTTGGGGTATTTGCGAGAGAGCGGCGCAGTGTTATGCTGGATGTGACTGGCCGCAACCTGGACATGAGTTATGTAGAAAAACTCTCCGGTGTCGGCAACCGGATCGTAGATGTATGCCCAGGTGTCCGCCTTGAAGCAGCTAACGTCATGTCCATCACACCTCAGCTCTGAGGAGGGCTGGGGCATGGCGTGCTCAATGGTGGATTCACACTCAAACTCGTTCTGAAATAGGATGGTTATGGTATCAGGATTTGCATCAGCCGCATAGATTGGCTGGAATCCGCCGGGCAAACCGTATCCCGCCATCCTTATTCTGGTCTCCAACTCATGCATGGCAATCCGCGCATTCTGCTGCATGTTGGTGATCTGCTCCTGAATAAGCCATCCTTCATGCTGATTAAGATAAAGGCCATACCCGGCAGAGACCACCACCCCAGTGATCACAAGCGCAATCAGAAGCTCCAGCAAAGTGACTCCTTCTTCATTCTTTTTCCTGGAGGGGGACGGAGCTCCAGGGAGTGTGATATGAAGGTTCTTCATGTTCGGTTTCCTTCTAATTGTATGATTCATACGTTATTACTACGTTATTATGTTCCAAGCTATCTTTATCCAGCCAGGTCATCTGCAAAGTTATCTTTTTCAGACGAGTTCCGTAATCTTCAACCGTCCAGGTTCTGGTCATCCCTTCAGGATTATCATATCCTGAAGTGAAATTATGAGTATTTTTGATCTCCTCAATTTTTGCCTGGATATGATGAGCCGCCTTGGTGGTCATGTCGGCAAATACATTGCTCTTTATGGAGGTTATAATCATGGGCACCATCATCAAAAGCCCGACGGCAAAGATGACCATGCTCACCATTACCTCCAAAAGGGTGAAGCCTTTTTCTCCGGATGGGCAAATCCTTTCTATCAATCTTCTAATTTTTGTCAGCATCATTTTCTTCTTCTCCTGGTATCTGCTTGTTTTTCGCTCGTCTAAAAAAGCAAAAAGAATGCCACTGGCGGAATGAAAGTTTACCGGTTATAGGGAGTAGATAATCGATTGTGTGTGCTCCACTTGGGACGGCGGTCGAAAGGATAGGTATCTTCAAGAAAGGTTTAGGTTGAGATGCTTCAACAAAAGTGTGGGGATAATCCCATACTATATCGTAGATCTGCGACTGCTTGGAGCGATCAGATTCATTCCTAATCGGGAGTTTGGGGGAAGCTCTCAGAAACGATATAGGGTGTGGTCGGGCAAGGTGCCCCCAGACGGGAGCCTCCGCTCGACCTGCGAGAAATGAGCAACTTCTCCTGCCGTAGGTGGGGCTCCCAACCCCACAGTCGGTTAACAAAGACAAACTTGGAGGACAGATTCATCCGCCCCAAAGAAACCTCCTTATTTTGAACTATTGACAATCTTCTGAGTATATATAAATTGAAATTTGTTCTTAAAATATTTTCGCGGGAACATAAGATGCAAACGTTGAAATTACAGAAGGGAATAATCTACGGATCGATCAGATCCAGAAGACTGGACTTTCATTGAAGAGGAGATCTTTCTCTTGATCGGGCTTCGCAGATGGGGATTTGGCTTTGGTGACAAAAGATAAATTGAAGCAGATAGCAAGAAAAGCAGAAGATGTCTGCAGGGTTTCGGTAAAGGTGTTTTAAATGGAGAAAAACATCCGCAGATTTTACTGGTATCGTCTCACCAAGTTCAGTCTCTTCCATATAGCCATACTGGTTCTTTTTTATCAGGAGAGGGGTCTCTCCTTTTCCCAGATAATGATACTTCAAAGCGTCTACTACTTTGCCAAGGTTTTATCTGAGGTTCCAACCGGTGCCTGGGCAGATCGGGTGGGGAGGAAAAAATCGCTTGTCTTTGGCTCTTTTTTTCACTCTTTAGCTTACCTTATGATCTTTCTTTCGCATTCCTTAACTCTGTTCATTCTGGGGGAGATCATAGCCGGCATCTCCATGTCCTTCGCCTATGGTGCCGATTCTGCTTTAGCTTACGACACTTTGAAGAGTCTGGGAAGGGGAGATGAATATCAGAAAATCGAAGGGAACGCCAACAGCATGAGACACTTAGGCTTTGCCCTATTTGCCCCGGTGGGTGGGTTTCTCGCTACCATAGATTTAGCCCTTCCCTATCTGGCAAGTTCTGTAGTTATATTCTTCTCCGGGCTGATCGCTTTAACCTTGGTTGAACCGCAAAAAGATAAAAGCGTTCAAAGTTCAAGGTTCAAAGAAAGGCTTATCACGAGATAAAAATCAGTTGGAATTTGATGATAAATGATAAAAGGATTTTATGGTTTGTTCTTTTCTTCTCCTTAATATTCTTAGCCACCCGGCTGGGCTTCTGGACCTATCAGCCATATATGAAGAGGGTGGGTTTGCCTCTTTCCCTGTTTGGCATAGTGATTGCGTTTTTTCACCTTTTCTCCGCACTGGTGAGTAAGTATGCAGACAAACTGGAGAGAGTATTAAAGGAGAGGCTGGTGCTTTTTGCCATGCCCCTCTTAGTAGTAATATCTTTTGTCTTGTTGAGCAGATTTTTATATCTGTGGAGCATCTCCTTTATTCTGATCCAACAGGTGACCACCGCCATACATGAGCCGGTTTTGAAAAGTTACCTCAATCGCCATACTCCGTCTGAGGTGCGGGCAACCATGCTTTCGGTTCAACATATGGCTGGAAATGCCGCCTTTGCGATTTTTGCTCCATTTTTGGGGAGCCTGGTGGATCGATTTCGCCTGGGAAATGCCTTGCTAATTTTTGCCCTGGTGATTATAATTTTCTCAAGCTTATTATGGCGATACCGGATAAGATGGTTCAAACCAAAGGAGAATTTGCTTGAGCCCAGCAAGGAGGAGAGATGAAAAAAAGGGATTGTAACATTGATAAGAATTTTACCAAATGTAACTGCACTTACGAACCGTGTATCCGTAAGGGTATCTGTTGTGAATGTATCCAATATCACTGGCGGATGAGGGAACTTCCTGCCTGCTTTTTTCCCGACGACGTGGAAAAAACTTTTGATAGGTCGATTGAGAAGTTCATTCAGTGCTACGGAAAGTAGGGGGACAATAGACTGGTTCAAGTTAGCCGGGTGTGTGGGTGATCAGATTAGAGAAATCTGAATAGATGCTGGAGAGGTTAACAACCCCTTGTCTTGAGGCTGTTAAAAAATCCCTTCAATGTCATTGCGGGGAGTCCATATGGACGACGAAGTCCCGCAAGATGCGGGACTTTGCTTCCCAGACGGGAGGGCCCGACGCCCCCGTCTGGGCGTCTGCTCGCTCGCAATAACGGTCATTCTAAACTAAGTGCTGACGTGGTGAAAGCATTTGTGCCGCTGGAGATAAATTTTCAAGATTTTATAAAAAATCCAAAAAAGCCAAACAATTTTTCGTAAACCTTTAAAAAAGAGTTGACACAAAAGGGATTTAGAGTATATTTATTTTTGTTGTTGGTTTTACGAAAGTCTAAATATGGAGGAGAACATGAAGGGAGTAGTTCGGCTGATTTTTATTCTTTTTCTTTTATGTCTTGCGGGAAGCTTTATACATCAGGCTCAGGCTGGGGAACCGAAGCTTTTAGTTCCTGAGACCGTGTTTGATTTTGGTTATGCTCCCCCCAGCAATGTCATCAGCCACCACTATCTGATCAAAAATGTGGGCACGGACACTTTAAAGATAGAAAGAGTGAGGCCCGGGTGAGGTTGCACAAAGGCTCCTCTTACCAAAAAGGAGCTTGCTGCCGGTGACAGCACCTGGGTTGAACTGATCTACACTTCAGGGAGGGCAAAAAGTAGAGCTAACAAAAGCGCCAGGGTTATGACCAATGATACCACTCTGGGAAGGGTTAACGTTTCCTTTAAGGTGGAGGTGGCGGAACCCACTGATTCAATACTCAAGCTTTCTGCCAATCCCCCCACTTTAGATTTCGGACCTATCGAGAAGAAGAAAAGACGTAAGCTTGAGACCAAAATCAAAAACACTACCGAGGAGGAGATGAGGCTAACAATAGTGTCGGCTCCTCCAGACTTGTTCAAAAAGATAAAACTATCCCGTTCCAAGTTAAAACCAGGAAAGGAAACCAAGCTTGAAGTTGAACTGAAAAAGGGGGAGGAAGACGTCCAATTTCGAAAGTCGATCACCGTGGAAGCCAGATTTGAAGATAAGAGCAGATTCAGGCTCACTGTGCCGGTGATAAAAGGGTTTAGCAAAGGCGCAACAGCCAAGAGAGGTAAGAAATAAAAACAGGTGTTTTGCTGTTTTAAGTTGATTAGCCCTTATCCTCTCACCCGAGGAGGGGCTTTTTCATGTATCTGGTTTATCTCTTTTATCGAAAAGCAAAAATTTTTCCGTTGAAGTCTTGAAGACAAAGCTTTATGTTTATGGAAAGCTGAATTGATATATAGAATAAGGAGAAAGGATTTGTTGACAAAAAGATCATTGTTGTGGACGTGTTTTCTTTTGGTGTGTATGGTGTTTGCGATGGGACTTCTCAGTTGTGAAGGAAAAAAAGAATCCAATCCGGCCAAGAAAAAAAGTCAAATATCCAGCACACCGCAACTGAAGGAATCTCCCCAGGAGGAATTTTTAGCTCCCAGCTTCTCCTTGCAGGACTTGGGTGGGATGCAAATCAGCTTGAGCGACTTTAAAGGAAAAGTGGTCATTTTGAATTTCTGGGCTACCTGGTGTGCTCCGTGCAGAAGAGAGATCCCTTCTTTGGAGAGGCTGTATCAGTTGCGAAAAGACAAGGGGTTTGAGATTCTGGCGGTAAGTGTGGACAGAGCTTCCCTCTCCAAAGTAGCCTCCTTTGTGGCAAATTATCAGATGAGCTTTCCGGTGCTGGCAGATCAGCGAGGAGCGGTAGGACAAAGATACTGGGCTAAGGCGATACCCACCTCATTTCTTTTAGACAAAAAAGGAGTGATAAGATGGAAGGTGGTGGGGACAAGGGAGTGGGACGATCCTTTTGTCTTAAGTAAGGTGGATCAACTCTTAGCTGAATAAGGAGACCCTTCCTTGAGGTAAAAAACTACAACGAAAAACTTATATGTTTCGTTATATAAAAAGTTAGGTCCAAGATAAAAATAATCCTCCGTCCCATTTTACTCTACTCTGAGTTCCTGCCCCCCTCTCAGATAGATGAATGGTGACGGAGGACTTTTTTTGGGTCGAAAAAGCTTATGAGCTCTTTTAAAAACTGTTTGGAGAGAAAAATTTGGAGTGTTCACCTTTAGGTGAACTAGATAAAAGTTTGTACTCTTTTAACAAATTTTAAGTCAAGCTAAAGTCGCAGATCCCGCTAAAAAATGATGAAAAAAGGAAAAGCAATCGCACTTCTCTCCGGGGGATTGGATAGCATCTTGGCGCTGAAGATGATGTTAGATGAAGGATTTGAGGTTATCGCCTTGAATCTGAAAACCCCTTTTTGCACCTCCGGTAGCAAAGGAGATGATTACTCTCAATCGGTGGCAGAGAGATTTGGTGTGCCCTTGAGAAGAATATATGGGGAGGAAGATTATCTAAAGATAGTGAAAAATCCTAAGCATGGGTATGGAAAGAATATGAATCCGTGTATAGATTGCCGCATATTTCTTTTCCGCAAAGCCAAAGAGGTTATGGAAGAGGAGGGAGCGGATTTTGTCTTCACCGGCGAGGTGCTGGGAGAAAGACCCATGTCTCAAAGAAAAGATGCAATGAGTTTAATAGAAAGAGAGTCGGGCTTGAAAGGGAGGGTGTTGCGACCCCTCTCTGCCAAACTTTTAGAGCCCACTTTAATGGAGAAAGAGGGAATGGTGGATCGGAACAGGCTTTTGGACATCAGGGGAAAATCCAGAAAGCCACAACTAACTTTAGCCAAAAGATACAAAATCGATGATTTCCCCTCTCCGGCTGGAGGATGCCTTTTGACTGATGAGAATTTTGCCCAAAGGGTAAAAGATTCCTTTGAGCATGGGGAGGATGCTTTGAGGCATATGTCCCTTCTGAAACTGGGACGCCACTTCAGAGTTCCCACCAGAGCCAAAATAATTGCGGGGAGAGATCAAAAGGAGAACATAACTTTGATGGAGCTTTCCCTCCCGGCAGAGCTAAAATTCACCGTGCACGGATACAAAAGCACCTATGTACTTCTTTTAGGTGAGGCCAACTCTGAGAATCAGACCAAAGCGGCAGAAGTGTGCGCCAGATATTGTGACAAAAAGGGCTGTGGAAGAATTCCGGTAAGGGTGTGGCTGGATTCGCCTTCTGAGTTTAAATTGATTGAGGCAAATCCTTTGGATGAGTCTGGGCTTTCCTCTTTTCGAGTAGGTGGTTGAAGTTTTCCCTCTTTGAAGATGTGATAGTTCTTCTCGATGTACCACGGAGGGACTGTTGAAAAAGTTCCTTACTCACTTTCCCAGACGAGCGAACGCTCCCGTCTGGGGGTCTTCGTAATTGGCGAGAAGAAGTAATCGTAGGGATCTCGCCGTTTCCAGAACCTAACTTAAGTTAGGTTCTGGAAATTGGCGGGATGGCTGTCCTCCTTACGGAGACCCGTCTGGGAGAGTTAGGACAGGGGACCCCGCCATGGCGGGATTTCGCAAGCTCAACAAGCCCTGTCCCTACACAAGAAGCTTTTTCAACAAACCCTGAGGGGCACCCATCAACAGCAGAGAGGATTACTTTTATTCTTGTTGGAGTAAGTTGAATTTCTGTGCAATATTTTTGAACCTATTTGCATACCACCAGCTAAAGTTTAAACGATTTTTTAAAGATTTCCTGAAGAGGTGAGAATCTATCCAAAATAGATGCTTGCCTGGCTTAATACTAATAAAAGAGTGCAACCCAGCAAGGTTTAGGTGTGTTGAAAAAGCTACACTCCGGGACGCCCAGACAGGCGCCCGTCCGGGCGGGATGAATTCCCGCCCCTATGGGAGACAATTACTTACCATCCATAGGGGCCCGCCTTTGGCGGGCCAAAGGGGTTTTCAACAGTCCCTTTTAGGTGCACAACAGCCTTTTTCAACGATGTTTTAAGGAAAGATATTTCTGCATCTTTTATAAAAGGGATACTGCTATAAGTTCAAGGTTTGAAGATAGATCCCCAGAAGGGAGGAAGTAAATCTTTCCACTACAATCAGTTACTTCTAAAACATAAAAGAAGAAGATTTTTTGGGGGGGCCTGGTCTCAAGCATTTAGGGACAGCTACTTATCAAAGGATGTAATGGAGGCATTTTTTCGTTTCTACAGAACAGATGAGCGATTGGCATATTTCTTGCCTCATTTTGTCCCCGTGACAGTGTCAACTGGTGCTTTGAAGTGAGCAAAGGAATTTTCGGGGCAAAATTTTGGAAATTATAGAGATGTCCATATTTGAACTTTTTTTAAAAAAACTCAATTTTTCTATTGACAAACTCAGGGCAAGGATGTATATTACAACTGAAAAAGGAAAGAAACCAACGCTCTCAATCAGGTCAGATACTTTGAAAATCTAAAAACACTTGACATGGTTTAAGATTCGAAACTGTGGTTTTGAGGTAGCCGAAGGTTTCTGACTTTTAAGACAAAGAATTTTGACTCTGCGAAATTGAAGTTTTGGGGCTGTAAGTATAATCAACAAAATAAAAATTAAAAGACAAACGATAGGTTTGTTTAATTGGCTGATTTTGTTGAAAGGAGGAATGACCAAAGAGGCAGTTGATAAAGGTTTAGACAACATAATTTTTCCAAACCTTTATTCTAAGGAGAGGGGAATGACAAACAAAAACCTCAAGAGGATTTTCATCCTCCTGATTATAGCCTTTATCTTTTCCTGCCTCACAGTAGACAGGGTTTGCGCCAAGTTGGACAGCGCGCATGTTTCTGTCACGCACGCAACTTGTTACCCGGGACGTTTTGTGGGGATGGAGGTTAAGTTGCAAAATGACGTGCAGATTGCTGGATTTCAATTCAGGATTACCTTGAGCAACCCTGAACTCATCAACTTTCATACTGACAGCATCCGGGTGGATACAATTGTGGTTCCAGTGGATACCTGTACCGGTCCGGAACCACACGGAGATTCATGTTTTGTGGATAGTTTGATTCCTACGCCAGTGCGATATTGTTTTATCGACACTGTAGGTTCTCTGATAAGTAACTTTGATATAGTGCAATGTCATGGCGACACGTCGGATACCAGCTCGTCTTACTGCAAGTTCATAAACATCCTGGGAATGGCAAAATACGGTCAGCCTATACCGACCGATCCCAACTATCGAACCCTTTTCAGATTTGGAGTGGACGTGTTCTGCCTTTCTGATACCGTGTCCGATCGTACCGAGTCTTTTTATATGTTTCCCGGAACGTTCAACTTCTTGTCCGATCCGCTGGGTGATGTGGTTCCTTTTGACTATAAACAGGGAGATCTCACGGTATGGTGGTCTGTGCCGGGAGATGCCAATGGCGACAGCTTAGTCGACTTGGGTGACATTACCTACCTGTTGAATTTCCTTTACAGACAGGGACCTGCTCCATGTATTCCCGAAACAGGTGACGTCAATGGCGATTGCAATGTGGAGCTGGGTGACATTGTCTCCCTGTTAGTGTATTTATTCAGGGAAGGTCCACCGCCACTGCCAGGATGCTGGCACGGAAAGAAGGAAGAATGAGAAGAAATTAGGCAGGTGCTTAAATCCTTAAACTCTGAACTCTGAACTCTGAACCTTAAACTTTAAACCTTTAACCTTTGCTTGAAAGGAGGTGAAGAAAGGAAGGGGTAAAACCAATTACTTTTGCTCAACTCTAACTTTTTACGTTGAGGAGGTGAGAAAAACACAAAAAAACAAAAGGCTACTAACTTATTTGTAACCTTTCTAAGAAGGAGGGGGAAATTGAGTTGAGCTTTTTGGTGAATTACCTTAAATGATCGTCACCAAAAAGTTTATTAAGAAAACCCTTATTAAGATATAAGGAGCAACAAAATGAAAAGAAATTTGTTACTTCTGGTAGTGACGCTCTTGGTGGCGTTTGGTTTCTCCGGATATGCGGTAGCTCAGGACGCTGGAGATCCCGACACCTTGTATCTCGAGGTATGGGATGGTGACCTGGGCGTTTTAGAGCCGGGACCGTGGTTTGTGAGGGTCCCGATGTACGTGACTCACGATAACCCGGAGCCCGTCGACTCCATCGCCGGTTTCGTGATTCCGCTGTGCTACACTGTGACTGAGAGCTTCGGCACTGTGACTTACTGCAGCTTGACCGGGTACTGGAACACTCCCGTAATCAGCGATTTCGACCCCGCCGGGTTGCGGAGCGTATTCCGTAATTTGCCCGACGATATCACGCCGTTGGCCATCAACAGGATGTGGGAAATGGGCACTGACTTCTCCAATAGGGAGTGGGACTTCAGGGAACTGAATATGGATGGAACCTCTCATTTCTGGATGTCCCTGGTTCCCACTGGCTCTGCAGACCAGAGGTGGTGGGAAGGCAGCCGGGTATTGTTGGCCACCATGACCTTCAAGATCATGATGGAGGACAGCTTTGATCTATGCATAGACAGCTGCTTCTGGCCACCTTCCGGCCGGGTAACTTTCTCCAATTCGCTTGCGCAGACCTATATCCCGCAGATCTGGGATGACTATAATGATCCGGAGTATTGCATCCGTCCTTTCATCATTCCGAACCGGCCGCCGACCATTAGCTGTCCTCCTGCCGAGAATCAGCACACCGATGCCGTCGGTTTCATAAGTGGAGATTTTACTGCTGATGATACGGATGGAGATGTGGTCAGCGTAACCGCAGCCTATGCCGGAGGAGCGGGTGTGGCAAATGTGGCTGTGGTCTACACCACAGCTCCGCCTGCGGCACATGTCGTCGGTCATGTAACTTATGACGTTATTGACCATTGCACGGCTGGTGGAGTTGTCACTCTGACTGCTCAGGATGATGGGGGAGCCACTGCTGTGTGCACCTTCAACATCAATTTGAGCAATGGCGCACCGGCTATCACCTGCCCGAGCAATGCCACTTTTGCTTACAATGCAGGATATGCCGACGTTGCTACTGCCACGGATCCTGACGGTGATGCGCTTACCTTCACCCAGACAGCTGGTCCTGCGGGTATTGTCGCTGTCGACGGAACCATCACCTGGGCTACTGGATGCGGTGATGTAGGTGGACCTTACACTGTTACCGTGCTGGTTACCGACAAATGCGGAGCAACTGATCAGTGCAGTTTCACGCTGACCGTGACCAACGCTGGTCCTACCGGTGTGGCCTGCCCGGATGATGCCATCGTTACTGCTGGCGCTACTCATGTCAGCACCGCCTTTGCCGCCACCGATCCAGAGGGTGAGCTTCTTACCTGGTCTGTGGTAAGTGTCGTTCCTGCCGCCGTCAATACGCCGACCATTGTGGGCAACCATGTGGAGTGGGTGACAGATGCCAGCGAGGAAGGCGACTTCGACATCACTCTGCAGGTGACAGACGAGTGTGGTCTGTTCGCACAGTGCACCTACCAGGTGCAGGTGGTTTCCTACGGGTTCAGTAACATTTACATCGAGGATACCGACTGTGTCCATCCTGGTGAATATGCTACCGTTACCATCTGGCTGGACAACAACACCACTCCGTTTGGTGGATTTGAGTTAGAGGTAGAGTTCGATAACAGGTCCATGTGCTTTGTGAGTGTTGATCCTGGATGGCTACTGAACGGCTATGAGTTATTTACCTACAGAATGCTTCCATGCTGTCTGTATCCACCTTGCTGGAAGTATAAGATACTGCTGTTCGGTATGTATGACATCCCCAACGGAGCTGCCAATGTCGGAGACCCGATTCCGATGAGTCCTATGGGTGAGTATCATTCGCTGGCGCACTTGAACTTCGTGGTGGCTAATGATCAGAACCTGAGAGGATACTTAATCCCGGTCTGCTTCGAGTGGGAAGGTACGGTTGTAAACGGCATTCTGGTTGAGGACTGGAATTGTGAGGAGAACACCTTCTCCAGCTTGACTGGAGATACCCTGTACGTTAGCATGCTTCCGTGCCAGTTCGTTGCCGACCTGTGTGACGTTCCCAGTGACAGGGTGGATGCCAAGTTGATCTTCCAGTATGGTGTTTGCGGTCAGAACTGCGGTGGCGTTATGGTTTGCGCCGCGGGTCCTGGTCTGTGCAAGCGTGGAGACGTAAACTACAACGACATGACCTATGAGGTAGCTGATGCGGTTCTGTTTGCCAGCTACTTTGTGGAGGGTGTGATGGTGTTCCGTTATGATCCACCTTATCAGATCTGTGCCACCGACGTGAATGCTGATGGCAGAGCTCTGACCATGTCGGATTTGGTTTACTTAATCCGGGTGATCCTGCACGATGCTGCGAAGATTGAAAAGCTGGCTCCTTCCTCTGAGGTTGCCAACGTGATCGTTTACAACAACACCATCACCACAGAGTGTGCCAGCCCGATTGGTGCCATTCTGTTTGAGTTTGATGGTGCGGTTGCTCCCACCCTGCTTGCCGACAACATGGAGATGGTGAACAAGGACAGCAAGGTTATGGTGTGGAGCAGAAATGGTCATGTTATTGAGGCCACTGCTGAGGTATTGAGCTTTGCTGGAGATGCCGAGCTGGTGAGCGTGACTGCTGTGGGTTATGACACCTATGAGATTTCGACCTCCATCATTGCCAAGGTTGCCCCGAGCGCCTTTGCATTGAATCCGGCTTATCCCAATCCGTTCAATCCAAACACCAACCTAAGCTTCACTCTGCCTGAGGCGGTAAACTACAGCCTGAAGATTTACAACGTGGCTGGACAGCTGGTGAGAAGCTATGAAGGTTCAGGTTCAGTTGGCTTGAACGTGGTTACCTGGGATGGTAAGGATAATGCAGGAAGTGAGATCGCAAGCGGCGTCTACTTCTACAAGCTGACTGCCGGTAGCTTTAGTGCGACCCAGAAGATGGTTATGATGAAGTA
>Ga0315547_1000262_pt1 | contig 57695 bp, 58 predicted proteins | sample SalMarSW160240MG_2_FD_202542 | JGI IMG/M metagenome (GOLD analysis project Ga0315547, IMG submission 202542) | Salt marsh sediment microbial communities from the Plum Island Ecosystem LTER, Massachusetts, United States - Salt Marsh Sediment SW1601-240 ...
CCTTGCTGACTTATCCGCTTCATTGTTACCTCCTAAAATAGAGTTTCTTAATACTCTACTCTTAAGGTAACAAAAGCGGAAGTATAAGCTTTTACAAAAAGCGGAAATTTAAGCCTTTACGTAACAAAGATCCAAAAGACAATTCATTTTTAGCGGATAGCGGATAGCGTTTAGCGTATAGAATAAATCATTAAAGCGAAAAACTATAATTCACCATCTTGTTCATTGCTCGTTGATTAGAATCTCTGAACTACAAACCATATTCTTTTTGTCGATGAACTATGAACCATGAGTAATGAACTATTCGTAATGATTTTGCATTTTTTGTTTTACATTTTTCACTAAACGCTATACGCTAACCGCTGAACGCTAAATACTTATTGTTAGCAGGTTAGATGTAAAACGGCAATTGTCTTTTTGGAATGATAGAACTGATTATAGATCTGGCAGGCTGATTTTGTGGGTTTAACCTTTATATCAATCCCTTTTGACTTAACCCACCCCAGGGTAGTGGAAGGAACTTTCATTAGTCCTGGATTTCCCGTACCAACGATAATAACTGCAGGCTTTTCTTTTACTACCTCTTCCAGGTCTCGCGGAAGAAGCAAATGCCCTCTTTTTCTCCACCACTTCTCATCTACCCTATCTGGGTAAATAATCACATCAGACGTGTATTGTTTTCCTCCTATAATAATTACTCCAAACCTATATGAAGTAATCACTTTATCCTCTGTCTTTGTACTAAAGAGAAGGCTTTCTTCAAAGGATTGAGAGAGGTTAATAACCTCTCTCAATCCTTGATATGGATCTCTCTTACCCTACTGTTTCTCTTAAACTTCTTCCTGGCTTAAATTTTGGCACATCTTTCGCAGGAATACTTATTTTCTCGCCTGTTTGGGGATTTACGCCCTGACGAGCTTTCCTTTTCTGAACCTGGAAAGTACCAAAACCAACTAGAGTAACTTTTTCCCCGCCTGCCAGGGAGTCAGTAATTGCTGAAGTCACAGCATCCACAACATTATTGACATCCTTCTTGGTTAATCCTACTTCTCCGGCTACTTTCTCAACCAACTCAGCCTTATTCATTACTCTCTCACCTCCTTCATAGAATTCTTATCATTAAAATTGAACTCCCTATATCCTCTCTAGTAAATAATTAGAGAAAAGCAAACTCTCAATGGGTTAATTATAGCATAATATAGGAAATCAGTCAAGAGGAACAATGTCCAAACGCAATCTTCGGGCATCTTAGAGAGAAATTTATTAAGGTTATGCTGGAAATCCTTCAAAACTTGATAATTGCATATTCGTATTATTTCGAGATTGCTGAAAAATGCAATTTAAAAGCAAAATCACCCCTAATGTCATTGCGAAGGACAGAGTCCTGAAGCAATCTCATTTCAAGTTTTTGACAAATTAAGCCAGTATGCTATCTATATATTAAATTCTAAAAGAGTATTCCTATGGGCGTTATAAAAAGGTGATTGCTAATAAAAAAGCGAGGTATCAGTATGAGGTTGTTGAGAGCTACGAGGCGGGATTTGTGCTTAAAGGATCAGAGGTCAAATCTATTAGGGATGGAAGAGTAAGTTTTGTTGATTCCTTTGCCCAGATAAAAAGAGGAGAAATTTTTCTTTATAATTTGCACATAGCTCCTTATCCTTTCGATAATAATCCCGGCTATAATCCCAGAAGGGAAAGAAAACTACTTCTTCACAAAAACGAAATAGAGAAACTAACTGGTACTTTAGCCCAGAAGGGGTTGACATTAATTCCATTAAGTATATACTTTAAAAAAGGTAGAGCCAAAGTAGAAATAGGTTTAGCCAAAGGTAAGCGGCTCTACGATAAAAGGCGTAAGCTTAGAGAAAAGGCAGTAGAGCAGGAAGTCAGACGTACTTTAAAAGGTAAATTAAGATGAGCAGTTGGATAAAATGATAAAGAAGGGGGCGATCGGCTTCGACAGAGATGTGAAGTTCAGGGTTGCATATCAAGGGTAGCTGGATACCTTGTAAATCCATCTGGCATTAAATTTAATCGCCAATGTAAGTTCAGAGGCATACGCCTTTAGTTATAACTAGGGGCGACGCCCCTTACTTTTTGCTCTGTGAAGTGAGAAGGGTGTCAGAAAGCGGAGCTAGCCTTATTTCTGGGCAGTAGGGGATAAGGCAAATCAAAAGCTGTTAGCCTCTTTTTCATCCTGTCTACAGGAGGGAAAAAAGGTGAATTTAAATTGTAGACTAAGTATGTAGATACTCTGATTCTTTAGTTTCTGGACGAGGGTTCGATTCCCTCCGCCTCCACCATAGACCTTCCTTAAAAGGTAAGGAGTCTGTTATATCCGGTCAAAAAATTGATCCTTCCCTAAATTGAGATGAAACTCTAAGTCGTCAACATAATTTATTTCAGAGATATACTCACTGATATGAATTCTTAAACTTACGAATTTAGAAGGAAAAATGCTAAGAGTTATTATTTGTGGCGCATTAGGAAGAATGGGTAAAGAGGTAATATATAAGATTAGCCAGAGAAAAGATATAGAATTAGTAGGAGCCATAGAGTCCCCCCAACATCCTTTATTAGGGAAAGAAACAGAAAAAGGAATCAAAGTTGGTTCTCATCTGGAAAATGTAGTCGAGAGAGATAGTATTATAATTGAATTTACCACTCCCCCAGCTACCCTGGAACATCTGAGAATTGCTGAAAAAAAAGGAATTCCTATGGTAATAGGAACCACCGGTTTTAAAGAAAAAGAGTACGAAAGAATAAAAAGGGCATCTAATACTATTCCCATAATTATCTCTCCTAATATGAGTATAGGGATTAATCTCCTCTACAGCATAGTAAAACAGATAACAAAGATTTTGGGCGAAAACTTCGATAAAGAAATCATAGAGACACATCACCGCAATAAAAAAGATGCTCCCAGTGGAACAGCGCAAAGAATCGCCCAAATCATAGCTGAAGTAGAGGATAGAAGTTTATCTGAGGTAGGTGTATATGGAAGAAAAGGAATAAAAAACGAAATAAGAAGTAAAAAAGAGATTGGTATCCATGCGATAAGAGGAGGAAGTGTAGTAGGAGAACATACAGTGCTATTTGCAGGAGAAGAAGAAAGATTGGAAATCACTCATAGGGCTGAATCTCGCGGGAGCTTTGCCCGGGGAGCCATTTTAGCCGCAAAATTCCTTGTCCGGAAAGAAAAGGGACTCTACGATTTCCAAGATGTTCTAGGGCTAAAGTAGCGTAGAGCGGATAGCGGATAGCGTATAGTGAAAAATCTAAAACAAAAAAAATACAAAACCAAAGCGCATAAGTGCAGGTATAGGAATTTCAAAGAATTTTATGAATGATATGTAAGGTAAAAAGAAAAGTTCTCTCTCCCTAAGAGGAAAGGGCGGGGGTGAGATACGAACAACATACGCATCACGCATAACGCAATACGAAATAGCCGAGCGTAGTGAGGTCTAGACGCTAAATGCTATCCGCTCTACGCTATATTTTAAGGAGATGGAGAATGGCAAGATTGAGTGTAAATATTGACCATGTCGCTACACTACGGCAGGCAAGAAGAGCTAAAGAACCAGAGCCTATAGCAGCCGCCCTCCTGGCGGAACTGGCAGGAGCCGAAGGAATAACTGTCCACTTGAGGAAAGACAGAAGACATATCCAAGAACGTGACTTAGAAATACTGCGAGCCACAATTAAAACTAAATTGAACCTGGAGATGGCAACCAACGAGGAGATAGTAAAAATTGCCCTTAGAGTAAAACCGGATTTGGCAACTCTGGTGCCAGAAAAAGAAGAAGAGATAACAACCGAAGGTGGTCTGGACTTTTCCCGGAATGATAGCAGGTTGAAAGAAGTAATATCCCTTCTCCATGATAGAAAAATAATGGTTTCCCTCTTTATTGACCCTACCTCCAGTAATATCAAGAAAGCACATAGATATAACTCTGATACAGTAGAAATACATACAGGCCATTATGCTGAAGCCAAGAACGAATTAGAAATTGCTACAGAACTAGAAAAAATCGCTGGAGCAGCAGCTCTAGCAAGAAAACTCGGCTTGGGAGTAAATGCGGGGCACGGACTAGACTATCAAAATGTGAAAAAAGTATGCTTGATAGAAGAAATACAAGAATTCAGCATTGGTCACTCTATTATTGCTCGAGCTTGTCTGGTAGGAATAAAAGAAGCGGTAGCCGAAATGCTCAAATTAATTGGAGGATGATGCTAAGAAGATATCACCGGTTTTTGCCTAGCTATATACCTTACCATATTACAAGGATCAGTCGGTATTAAAATTCGAAAAGTTTCTTAAAATTGACGACTTCAAGTTAGCTGATAGCATATTAGCTCATAGTTCATAGCTCATAGCTGATAGGAAAACCAAAATAAAGTTCATGGCTGAATTTACCCCCTCTCCCTTCCCTCTCCCCCGTGGGGAGAGGATTGAGGCGAGGGGAAAAAGGAAATTCCTCTACTACCAAACGAATGATTAAAGGGATTGGTATAGACATAATTAGGATAAGAAGAATAGATGAGGCTCTTGCTCGATGGGGAAAACAATTTGAGGAAAGAGTTTTCACAGACAAAGAGATACAGAGCTCATATTGCTTGAGAAAGAAAGCAAAACTTGTTTATCTGGCGGGAAGATTTGCTGCTAAAGAAGCTATATTTAAATCCATAGGAGGAGGAATAAGCTGGCGGCATATAGAAATCCTAGCTAAAGAGAGTGGTGAGCCTTATCTCGCTAATAACAAAAAAACTAAAGAAGCTCTGGATGAAAAGAATATAAGAAGAGTTCTGATCAGCATCTCCCATGATAATGATTACGCTATAGCCCAGGCAGTGGCGTTGTAGTGAAGGAGCAAGGAAATGAAATTAGTCACCAGTGAAGAAATGCGTCGTATTGATAGAAAAGCCATAGAAGAAATAGGAATTCCCAGTATAGTTCTTATGGAAAATGCTGGTTTGAAGGTAGCTGACGCAATAGAAAAGAAATATGGTCCTCTAAAGGGAAAATATGTATATATCTTTGCTGGTTCTGGTAATAACGGAGGAGATGGAATGGTAGTAGCCAGACATCTCTTTAACCAGAAAGTAAAGGCAAAAATATTTCTTCTAGCTGAAAAGAAAAACATTAAGGGAGATGCAGCAACCAACCTGGCCATTACTGAAAAAATGGGAATACCGATGAGGGAAATTACCTCTCCTGCCTTTATGGAATCATTAGAAAAAGAACTTGCCAAAGCGGACATAGTAATAGACGCTCTTCTGGGCACAGGAGCAAAAGGAGCACCACGAGGATTAATGAAAAAAGTTATTGACTTGATTAATAAACACTCTAAGAACACGGTAGCGGTGGATATTCCTACAGGAGTAGATGCAGATAGAGGAGAAGTACGGGGGGAAGCAATAAAGGCAGGATACACAGTTAGCCTTGCCTACCCTAAACGAGGATTGTATCTATATCCGGGGATGGATTATACTGGTGAAATCGAGATAGCAGATATAGGAATCCCTACAGGTTTAGAAGAAGACAAAATTAACTCTGAACTTCTTACTCTGGCTGGCATTTCTAAGAAGTTATTCTTTAGAAAACCGTCTTCTCACAAAGGTAGTTTTGGACATCTTTTAGTCATAGCCGGCTCGCCAGGAATGACGGGAGCAGCCAGCCTAACTGCCCTTTCTGCTTTGAGAGTAGGAACAGGCCTGGTAACATTAGGTATCCCTGAAGATTTGAATCCTATTTTGGAAACTAAATTGACTGAGGTGATGACCCTCCCTCTACCTCAAAGTAAAGACAAAACTCTGTGCAGGGAAGGGTTCGAAAAAATTAAAGACTTCAGTCAAAAATGCGAGGCAATGGCCATCGGTCCGGGCATTTCTTCTACTAAACAAACTAAAGAACTAATTAGTACGATTATCGACCAATTGGATATCCCGTTGGTTATCGATGCTGACGGAATAAATGTCCTGGCCGGGGAACTCTCTCTGCTGAAAAAATACAAAGCCTCCTTAATAATTACTCCTCATCCAGGAGAGATGGGTAGGCTTGTAGGGGCTTCTGTAGAAGAAATTCAAAAGGACAGAATAAGGTCTGCTGTTGCTCTAGCTAAAAAAATAGGAGCTATTGTAGTTTTAAAAGGAGCAAGAACAGTAATAGCCAGTAAAGAAGGTAATAGTTGGGTTAACCTGACCGGGAATCCAGGAATGGCTACTGGAGGAAGTGGAGATATTCTTACCGGAATAATTGGCGGATTATTGACACAGAAACTCTCCTCCCTGGAAGCAGCCAAAACAGGAGTCTACCTTCATGGATATGCCGCTGACCTGGCTGCCCAAAAAAAAGGAGAAATAAGCCTCATCGCCAGTGATACTCTTGAAACCATCCCTGAGGCTATTAGGAGGATAAAGAGTGAATATAGCTGAATTGCAAAAGAAAAACATTGCCCAATTACATGAAATAGCGGACGGGAAAAAGATAGAAAATTACAAACACTTGAGGAAACAAGACCTTATATTCAAGATTATTCAGGATGAGATCAACCGAAAAAAAATTGTCTACGGCTCTGGAGTTTTGGATATCCTTAGCGAGGGATATGGATTTCTTAGGTCCACAAACTACACCTCAGGGCCTGACGACATATATGTTTCTCCTTCTCAGATTAAGCGTTTTGACATCAGAGAAGGGGATACAGTTAACGGCCAAATTAGACCTCCTAAGGAAAACGAGAATTATTTTGCTCTACTAAAAGTAGAGGCAGTAAATGAAGAAGACCCAGAAAAAGCAAGAGAAAGAACCATATTTGAAAATCTTACTCCTCTTTTTCCTCAAAAACGCATTGTTTTAGAAAACAATTCGGGAGATATCTCTACTCGTCTGATTGACCTAATTTGTCCTATAGGAAAAGGACAAAGAGGTCTTATTGTCGCTCCTCCCAAGACAGGAAAAACTGTATTTTTACAGAAAATTGCTAACGGTATAGCAGTTAATCACCCAGAAATAGAACTTATCGTACTCCTAGCTGATGAACGACCAGAAGAAGTTACAGATATGGAACGCTCAATAAAAGGAGAAGTTGCCTTCTCTACTTTTGACGAACCACCAAAAAATCACATACGTGTAGCAGAATTAGTCATTGAGAAAGCTAAGAGGCTGGTAGAACAAAAACGTGATGTGGTAATTCTTTTGGATAGCATTACCAGATTGGCTCGAGCTTATAATCTCGTTATCCCTACCAGTGGCAAAATTCTTTCTGGGGGGATAGATGCTAACACTCTACATTATCCTAAGAGATTCTTTGGGGCAGCTCGAAAAGTAGAAGAAGGAGGGAGTCTGACTATCCTGGCTACTGCTATAGTAGAGACAGGAAGTAAAATGGACGAAGTTATTTTTGAAGAATTTAAGGGAACCGGTAATATGGAACTACGCCTCACCACAGAATTAGCGGAAAGGCGAATTTTCCCCGCTATTGACATGAATAGATCGGGTACAAGAAAAGAGGAACTACTATTAAACGATAACGAGCTTTCTATGATATGGGCTCTTAGGAACTATCTTAACCGACAGAATTACAAAGAACCCATTGAAGCAGTAATAGAAGTAATGAAAAAAACAGAAAACAATAAGCAATTCCTGGAGATTGTATCTCACCTGGGAAAAGATTCAAATAAAAAGGAGGTAACTTTCCAATGAAAAAAAAAATTCATCCATCCTACCATGAAACAACCATCAGATGTGTCTGTGGAGCTGAATACAAAACTAAATCCACTAAACAAAATTTACATGTAGAGATATGCTCTCGTTGTCATCCTTTCTTTACTGGGAAACAAAAATTTGTTGATAGTGGGGGAAGAATAAAGAAATTCCAGGATAAATATGGACTTTCTTCTGATTAACGCCAAGAAATACCTCAGGACAATTTCTTCCGTCGCTGTATAGTAGCTTCTTATTCTTTCTACTCAGCTTCTCGTTTCGGGAAAAATATAAACTCGTTGCTTTGCTCCTCAAACAGTATATTTTTCTTTATCCTCAACTCAAAGCTTCGTTAAGGTTGCTCCTATAAGGCTCCTTCAGAAAATGTACTTCGGTAGGCCATATAATCCCTAGTTCATCAAGAAACAAAACCTCAGGACAACTTCCCTACCTCCAAGATACGCCTCGCTACGCTCGGCTATTTCGTATTGCGTCGTGCGTGATGCGTATGTTGTTCATATCTTGTATCTGGTATAGCGTAGAGCTAAAAACTAAAAGCGAAAAGCCATAATTCAAAATTTAAAACTTATTTTTCTTTCTTTTTAATTGGTCTTAGATTTTGAGTTTTAGTCTTACATTTTTAGTTTTACGTTATGGTTTTGCGCTTTTCGCTTTACGTTTTGCGCTCTCCAAGATACAATTCACAGCTCTTGTTACTCCGCAGGGATTACCAGTTTCTGTCCAGGATAAATTAGTCCAGTAGCACCAATCTTATCTTTATTGGCTTCGTAGATTTTGCGCCATTTAGCAGGATCATTATAGACATCTTTAGAACCCGCGATGCGCCACAGACTATCACCTTTCTTTACTTCGTAGATATTCTTAGCTTTAACCTCATAAAGACCAGTTGACTTAAATTTGATACTTGCTTTTTCTCCCAATCCCTTTTCTAGATTCCTCACTCTTCTTATTATCTCATCTACTTTAGCCAGAATCATATCTGTCTTTTCTTGAGTTTGTTTAGCTAATTCCCTGGTCTCCTTTATAGCTTGATCAGCTTGAATCCTGGCAGAAGCAGCCATCTCTTTTGCCAGAGAAACTTCTACCTTGAGCTCTTCTATGCTTGCTTTCAGTCCCCTTGCCTCTATTGTATTTATCAATCCTTCAGCCAGTTTTGCCCGCCATAATCCCAATCTGTAGAGAACTTCCTCCTTGAATTCAGCCATCTTTACCATTGTCTCCAGGGAAATATCTTTTGCTTCTACTATCGTCTGGCTTAACTGAGCGTATTCTTCCTGTAAACTCTCTAATTCATTCTCAATTGCCTCAAGAGAAGAACCACCCTGTGCTACCCCTGCACTGCCAGCCAAAGCGCATAACAACAGCATCGCCCCTAATATACCAAATACCTTTCTCTTCTGCATCTTTTCCACCTCCTCAGGCTAATTTTGGAAGATATTCCTAATGGCTAAGACTACAATAGGCAGCCGCTAGAAACCCAAGACCTAACAGTAATCTCTGTGTTTTCAATTTCTTAATCGTGGCTAAATGTTCCTCATTAGCAACTTTCAAACCAGTTATTTCACTTCTTAACTCTCCTGCTACCTTAAAGTAGTTATCGGTAATCTTTTTAATGGTCTCGGCTTGCTCGGCAACTTTCTCCTCCAGCTCAACATTAATAGCCATTAGCTCTCCGGTTACTTTAAAGAAGTTATCGGTGATTTGTTTAATGGTCTCGGCTTGCTGGGCATTGGCAGCCTTAAGAGGATCTATCTGAGCATTTAGCTCTCCGGTTACCTTAAAGAAGTTATCGGTGATTTGTTTAATGGTCTCGGCTTGCTCAGCATTGGCAGCCTTAAGAGGATCTATCTGAGCATTTAGCTCTCCGGTTACCTTAAAGAAGTTATCGGTAATCTTCTTAATGGTCTCGGCTCGCTCAGCAACTTTCTCCTCCATCTCAGCATTAATAGCCCTTAGCTCTCCAGTTACTTTAAAGAAGTTATCGGTGATTTGTTTAATGGTCTCGGCTTGCTCAGCATTGGCAGCCTTAAGAGGATCTATCTGAGCATTTAGCTCTCCAGTTACTTTAAAGAAGTTATCGGTGATTTGTTTAATGGTCTCGGCTCGCTCAGCAACTTTCTCCTCCATCTCAGCATTAATAGCCTCTAATTCTCCGGTTATCTTAAAGAAGTTCTCTGTGACCTTCTTGATAATCTCGACTTGCTGGGCATTGGCAGCCTTAAGAGAATCAATCTCTTTCATCAACTCTTTTGTGGTTTTGAAGAAATTATCCGTTAGCTGCTCAATTACCCATGTTTGATCGGCAATCGCCGTCTTAGCTTCTGCTAATTGGTCCTGCAGAGTCTCTTCTTGAGCCACAACTGGTACCTGTATACATACTGTAAACGAAATTATAACTAATACCAACAGCAACTTATTGAACATCCCTTTTTTTAACATTTCTGTTAAACCTCCTTTTTATTTATTTCAGAAACTCTGAATTTTCTATCCTTTCACCTCCTTTTTCATTATACCATTTTCCCTTTCCTCAAATCACTTTTTGTCTCTTAATCATCTGCAAACAGGAACATCATTATTTAAAAACATCTTATCATACCTTCTAATAGGTGTCAAGAAATGCCTCAGGACATCCCTGACTGTATATCGTTGCTAGTTGCTCGTCGCTAGTTGCTCGTAAGAAAAACCTTAAAATCCACAAAGCAATACTACTGACCGAATGCGATTTACACACTTCTTTCTTTTCCTCTCGGGAAGAGGGAACACAAGCGACTAGCGACAAGCAACGAGCAACTATTTGAAGATTGACCCTATTTGTCTTACCGCTTTTTCTATTTTTTTCTCATCAGCAACGAGAGCAAATCTTACAAAGCCCTCTCCTCCTTTCCCAAAGCCAATCCCGGGAGAAACTGCTATCCCTGTTTTCTGCAAAAGGAACTTACTAAACTCTAAAGAAGAGAACTCTGAATAAGAAGGAGGAATAGGAGCCCAAACATACATGGTAGCCATAGGAAGTTCTACCTCCCAACCTAACTCTGTCAGTCCCCGCACTAACACATCTCTTCTTTTTTGATAAACCTGACGAATCTCCTTCACGCAATCCTGTGAATTTGTCAAAGCTAAGCAGGCCGCTTTTTGAATGGGAGTAAATATGCCAAAATCAATATAAGATTTTACCCGACAAATAGAATCTATAATATCTCTATTTCCTACTACAAAACCTATCCGCCATCCTGGCATATTATAGGTCTTAGAAAAAGAATGAAATTCAATCCCAAGCTCTTTAGCTCCATCTATTTGAAGAAGGCTGGGCGGTCTATATCCATTAAAGGTTATCTCAGAATAGGCAAAATCGTGAATTAGAATAAGTCCATACTTTCTGGCAAAAACAACTGTTTCTGCAAAAAATTCCTTACTTGCTATGGCTGCCGTAGGATTATTAGGATAACTGACAAGGACAGTCTTGGCTTTCTCTAGCACTTCACCCGGGACAGAGGAGAAATCAGGAGAAAAATCATTCTCTTTGTTAATAGGAAGAGAATAGACATCGCCACCAGCTAAAAGAGCTCCATTAAAATGAACAGGATAGGCAGGGGTGGGAACTAAAGCTATGTCTCCCGGATTAAGAAAAGCAAGATAAACGACTGCTATTCCCTCTTTTGAGCCAATCAAAGGAAGAACCTCCTTTTCAGGGTCCAATGTAACCTGAAACTTTTTCTTGTACCACTCTGCAATACCTTCTCTTAACTCTTCATCTCCCCTTGCTGGAAGGGGATAACGATGAGACAGGGGATCCATTACCGCTTCCCTTAAAGCTTCTACAATATGAGAAGGAGTAGGTAAGTCTGGATTTCCCATTCCCAAGTCTATCACATCACCTCTCTCTTGCGCAACCTTCTCTTTCATCTCGTTTAGGGTAGTAAACAGATAAGGGGGGATTCTTTTAGCCCTTTCTGCTAATTCCATTTAAATAACCTCCTCTGGACTGGCAATTCTACCCTTTATAGCTGAAGCAGCCGCTATTGCCGGACCAGTCAGATATACTTTACTCTTGAGGTGTCCCATTCTTCCTACGAAGTTACGGTTGGTGGTAGAGACAGCTACCTCTCCCTCTCCTAGCACTCCCATATGTCCTCCCAGGCAAGGTCCACAGGTAGGTGGGCTAATCACCGCTCCTGCCTCTAAAAAGACTTGCAGTAGCCCTTTTTTAAGAGCCTCCAGGTAAATGGAAGGTGTAGCAGGAATAATTATTAATCTTACATCCGGATAAATCTTTTTCCCTTTAAGAAGCTCTGCTGCTATCTTTAAATCCTCGAAATGTCCATTAGTGCAAGAACCAATCACTACCTGGTCAACCTGTATCTTCCCTATCTGAGATATCCCCTTTGTGTTAGAAGGAAGCGAGGGAAAAGCTACTTGAGGCTCGAGCTGGCTCACTTCATATTCCTTAACCTCCAGATATTCAGCCTCGGTATCACCGCTATAAAGGTGGTATTCCCTTTTACTTCTTCTGCGAATATAGTTAAGAGTAATCTCATCCGGTTCTATGATACCATTCTTTGCCCCTGCCTCTACGGCCATATTGCACATAGTGAGTCTTCCCGCCATGCTCATCCTGGAAATAACCTCTCCACCGAATTCCATGCTCTTATAAGAGGCTCCCTCTACTCCTATGTCACCAATAGTATAAAGAATAAGGTCCTTGGCTGTAACCCATTTTCTCAATTCGCCTCTATAGACAAACCTAATAGTTGAAGGGACCTTAAGCCAGACTCTTCCTATCAGCATAGCAGCCGCTAAGTCTGTGCTTCCTACTCCACAGGCAAAGGCCCCTAAGGCTCCCGCGGTACAGGTATGAGAATCTGCTCCGATGACTAAGTCTCCCGGAAGCACCAGTCCTTTTTCTGGAAGTAAAATATGCTCTATGCCTACTCGCCCCACCTCAAAATAATTTGCAATCCCCTGTTCTCTGACAAATTTTCTTAAAAAGAGAGACTGTTGAGCTGCTCTTATATCTTTATTAGGAGTAAAATGATCGGGTACAAGGACTATCTTCTGCGAGTCAAAAACTCTTTTCCCTCCCCACTCCCGAAATTTTTCTATAGCTAAAGGAGCAGTGATATCGTTACCCAGCAACACATCTATATCAACCTCGATAAACTCCCCCTCCTTGATTTCAGATTTCCCACAATGCTTAGCCAGAATTTTTTCTGTAATTGTCATCGGCATAGCTAGAAATCACCTTTTTAACTTATGAATTATTCAATCAAGATATGCCTAAGCACGGTTTTCTTCCGTCACTGTTTTTCGTTGCTAGTTGCTCGTTGCTAGTTGCTCGTAAGGAAAAATCTTAAAACCCATAAAGTAATGCTATTGAAGGAATACGATTTACGCACTTCTCCCTTTTCCCCCCGGGAAAAGGGAGCACAAGCGACTAGCGACAAGCAACGAGCAACGAATTTCGATTCACGAGATACGAGATACGATGGCTTTTAGATGAGCGGGGGTAGTCCCACAGCAACCCCCTATTATCTTTACCCCTAGCTCCACAAATTTTTCCATCCAATCAGAGAATTGCTCCGGTAACACAGGGTATTCAGTCCTTCCATTTTTAAGTTGTGGTTGACCGGCATTAGGCTGAAAAATCAAAGGTAGATGCGCTTTCAAAGAAATCTTCTCTGCTACGGGAAGAAGGCTATCTGGACCTACGCTGCAATTAGCTCCCAGAGCATCTATTTTTAAATCCTCTAGAGCACTCAATACAGTATCCGGGTCTTCCCCCATTAATGTTCTTCCATTCTCAGCAAAAGTAACCTGACAAACTATAGGAAGCTCGCAAACATCTCTTGCCGCCAGGGCAGCTACTTCTGCTTCTTTTATATACATCATTGTCTCTATTACTATAAGGTCAGCTCCTGCTTTTGACACTGAACCTATCTGTTCTTTAAAGACAGAATAAGCCTCATTTAAGCTGAGGTCTCCCCATGGTTCTATTAAGGTTCCCAGGGGACCAATGGAAGCTCCTACTAAACAAGACGGAACAGCCTCTTTAGCAATCCTGACTCCTTCTCTATTAATAGCCTCCATTTTACTCTCTAAATTATATCTGCCCAGTTTTATTCTATTCGCCCCGAAAGTATTAGTCTCGACTACATCAACTCCCACTTCAGCGTAAGAAAGATGGACATCAGCAACTTTACTAGGCTCGGTTAAGTTCAACTCTTCCAGAGGAGAGCCTTGAGGTATGTCCTTGTCTTGCAGAATGGTGCCCATTGCCCCATCGAAGACGATAACCCCCTCTTTTTGCAGTAGTTCTCTGAAATCATCAGCCATTTCCCTCTCCTAGAGTTCATAGTTATGAGTTCATAGTTCATCGATAAAAAACAATAAGATAGTTAGTGGTTAATTGGTGAGCGGTGAGTAGTGCTCTCTCCTCTTTGGGGCAACTGCACAACCGCATAACCTTTTCTAACCGCATAACTGCACAACACAACTATAGTATCGGCATTTTTAATCCAACACTATAATATATATAGAAAAGAAAAGCTGTCAAACCTATCTATCCCCAAATCTCTTTATACTGAGTAATATTCCTATTCCAGCAAAAAACATTATAGTGGAACTTCCTCCATAACTTATTAAGGGAAGAGGCACGCCGGTAATAGGCATTATCCCTACCACCATACCTATGTTAATGAAAATCTGCAAAAAGAGCAAAATAACTATCCCTTCACCCACTAATTTGGCAAAATTGTTACTTTCCTGACGGACTATTTTCATTCCTCTAGCAATAATTATAGAATAAAGTCCTAAGAGCAATAAGATTCCTATAAATCCCCATTCTTCCCCTATAGTAGCAAGGATAAAATCGGTAAAGGGTCGCGGTAAGAAACTGAGCTGAGTATGAACAGCCCCACCCAAACCTTTACCGGTCAACCTACCTGAACCCAAAGCGACCTTAGACTGTAGAATATTCCATCCTGCCCCTAAAGGATCTCTCCCTGGATTCAAGAAAGTGAGGATACGCGTTTTCTGATAAGGATGAAGAAAGAAATAAGAAAGTGGAAGTAATAGTGAACCTAGCCCTAGAATGGTAAATATTCTTTTTAAGGATATCCCAGCTAAAAACAACATCGCCAACCAGAGGGGAAGAAGAATAATGGCACTTCCCAGGTCTGGCTGGAAAGCAACGAGAATTAAGAAAATGAGAGTAAAGCAAAAAGAAAGAATTATCCCTTTCTTGCTTACTTTCTCCTTGCTAGCCAGGAGCTTAGCCAAAACAATAATAAGAATAAGCTTGGCAAATTCTGAGGGCTGAAAACCAAATGCTCCTATCTTAATCCACCTTTGAGCCCCATAAATACCTTCTTCTTTGAGCAGAACAAATAGAAGAAAAAAAAGAATAATTCCATAGAAAAAGTAGACTCCCCTTTGCCATAAACCAACCCTAAAAAAAGAAAAAAGAAACATAACACCGATTCCTACGCATACCCAGCTTACCTGATGAAAAAGATAATAGGTCTCACCAGAAGCAACAATTGTCCATAAATGGAAAATCCCGCCCAATGCCAGGACAATGGTAGTTAACAAAATAATCCTATCATATTTTTGAGAAATGAAAGAAACTTGCATTCTTATTTATCCTGTTTATCTTACCTAAATCTGCGTCCGAATTAGTTTTTATTAAAAATCTGAGAAAGAATCTCTCCTGCTATTTGAGCAGCAATGGAAATTTCCTCTTCTCGGTGTTCTACCAAAACAACTATAGCTAAACGAGTGTCATCAGAGAGTGTATAACCTATAAACCAATTATGAGGTCTTTCTTTATCTGACGATTCTGCAGTTCCTGTTTTTCCGGCAATCTTCACAATCTTATTCTCTGCTCGCCATCCTGTCCCCTCTCTAACCACTCCCCGCAGAGATTTTCCCAAAAAATCAAAGATAGAGGAGGAAATAGGTATTTTTTTACCTCTTCCAGGAGAGAAACTCTCAATAACTTTGCCCTGTGAATCCACTATTTCCTTCACCAGATACGGGTTAACTAGACTGCCTCCATTGGCTACGGCAGCGATGACTCTGAACATCTGTATAGGAGTAACTAGAAGAAATCCCTGCCCAATGGAAAGATTAACTGTATCCCCAGGATACCAGGCTTCACCTTTGGCTTTTAACTTCCACTCACGCGTGGGCAAAAGACCACTTTTTTCTGAAACCAGGTCTATACCAGTAACTTTTCCCAGCTCAAAAAGACGAGCCTGTTGAATTATTTTGTCCAATCCTATCTTCAATCCCAGTTGATAAAAGAAAACATCACAGGAATTAATAATAGCCTCTTCCAGATTTAATCTTCCATGTCCTTCTTCTTTCCAGCATTTAAATGTGCGATTGCCTACAGGAAGCTCTCCCCCACAAAAAAAGAGATCTTCTTTCCCGATAATATTATCTTCTAAAGCAGCCGCCGCAACTATTATCTTAAATGTAGAAGCAGGAGGATATTCTCCTCTTAAAGCTCGATTCTCTAGAGGATCACCTGGCTCCTGCACTAACTTGCTCCATTCATTTTCCGAAACACCCCAGGAAAAAAGATTGGGATTAAAACTGGGATGACTGACTAAAGTCAGAATTTCTCCTGTCTCATAATCTCCGATTAAAACAACACCTTTTCTTTGGCCCAATTTCTCCCCAGCAATTTTTTGCATTTCAAGGTCAATAGTTAAATAAACACTATCTCCCGGCAGAGGGTCTTTTTCCGAAATTACTCTTAAGGTACGCCCGTGTGCATCTACTTCTACTTGTCTCCCTCCCTTTTCTCCTTGTAAGTATGAGTTATATGCCTTTTCTACACCCATTTTACCCACTAAATCTCCTAGTTCAACACCAAAGGTAGAATTCGCTGTTAGCTCCTCCTGGTTTACTTCTCCCACATGGCCAAGGACGTGAGCACACATCTCATCATAATAATAACTGCGCACTGGTTCAGTGAGAATAACCGTACCCGGAAAATCTTCTTCTTTTTCCAGAAGATATGTAACCGCAGATAAATCTATATTCCTCTTCACACAGACAGGTCTAAAGATATTATTCGCTTCTTGAATCCTCTTTTTGGCTATCTCTTTGTCTATATCTAAAAATTCATCAAAACGTTCAATTGATTCATCTATATCAATCACATTGGAAGGAACTACCCCTATAGAAAAAAAAGCTTCATTCCCGGCCAACTTCTCTCCGTTTCTATCCAGGATAAGACCCCTGGTGCAAGGCAAGGGAACAAGTCGAAGACGTGAATTCTTGGAAATACGAAAATACCTTTCTCCCTCTATCAGTTGCAGCCAGGCTATTCTCCCTAGAAGGACAAAAAGGCCACAGATTATTATTATCCAGAAAATTTTAACTCTTCTTTCAAACTGGTCTTGTCTGGTCAAGATATCACTCTTTTTAGCGTATAGCGGGTAGCGTTTAGCGTATAGGATAAATCATTCTATACAACGCTACCCACTTCCTTCAATAAGTTCTCAATAATATCACTTTTCTTTGTATATCCTAAGTCTATAGATAACAAATATTGGGTGTCTAATTCTGATAAAGACCCATAGGCGATAGACAAAAACTGCTTATATTCTGTCTTATGCCTTCTTCCATACCCTTCAGCTATATTAGAAGGCAAAGATACTGCTGCCCTTCTCATCTGTTGAGCTAATCCATAGGTTTCGGATTTTGGGAAATCCTTTGTAATCTTATATATTTCCAAAACTAATCTATAGGCCTTTTGCCAAACTATTAAATCTTTAAAGCTTTTTGTTTTCACTATACATTATACGCTATACGCTGTCTCTTCTTGCTTTTTGTCTTCACTATACGCTATCCGCTAAACGCTCTACGCTATCTTTTTTGTCAGGATTACTCGTTCGATTCCCTCATAATCGGGAATAACTTGAGGAGTAGACAGCTCTTCTTGAGCAAGAATTAACCCCCTTATTCTCTCTGCCTGTTTGTATCCTATCTCCAAAGCTAAAAAACCTGTTTTTCTCAAGAATTTAGCACTCTGGGAAATAATTCTTCTATAGACACTTAAACCATCCTCCCCACCTTCCAGAGTAACTTTTGGTTCTCTTTTTACTTCTGAAGGAAGATTATCCATCTCTTTGCTGCTTACATAAGGGGGATTAGAAATAATGAGATTGACTTTCCCTTCTAATTTTAGATGAGCGAGAGGAAAGAATAGGTCTCCCAGTAAAAAAGATATTTTTTTATCTAGATTATGAAATTTAGCATTCCCCTGAGCCACTTTTAGGGCTTTTGACGAAATATCAACAGCATAAACCTTTGATTTTTCCAATTCTTTAGCCAGTTTGATAGCGATGTTCCCGCAGCCGGTGCCCAGGTCTATAATAACGAAATCATCCAACGTTTCCTCGCTCTTTGCTGAAAAGACCATTCCTTTGATTGTCTCCAGGCTCTCTTCTACTAGAATTTCCGTTTCCGGGCGAGGGATATGAACATCCGAGGTTACTTTGAACTTAAGACCCATAAAATCTTGTTCTTTTGTAAGATAAGCAAGAGGAATATAATGGGACCGCTGAATAACCAGTTCTTTAAAAAGGGAAAGTTCCGAAGAAGAAAGAAGATGCTCACACTCAAGATAGAGCTTCAGGCGGGTTTTTCCTAAAACATAACTAACTAACAGCTCAGCATTTAAGTGGGGATTTTCTATCCTTCTCCTCTCCAGATATTGGAAAGCCCAATCTATAGTTTTCTTAATTGTCCAGTTTCTTGCCATCCACCTTCTATTTCTTCCCTACTTGCCTATATAGATTTGCCATCTCCATAGCCGAAATAGCAGCATCCCAGCCCCGATTTCCCGCTTTAGTCCCTGCCCTTTCAATAGCTTGTTCCAGAGTATCGGCAGTAACTATCCCAAAAATAACAGGAATTTTTTCTCTTAGAGCTAAACCTGAGATACCTCGTGCCACTTGAGAAGATATTGCCTCAAAATGGGGAGTTTCCCCTCTAATAATAGCCCCAAGACAAATCAAAGCATCGAATTCTTTCTTCTTAAGCAGATGTGAAGCTAGCGCTGGTATTTCAAAAGAACCGGGAACCCAGGCTACCTCTATATCCTCTTCTTTTACTCCATGTCTGACAAAAGCATCCATAGCCCCTTCTAAAAGCTTTCCTGTGATAAACTCATTAAATCGGGAAATAACAATCCCAAATTTTAGACCCTCGCCGGTTATTTGTCCTTTATAAACTCTCATTTGTCTCCCCCTATCTTCTTTTCGCTCAGTGTTAATAAATGTCCGAGTTTTTTTTGTTTGGTCTTTAAATAAGACTTGTTGATTTCATTAGGTTCTATTTCTAAAGGGATGCGCTCAGTAACTTCCAGGCTATATCCCTTTAATCCAACAATTTTGCGTGGATTATTGGTCAAAAGTCTAATTTTGTGAAGCCCTAAATCAGCTAAAATTTGAGCTCCAATTCCATAGGTTCGAAGGTCCGATTCAAAACCTAACTTCTCATTGGCTTCCACTGTATCCATTCCCTTGTCCTGAAACTCATAAGCTCTAAGCTTATTTAAGAGCCCTATTCCGCGTCCTTCTTGATTCAAATAGAGTAACACCCCACACTCAGACTCTCCTATTTTCTTTAAAGCTCTCCTCAACTGTTCCCCACAATCACAACGTAAGGAATTAAAAGTATCGCCGGTAAGACACCGAGAATGTACACGTACCAATACATTTTCTTTGTTTCTAACCTGCCCCTTTACCAGGGCAAGGTGAACTCTATCCTCAAGAATAGTTCTATAGGCAATTAATTTGAAATCCCCGTAGGAGGTAGGCAGACGAGTAGTAGCCTCTCGCCTAACAAGCTTTTCTTTTTTCCAGCGATAACTTATGATATCAGCTACGCTACACACCTTTAAATTATGTTTCCTAGCAAAAGATAAAAGCTGAGGAAGTCGGGCCATCCGACCATCTTCTCCCATAATTTCACAAAGAACACCAGCAGGATAAAGTCCAGCTAATCTGGCTAAATCTATTGCTGCCTCGGTATGACCGGCCCGCACTAAAACTCCCCCCTCCCTGCTAATCAAAGGAAAGATATGACCTGGTCTGGCTAAGTCTTCCTTTTTTGCTTTAGTATCAACAAGAACCTTTATCGTCTCGGCTCTATCAAAAGCAGATATCCCTGTGGTGGTATTATGCCTGGCATCGACAGAGATAGTGTAGGGAGTTCCCTTCAAAGAGGTATTCTCCTCTACCATAGGTTCCAATCCCAACTGCTTAGCTCTCCTTAAGGTTATAGGAACACAGATGAGACCTCTTCCATATTTAGCCATAAAGTTTACCACCTGGGGAGTAGCTAGAGAAGCAGAAGCAATAAGGTCACCCTCATTTTCTCTTTCCTTATCATCGAGAACAATGACCATTTTCCCTTTCTTAAACTCCTCCAGAATTTCCTCTATTCTATTGAACTCCATTTAATACCCCACTCTTTTTAAAAATTCTTTGTTAATTCTTGACTTATCCGAATGGAAATTACGAATCAACTTATCCATATATTTAGAAATTATGTCTACTTCCAGATTAACTAAATCATCTTTTTTCTTTAAACCAAGAGTAGTATTATTAAGAGTAAAAGGAATTAGGCAGACTCTGAAATCAGTCTCGCTGCAACTGGCAACAGTTAAGCTTACTCCCTCTAGAGTAATACGACCCTGCTCTACTATATATTTCATCAAAGAAAGGGGTGGCTCAATTTGTATAACTACTTCTTCCTTTTTTTTGAATACTTCAGCTACCCTCCCCACTCCATCTATATCACCCGTTACCATATGCCCTCCTAATCTGCCAGTGGAAAGAAGAGCCCTCTCCAAATTGACCTTTTCCCCTTCTCTTGTATAAGATAGATTAGTCTTTTGCAAAGTTTGAGGTATTACTTCAACACTGAAGATATTCTTGCTTACACTTGTTACTGTCAGACAAACCCCATTTACAGCTATACTATGAGACGGCTCCATCCCTTCCCGTAATTTCTGAGCCATTATCTCCAGACTATAACAGGGAGCAGTATGAACTCTTTTTATTGTCCCTGTCTCTTCCACCAATCCTGTAAACATAATATGGTATGTCGTGCCCCCTCACCCTACCCCTCTCCCCTTAGGGGAGAGGGGATTAGACAGCACTTATTTCCTCTTTACAAAAATAAGGTTCAGGTTCTCCTTACTTCCTCTCCCTTTCGGGGAGAGGATTGAGGTGAGGGGAAGATTCCTTTTCTTGTCCTCTATAGTCTGCTGAACTATTTCACAAACCCCTTCAATGTTATTCAGTATCTCTAAGTTATTAAATCTTAGTATGTCTATTCCCAATATGGATAACTCTTTCGTTCTTAATTTATCTCGCTGGTTCTCCCTGTCTTCATAATGACCTCCACCATCAGCTTCAATACCAACCCTGTATTTCGGAGAATAGAAATCTAATATATACCTCCCAATAGAAAACTGCCTTCTGAATTTTGTTCCAGCTATTTGACGATTCCTCAGCACTGCCCAGAGTTTCTTTTCGGCATCTGTTTGATTCTTTCGAAGATTTCTGCACTTTTCTATATTATCCCGCTTCATTCCCCCTCACCCTATCCCTCTCCCCTAAGGGGAGAGGGAACTCTCCTCAAAACTCTTGAACTTTACACTACGATCCTACGTTTTTTACTATACACTAACCATTCCGTACAGTTCTTCTTTAGGGAAAGACCTTGTTATCTCATAGATGTCCTTGACTATCTCTATTCCTTTTTGCCAAATTCTTAGATCTTTAAAGCCTTTTATTTTCTTTCCCATTTTCCCAATACGATATACGATATACTATATGCGATATACGGTCTTTAATAACAGCAAAGAGGGCTTCTCCAGACCTTTCCTTATCTCTTGCAAGAAACGGGCCCCTAAGTATCCATCAATTACTCGATGGTCACAGGATAAAGTCATCTCCATCATTGGCCTGATAACTACTTTTTTCTCCTCAATTACTGCCCTTTTCTTAATCTCTCCCACCGCCAGTATAGAGACCTGAGGTATATTGATAATAGCGGCAAATTCTTTTATTCCCACCATTCCCAGATTAGAAAGAGTAAAAGCTGCTCCTTCCAGTTCCCCAAGTGAAAGCTTGTCTCCCTTAGCCTTATCTATGAGCTCAATCCTATCTCTGGCAATTTGGAAGAGATCCTTTTTGTTTGCCTTTTTGATTACTGGAACAATCAATCCCCCTTCTCTGGCTACTGCTAAACCCACACCTACATCTGAATGAACCATTAACTTGCCTTCTTCAAAGGTGGAATTCATTCGGGGTAGTTTGTCCAGAGCACGAGCACAGGACTTAATCAATAAGTCAGTATAAGAAAGGTGTATTTTTTCTTTCTCGAACTCTCCTAATAAGTCGTCCCGCATCTTCATTGCCTCTGAGAAGTCAACTTCTATCTTAAGATAAACATGCGGAACCTCTTTTTTGCTTTTTGCCATATGCTGCATCTGGACTTTTTCTGAACGAGAAAGAGAAATCTCCTCTTTAATTACAGCTTCTCCCGCTTGAGCCTCTCCTTGCTCTAGTGCTCGCAAAATATCCTCCTTAACTATCCTTCCTGCTGGTCCTGTTCCTTCTATACTGGAAAGGTCAACACTATGTTCTTTGGCTAATTTTTTAGCCAGAGGAGAAGCCTTAACTGGTTTAGTAACAGCTTTTTCCGTGACCTGGGGAGATATTTCTTCCTCTTCTTTTTTTTCTCCTTCCTTTCTAGATGCTTTTCCCTCTTCTTCTGAAATTTCCTCATCCATGCTATCAGCAATAAAAGCAATAGTCTGAGTTACAGGAATCACTTCCCCTTCAGAAGCAACAATTTTTCTAAGAAAGCCGGAAGCAACTGCTTCCACTTCCATATTTGCTTTATCAGTAGCAATTTCTAAGAGAGATTCTCCTTCTTTAATCTTATCTCCTTCTTTCTTTAGCCACTTAATAATCTCTCCTTCTTCCATAGTCTCACCCAACTTGGGCATCATTACCTTTCTCATCATAATACTTTCTCCTCCTTAGCACTACTTATAAACACTATTCCTGTTGAAGTTCCTTTGTAAAGAATTCTAATCGTCAAATTCTAGGAAAAAAAAGGGGCTTTGTCAAGAAATCCTCAGGACAATTTCTTCCGTCGCTGTTGTTGGTTAATTTCTTAATCGGTTAAATGGTTAATTCCCCTCACCATATCCCTCTCCCCCCAGGGGGAGGGCGCCACTCACCACTTAACCACTCACCACTTACCATCTTATTGTTTTTTATCGATGAACAATGAACTTATCTGCCATGGTTTTGCATTTTCACTATACGCTATCCGCTAAACGCTATACGCTCTCTTTTGAGGAATGTCCTTCGGCAGATATACAAATTCCAAGACTATTTCTTCCTCACAAAATGAACCAGAAGATAGACTATAGGTGTATCAAGGAGAGCCACACAAACCTTTATGAGATACTGACCGAGAATTAAAGGAAGGATGGGAACCACTCCGTAAAAGGCAAGCGTAATAAACAAAGAAGTATCTATCGCCTGGGAGACAAGCGTAGAAGCATTGTTACGTAACCAGAGATGACGCTCGTGGGTGACTTTCCTCCAGAAATGAAAAGCCCATACATCATGATACTGACTGATAGAATAAGCTATTATACTGGCTATAATTATCCTGAGAGCTCCCTGTTTCATACCTAAAATGCGCTGGAAAGCTTCTTTCTCTTCCCAAAAGGGAGCGGCTGGTAGAATGACAGCTAGATAAATGAGTAAGAGTACCACTATCAATGTCAATAAGCCAGCTATAACAACCTGCTGAGCATACTTCTTCCCCCATACTTCTCCAATAGTGTCAGTCATGGTAAAAGTCACAGCATAGGCAAGTACTCCAGCAGGAACATATATTTCTCCCAGAGCTATGATTTTACTGGCTAAAACCCCTGAGATTACTAAGGACCCGATGAAAATACTACAGAAACAAATGAAAACAAAATCTTTATCTTTTAACATAGCCTGTAATAACTTAGATTTCCTAAGGATTTTTCATAATATCAAGATCCTTGCCTAGAGGATTTCTTATATCAATATGTCCAGCCAGGGTTTCTTCAGGCATACCCTCTATTAAAATCTGCACATAAGACTGGGAAGGAAAATTATCAAGAAGAGTATTAACTATAGAATAGACAGTGAGCAATTCTCCCGTAGACCCACCTGGATGATTATCTCTTAAAGAGGAGGAAAAATCTATATATAAACAGTTATCCCTTATGTAAGCAGCCCTTATTTCTGTTTCAGGAGGAAGGGTAGCACTAAGAGAGGAATCATGGGGTCCTTTAATTAGCTCTTCTAATATCGATTTTACTTCCTCTATTATCTCAAGCGAGGCTACTATCTTTCTTTCTTCATAAACAAGATATTTACTTTTTGACTCAGAAAAATAGAGCTTGACTCTCTTCATATCGGGAGGTGGAGGCTTGGCAAACCACTCCTTGAGTTGATAGGCTTTCTCTTGAAGCAGTGGAGCAAACATCATGCCAGCAATAAAAACAACTATCACTATCAGGGCATAAATCAAAAAGCGCCTTGTTTTCCTTTTCTTCTTAGATTTTTTTCTGGGAGAAGCCACTCTAACCTCACAATACCTCAGGACAATCTCGTATGTCGTATATGGTATATCGTATAGCGTAAAGCTAAAAACTAAAAGCGAAAAGCCATAATTCAAAATTTAAAACTTATTCTTCTTTCTTTTTAATTGGTCTTAGATTTTAAGTTTTAGTCTTACATTTTTAGTTTTACGTTATGGTTTTGCGCTTTTCGCTTTACGTTCTACGCTTTCTTTTTCTATATACGGCTAGAATATGTCCTTCAACAAGTATATAAATTCCTATATTTCAATAAAATGAAGACTCTTTAGTTTCCTAAAACTGATTTTCAGGTTATCAATTCTATCTTTTTCAAATAATCCCTTAATCCATCCAGAATCCCCTGAGCAATTTTCTTTCTGAAATCATTCTTTTTTAGTTTGCTCTCCTCCCAGGGATTAGAAATAAAGCCTATTTCCACTAAAACAGCCGGCATAGCTGCCCCTCTCAAGACAGAAAAAGGAGCCTTCTTTACCCCTCTATCTTCCAAACCAGAAGCTTCCGATAATCTTTTCTGGATAGAATGAGCTAAATCGTTGCTTTCGCTTTTATATTTGTCTTGAATCATATCCCAGAGAAGAGCCTCTGCCTCCCGGGAGATACCTTTAGATTCAGCAGGTTTATTCTCCCTTGCTGCCACCAGTGCTGCTTCTTTGTCCTCGGCATACATAGAATTAACAAAAGTCTCTACTCCTGTTGCTCCCCGGCTAGGAGCTGCATTAGCGTGGATACTTATAAAAATATTTCCTCCTATCTGATTAGCCATTTCTGTCCTTCGATATAAATAAAGAAAACGGTCCTTCTCTCTGGTTAAATGAACCTCTATCCCTGGCTCCTTTTTCAGCAGGCTAGCCAATTCCTTAGCTACCGCTAGAACTACGTCTTTTTCCTTTAATCCACTGGGACCTATAGCTCCTGGGTCGTCTCCCCCATGCCCAGGGTCCAAAACTATCTTAAAGACCTTCCCTTTCTTCTCTGGAGAAACCGAAGGGATAGAAGGAGACAATTCAATCTTTTTTAGTAGGTCTACTACCAAATCCTTATCTAAAGCATCTCTCGGTCCCCTTATATCAATAACCAAACTATCTGGTTCTTCGGAAGAAATATTATAAGTATACTCGGTGATAGATAAATCTATAACTACTTGCAGTATAGACTCATGTTCTTGCTTTAAACGAACTCTCTGGATAAAACTATCCCCCACCGCTATCTCCTCCTGATGTCCTACTTCAGCTCTTCCCTGTGAAGTAAGAAGAACAGCCGGAAATAGATTAATCAACAAACGAGGAGGACTGGTCAACTCTCTGGCAGGCAGACAGTCTGTCTGTGCTGTCTTTTCTATAATTATCTGGGTGTGGGTAGAAAAAGATTTGTATCTTATATTCCCTACTTCATAATTCTGAAGAGCTTTTGTAGGATAAGCACACAACAAAAAACAAAACAGAAAGAGTAAGACTCTGATAGCTTTGTCCATCCTGAGCTTCCAAATTCTATGATTTTCTTTCCTGGGAGTGATTTTTAGGTTTTGAGTTTTTCCCTCTTTTTTCTGAAAATCCAAGTTTATCTCTTATCTTTCGCTCTATTTCTCCTCGTAGAGGAAAATTCTTTTTTTCCTTAAGGAATTGACGAGCACTTTCCTTGCCTTGCCCTAGCTGAGTATCTCCATAGGAATACCAGCTTCCTGACTTTTCAATAATTCCTAACTCGCCCCCCACATTCAATATGTCTCCCTCCTGAGATATCCCCTCGCCAAACAAAAGGTCAAATTCAGCTTTACGAAAAGGAGGAGCAAGTTTATTCTTAACTATCTTTACTACTGTTACATTGCCTATTCGCTCTTCCCCTTTGGTCAAGAAAGCCTTTCTTCTTACCTCCATTCTCACAGAAGCATAAAACTTAAGAGCTCTTCCTCCCGGGGTGATTTCAGGATTACCAAAGACCACTCCAATCTTCATCCTTAATTGATTAACAAAAATAGTGCAGGTCTTAGAATTACTTATGGCTCCAGTTAACTTACGTAAAGCCTGGGACATAAGTCTGGCTTGAAGTCCCATATGGGAATCCCCCATTTCTCCTTCCAATTCAGCCCTGGGAACAAGAGCAGCTACTGAATCAACTATAACTACATCTATGGCATTACTTCGTACCAGGAGTTCGGCAATTTCCAGAGCTTGCTCGCCCGAATCAGGTTGTGAAATGAGAAGGTCATCTATCTTCACCCCCAACTTCTCGGCGTAGCTAGGATCTAGAGCATGTTCGACATCAATGAAAGCCACTATTCCCTCTTTTTTCTGAGCCTCAGCAGCAATATGTAAGGCCAGGGTAGTCTTTCCAGAACCCTCCGGACCAAATATTTCTATCACCCTGCCCCTGGGAACACCTCCTATGCCAAGAGCTGCATCCAGAGCGAGACTTCCTGTAGAAATAACATCTATGTCCATACGAGCGGCTCTCTCTCCTAAACGCATAAGCGAACCCTTGCCAAACTGACGCTCAATCTGGAGTCTGGCTATCTCCAAAGCCTTCATCTTTTCTTCTTTCATGAGTAATTGTCTCCTTTCGAATTTCGATTTACGCTTTGCAAAGGAATTCTCTCAAGAATAGTATAAATAGCCCCTTGAGGAGTAAGCTCACTCTTTATTACACTAAGACTCTTTACCTTTACTTCTATTCCCTCTACTTCTTTGCAATATTGTAAGAGGAGGGCTTTCAACTTCTCCTTTTCTTTCAAAACCTTCACTCGCGCCAAAGTTAGGTGAGATGTCCATTTTCTACTACTTCTGCTAAAACCTTCTTGTCCCAGTTTCTCTTCCAATTCTGCTGCCAGAGTCTCCAGCTTATCCTTGCCCTCTTCTATCCCCACCCAGATAACTCTGGGAGAGGAAAAACTGGGAAAAACGCCCATTTTTCCAATTTTCATTTTAGAAACGGGAAATCGACCAGCCACATTTTGAGCTATCTGGATAACCTTTTCTAAATTCTTCTCTTTTACCTCTCCTAGAAATTTCATAGTGAGATGAATGAGAGAAGGGTCTACCCATCTTATCCTATTCTCTGTGCCTTTTAGCCTTTCCTGGAGTTGTCCTAGTCTCTCCCTGATAGATTCGGGCAATTCTAGAGCAATAAATATTCTCATCGTTTTTATTCACCAACCATACTAATTGACCCCTCCCATAATGTCAAGAAATGCCTCAGGACAATTTCCTCCGTCGCTGTATAGTAGCCTTTTATTATTTCTACTCAGCTTCTCATTTCGGGAAAAATATAAAAGATTTTGAAGGGGGAAACATCCCCCCTCAACGGCCTTCGGCCTGCTCCCCCCAAGTTCAAGAAAAGGCAGAGCATCGTTGCCTTGCTCCTCAAACAGTATATTTTTCTTTATCCTCAACTCGAAGCTTCGTTAAGGTTGCTCCTATAAGGCTTCTTCAGAAAATGTACTTCGGCAAACGTGTAACTGAGGAGGGCCTCAGGACAATTTCCTCCGTCACCATTCTCGTATCTCGTTGTTCGTATCTAGTATCTAGTATAACCTATCCTTTTGAGTGCTCCAAAGTCTTCTTTCGAGATACGAGATACTATATGAAACGACATAAATAATTGCGCATCCCTTGTAGCGACTTCATTTATGAAGCCAGAAAATTAGCGGGTTTGATGAATCAAACCTCTACAGATAAGCGAAAATATATAAGACGTTTCATATAGATACGATTCACGTTTTTTCAAAGAGTCTCCTTCGGTGCACATATAAGTAAATCTCAGGAAAATTGAACTTGTTTTATACTAAACTTCTCCCCATAGATAATCATCCCCACCAAGAGCCAAAAAACAGGACCCACGTGCATCGAATACAAGGTGCAATCTACCTGATTGTGAATGAGAATTCCGAGCAGAGCAGAAAAACTAGCTATAGCTACTGCTCTTGCTAAACCGCTAAAGGACCTTATCAACCGAAATCCTTTTACGAAAGTAATAACTACTATTCCCGTAAAACTAAATAAAGCCAGGAGTCCTCCCTCCACCCATATATTCAAAAAGATATTATGAGCAGAAGAAGGATGGGAAATCTCAGCCCCCTCGAGCATATATTTCTCATAAACAATAGAATAATTATCCATTCCTATTCCCAATAGAGGATGAGCTTTTATCATTTCCCAGGTAGCTTTCCAGATATAAATTCTTTCCCGCGTTAAAGGATGAGATAGATTTGCTATAGAGGCCAGGCGACCACGCAAGGAAGGAAGACTAAGCAATACAATGCCCGCTATAAACAATGCAATAGCTACCTTAAGTCGCGCCTTTTTTTCCCAGAATCCATAACTGATCATAGCTCCTATGGCCCCCAACCAGGCTCCTCGTGAGAAAGAAAAAACCAGCGCCAGAATCATCAATAAAAGAACTAGCCCTAGCCATAATTTTCTCCTGTTGCCAGTATTGGTTAGATAGGTAAGGGTCCATATTATTGAAAAAACCGTCACTCCTCCTAAGGTATTCTCACCGGCAAAAAGAGTTCTGGCCCGAGTTTCAAAATGTATGAAATCAAAATTACTAAAATAAATAGTCAAGGCATAAGCACTGGAAAAGGTAGCTGAAATAATAATTATTTTAATTAAAAGATTGAAAAAATCGCCCCGTAGGACAATATAATTCACTCCCAGCAAGACTGCGTATATCATCAAGGCAAGACTTAACACTGAACCCAAGGCAAGTAGTTTGTTCTGGGCATTAATGAGTGAGGGTAAAAAGAAAAGCGCAAAGAGAATGGCTAAAACTACCACTATATTCTTCTCTCTTTTCTTGGCAGGCTCAATTACCTTAGCAAAGAAAAGGAAAGGAATGGCTGCTATAGCCGAGCCAACTGGTATTCCTATAAACATTAGAATCCAACCCACTTTTTTCAGAAAAGAAGATGTTTTTTCTCTTCCCAACTCTTCACCTTTAGGCACTGTCTGGGGACAATCTTCTTCCATCACTGTTGTTGGTTAATTTGTTAATTGGTTAAATGGTTAATTCCCCTCACCCTATCCCTCTCCCCAAGGGGGAAGAGGGGCACTAGTCACCACTCACTACTCACCAATTAACCGCTCACCATTCACCATTAATGTTTTCCCTCGATTACTAGAGTGAATTCTCCCCTTGGCTCTTTCTTTAGAAAGACTGCTTCTACCTCACTCACTTTACCTCTTATTATCTCCTCAAATTTCTTGGTTAGCTCTCTGGCAATAGCCATATGACGGTCTCCCAAAATCTCTTTAATCTCGGGCAAAATCTTCTTTATTCTATGAGGAGCCTCGTAGAGGATGATAGTCCTTTTTTCCTTCTTCAATCGGTTTAATTTCTTTTTTCGCTCTGCTTTACTTCTCCCCAAAAAGCCCTCAAAAACAAAGCTTTCCATAGAAATACCAGAAGCAACCAAAGCAATAATTAGGGCAGTGGGACCAGGGATGGGAGTAATTTTAATTCCCTCTTTCACAGCTTCTTTTATCAGATAATAGCCAGGATCAGATATTCCTGGCATCCCTGCTTTGCTAACCAACGCAATATCTTGTCCACTCTCTAAGCAATTGATTAGGTAAGGAGTCTTTTTGAATTGATTTTGTTGGTAAAAAGTGGTGACTGAGGTATGAATATCATAATGGGATAGGAGCTTGCGGGTATGCCTGGTATCCTCGCAAGCAATAAGGGATACATTTCTCAAAATTTCCAGAGCTCTTAGGCTAATATCCTCCAGGTTTCCTATAGGGGTACCTACTGGATATAAGATGCCATTCTCCACAACTCGCCCTCACCCTACCCCTCTCCCCAAAAAGGAGAGGGAATTTCTTCCTTTCCGACATACAATTAGGAAATATCTTGACTTCAGCACTTTCAGCCGTTACTCATCTAAATCCTTACGCCTCAACACAACCTCAAATAAGTCCTCGTAGAAGCCTTAATCCTAAAGAAATCACACCAGTATGATAATCGAACTTGATTTTTCTCTCCAGCATCTCCCTCACTGATACTCTTTCTCGAATAAACTCAAAGACCTTATCTATCTGTCTATCGGTGAGCCTTTTCATAATCTTTCTCATCCAAATACCCATTCTTAATTCTTTCCCCAATTTAGACTTCCATAATTTATCATACTGAACAAGCTGCTTTTCGCTTAAATCCTGTTTGGAGAAACCTTCTTGAAGAATATTCACAGCCATCTCAGAACACAAAAGACCATAGAAGATGCCGCCACCCGTGGTAGTCTTCACCTGACCAGCTGCTTCTCCTACCGTAAGAATACGATTCTTGACACTCCTTTTGGCTGCTCCACAGGCTATTCTTTTCTGAAAAATCCTGGGGTTTTCTTGTTTGACTCTTCCAGTAAATCTTTCTTTAAGAAATCCCTTGAGATGAGAAACTCCTTCACTCTCAGCCAGAACCCCCATTCTTGCCCATCCATTACCCAGGGACAGCGCCCAGGCAAAGGCTCCCGGTGAAATTCTCTTCCCCACATAAATCTCTGTCTCAGAAAGACTTTCAACTTCCACTTCCGTCTGAGTCCCCTGCATAAAACCGGTAGGTAAGCCTAGCCCCAAACTCCGATGAAGTTGGTAGTTAATGCCCGTAGCGAGCACTACCACTTTTGCTCTTACCTTCTTCCTACAATCTTCATTTCCCGACTCTATTTCCACAAAATCCTCATAACTATTAACCTGACAAACCTTCTCCCCCAAATGAACATCCACTCCTTTCTTCTTGGCTTGTTCTAAGATACCCCGGTCAAATAAACCTCTATCTACCACCAGAGCCAAAGTAGAAGAGGATGTATAGTCTATAGTCACAGAAGATGGGGAGAAAAAAGTCATAGTCTTTATTTCAGAAATTATGGACCTTTTAGGCAGGTTAAAACGCTGGAAAGCTTCTGTACTAATAACACCTGTGCAAATAACATTCTTGCCCACCTCATCATCCTCTTCCATCAGAATCACCTCAAATCCCAGGTCGGCAAGCTGATAAGCAGTATAGGAACCGATCGGTCCCCCTCCCACTACTAAAACATCATACATTCTCTTTTTCATCCAACAAAACCAATCCTACGCCCGACAACTCTATCTGTCATTTTTGAAAGTTATAGAAAGCAACTTCAGTCTCCACATAAGCATAGCCAGAATACCCAGGATGAAGACAACAATGGCCACAGAGCTAAGTGTGGCACTTCGGTGCAAAAAGATGGCGCATAGACTCAAAACGCCACTGATACTATAAATCACCAGAACAGCCTGTCGATGAGTTAGTCCCAGTTTGATTAAGCGATAATGGAGATGATCGGTATCCGGCGTAATAGGATTTTTACTTAAACGGACCCTCCGCCATACCGAAAAGAGGGTATCAAAAATGGGAACTCCCAGAATCAGAATTGGAATCATCAAAGAAAGAATAGCTGCTGACTTAAGACTTCCCATAATCGCCACATTGGCCAGGACAAAGCCTAAAAAATTACTTCCCGTATCCCCCATAAGTATCTTAGCCGGGTAGAAGTTATACTTCAAGAAACCCAGGGTGGCGCCCAGAAGAGCGATTATTATTACGGCGCTAACTAATTCTCCGCCACGCCAGCCAATTACCAGAAGAGAAATGCAGGCAATGGAAGTAATCCCTGCTGCCAGGCCGTCTAAACCATCTACCCAGTTGAGAGCATTAGTTAAACCTATAACCCAGATAAGAGTAATAGGTATACTCAGTACGCCAAAATCGATCTTCCCTAAGGTAGGAAGAATCAAGTAAGTTATTTTAATATCAAAGATAACGGATGTCACCAAAGCTGCCACTATCTGCAATCCAACTTTCTGTAGAGCAGTAGTCCCGCGCGTATCATCAATTAATCCTAAAACTACAATAATAGTGGCTCCAATAAATAAACCAACCAGATTGCGAAGAAAAAAGGAATCAAGGTCTCGAATAAAAAAGAGGGAGGCAAAGACTAAGCTTATGATAAAACCAGTATATATAGCCACTCCTCCCAGGCAGGTAATAACCTTCTTATGTGATTTGCGCGGGTTAGATTTTTCTATAATACCAAATTTTAAGGCAAGTTTCCTCACCAGAGGAGTTAAAAACATAGAAAGAATAAGAGCAATGGCAAACACAAGTAAGAACTTCAGCCACATTAGAATCTCGCTTATAGTAATACATTTGAAGTAGATTTTTCATAATATAGCACCTATAAAAAACAAAGTCAAAAACTACTTCAAATAACTCTGTCAATTTCTCTTAGCAATTTCTGTCCTACTGTACGCCAGGTATACTCCCTCTCTATTAAAGCTCTGGCTTCCTCACCCAGGGACTCTCTTTTCTCTTTATCCTCCAATAGCCCCAATATCCTGTTGGCCATCTCTACCGGACCATCAGCCACCAAAAAATGTTTTCCATCCTTCCCTTTGATAGCTTTGGCAGCCAGGGAAGTGGTAACAACCGGCTTTCTTAAAGCCATAGCCTCAAGAAGCTTGTTCTGGACTCCTGCGCCAAAACGCAGAGGCACCACAAATACTTTACAACTATCAAGAAAATTATAGGGGTCTTCCACAAAGCCGGTAACTCTAATTCCAGCAATTCCTTCTAACCTAAGCACCTCCTTAGGTGGTCTTGCCCCCATGATAATAAACTTCAAACTTCTATTTTTTTTTCTTAATAGGGGGAATACTTCTTTGGCAAAATAAATGGCAGCATCCCTGTTAGGAAGAGTATCCATCTTGGCAAAAAAAACAATCTGGTCTTCTTCTTTTGCCTGAGAAGACCTATTAATCACCTCGTCCTTCACTGCTACCGGTATAGTGATGATTTTCTCCTGAGCAGCCCCCTGTTGAATAAGATAATCTCTGTCTATATCTGATACTATAAATGACCGAGCAAACTCATTTACCGTCTTCACTTCATAGGGTAGTACTCGTCCCTTTTCCATCCAATATATAGCTCTCCAGAGCCCTGTTACTCTCCTGGCTGCCTCAATATAATTCATAGAAATAGCATCATGCAAATCAACTATTTTGGGGCAGTCTATCTTCTTTAGATACTCAACTGTCCTAATATGATTAGCAAAGACCAGATCATAATTTCGGTAATTATTGTTTATCCATTTCTGCATTTTCTTGAAGCGGTAATAATGAACTTGCAGAGGTTTCTTTGAGACAACTCCTGCAAAAGCGTTCCATCTGAATCTGTAAGGGGAATAAGGAAAAACAATGACTTCATTGAATATTTCTTTTAGTTTCTCCATATATTCCTTTCTCACTTTTCCTTCATTCAGGCAGACCAGATCAACCTTATGTCTCCTGGAAAGGGTCTTGCCAGTGTAATAAACCCTTATTCTATCGCCTCCGATTAAAGGATAAGGAATTCGCGAGTATAGTACTAAAATCTTTTTCATTAATAGTTTCATCCTGAGCTAAAATACGACTCTATTTCTATCCCCTACTTTTATCCCCAAACAATTCTCTTTCTACCAGACAACAAATGATATGGAGAATGGTAATATGGCTCTCCTGAACTCTTGGGGTCTCATCAGAAGGCACACTTATCACAAAATCTACCAGTTCAGCCAGCTTCCCTCCCTTGTTCCCCGTAAAGCCTACTGTTTTGGCCCCTTTCTCTTTGGCTGTTTTTACTGCCTCTATTACATTGGAAGAACTGCCGCTGGTGCTTATACCGATCACCACATCACCTTCTTTAGCCAGAGCCTCTACCTGGCGGGCAAAAATTCTAGAGTAATCATAGTCATTGGCGATAGAGGTTAATACTGAGCTATCCGTGGTAAGGGCAATTGCCGGCAGAGCCTCCCGTTCCAGGTGGAGCCTGTTCACCAATTCTCCTGCTATATGCTGAGCATCAGCAGCACTACCCCCATTCCCAAACAAAATCACCTTTTTCTTTCTTCTGTAAGCCTCCACGATTAGCGAGGATATCTCGTTAATCTGGCTCAGCAAAGATGGGTCATCAACTATTTTCTTCTTGACCCTGATGCTCTCATTCAAAATATCTTTCACAATTTTTTCCACCACTTCTCCTTTCCAGCTTACTTAATCTCCCAGCTTCGAAGTCCCTCAAACTCAAAATTAAAGTCAACCATTCGCCCTCCCAGTTTCTCCAGGTCCTTAGCAATTGCCTGTTTCTTATCAAAGGGAGCATAGAGCAAAAGATAACCTCCCCCACCGGCTCCCAGGATCTTACCACCCAGAGCTCCTCTCTTTAGAGCAGCCTCATACATCTCATCTATAAAAGGAGCGGTAATTTTGGATGCCATCTTTTTCTTATATTGCCAGGCATCATGGAGGAGCTTCCCGAAGTCATCCAGTCTTGCCTGAAGTAAAGCATTCTTCATTTCAATAGTAACTTCCTTCAATCTATCCATCGCTTCCACTACCTCTTTTTTCTTTGTCACAAATTTTTCTACTTGCTCTTGAATAATATGACCGGACAATGTTCTCTTACCAGTGTAACAAAGAAGCAAATTATAATTAAGTTCATTAACGATATCAGGTGAAATCTTTAAAGGATTGACAATAACAGCATCCTTGAGGAACTCGATGAAGTTGAATCCCCCGAATGTTGCTTCGTATTGATCCTGCAAGCCCCCCTTTATTCCCAAATCGACTCTCTCAATCTGATAGGCTAAATCAGCAATGTCATAGTTGGTTAAAGGCCTATTCAGCCAGTGCTTGAAAAGACCAATCAAACAGACCACTATAGTAGATGAAGCGCCTAATCCTGAACCAGGGGGAGCATCACTATGAAGATAGACCCTGATTCCTTTACCCATCACCTTCATTGTCTTAAGTACCGATTTGACCAGATCCAACTCTCCATTGTATTTCAAATCCTCTTCATTTTTATATTTTATGGTCATATCATAATCCAGAGAATTAACCTGCACTTCATTTTTGTCCTCAAGAGGAATTAGGGTAGAATAGACATATTTGTTTATGGTAGAACCGAGTACTACGCCGCCTCGCTCCTGAGGATATGGCGGAACATCGGTTCCGCCCCCAGCGAAACTAATCCTTAAGGGTGCTTTACTTCTTATGAGCATCTTATTATTCCCTTCATCTCCTTTTGAATTTGAGCATACTTCTGAGGAGTGCCAATATCAATGAAATAATCAGAAGTCAAATAACCAAATAAAGGGACGTTTTCTTGCAAAAGACGGGGAAAAGTCTCTCTTTCTAAAGACACTTGCTTGCCCTCCGGTATATAGCTCAACACTTCAGGCTCTAAGAGATATATTCCAGCATTTATTATGCTGTCAGAAGATGTCTTGGCAGATTTTTCAAAGAATCCTGTGATTCGGTCATCCTCATCTACCTTCATCAATCCATAATCTTGCGCCTGACTAACTCTGGTAAGGAGAATTGTTCCCATTCCCCCTTTCTTTCTATGGAACTGAATAAATCTAGTAATGTCAATTTCTGAATAAGAGTCCCCATTCAAGACCAGAAACGCCTTATCCTCCAGGTAATTCTCTGCGTTCTTGAGAGCCCCGGCTGTCCCCAGGGGCTCTTTTTCCACCCCATATCTAATATCTACACCAAATTTCGTCCCATCCTTAAAATAGCTCTTAATCTGCTCTGCCAGGTAGCCCACACAGAGCACTATCTTTATTATATGATATTTCCTTAACTGCTCAACCTGATACTCTAGAAAAGGTTTTCCCAGCACCAGGGCCATTGATTTAGGTCTATCTCTTACCGCTCTCCTCAGCCTCTTACCCAAACCTCCAGCCAGTATCACCGCCTTCATTGATTCACCTTTCCCACAGACCTGCCTTTGATGGCGATAACCTTTAAGTAACCGTATAACTTCTTTCCTAATTCCTTTCGCTCCTCCCCACTGAAAGGATAAATCGCCAGCAGTCCCAGCCATCGTAGAGTAAAACCGCTAAAAATGAGTAATCTCAGCAAGAAAACTGCTTTTATGCCCTGATGTTTCCTGAAATAGTGGTACATACTTTTGTGCCGTTCAACAAAAGTCCTGGAGTTAAACTGGCTATCACTTTTACCAACATAATGAACAATCTCGAAGAAAGGGAAATAGCAGGTCTTCCAGCCTCCCCTTCCCATTCGGTAGCACCAATCAGCATCCTCATAGTACATAAAAAAACTCTCATCCAGCAGTCCCACATCCTCTACAGCTTTTCTTCTTACCAGCAAACAAGCGCCGCTTACCCAATCCACGTCCCGGATTCTTTTCGAATCCCAATAGACTCGAAAGTACTCTCTTAATGTCGAGCCTAATATTTTACTCAATCCCTCCCCCACTTTTTCCCTTAACCCTAGGCCGGGGATTAATTTTTTTAATTGAAAAATTCGCAAGAATTCAGTAAACAAATTGGGAAAACTACTATTAGATGGTTGAATGGTTCCATCAGTGTTCAAAAGCCTGCAACCCAGAATACCTACTTCAGGGTGCTCATCCATAAACCTGAGCATTTCACAGCACGGATTATTGCCCAGGCTAGTATCAGGATTAAGCAAAAGAAGATATCTTGCCCCACTCTGCCTGATTGCCTGGTTATTGGCTCTGGCAAATCCCAGATTTTCTCCATTTTCAATTAACTTAACTTTAGGGAATTCGGTTTTAATCATCTCCGTACTATTATCGCCGGAGCCATTATCCACTACCGTCACCCCAAACTCAATTCCTTTAATCTTCTGGTAGATTGAATCCAGGCAATCTCTAAGAAGTTCCCGCGTATTATAACTGACAACCAAAATTTCCAGCTCCATCTCATTCAAGACTCTCGCCTGCAAAACTATTCCTTACCTCAAATACTTAGCCTGCCCGGCTCACTATCAGACAAATTTTCCTTAGCATCTTTTTTTTCCTCAATGCTGGCAATACAATATGTTACAGCCATCATCATAAACAGAAATGGCGAATAAAGGATACTGGTAGATAGAGCAATAATGGAGGAGGAAATAAAAATCCCAATACAACCCAGTATAACCCCTTGGTAGAAGCTATTTTCGGATTTTAAGTAGAACCCTATCGCGTCCTTTAAATACTTAATTGCAGACACAATAAAGACTATAAATCCCAATATACCTGTTCTTATGATAAAATCAAAATAATTGTTGTGGACATAATGTTTTATCCCCCATTGTAGTTCCTCATCAACCAGGGTGGCACTGTAATACTCTCCTCCTAAACCATTCCCCAATAGAGGACTATGAGCTAGAACTTGAGAAATGATGGACTCAAGTTCCAGCATTCTAACCCCCATTGGCTTACTTGAAGCGGGATCAATAAGAGATTCAAGACGAACAAGAGATGCTTCAATTATTTCTATGTTGAAACCTAGCGTGGTCAACACCAAATCGACCGACACAACCAATATCAACAAACAAAGCAGAAAAAGGGCAAACCTCATCACGCCCCCCAGAGCATGCCCCCTGTTTTTGTACAAATACAAAAGGAAAATAAAAATCAAGGTAGGAGGAATAGCAATATAACCTGTTCTAAGAAAAGTCAGAAGAAAACTGATGAGAAAGCCAAAACCTAGAATTACCAGAACGGTTTTGATTGGTCCTCTTTTTTCATGTAGAATCAAAGAAATTGTTAATATCAAAGCAAAAAGCGAAGAGAACTGAGATGCTGCTCTCACCCTGGCCAATAGAGCACTGCCCACCAGCAAGAATCTCCCGAAAAAGGCAATAGAATCAATCCCACCAAATACAAGGGCAACCACAAGAAACCCCCAGATGAGAGACCTGGCTTGTTTATCGTTCTTGACGATGAAAGTAGTCAGCCAGAAAACTAAGAATATCTCTATGAATTTATAGAGGTCGCCGATGAGATACCTGCTTTCATTGTGTTTGAAGTAGAAACCGTAAATCAATGAAAGCAAAATAATAGCTGACCAGATGAATATTATTTTATCCAGGGGAGTTGAAATTCGCCTGATAACTTTTTTTGCCCCTAATTTCCACAGCAGGACCAGTAATATTATCAATAAAAACAAGCTCCTTATCAAACCTCCGGCTACTAAGCTAGCGGAGAAATAGCCGGCAGTGAAATAAGCAGCAATAACTGTCAATAGCATTATTTCCTGCCGTTCAGAAAATAACCAGAGTAGAAAAGGCACAATAGATGCGACCAGGACTAATTCTAGCGGTAAAAGGCCCATTGAGTAAAGGCTGATAAGGGTAAAGCAGAGAGCTACTGCTACTAACACCCCCAACAATGCACTTCGCCCCAGGAACCAACCAGATTCTTTGTTTGAATTTTGACTCATAGGATTTTTTCTAGAAGAGGTTAATCCTCTTCATAATAAACTGTCTGCCCATCTTCCATAATTTGCCTACTTCTTCAACTTTGAAAACAAAGCAGGCAGCTCCATAACTGAGTACCCCTATCCCCAACAAAAAGGCAGTTTTTCCCGCCGCAGAATCTAACCCTATTTTACCCATCAGCAGGAGGGTGATACCCATTACAAGTGAGGCAGCCAATATCTTAGCAAAGGAGCCCCACAAATCAATCCTACCCAGGTTCACCATCTTTTTCTGCAGGACTGTTAAGAGCATCACGCTATAACAGACAGCAGCCAGGGAGGAGCCTAAGGCAAGGCCCCCGTGCTTAAGATAGCCAATAAATATAAAATTAAAAAAAATGTAAAACCCAATGGTGATGACACCAAGCTTAAGTGGGGTCAGGAAATCCTTGAAGGCATAGTAAGTCCTGATAAAAATATAATTTGCTGCGTGGAAGAACAAACCGAACGAATAGTACAAGAGAGCCGTAGCCGTCATTCTAGTAGAAGCGGCATTGAATTCGCCCCGCTGAAATAATACCTGGATGAGGGGCACCCTCACCACTATTAAGATAACACTGGCCGGTATAGTAATAAATGCTATCATCTTTAAGGAAGAGACAAAAACCTCCCTCAGTCTGGAGCCCTCTTCAGCGATAACCAGACCAGCAATACTAGGAAAGACAACCGTAGCTATAGTCACAGCAAATATTTCAAAAGGCATTCTCATTAATTTGTAGCCAAAATCAAGGGAAGAGATACTTCCTTCCGCTAATCCGGAAGCCATCACCCGTTCTATGAGAAAATTGAGCTGAACTAGAATGCCCCCTACTATCACTGGAATCACTGCCATGCCCATCGTCCTAACCTGTGGATGTTTCAAATTCATAGTAAGTCTATAATACTTTCTTCTTTTCCACAATCCTGCCAGAAGTAAAAAAAACTGAGCTAGTGCTGCACCACTAACTGCCAGAGCCAGGGAGAATATTCCCATTCGAGAGCGGAAAAAATAGACAAAACCAATAATGATTGAATTATAGAGGGTAAACCTCAAGGCTGTTAAAGTAAATCGCTTAAAAGAGTTTAATAGAGCAACTAACAATCCTATTAGTCCACCCCAGATGATAATGGGGCAGATAATGCGGGTTAATTGGACGGCTAAAGATAAACTTTCTTCATCAAATCCAGGAGCAATCAAGGGAATAATCCATGGTGCCAGAAGGACATAGGCTATACAGATTGTTGCCAGAAAAAGGAAGCTGATGTTCATCACAGAGCTAACCACTTCTCCCGTATCCTCAGAATTACCCTGGGCTAACAATGTCATAAATATAGGAACGAAACTCACCAGCATAGTCTCCGTACCGACAATGAAGATAAGATAGGGAATGACCAATGCCACCAGGTAGGCATCTTTAGTAAAGGTAGTACCAAACCAGGCAGCCAGTAAAATCTCCAGAACAAATACCAGCAACTTAGCAACTACCACCATCAGAGCAACAATAATGGCTAACCTTGCTATTCCTTTAGCATACACTGACAACTTTTATCCTTCTTGGCCCACCTGTACACTCTTAGTTATGGATATTGATTCCTCTTTCCTGGGTTAGCCCTGGCTGCCTCACCGCTTCTCTATTTCTTCTTGGCCGTCGGGGCGGCGCTTTTTCTAAAGAGCATTCTGAGAAGTAAGAGAACCAGTATAGCGTAGAGCGAAAAATAGAAAACAAGGAATGGTTTGTCGCCCCAAAGGTGAGGCGGATATCGATGTCTTATAAGTTCAAGACCATCAAACCAGACACTTCCCTGGCCCTGTCTCTTGGCCAGTTTTATCCTGATTTTCCAGGCATCTGGTGGGGTAAAAATCACCGTTTCTCTGGATTGCCACAGAAGCGTACCATTAGTGATACCCCACACCCTTTTCACAACCTGGTATTCTTCATCCAAACATTCCAGAGTAAGAAAGGTATTAGCATAATCTTCCTTTTCAGGAATAGTTATGTCCGACCTGAGATAGGCCTTTAGAGTATAATATGTCTTAGGTTTCACCGGGATGTCCTGAGAGAGCCAGCTCCAGTTTACAGTAGCTCGCATAGACCTCTCTCCTTCATAGGCTCCCGGAATATCAGAAGACCACCCCCCGTAAGGATGCTCCTTCCAGAGTTTTGACCTGCCCGAGCCATCCAGAATCTCAAAACCCGGATTAAAAATGAGGCTCAAAGGCACTTCCACCAATTTCACCTCATCGAACCAGACACTTCCTTCACCCTGCCTCTTGGCCAGCTTTATCCTGATTTTCTCGCTGCCAAGAGGGGTAGATATCGAATTCTCTCTTAGTTCCCAGGAAGAGGTAGCATTAACAATGCCCCAATTCTTCTCGAGGACTTTCCCTTCTTTATCCACACATTCCAGAGAAAGAAAGGTATTAGCATAATCTTCCTCCTCAAGGGCTGTTATATCCGATCTTAGATAGACTCTCAAGGCATAATATCCCTCAGGTCGAACTCGCACTTCCTGAGAGAGCCAGCTCCAGGCTACTGTAGCTCGCATAGACATTTTTCCCTCATAGAACTCCTCGATGTCAGAAGACCATCCTTTTTGAGAAGCCTCCCTCCACAACTCTGGCTTATCTGAGCTATCTAAAGTCTCGAAACCAGGATTGAGAACTAAATTTGGAGAACTCTCCACCAATTCTACCTCATCAAACCAGACACTTCCTTCACCCTGTCTCTTAGCCAGTTTTATCCTGATTTTCCTGGTACCGGGAGGGGTAGAAATCAGATTTTCCTTAAGCTTCCAGGAAGAGGTGGCATTGACAATACCCCAATCTTTTTTGATGACTTTTTTTCTCCAATTAAGATACTCCAGAGTAAGAAAAACATTAGCATAATCTTCCTCCTCAAGGGCTGTTATATCTGATCTTAGATAGACTCTGAAGGCATAATATCCCTCAGGTCGAACTCGCACTTCCTGAGAGAGCCAGCTCCAGGCTACTGTACCTCGGATGGACCTTTCTCCCCGGTAAAGTACTTCGCTGTCAACTGACCACCCTCCCGTAGAGTCATCTTTCCAGTAATCTGGCTTATCTGAGCTGTCTAGAATCTCAAAACCAGGATTAAGAATTAAATTTCCAGAACTAAAGGTTCTCTCTCCTCCCTGCCCTCCCCAAAAAAGGTAAATTAAGACTATCAGAACTGCCGCAGGTACAAGTGGCAAAACAAACCTCTTACCCTTCAACTTTTCTCCTCCTCTTCTCTTCCTGCAAAAATCTTCTAATCACCAAATATATCATATAAAACGAAACTGCAGAAAAAATGCTGCGAAAAATGCCCAGGAAATCACCAAAAGGAAAGTACTGACCAATAAATGTCTTGGGATTCACCATATCCGCGGCAAAATAAGGAAAATGAAAAGGGGTAAAAAGATATCCAAAGAAATGGCGGTCCCATTGAAAAGCATAGATAATGAAACAAAAAACCTGCACAGCGAATAGGGGAATAAACCTTCTATCTTCCACAATCTGTAGAGTCAGGAAAGGAATGAGCCACATAAAATAGTGGACATGAAAATGGCAAGTGGCAAAATAGAGTAGTAGCGCCACCAACATAGGCTTCCATAGTCTTTCAAAAGAATACTCTGCATAAGATGAGGAAAACAACAGTAGTAGAGCATATCCTACTACAAACACAAAGACAACATCCGAGTAAGAAAGGGGAAACTTCATTCCCAGAAAATATTGCACCTGACCCAACCCCACAAGAACTCCTTCCACGCTGGGCTGATGGAAAACTCTGGCCAGAATTATCAAAACTGCCAGAGGAAGAATTCCCCAGAAGGCCAGTTTGAACCTGCCCCATATCTTCTTCCCCCGCACAATCACAAAGAAAGGGAGCAAAATCAAAGGATAGACCCGCAGGACGATGCTCACCCCAAAACTCAAGAGAGACCTTATTAAACGATTCTTCTTAGCATAATACAAACTCAACAGAATGAAGAATATGGCTATGGATTCATACCTGGCAGCGATATAGGTAGCAAAAATGACAATGGGATTGACTATCCAGAACTTACATGCCCTTAATCCCTTCTTAGTATCCTCGAAGATACGCAGTAATAAGAGAATACATCCCAGCTCAAAAACCAGGTAAGGGACTTTAAAAAGAAAGAGAGTCCTGAAAACATACGGATTAGTGGCAAATATCTCAAATGTTTTATTATCAACGGCAAACTGTTTCAGTGGATCAGCATAATAGAGGATACTTTTCCAGTAAGGCATTAGCGGCTTAAAAATCCATAAGAAAAAGGTATGGAAGTAATGGATGGCTATTTGGGACCCACCAATCCAGTAAATCTCATGGTAAATTGGCCAGGAAGAGCGGTAGTAAATTCCCAGAAGGTCCGGGAAATATATAGTAAAAGGCATAAAGGCCAGTCGAATTAAAAGCCCAATCAAAAGCCATTTATAAATAGTGGTCCTTACAGCAGAATCCTTGAGATACTGAGATGGAATCAGCTTTGAGAAAAGCTCCTTTGTTCTATGAAATACCCTGCTCATCCTATTTCTCCTGACTCCAGTCTTAATGAATCCTCATCACTCTCTCCTGACTATCAGTAGCGTACCTGAAAGACTATGAAAGGACCCCTATCATAAATAACTCTCAGGTGGTCTGTCCTTATCTCCTCTAACACTTCAGGATATCCTCCTTTACCAAAGTAACTATCCCAGGAAGAGTGGTTAGCTACTATGTAACTAATACCCAGATTCTTAAGTTCAGCCAAGAGCACTTTTCCATTCTGGATTCGGACTTTTCCACGTCCATTCTCTCCAAGGATCGATCTTATGTATGGACGGTCGCAATAAAAAGTGCGAGGATCGTTCATTATATACAATTTGGCATTGGGTGACAAATTGCGGTTGATATAACTATAGACCGGATAGGTCTCTTCATTCTTCATAATATAATCTTCCTGGGAGGCTAGCCCGGTAAAAACTAGCACACGCTGGTAAATCTTGCTCAAGCCTCCCGGAGCTATATAGATAATCTGGAAGATAAGGGTCAGAACAACCAGTATGAAAAGGGGAGTTCGAACAATTTTCTTGACCCGCCAGAGCCGGATTATGACATAAGCTACCATAATACTAAGCAAGGGAAAGATGGGGGTAAGGTAGCGTTTAACGGGTAAGCGGATTGCCCAGATGAAGAAAAATACCAGTGAATAATACAAGATGCCCTTTATCACTCGATTCTTTCGAAATCGGGGTAAGAGCAGAAAGGGCAAAAAAGCCAGAAAGAGTATTCCTACTCCCCCGGGGTCTCGAGCATAATCTACACCACCGCGCATAGTAAGATTCCAGGGAATAAGAGCCTTTTCCCGCAAAAAAGAAACATCAAAGGCCAGGGCAGAAGACAGATTTTCAGGGTTAAGAGGTCCCAGGGCTAACATTCCCCAAAAAACAGCTTTGACATGTCCCCAAAGAGAAAGCATCAGAGTAAGGGGAACTAATCCACCATAAATAACGAAGCCTCTTACATACCAGAAAGAACCAACCAATCCTGCCAAAAGAACAAACAGAAGAAGACTCTTGGTAACAATGATGAACTTCTCCTTTTTGACGAACCAACTCTGGAAAAGAATCCCTAAAAATAGGATAGTCATAGGCAGGAATCCAGCATATTTGCAGCCAGCACAAAGACCACTCATTACCCCTGAGATAATGAGCCAGCCTTTCCTGTTAGTAGCAGTCCAGTTAATAAAAGCATAGAGAGCCAAAAAAACGTAAAAAGCATATCCTAAATCAACATAAGCAGTGGTAGAGAGATGGGCAATAGCCGGAATAGTATAAAATATTGCCGCAGAAAAGAGGCCTACTTTAGAAGAAAAATATCTCCTCCCCAGAGCATAAACTCCTATCGCCATCAAAATGCCAAAGGAAAAGTGAATGAGCTTGGCCAGAATAGCATCCTTGATGAGCAGGCTCATCCCGTACAGCATACCAATATTGAAGGGATAGAGTACCAAGTCATAATGGATATAGGGAATAGCCTGCAGGGAATGAAGGCGAGTCCATTCTTTGGCCCGAGCCAGGTGCACACCTAAATCATCCCAGCCAGAGGGCAATACTGAAGCCCCGGCCAGGTTAAAAAAGACCTGGACGGCAAGAATTAGCAGCAGAAGAATTCCCACCCAGCTTATATCAGAGGTGAGTAAATTGCCAAATTTAGCCTTTATTTGCTTAATGATACTTTCTATTTCCCGATAGCTAACCAGGAACACTCCCAGCAATAAAAGGTTCATACTCCATTGGTTGAAAAGACCTGCTAAACCCAGTGCAATCAACAGGTGAGTAAAAACAGCTAATCCCAACCCCAGGCTAAAAAGAGAAGATTCTAAAAAAGAATGGCTCTCAATCCTTAACCATTTAAAGAACTTCTTTCCCAAAGCGGTGTTGAGCAGCAAAAAAAGTGCCAGAAGAAAAATCCTAAAAAGAGTTTCCCCCAAAGTTCTCCACAGAACAACCCCCTGCCAAAAAAAAAGAGCGCTGCCGCAAACAAAGACCACCCAGCTGCCCAGAAAAATCCAGATTCCTCTTTTCAAAATTTTACTCAACATCGACCGAGACTCCCCCAACCGGATTCCTATTTTTCTTTATCGGACGGCCTAGATACTTCTTTTCTGGCTTCGCACCTTTTTTCCAGCTCTTCCACCCGCCAGCTCAGGATACTCAATTTCTCTATCAGCTTCTTATTTTCCAGTGATAATCCCGAGATAATAACTGAAAAATAGAGGAGAATAACCACTGTCCCTATGAATCCAATAAAAAAGAGAGCATTAGTAGGACTATAAATGCCAATAACTCTGGCTAACAGGTTCAACAGATTGCCCCAGAGAGAAAGGACTAAAAAAATCACTCCTGCCAGGAGCCAGAAGAGTGAATAGCGGGCTCTCAGTTTTTCTCTCCGGATAAGGTCTACCACAACTATCAGTATCAGGCAAGAAGCCAATATGGCCATTAATTGAATCTGCAAAGACATCTTTTTAATCCCTCCTCAGGGTTTCCCCTTCAATAAATTGACCAAAAGTGAAAGCATTCCAGTAAAAATATAGTAAAAGGCTCTAACAAAGGTAAAAGAGGACTGCCCTTGTACTCTTTTTTCCATAGCTACGGGAATCTCCAGAATCCTGAAGCCCGCATTTTTAAAGAGAACGATAGCCTCCACCTCTGAATAGTCAAAAGAATGATTGTGGGATAGAAATTCTATCACTCTGCGATTGACTGCCTGGAATCCAGAAGTAGCGTCGGTGATTTTTTGCCTGATGATGGCCGAGATCGTCAGCGAAAATAGCTTCACGCTTAAGATCCGCGATAGTGAGCCTTTATAGTCTCCTGCCCCAATATACCTTGAGCCTATAGTTATATCTGCCCTAGCATCGAGTATTGGCTGCATTAATCGGCTAATTTCATCTGGATTATGCTGTCCATCGCCATCTACTCTCACTAGTATGTCATATCCCTTTAGGTCGGCAAAAATGAACCCAGTTTCTACTCCTCCTGCGATTCCCAAACTATGGGGAACCTTCAGTACAATTGTCTCCAACTTCCTGGCCAGCTCTGCAGTGGCATCCCTTGATTCTCCGTCAACCACCACTATGTCTGCCTGCGGCAGGTTCTTCCTCACTCCCTTGATAACCTGTTCAATACTTTTTTCCTCGTTGTAAGCAGCAATCAAGACCATAATTTTGTTTTCTTTAGACACGGAGTCTTCCTCTTTAATCGGTACCTATTCTACTTAATTCCTTTAAAACCTGGTCAAACTGGTCAATATGCTCAATTCCCACCCAGAATTCCTTTATCTGATAAGTCCCCACTTTTTTGCCAGCTCTCAATAATTCTTTGGCTAAATTGGGAACAGTAAAAAAAGTATTATGGGGGATAAAGTCAAGCACTGATGAATTAAGCACATAAATTCCAGCACTTACATCATATATTTTACCCGGCTTTTCCAGGATATTCTTCAGCCTGCCGCCCTCAATCTCTAAGACCCCGAAGGGTGACTTATACTCAAACTTGGTAAATCCAATGGTGAGTTCGCATTTGTTCAAAGAATGATACTGGATTATTTTGGAGAAATCTAGTTTGGTAACCACATCGCCATTCATTAAGACAAAAGTTTCATTCTCTGAAAACCTCTTTCGCATTAGCGAAAGAGGACCTGCCGTACCCAGGGGGCTTTCCTCTTTCACATAATGAATCTTCACTCCGAACCTGGAACCATCACCACAAAATGCTCTTATCAGCTCGGACTGATAGCCAGTGGAAAGAATAATCTCCTTGATGCCATACTTTCTTAAGTGCTCAAAGATAAATTCCAGGATAGGCTTTTCTCCAACAGGAAGGAGTGGTTTAGGTATGGAAAATGTGAGAGGCCGCAGTCTTCTTCCTAACCCTCCGGCCAGGATAACAGCTTTCATAATCTAACCTTTCCGCTCTTTTTACATATTATAGGTATCGGGTTTATAGAAATCAGAATGCCCCTTTATCCATTCAATCGTTTTTCTTAGTCCCGTATCAAGGTTCACCCGAGGACTCCAACCCAAGAGCTTTCTTGCCTTGGAATTATCTGCCAGGAGTCTTTCTACCTCACTTTTCTTTGGTCTTGTCCTCTTTTCATCTTTTACCAGTCTTGCTCTCTTTCCCACAAGAGAGATAATCTTTTCAGCCAGGTCGCCAATGGAAATCTCGTATCCGGAGCCAATATTTATCTCTTGGCCTACGGACTTTTCTGATTCGGCAATCCTGATGAATCCCTCCACGGTGTCACTGACAAAATTGAAATCTCTGGTAGGTGTTGTGCTTCCCATCAGGATTTTTTCTTTCACCAGAGCCTGACTAATGAGAGCCGAAATTACTGCTCTGTCAGACTGTCGAGGGCCATAGGTATTAAAAGGCCTGATAATGGCTACCGGTAGGTTAAAGGAGTAATAGAAGCTCAGGGCTATGGCATCAGCGGCTATTTTACTGGCAGAATAGGGAGACTGAGGCTGTCTAGGATGTTTCTCATCAATGGGAACATATTGAGCAGTGCCATACACCTCGCTAGTGGAAGTCTGGATAACCTTTTCAGCCTCCTCCTCCCTTGCTGCCGTCAGTATATTCACCGTCCCCAGAGTATTGGTCTCGAACACCTCCTGAGGATGAAGATAGGAATAAGGAATGCTTATCAAGGCAGCCAGGTTGAAGACTACGTCAATACCCTTCATTGCCTTTTTTACTGTCTCGGGCTGTCTCAGTTCACCGTAGATGATTCTTATCTCTTTCTTCTTTTCCGCTGGCAACAGCTTAATCATAGCTTCATCAGTTCTGGAGCTATAACGTAAGAATGCCGTTACCCTTGCTCCTAAATCCACCAGTCTTTCAGTAAGATGACTGCCTATAAAACCACCTGCTCCCGTAACCAGAACTTTTTTGGACTCCAGCATCTTCATAACACCCCTTTGCCATCAATTATACATCAAGATTTAAGGCGGTCAACGCCAAACGTCAAGACCTAACCCCTCCATAAAAACACTTTATCAAATTGCCCAGGCAGGAATTACATAAATTCTTGTTTTCTTGAAATTCAAAAGGTCAAATTCTCCCTGATGAATAACAAAACCCCTGGAAGGACGATATAAACTTATAAAACTCTTAAGCCCTGAGGGAAAGGGTTGCTTGTAAGAGTAGTTTAACTTCACTTCAATCGGATAAGGCTCATTTACACCCCTTTGCCAGATGAAATCCACTTCACTTTTAGCCTGACTTCGCCAAAAACGAATCTCTTGAGAAAGGTCATTTTCTTTGCTAAGTTGGTTGAAAGCAAAATTCTCTAAAATTGCTTCCCTGTCCGCTCGCTGCTCCAAAAGACTAAAGTTATTAATCACCCCGTTCCTTAAGCCCACATCTTCAAAGTAAACCTTAGGGGTTTTAGTTATCTCTGTTCTTTTATTAGTGAAAAAAGGCAATACCAGTTTAAGAACATAGGTATTCTCTAATAAAAATAGATACTTTTTAACAGTGGGCCGAGACAGTCCTGAAGATAAGGCCAATTCCTGCTTTTTTACTAAACCGCCAATTTGAAAGCAGAGCAAAGAGACTAAATTATTATATCCTGAAACATCCTCAATCTCTCCAATATCTTTGATATCTCGCCTGATATATAAAGAGTATATTTCCTGGATGTCTCTGTGCTTTATGAGCGGGTTTTCTTTCAGTGAAACAGCCGGGTATCCACCAAAGATTAAATACTCCTTCAGAAAATCATTGAGTCTATGTTGATGGCTTAAGCTAATTTTTTTGAAATCCTCTTCCGGATGTTTAGCAGAAATCCAGAAGGAAAAATTAAGAACTGAAAGACTCCTTGCTAACTCCTTTTCATCTTTAAATTCAAGGAATTCCCGAAAGTTGAGTGGCTTAATTAGGAAGCGATAAACGCGACCCGTTAATCGGTCAGTGAACTTTCTCTTAATCTCCAGGGAAGAGGAGCCTGTAACGACAAACTTAAGCCTTGGTTTATAGTGGTCGTGCAGATACTTCAAGAAGGAGGATGGACTTTTAAGATGCTGCACCTCATCAATAAAAACAAATACTCTCTTTCGCTCATCAACACCTTTATCCTTCAAAACTTGCCAGAAATCATTGAAATCTTTTAAGCCCTGCAAGAGACTGAAGTCATAGATGTTTTCTAAATCAAAATAGACAATCTGGGAGGAAAGAACGTTCTTATCCCATAAATGCCTGATTAAAAGATAGAGAAGCGAGGTTTTACCGGTTTGTCTTGCTCCAGTCAAAAGAACGATATTCTCCGCTTCTAAAAAAGGAATTATCTTTGGAAGGACTTCTCTTGGCAATAATTTTTCAGGAAAGATGATATCCATTTGATTGCAGTTTACATTTTCTTTAAGAATTTGTCAAGAAATACCTCAGGACAATTTCTTCCGTCGCTGTATAGTAGCTTCTTATTCTTTCTACTCAGCTTCTCGTTTCGGGAAAAATATAAACTCGTCGCCTTGCTCCTCAAACAGTACATTTTTCTCTTTCCTCAACTCAAAGCTTCGTTAGGGTTGCTCCTATAAGGCTCCTTCAGAAAATATCCTTCGGAGAGTATCTAATTTCCTAGTTCATTAAATCGCCATATTTCTCTCCAGCCAAATCTGGAAAAATGGATCTACTATATGGTATTTACCATCATCTTTGCTCACTAAACCATTTTTGATTAATGCCCTCAAAGACGTTTGCACTGAAGCACTGGAACCCAGATTATATGATAGGCGATTATCCTGAGAAAAAATTTCATCAGTTTTAACCAAAGCACTTAAAACTGCCCTTTGATGCGGTGAACAGAAATCATGCCAACTATAAAAGAGTTCATTTTGGCTGAGCAAAATCTCCTCTAATGCATTTTTTATATCAAAATCCTTAACTTCCTCTCTCGCATTTAACCATATGCTAGAACATAACATCTGAACATAGTAGGGAATATTTTCAGATAGCTCAACTATTTTTTTAGCTAATAGATTAGATATTCTCTTATTACCTGAGTTAAATCGCTTGCATATAAAATTGACTAATTCTTCAGTACAAATGGGAGGCAAGGGATAAACCTTAGCTGACTTATAAAATGCTCTGTTTGGATCACTAAACATCTCTAAAACGATATGGGTCTTACTACCCATAAAAATGTAACATACCTCACTGTGATGCTGAATAAAGGACCTCATTCTTTTCTCAAACTGTTTCCCATTGAATTGGCTAATTTCCTGAAATTCATCAAAGGTAACAACCACCCGTTTTTTATAATCTTTTGCTATTTTTTCTGGAAGTTCATATATCTCCTCCAATGCTCGTTCCACACCTACCTTTGTCCGAGAAAAATCAAAAGATACTTTCCAGTTACCATCTTTTTCTACTTCAAAACTTGGGATAACTCGTCTAAAAAAATTTGCTATCTTTTCAATTTTTTCTTTTCTGGTAAGAAACGTCTCACTAATAGCCTTGGAATAAACTTCTAAAAATTGCGCTGCTGAACTTGCCCTATGAACATCAACATAGATAGTGATAACTTCTCCAGCCAAAGCCTCCATCGCCACTTTTATCAGTGATGTCTTACCCAGGCGACGGTTAGAATAAATAAATACATTTTGACCAGCTTTAATGCAAGATATAAGCTCCTCGATCTCACGTGTTCTATCGCAAAAATATTCGCCTGTAACTGCTTCCCCATACCTAAAAGGATTAACCATCTTTATCATCCTTTATCACCATAGAGGCATTATGTATTTTTACATAACGTAATATAACATAATTTAGATACAAAATCAAATTTCAAGACCTGACCCCTTTATTGTTATTTGTTTGAATCATCCCAGTAAACATTGTCCAGGGCATAGCTATATAAAACATCTTATATATTTTCTTATCTGTAGAGGTTTGATTCATCAAACCCGCTAATTTTCTGGCTTCATAAATGAAGTCGCTACAAGGGATGCGCAATTATTTATGTCGTTTCATATAATATCTTTTGCTTAATCAACTTAATTTTTCTTCCTTTGACAAAGCCTGGAATTGCACTATATTAAAACAGTAGATTTAAAAAGCTTTAAGAATTCTTAAAAAGATTCTGAAGAAGTAAGAAATAATCCCGTGTCTATTCCCTTAAGGAGGTGTAATGTAAGATGAAGCCACTTCTACGGCGTATTACTGTTGATCCAAACGTCTGCTTCGGCAAACCTTGCATTCGTGGCACCCGAATCTGGGTATCCCTGATTCTTGATTTCCTGGCCAATGGAATGAGCATTGAAGAAATTCTGGTAGAATATCCTCATCTGACGGAGGAAGATGTTCGTGCTACCATCGCTTATGGAGCCGAGATGGCCCGAGAACGATATGTGGAAATCCCGACCGAGACGAGAGGATGAAATTCAAACTTGATGAGAACTTTGGAACTCGAACGCAGGGACTCTTCCGCGCTGAATGATTATTTTTCATCTTTAAAGAATTGTATCTATTCAACCGTAGTACATTTATATGCCATTGCGAACACTATGACTTTGTCAAGATATATCTAAGAACATAGGATTTACAGAACGATAGGTAGCTGTGTATCGAGAATCATTCTTTATCAATGCACAAGCTAACTTGATTAATTTATTCGAAATATTATTAAGTACAAGCTTTTTATCCTTACCTTCAGCAAGTTTGCGCACATAGTACTTTTTGAAAACATCATTGTGAGTTGCAACAGAGCGAGCAGCAAGAGTAAGCAGTTTACGCGGGTATGCTGGACCGAATGGTCTCATGTGAGGCTGTCTGTATACAGATTTCCCACTTTGATGTTGATAAGGACATATGCCCAGGAAGGCAGCCAAAGTTTTATAATGAGATATATCACTGAATGCACCGGTAAGAGTTATTAAGCTTGCTGATAAAAGCAATCCATATCCTGGTATGCTTTTTAGTTGATTAGCCATCTTAGAGATACTTGGGTTTTGACGTATAATTCTATCTAGTTCTTTGTCAATTTCAGTAATGTGTTTTTCAATTTCTTTTAGAGTCTGCCGATGAACTTTCACTATCAAAGACACTTGAACAATATGCTTTTCGTAAGATTTCATAGCATTTTGTATAGCTGTACTTTGTTTAACAAATTGTTCTCTAGCGGTCAAAAGATGTTTTGTTTTTTCCATGATTTCATCTTTAGGTTTCCAAAATCTAAGCTCATCGCTGTATCTATAGGCATATTCAGCAATTTGCTTGCTGTCAACGGCGTCTGTCTTATGACCTATTGGATCAAAGGCACGTTTAACCTTAAGTGGCGGCTCAACGCTTACTCTAAAACCTTGACTTACTAAATAGTGAGCAATGGCTTCACTATAGACACCAGTTGCTTCCATACAGATAATAGAGTTTGTTTTACTTAAACCATGTTCTTTGAGCCATAAAACAAACACATTAAATCCCTCGAAGATATTTTTGATACCTTCTTTTGTGATTATTGATTCTTTTGGGGATTGATATATGCTTGCTGCAAAATCATCACAAGCAATATCAAGCCCTACAAAATGAACGTTCTTTGTCATGATGGGACTCCTTTCTTTTTTTGTACCGAATGAGTGATGATATGAGCTTCCTCCATTAATAATCGCTCTTATGAGCGATGGTAACACTATATAGCTTTAATCATCATAGAGAATCGGGTCTTATTCGCAATATAAATTTTTCTTTTGAGGAGCATTAGACTTAATCGACTCTCTATTCGGTTGTATATTAAAGATCTGTGTCCCATTATACAATATTTTCTACACTTACATAGTCTAATGGAGGAGACACGCAGTATCGACGAAGCAATCTCAAGAGATTGCCACGCCCCTTTTCTACTCAATATAGCGGGAATCATTCTTATGAGAACCTTTAAATCAAGCCAGAAATGCCTTCCAGTTTCTCTTTTTAGATTCTTAACACTTCTTTCATTATAATAATATCAAGTTCACTTACCCTTTTTAAGGATGGCTCATTAGTAATAAATGCCCTGGCGCCTGCTAATATTGAGGAGGCTACCTGTATTGCATCTGGAGTCTTAATATTATACTCTGCTCTTAGGGTGGAAGCGGTATCGGCTATCTTTTCTTCTAAAGAAATCATCTGAAGATTAGGAAAAGTCTGCAATAGAAATTTGTATTCTTCTACTAAATGTTTATTCTTCTCTTTCTTCGGCTTAATAAGAACCTCTAGAAGAGTTATTATTGAAGTAACAGCTTTTATAGCCCCACTCTCAATAGAGCTAAAAAGGACTGTAGTAAAAGGTTGATAGCTTTCGTTCTTCTCGAAATGGTAAATAAACCCCATCGTATCCACACCCACCAAATGATACTTTTTTAGTATTGCCAAAATCCCAGCCTCTATTTCTCCCACGATTCTCGTTCCTTTCTCACATATTCAGTTGCATCTATTTCCTGCCATATTTTCCTCCCCAAGCCCAACATGTAATTGGTATAATTCTTTGGTCTGGGACGGAGAACCACTTTTTCTCCCTCCACTTCAACTACAAGTTGATCTCCAGCATGAAGGTCTAATCCTTTTCTTGCTTCTTTGGGAATTACCACTTGATGCCTGCTGCTTAACTTTACTATTTTCATCATACATTTCTCCTTTTGTATTACATTTCTTAAATCGCTTTAATTATAGAATAAAATAAAAGATTGTCAATAACTTCAACATAACTTCAAAATTTACACTCCTTCTCCTCTCCACACAACCCTCACCGTCTTCAAAAGAATCACAAAGTCCATCCAGAGAGACCAGTTACGCACATAATACTCGTCAAGCTTCAACCTATCCTCAAAATATCCGCAAAGAAAGCTTGCAAGCCCGTGGGTTAGTAAAGAACCCCACAGCAGAGCTGTGGGGTTCTTTACTAAAAGGTCCACACTCTAACTTCTAGACCTTTCCGGGAAAAATAGTGTAAGTATTTTAAATAGCGGGGAATCCATAAACATCTAAAAGTTCGCAGAGACTTTTTTTGGTCAAAAGTTCTATTTCTTCAGGGCTCTCAAGGAAGCGCCAAACATCATTTTTTGCTTTCTTGATATCAAAATTATCAATTGCACCCCTTAACTTATCCTTCCAGTTTTTTCTGTCAATCTGGAAAGGTTTTCTCATAGTTTGTCCTATGGCATTATTAAGCATAACAAAATTGGGTTCTAATTCTTTGAAGGTTGCCAAATACCATAATAGGTCATACCAATCCCTTCCCTTGGTGTATTCCCGACATAGCAAAGCATGTAGCTTTCCGGCAAATAAAGATGCCAAATCGTAATGAAGAATATAAAACATAAAAACAGAATTATACAGGGTAACTTCCTCTCTTACTCCCTCAGGAGGATTTGTATCTATCTCAATTTTGACAGAAATCTTTTCATCTTTGTGTGGACTTAAGCCATATTCAAAGAGTAAGCCAGGAAATTTCAAAAATGCGTTATGAACATTTTTACTCATGTCATATTTTATTTCTATCTTATAACCTGAAGCAATAAATTCTTCTTCGGCAGTTTGTAGATTCTGGTGCAAACCTGCCACCCATTCTGATAGAAATATTTCTTTTCTGCTTTCCTACTATCTTTCAGTGATATCTTTACTCGGCGGGATTTCTTGCGAAATCAAAACATCTTTTGTAATACTTCATAGGCTTCGTCTACCACATCCCTCGAAACCCACAAAGAAGAATGACGAAAAAGCTTATCAAGTGCGGTTTTTGCTTCCTGATAGTTAAGATTACCTACGGCAGAGGCCCACAGTACAATACCTAAAGAACCATGGCACTCCAGGTTTATAGAATTAGCAAGTACTCTTGCCGCGATATCATCGGTGAGAAACCAATCTGCTTTAAGACGCCTAGGAGGCTGGTGAAAAACCCCCATATTGTAGGGATCCGATTTATCGGACCCCTTAGCAAAGCGGGTTTCATAAATGAAACCTCTACAAAAAACCACTTTTTCACCAGCCTCCTAGCAAGTATAATAGCTTCTGCTTCGCCTATATCTACCAGCCCTGATTTATGCAGAAGCTCTACCTGAGAAGTTTCCGAAGCAGATAATGGTTCAATATATATCCAGGAAGGTCTTTTCTGCTCCCATGACCGGTTTATTTGTATGAGTTCAGCGTTAACCATCTTAGGGATAAATACCCTTCCTGTTTTTGCTAATAACTCCATCAGACCTGCTTCCCATAAGTGGAGGATTGGGCCGGTGTCGCAAACAATCTTTTTCACTTTTCTATATCTTCATCTTCTTAAATTTTAATGCCCACTCAACATCTTCCCTCATAAATTGTTCCATTAATTCAAGGTGATGAGTATGAATAAATTCCTGTAATGCTACACGCATTACCTCTTCTTCGTTATTGAACCATCCTTTTTTTACATAGTTCTCTACCTCGATGGCTAGTTTTTTAGGAATATCAACTTTAATGGTCTTCATTAATCTTACCCCTTTTCTTCTCAATATTCTAAAAACTTCTTGAATAATGCCATTTTTCTCTTTAAAGTCAAATAATTGGTCCTCTACCCCTCTAATCCTTGAACTATCTTGAACTTTATTTTGGTTTTCCTATGAGCTATCTTGAACTACGAATTTGTCTTGGTTTTACTATCAGCTATGAGCTATCTAAACTCCTTCTCCTCTCCAGACAACCTTAACTGTCTTCAAAAGAATTACAAAGTCCAGCCAGAGGGACCAGTTACGCACATAATACTTTTCCAGTTTCAATCTATCAATGCCAAATATCAAGACCTGACCCCTCTGTTTTTTGTTATTCCCACTTGACAAAATTCCCACAATGGTGCATACTTTACTTAGAGGTGAAAGGCATGGCTAAATATAAAGAAAACGAACAACTAATAAAGGAAAGGTTTAAATTAATAGGGGTAGGCTCTCTAGATTCTAAGAAACGAATAACCTTAAGGGATAAAGTGATAAAAGAACCACCATTAAATAATATGGAAATCGATGCTTTTGAAATCCTTGTAGGCTCTGAAGGAGATATTTTATTAAGGCCAATGGCGAATATCCCCAGCAAAGAATTATGGGTACACCAGAACCCAGAGGCACTAGAAAGCATACAACGAGGAATACAAAACGTAAAAGAAGGCCAGGTTACAAAGGTTAAAAACTTAGATAAATTCTTTAAAGAATTATGATATTTGAATTACACTTTTCTGATGAGGCAAAAGCCCAACTAAAATATCTTAAAGAAAATAAAACCTTAGCCAAACGGTATAAAGCTGTCAAAGGAGCTCTCAAAAAATTACAACAGAATCCAAGATACCCTGGCTTACAAACCCATTCTTACTACTCCCTTAAAGTCCCCAATGGTGAAAAAGTTTTTGAGGCCTATGCTGAACAACGTACATCATCTGCTTACAGAATCTTTTTCTGCTATGGCCCTACCAAAGGCAAAATTATGATTCTAACAATTATTCCTCATCCTTGAAGACAGGATCTCTGAAGGTCTTTCAAAATTTGAACCATCCAGGTAGGCCAAAAGGGTAAGCTCAGTTACCATCCTCCTTTTCTACTCAATATGGCAGGAATCATTCTTATGAGAACCTTTAAATCAAGCCAGAAAGGCCAGTTACGCACATAACTCTCCTCCAGCCAAAGACCAATTCATGCAGTATGTACGATAAAGGTCGAACCAGAAGAATTGTTGCTTATTACCGTCTATGATCCGTCTAAATGGCCTAATAAATGGACTGAAAATTACAGGAAAAGGAGGTAGTAACCCCATGGACAGGATCTATCATAAATGTCACTTTTGTGGAGGCGAAGTTTTAGAAAAAAGAACCACAGCAGATTATCGCCGGGGAGATGAGCTGATCGCTGTGATCAAAAATGTCCCTGCTGGAGTATGCCAGGTTTGTGGAGAACAGTACTTCAAGGCAGATATTGTAAAGGAGATGGAAAGGCTAGTACACTCAAAGAAAAAACCCAAAAAGATGATTCAAGTTCCGTTGAGAGAGCTAACAGTGGCTTAGTCTATATTGAATCCCTTCCTTTCCTACACTCCCCTCACCGTCTTCAAGACTTCTTTCCCCTCTATAACTTTGTTTTGAATTTACTATGAACTATTTTGAGCTTTGTTTTCTTGGTTTTCCTATGAGCTATCAGCTATGAGCTAGATTGCTATGAGCTTCTTGTCAGCTATGAACTATGTTTTAAATTTTGGTTTTTTGAATTTGCTATGAGCAATGAGCCATGAACTATGAGCTAATTAGGGGAAAGGTCCACATTCTGAAAGCAGGATGAACATAGAGAAGAATCACTTTATTAAAATGTCGAGTTTTCCGAACCTCAGAACTTATTATAAATTTCCCAACAATAAAGCACTGATATATTTTCTTTTGCTTCTCTTCTTTTTTCCAATGTAATTACAAAGCTTTTAGAGTTTGGATATTTTTGAGAAAAATATCTTAAACTTGTAGTTT
>Ga0315547_1000263_pt1 | contig 57528 bp, 54 predicted proteins | sample SalMarSW160240MG_2_FD_202542 | JGI IMG/M metagenome (GOLD analysis project Ga0315547, IMG submission 202542) | Salt marsh sediment microbial communities from the Plum Island Ecosystem LTER, Massachusetts, United States - Salt Marsh Sediment SW1601-240 ...
AAAAAATTTAAGGAAAGAATGGCCCTTACTTTTCTAACTAAGATTTTAACTGATTATGACCCTAATCACTTGGATTATAGGTCGCCTTGCGGAGCTGGCATTGGTCAATTAGCTTATAATTACAATGGCAATGTTTATACTTGCGATGAAGGCAGAATGTTAAGCATGATGGATGATGAAAGTTTTCGCTTGGGCAATGTTAAAGAGAATACCTATGAGGAAATAGTAAGCAATCCAATTGTTAGGACTCTTTGCACCGCTTCTTGTTTAGAAGGAGTGCCTGAATGCAGTGATTGCGTTTATAAGCCATATTGCGGAGTTTGCCCTATTTATAATTACTTTGCCCAAGGCAATATTTTCGGCCAGATGCCTAATAATCAAAGATGCCAGATAAATAAGGCTATTTTGGACTTTTTGTTTGAGAAACTGCAAAATCCTAAAATAAGATTAATTTTAGAAACCTGGCCTAAGAAATAATTTTAAGTTATCCACAAGTAAAAATTAAGTTATTCTTTAAAGTTTGTTATAATATAAAATAATGGTAAAAAATAAAATACCTCAGATTAAAAAAGATATTAAGGCTTTTTTAACCAGTGAAGAGGGAAGAATTAATAAAAAAAGCGTAGCTAAAATCGCGTTAACTTTTGTTGCTTTAGGCGTTGGTTTGGCTGGCGCAATGAAACCAGATCCATCTTTGGCTGCCTGTACTCATGCTTCACATGGCTCACACAGCTCACATAGTTCCCATAGTTCCCACGGTTCACATGGCTCACATAGTTCTCACAGTTCCCACGGCTCACATAGTTCTCATGGTTCTCACGGCTCACATAGCTCACATGGCTCACATAGCTCTCATGGTTCTCATGGCTCTCATGGCTCACATAGTTCTCATGGTTCTCATGGCTCTCATGGCTCACATAGCTCTCATGGTTCTCATGGCTCTCATGGCTCACATAGTTCCCATAGCTCTCATGGCTCACATAGCTCTCATGGTTCTCATGCTTCCCACTCTGCTTATTAATAAGCTTATAATATGAATTTAGGAATAAAAAAAATATTGCCAATAATTATAGTAATTGTTTTTATGATTGCCTTAGTTATGGGAGCATTTTTTTATTGGCCTGAAAATTGGCTTAGCAAAGAGACTTTACCAGACGCTTCTTCAGAAGCGAATAAAGAACGATGTTTAGAAAATACGGCTAAAATGACTGACCAGGAATTAATTAATGAAATTAAAAATTTAGAATATATAAAGGGAGTTGCTTCATCAACTGAAGAATTAGATAAATTAAATTTTGCCATTGTACAAACTACAGAATATTTAAACTGCAAGTTAGCCGAAAACAAAGATCAACAATTATACAATACGGCCAAAGAATTCATTAACGGATTATTGATTGAAGACAAGGCTAAAGAAAGGTTTTTATCTCGATTAAACAATGTCTATTCGGAAGAGTTCGTGTCTTTTGTTGAGACCTATGCTTTTAAATCTATTGAAGAATTGTGTCCAAATGGTCAAATAGATCCTGACTTTTTGAAGCTTTGTTTGACGGGAGGAAATTTATCAGAAGACGTTATAGATAGACTATCACCAGAAAGAAGAGAAAAAGACATTAAAAACTGCTATCAATTTTGTAGCGATATTAAAGAATATAATCAAGATCCATCTATTTTTGAGAAAGAATTTGATGATTTCAATTGGTATCCTGATGCTCCGATATTGTATTGTTATAAATTCCCAATAATTATAGCCTATATCATAGAAGGTGAAGAGCTTGCTATGAAAGTATGCGACTCTATACCGATTCCGGAAATGGAGGAATTATGTAAAAACGATGTAGAGCGATACTTAAGCGATAGAAAATGTACAAAGAGTCGTCAGAATTTAATTGATATAATTTGTATAGTTCACAAAAGTTAAAAACCTGAAACGAATATGCGGCACCAAAACTATTGATATTAAGATAATATGATGCTATGATGCGGATAATATAAAATACGTGTTTTCTTTAACAACATAATTTAATAGCTTATTAATAGCTAAAGGGGGAAAGATGAAAAGGTTAGGCTTTTCGACAGTATTATTAATGGTTTTGGTTGTAACGTTGCCTTTAGGGGCCATGAGTTGGGGCAAAAAGTATGTGAAATTTACAGATTTTGTCCCAAAGGGACCTGAGCAGAGAGCTGTCCTTAGCGTAATTAATGATTTCCGGCAGACTGCGAACGATAAAGACAAAGACGCTCATTTTAGTCTATTTGCCGATGATGCTATACTTGTTGTTGATGCTGGTAACGGTAATTATCACAATGAAATGGAAGGGAAGCAACAGATTATTAAAGGAACGCCGTGGACCGGGACGAAAATAAAATATACTAAGATTTGGTTTGGAAAAATAGAAAATGGGAGAGCTGAAGTTAATACAAAGACTGCCTTGAGCGACGGCGGATATGGAACATATGAATGGATTATAGTACAAGTTGAAGATGGCAGCTGGAAAATTCAAAGCCTAAGCATGAACTTATAACAAGCAACAAGAGCTATATTTGCTTAGAGGCGGATATTTTATAATATTCGCCTCTTTTTATTTTGGCAAAGGCATAGATGCTTTTTATTTATTAATGTGTATATGTATGTTATATTTATTATAAATATATGCTTAATTTTTCGAGTCAGATTTATAATAAAATCCTAAATTTAGCGGTAAATTCTAACTCGGTGGCTCATTGCCGTGATTATCCATTTTTTGCATTTAACCGTCAAAAATTATCTTTTCCAGAAATACAAAAATACCTTCAGGAGAAATTCAAAGATTCTTCTTTGCTATATAATCTATACATCCATTTTCCTTTTTGTAGAAATCGATGTACGTTTTGTAAGTATTATTCAGAGATTCTATCAAAGCCGCAGATTATTGATGACTATCTAGACGCTTTAAAAGAGGAGTTAAAATTGTACAGGACCGATTTTTCGAATGTAAAATTGACTAGTCTTTTTATTGGAGGAGGCACGCCAACTATTCTAAGTGAAAAACAGATTGGTCGTTTTTTTGACGTTCTTCATAATTTTTTCTGGGTTAATAAGCGTACGCAAATTACTATTGAAGGGACTCCAGAAACAATTAAAAAAAATCTTGTTAGAAGATTTTCCGAAGCCGGGGTAACTCTTTTATCGATTGGCGTTCAAAGTTTTAACGATAATATATTAAGAAAGATTAATCGAACCCATTCGGTAAAAGATGTGTTCAGGGCAAGTAATTTGATTAGAAATAACGGTATTAAATATTTTGGAATTGATTTAATAATTGGTCTTCCAGGAGAGACTTTTACAAGCTATCAAAAAACAATAGCGCGGGCATTGGAATTGTCGCCTGACTTTATAGAATGTTTTTTGCTTACTCTCGGCGGAGATACAAAAATCAAAAATCGCTCAAAGATAACAAATTTAGATAGGGTTATCAGATTATTTAAAAATGAACTAAGTAAAGAAGGCTATTGTTTGTCTTGGAAAGGAAATTTTGCCATGTTTTTTAAGCAGGGCATTAATCATGAAGCATTAAACCAGCATTTAGCTGGCATTGGCAGTGGTCGAGTGATTTCCTGTTTAGGGTTTGGGGCAAGAGCCAGCTCGCATTTTTTTAATATGGCTTATCGTAATACCTACGGGGTAAACAAATATATACAACAAAATAAAAAAAATCATTTGCCTCCCATTTTTTACGGACAGCGCTTAAATAATAGAGACCTAAAGAGAAAATATATAATTTCTCAGATTGGTTATTACCGACAAATAGATAAAAATATTTATTACAATATTTTTAATAGTTCAATAGAAAAAGATTTTAAAGAAGAAATTAACCACTTAAAACAAAAGAAAATTGTAATGGAGGCTAATAGTCGTCTCCTGTGGCATTTGGATGAACATGAAATGGGGCATAATGCATTTTTCCTACATGCCTTAAAGTACTGGTATGACCCAAAATATATCCATAGATTAATAAAAGAATATAATATATAAATTTTAACTGATAGTATTATGAGCGGTATAGCTGGGATTTACAATTTAAAAAAGAAAAATAAATTAAATATTCGAGAAGAATTATCATCTATGATTAATGCCATTAAATATAGAGGACCGGATAGTCAAAATATTTTAGAAAGCCACAATATTGCTTTAGGCCATAGGCAGTTAAAGACAAATTTTAGCTCAAACAATAAACAATTTGCAAAAAATGAAGACGGAAATGTTTTTGTGGTATGCGATGGAGAGATACTAAATTATATAAGTTTGAAATGCCAATTGGAAAAGAAAGAACACAAATTTAATTCTCAAAATATCGCTGAAGTTATCGTCTATTTTTATGAAAAAGAAGGCATAGATTTTATAGAAAGGATAGAAGGAATGTTCGCTTTTGCTCTTTGGGATGCTAATAAAAATAAATTAATATTAGCTAGAGATAAAATGGGAATTAAGCCTATTTTTTATTCTATAAATAGAGATAGGTTTCTTTTCGCCTCAGAGATTAAGGGAATTTTAGCTCATAAATTCTTTATTAAAAAAATAGACTTTGAGTCCTTTTATTTCTATCTTTTTTCTAATGGTTATCCTAGCCATAAAACCATGTTTAAAAATATATTTAGAGTTCTTCCAGGTGAATTAGTAATTATTAATGGCAAGGGAAATTTGCATAGGAAAAAATATTGGCATCCAGCATACGAAAGTAATATAATAAAAGACAACCTTAATATAGAATCTGCCTCTAATTATCTTTTAAAAATGGCGAAAGATTCTTTAGCACTGTATGCTCGTTCAGACTTTACTTCTTTAGGTGTTGCTCTTTCAGGTGGTCTTGACTCAACCGCTTTAGTGGCTTTAATGAGCAATCTTTCTTCAAGAAAAAAATCTTTAAAAACATTTTCTCTTCGATTCAAAGGAGAAACTGTTAAGCCAGATTCAGAATTGGCTAACGCTAGAAAAGTATCTAAGGCCTTACAAACAGATCATTATGAATTCTCCATGTCTGCGAATGACCTAATGGGTCATATTGACGAAGTTGTTCATGGACTTGATTTGCCTTTTTGTTGCTGGGGGATGAATTTCTTTTTATCTCGCTATGCAAAAAAACATATTTCAATAATCTTAGAAGGCAATGGCATAGAAGAATATTTTGGGGGCTATTGGAACCATAGATTAGCGTTAAAGCTGTTAAATGACCAGAGCAATAAAGGGGAATTATCTAAAAATAGAGAGAGAGAACTTTGGTTTGATTATTTTTCCGCCTTGCAGTCTCGCTCTTGGGACATCCCTTTCTCATATGGATTTTTAGAATCATCTAAAAAAAAATTATGTCGTTTTTCTGCCTTGAGACAGTTTAATAAACACAGTTTAGAGAACTTTATGAGAGAAAAATATAATGAGTTAAGGGCAAAAGATTTTGTCAGTAAGGTTTTAGAATGGGATGCAGCTGTCCTTTTACATACTAATGCTATGGCTATAAATGATTTATCAATGGTAAATTCAGTCGAGACACATTACCCTTTTCTTAATTATAAAATAGTTGAGCTAGCTCTTTCATTGCCTAGTTATATGAAGTTTAAAGATGGTTGGGACAAATACATTTGGAGAAAAGCGGTTGAACCGGTTGTGGGTAAAATAGCTTTTTCTACCGTAGAAAAAGGATTTATGCCTCCAATTGAGTTATGGTTATCGGATAAAACAGTAAAGAAATGGATACAAGGCATTTTGTCTTTTAAAAGAACTAAAAGGCATAATCTTTTTAGTATGGAATTTGTTAACCGGTTGATAAAAGAACATTATGCGAAGAGCAAAAAAGAAAATATCTTTGCACATTCCAGAAGCACAAAAACCCCCGATGAGAGAAATCACGCAATTAAAATTTGGAAGTTGATAATGTTTCAATTATGGTGGGAAAGATATTTTATCTAATCTAATTATGCCATTTAAGATATTACTCATTGAACCTCCAATAGAAGATGCTATTACGGAGAAAGTTTTTTATAAACATCCCCTTCCTCCCTTATGGGCATTGTCTTTAGCTGCTTATTTAAAAAAGAAAACATCTAATATTGATGTTCGTATTTTAGATGGACAAATTTTGTCTCTAAAAAATTTATTAGATAAGATAAAGCGAACGAAACCGGAAATTATAGGAATTAGTCCTAAAGCAGCCAGTTATTCTAACGCGCTCATATTGGCAAGAAAATCTAAGTCAATGCAGGCGAAAGTTATTTTAGGTGGGCATCATGCTACCGGCTTAAAAAAAGAGATCCTGAAAAATAGAGGCCCTTATTCAAAAGATTATTGTGTGGATGGAATAATTCAACAAGACGGAGAGAGAGCATTCTATGAATACGTTACTAACGAACCCTTTGATCAGATAAATAATTTCGTTTACCAACTTAAACAAGGTATTAAAGAAAATTCTATAGAGTCTTTAATTCTTGATAAGTTACCTAATCTAGACAGGGATTCAATTAATTTAGATGCTTATTTTAAATATTACAAAAAAGACCCAAGATATAATAGGCCTCTAAATATTTATTCTTCTAGAGGATGTTCTTGGAGGAAGTATTCTCTAAAAAGTTGTATTTTTTGTCCTCATATGGAAATGGAGTTAAGATTAAAGAAACCCTCTCAAGTTCGCCAAGAAATAAATAATTTAGTCACAAAGTATAGGTGCAATCTTATTCGCGACTGTAGTGACGATTTTTTAAACAATAGAAGATGGTTTGAACAATTTTTTAAAATATCAATTACCGATAATAATTCTGTCCCTCTGCGCATATCTACTAGAGCAGATAAAATTAGTCCGGCAATCGTCAAAAAATTTATAAAAATAAATATCGATAGCGTTAGTCTAGGTATTGAAAGCATGAGCGATCATTCATTAAGAGCAATGTCTAAGGGGACAAATGTTCAGATTAATAAAAGGGCTATCAACCATCTTCTTAAAGGAGAATTTTCGATAAAATTATTTTTTGTTTTAGGCGCTCCTGGAGAAACAAGGGAAACTTTGATGGAAACGATAAAATTTATTAAAGAGCTTTTTAAAAGGAAAGTGAATAAGTTTATGGTAATAAAAATTAATATTCTTGTTCCTCTACCCAACTCTTCGGCTTGGCAGATTTTATTAAAGAAAACTAAGAATAAATACCAAGGCAAAGATTTGATAAATTTCTATGAAGCGCGAGCTGATTGGTTAAAATATTTTTGTAAAATAGATATAAAAGATATCATAGAAGCTTGCCAAGAGTTAAAAAGAACGCTGGCTTTGATCGGAAATAATAGAATTGAACTTCAGGTAAACACTGAAAAAGTTTTTTAATTTTTAAAAATAAATGAAAAAAGTCTCTTTATTATTTAAAATGACGTATAAGTGTAATGACACTTGTTCTTTTTGCTTAGCTTATGATCAAATAAGGAACAAGGTTGCTGACATTTCTCTAGATAGCTTTATAAGAAATCTAGAATATTTTTATAAAAGATCAAAAATAATTAAGGTAATTCTTACAGGAGGAGAGCCGACATTACATCCAGAGTTTTTTAATGCTTTAGAATGTTTAAATAAAAAAAAAATACCTATTAACGTTATTACCAATGCTATAAAATTTACTGATAAAAATTTTTTGGCAAAGACGAAACAACATTTTTTCAATGCTTCTACATATAATAAAATAATTTTTTCTTTAAATGATATTTCTGTTCAAGCTGACAATAATAAAATACATAAAAATCTTAGTAAAAGAGAAAAGGGAATAATTAATTTGGCTGAGTCTCAATTGCCTTCGTTATGTATTATCACAATAACAAAAAATAACGCAAGTTATTTAGATAAAATAGTTAATTTTTTAATAGAGCTTAAAAAAGAATATAATCTTAATCTTAAGTCAGTAGAAATAAGAATGCTTTACATAAGTATGATGCCAAATTATTTATTAAAAAAATCGCTCCCGGACAAGTTTGACGAAATTAGTTTGCCATTAAAAAAAGCTATTAGGCGGTTAAAAAGTAATAATATAATTTACAATTTATGGAATTTGCCTTTATGCTATTTGGAAAATTCTAAAGAGCATAAAAATATAGGTTTAAATAAACGGCTAAAAACGGATATAATAAAAGTAGATGCAAATCATCAATATACTAAAGCTGATTTTTTAAATTGGCAAAAATATTTTAGAGATCATCCGGAATGCATCAATTGTTCTTTGCAAAAATATTGCAGCGGTGTTGATCCTGGCTATCTTTATCTAGATAATTATCCTAAACTGAAGACTATAAAGTAATAGTATAAGTAATTTTTCATTGTAATGAAAATAATAAAGATTAATTATAAAAATCCAAGCCCTGAAGTAATTAAAAAAGTGGCCGATTCTATTAATAAAGGCAAGATAGCGATTGTGCCTGGTGATGCTGTTTATACAATTGTGGCCGATGCTTTTAACCCTCAAGCAATAAAAAAGGTCTATAAGATGAAAAAGAGGGGAAAAAACAAAGCCTTCAATTTAGGTCTTTATTGTATAGATGATATTGCCAAGTATGGTAAATTTGATCCGTTAATTTATAAAATTGTTAAAAAATTTCCTGAAGAACCGTTTACTTTTGCTGTTCCTAGAAACAAAGAAATTGTGCCTAATTTTTTAAATCCTGATTATAAAACACTTGGTTTTCGCGTCCCTTTTAATAAAGTAACTTCAACTTTGTCAAAGTTCCATCGGACTCCGGTAATTGGGACAAGCGCTAACGTATCTGAATTAAAAGATACTTATTCGATAAAAGAATTAATGGAATATTTTAGAAGTGTTTTTGGATACGAAATTAAGCCGGACATAGTTCTAGACGCTGGTAAGCTGCCGACTCGCCGTCCTTCAACAGTTATTGAATTAGTTAATAATAAAGTTAAAGTAATTAGGGAAGGCGAAATTAAAACTTCTTTTTTAGAAAAAAAGATAATAAAATTAAATAAAAAATAATGAAAGTTTTAGGCATTGATACAATATTACATGATGTTTGCTTGTCTGTCATAGAAGACAATAAAATTTTAGCTAATGAGATTAAGCGTAAAACTATCCCCTTGGTAAAAAATTCATTATTAGATTTGACTATTGCTCATATAGAAGAAATAGGAGAGCTTTTAGAGGAGACATTCAAAAAATCTGGGATTTCTATAAAAGATATTTCACTGATTGCTGTTAATAATTCAGGCAGTCTTCTCTCTAATGTTCTTGTCGGTTTGATAACGGCGAATACTTTGTCTAAAATAAACGATATTCCCTTGATTGATGTTAGTCATCAAGAAGGGCATATTTTTTCTAACTGGATAGAGAGAGACCCGACTGAGTTTAATTTTCCTATAATAGTTTTTAGTGCTTCAGGCGGTCATAGTTTAATTGCCTTAATAACAAAGGGTGATTTTAAATTTAAAACCATACAGGAAGTTAAAGGTATTAAGGAGAAAACTTGGCCAGGGCCAAGCTTTGTCGGATTAGGGGCACTTTTTAGCGATATTATCTGTCATTTAGGGTTGAAAAAATCTAAAGACAGAGTAAAAGGAGACGGTTATTTATTGTCCAAATTGGCTAGAAAAGGGAATCCCAATCAATTTAATTTTTTCAGCGAAAAAGAGAAAGATGTCTATCAAATAGATTTAAATTATATTGAAGCAAGAAAAAAGGTCTTGCAATTGATAGAACAAGAAAGAAAAAGCAGAAAAAATTTTTCTCCAAAGTTTATTTTTGACTTAGCAGCCAGTTTTGAAAATTCGTTGGCAGATATGGTCATTAATAATTTATCTTATCTGGCTAGAGAGTATAAAGCTAAGGAAATGCATTTGGTTGGAGGTATTTCAGCAAATCGTATATTTAGAAAAAAATTAAGAGAAAAAACAAAATCATTGAGTGTTTTAGGCCGTTATCCCAGAAAAAAAGTATATTGTTTAGATAATGCAGTTATGATTGCTAATTTAGGTTATTATAAATTTAAGCAAAATCCTGAAAAGTATCTTCATCAGAGGAGTTTGAATATAAAGTCCGATTTAATTTTAGAGAATTTGGCCGTTAATCAATTTTTAAATCAAGGTAGAAAATTAAATTAGCTTTATGTTTCTTGATAAATTTTTGGATAATAAAAAGATACTTTACCTAAATGATCGTCACGAGGAAGAAGATACCGGTAAAGAAGATAGAAAGAAATTATATGACCAAAGAATTTTATCTTTGCTAGAGAAAGATGATGCAGTTATATTTGCTGAGCAAATCGATCCTTTTCTGCGGAATTATTATCATAATTTAGGATTAGCCAGTATTAAAAAAGAAAATATTTTTTATGTTCCGAATTATTTAAATTATCCTTCTTTAACTAAAGCGGTTTTAGACAATCAATCACTGATAAAAAGAATTAAGCAAAGAAACTTTGACATACTTATCCCTTATATTGAAAGTCATGATGCTCAAATTTTGGCTAGAAAAATTAATTGTCGAATTTTGAGAGATTCTTCGTTTGTAGATTGGATTAACAATAAAACAAATTTCCGTCAAATTATTCAGGGCTTAAATCTTCCTATTATACCCGGTTTTACAGCAAGTAATTTAAAAAAGGCAAAAGAATATTTTAGGCTCTTGAAAATTAAAGGGTTTGAAAAAATTGTTCTTAAAAAAGAAAGATCAGTAGCTGGTTTTGGCATTTCTATCATTAAGACAGAAGAAGAATTAGAAAATCGATTAGAAAATGAATTTTCTAATCAAGAAAGTTTTTTATTAGAAGGATTTATTAAAAGAATAAAACTAAGTCCTAATGTTCAATATTGGGTAGGCCCTGAAAAGATTGATTCAGTTCTTATTTCAGATCAATTGTTAGATAAAGACCGAATCTCTTACTCTGGAAATATTTTTCCTTCGCAACTTAGGCAAATGCCTAATGTTTTGAAAAAAATTGAAAATTTTTCTTTAAAATTCTGCCAGTACCTGCAGAAACAAAAATGCTACGGTTTGTTTGGGATTGATTGGATAGTAACCGGCAATGGCGATATCTATCCGACTGAGGCTAATGTTCGTCTTAATTCGAGCACTTTTGCTCCTTTTATAATTAATCAATTATTTAATTCACCTGATAAAGTTTTTTGGAAAATATTTACCATTAATCAATTCCCAGTATCATTTAAAAATTTATTTAAAAATTTATCAGAAAGTTTTATTGTTAAAAGAAATCAGACTGGTATTTTTCCTGTTGATGCAAGCATTTTGGAATCAATGGGCGAAGGCCAATTTATAGCGGTAGGAGAAACATTAAAAGAGGTAAATAGATATACAAAAAAGCTAAAAGATCAAGGATAGATTGTATTAATTTATGCATATTTTACTTAAAGGCGAGTGTAATAATAATTGTCTATTTTGCAATGTAGGAAAGGGTAAAAATACTCCGTTTTTTAAGATAAAAAAAAAGATCGAAAATTTTAATTTTAAAGAAAACGATCATAGAATTGTTTTTACTGGCGCTGAGCCGACTATCAGAAAAGATATTTTTAATTTGCTGAAATCGGTTAAAAAAAGAAAAATAGATATTATTCAATTAAATACTAATGGGAAGACTTTTTCTGATAAAGAATTTGCTAAAAAAACAATCAAATCAGGAGCTAATTATTTTAAAATACCTCTTCATGCTTCTTCTTCTCAGTTGCATGATAAAATTACACAAACAAAAGATAGTTTTAGTCAAACAATAAAGGGAATTAAAAATTTAATAGAATTAGGGCAAAAAAACAATATCGTTTTATCAATAATTCTTAATAAACTAAACTTTAAAAATCTATATGACACTTTAAACTTAGTAAGGGAGCTGGGAATAAACAAAGTACAACTAAATGCCGTTGAAACTACTAAAAATGATTTGTTGGTTCCTTTAAATATTTTAGCTGTCTTTATATCCGATGTTCGTTATGAATTCTTTTTTGATATTTTAATAAAAACTAAAAATATTCCTTATTGCTTAATGCCAGAGCCGGAGAGTTTCTTTCTTAAAAGCAGTAAGAATAAAAATCATAGACATATAAATGAATGCAAAATATGTAAATATAACAAAATCTGTCATGGTTTACTAAATAATTATATTAAGATTACTGATATTTCTAAAATAAAAGCAGTTCCCGATTTGCCTGTTGAGGTAATGATTGAAATAACGCCAAAATGTAATTTTAAATGTAAATTTTGTTTTAATAGAGTTAGCTTTGCCGCTTCGGGGCACGAAGGGAAGGAATTAAAAGGTGAATATATAAAGAAAATTATTGATAATATCAAAAAATCAAAAGTGCCGATAGTTAGATTTACAGGCGGGGAGCCAATGTTAAGGGAAGACATTTTTGAGCTTATTAAATATGCAAAATCAAAAGGGTTAAAGGTGCGTTTGAATACTAACGGTTCTTTGATTAGTAGTTACGCCGTGGCGAAGGAAATGACCAAGTACTTAGATTATGTTCTTTTTTCTCTTCACGCTTATGATCCAAGAGAAGATGAAAAGATTACTGGGTTTAAAAATTCCTTAGAGAAGAAAATAAGAGCAATCAAATGGTTCCGGAAAGCAGGGGTAAATATTATCAGAATAAACACAATTGCTACATTGAAGAATATAAATAATTTGGAAAAATTTTATGAATTGATAAAAGAATTAAAAATTGACCGATGGGCTGTTAATAGACTGATTCCGCTTTCTGGCAAAGTAAAATCATGGGGCGAAAAGGAACTACCTCTTTTAATTAATAAATTAATTAAGATTAAAAAAGATAAATTTAAGAATAAAATTCCCACCCAAATTCATATTGTCAACGCTGTCCCACTCTGCGCGACTGATCCAATAAAATTAAATGCCATTTGTTCTGGCGGCAGATCAGTAGATGGGCATGAAAGATTTGTTATTGACCCTCGGGGATTTGCTAAACCAATTTATTATCTTGAAAAGAATATTGGCAATCCATTAGATATACTAGGATGCTGGAATCACCCCTTTATGAAATCAATGAGAAATTATGAAATTTTGCCTGTTGAATGTAAAGAATGTCCGTTTCTAGATAAGTGTAAAGGCGGTAATAGATTTTGTGCTTATATAGAGAATAATAGTTATAGTTCTAAAGATCCACTGATGAATTATTCTAAAATTAGAAATTATATTTGGTGATTTAAGAATATTGAAATATGGCTAATATATTATTAACTAACACCTGCAATCAAAAATGTCCTTATTGCTTTGCCGCTGAGCAATTAAAGTTAAAAAAAACAGAGATGTCTTTTAACAATTTTAAAGTTATTTTAGATTTTTTAGAGAAAAATAATGGAAAGACTGTTCGTCTAATGGGCGGAGAGCCAACCCTGCATTCTCAATTCAGGAAAATTATTAATTATATTCTTTCTCGTGATCTTCAGCCACATCTTTTTACCAACGGATTATTCTCTAATGAAGTTGCTAATTTCTTAGCCGAAAAAGAGGCAAATATAAAATACAGTTTTAACATCAATTCACCGGATATGTATTCTTCTAAAAGACGGAAGACAATATTGAAAAATTTAAAAATACTCACGCCTTTTAAAAATTCTTTAATTGGCGCGGTTATCTGGCAAAAATATTTTAATATCGATTATTTAATAGATTTGGCCAAGCAATATCCGGTTAAAGCAGTTATGCTACGGATAGCTAATCCTATTTTTGGAGCGAAAAATAAATATATCTCTTTTGAACAATATCCATTTTTAGCTGGGAATTTGATTCAACAGATAAAAAAAACTGATAAAAATAAGATCAGATTGGGCTTTGGCTGTGGTTTTTCTAAAGAGATGTTTAATAAGGAACAACTTGGTATTTTAAAAGAGTATAGTATAGTTAATCTTAATTGGGGATGCGATGGGAATAGCGGCCGTTTTGATATAGACACAGACTTGTCTGTTTTTCGCTGTTTCCCCTTATCAAATTGGCATAGAAAAAAAATTACTGATTTTAAAAATTCCAAAGAGATAGAAAATTACTTTACTCAAATAATGCAGCAATGCCAGGCTAATAATTCAGATATTGATTTTATCCGTCAGGGTCCGTGCTTTGCCTATTTATTAAATAAAGATATATAAAATGAAAATAGCCATTTTTTGTTCATCAAGAAACGTGATCCCTTCATTTAAAACTGGTGGAACCGAACAGCCAATTTTTTATTTAGCCCGGGGATTATCCCAAAAAGGCCACCGTGTTACTTTATATGCAGCCCACGGTTCAAAAATTCCTAACGTTAAGATAAAAGAAATTTCGCCTTTTGCCACTTGTGTTAAACAAAAACATCTTAATATCCAAGAACGCATTGCCAGTTTTTACGATTTAACCGCTCTATCTGATTTTTTTAAGAAAGACGCCCAAAATTTTGATATCGTTCAATTTAATAGCTATATTTTTTATGAAATTTTGCCCTTTATTAAATTTTCTGAAATTCCGGTAATCATCAGGATAAATTATCCTCACCATTTAATTTACCCTTATATTAAAAATCATTTAAAAAAAATAAAAAATGTTTATTACTTGCCTATCTCTAATTTCATTAAAACAATAATGCCTGATGTACCTTATTTAAAGCCGATTTATCCTGCCGTTGATTTAAATGACTTTAAGTTTTGCCCGAAACCAGACAACTATTTGCTTTTTATGGGTCGGATTTGTTCTAATAAAGGGACTCATTTGGCCATCAAAGTGGCTCAAAAGACCAAGAGAAAACTTATTCTTGCTGGACGAATTGACGAGCAACCGCCTCAAGAATATTTTCAGAAATTTATTAAACCCCATATAGATAATAAAAATATTATTTATTTAGGAGAAGTTAATTATAAAAATAAAATAAAATTGTATCAAAAAGCATTGGCTACTTTATTCCCAATACAGGAAGACGAAGGGTTTGGCAATATTCAGATTGAATCAATGGCTTGTGGGACACCAGTAATCGCTTTTGACAAAGCGGCTTGCTCCGAAGCAATTAAAGATCAAAAAAGCGGTTTTTTGGTAAAAGATGGAAATGTTTCAGCAATGGTTAAGGCGGTTAAGTTAACTCACAAAATAAATCGCCAGGAGGTAAGAAAATGGACTGAAGATAATTTTTCTTTAGAGCAATATATTAATCAGCATGAACAAATTTATAAATCTATTTTATGGCATTAAGCAACATGATTAATAATAAAAAAATGTGCTATGTTCAATGGAACATAACTCCTAAATGTAATTATGATTGTAGCTACTGTAGCACAAAAGGAAGAAGCATGATACAAGATGTTAGCCCGTATATTTTTTTAAATAAGTTCTCTAAACATCTATCATCTCCTTGGAGGTTTTATCTTTGTGGTATGGGCGAGCCATTTATGGCGCCCGATTTTATAAAAACAGTTAAGGGCTTGATTGAGATGGGCCATTATGTGGGAGTAATGACTAATTTTTCTGCTCCAGAGGAAAAAATCTTAGAATTTTGTAAAATTGCTGGAGATAGAATTTTTGAGTTTGGTGCCAGTTTACATTTAGAACATGCTCAGCCAGACCAGTTTTTTAAAAAAGCCCTTTTGATCAAAAATATTATTGGTGATAAATTTTCTGTTCATTCAGTCGCTAGAAAAGGAAAAGTAGCTGAGCTTGAAAAAATTGGATGGTTTTTTAGAAAAAAGGGGATAAATTTTATTTTACAACTAGAAAGAGATTACAAAAGCAATAATATTAAAGACCCTTTTATTAATTACAACAAAAAGGAAAAAGAAATTATAAAAAATTTTAAAAAACGTCTTTACGATAAAAATATTTTAAGATTTAGAGGACATTTATGTTTGTCGGGCAGTAAATATTTTGTAATAGACGAAAATGGCGATGCCTATCGTTGTAGTCCCGCTCAAAGGTTGATGGATAAAAAAGGATATCTGGGAAACCTATTAGAAGGAACCTTTAAACTTAAAAACAGACCGACAGTTTGTCGTTATGAATATTGTTCTTGCGTTCAGCCGATTATAGACAATTTAGTTTTAGACAAAAAATATGGCCAATAAATATTTTAAATCTTTGATGATAGAACCAACTAATATTTGCAATCTGCATTGTCCAGTTTGTCCAGTTGGTGCAGGTATTGATAAAAGGGAAAAAGGCTTTATGGAATTTCATCAATTCAAAAAAATAATAGACGAGAATAGGAATTTTTTAGAATGCATAAATTTATGGAATTACGGAGAACCATTTTTAGCTCCAGATATAATGAAGATGATAAATTATACAGGAGAAAACAATATAACTGTAACTGTTCATACTAACGGCACTGTTTTAAACAAAAAAATCTTAGATAAATTTAAGAAAAATTATAAATTAAGAATTTCTTTTTCAATAGATGGTCTAACGCAGAAGACTTACAGCTATTACAGGGTGGGCGGTAACCTAAAAAATGTCTTAAACAATTTATCTTATTTAGCAAATTTAAAAAAGAAGTTTAATCTGTTTAATTTACTAATTATTTGGCAGTTTTTAGTAATGAAAACAAATGAGCATGAAATTGATAAAGTATTTGAAGCGGCGAAAAGAATTGGCGTTGATAGATTAAGATTAAAAACGATCGGCATAAACAAAGAACATTCCAGATATAATGACTTTGTCCCTAAGAATGAAAACTATCGACGTAGGATAAAAAAGGAGAATAAAAATATAGATTTCTCCGGGTGTCTTTTTATCAATCCCGGCATGCCTACGATTTTATTGAATGGGGATGTCGTTCCTTGTTGCTACGATTATTTTGGCGAGCATTTTATGGGTAATGTTTTTAAGAAAAATTTGTTGGATATTTGGGATAGTCAAGAATATAGGAAATTCAGGGAAGACTATAAAAACGGTCAGAACGTTTTTTGTAACAATAGGTGCAATTGGAACAAAAAATTAATTTATATTAAAGAGTTCAATTTTAATAAAAGATGATAATGAGAATTCTATTCTATACGGCGAATGGAGTTGGATTAGGACATTTAAGAAGGACTAGTTCAGTCGCTGAATCCATTCGAAAATTAGATTCTAAAACGAACATCATATTTGCTGCTATGTGCAAAGAAATTTTCTTTTTAAATGAATTGAAAATTTCTTATGTTAAATTTAAGCATTTAACAGATAATTTATTAAAAGATAGAAAAAGGTTCATTAAAGCAAAGTTATTTAATCAAAAAAAATTTTTAGAGGTTGTTAATAAACATAAACCCGATCTTATAACATTGGACGTTTATCTATTCGGCTTTTCGTTCCCTGAAATCATTTTATCATCGTCCTTTGATGACATAATTAAAGTTCTTATTTTTAGGAAAAACGATGAAGAAAATTTCTGTAAAATAATACAAGAAAATAAAAAGGTACTTGATAAATTTCAAAGGATTATTTTACCTCATTCATTAATAGAGCTTAAAGAAACTTTACCCAGAAAAGAATTTGATTACATAAACAAGAACGATAAATTCATAATTAGCGGGCCTATTTTTAAAAAAATATACAGAGGAAAATTATCTTTTTGCCGGCGAAAATACAAAATTTCCCCTAAAGATTTTCTTATCTTGGTTACTTTGGGGGCCGGCGGGAAATTAAAAGGCGGCCAATGCGAGCCAGCCGATAAAATGATTAGCACTTTTTCTGATATCCGTTCTTCTTTAATGGAATCCATCCATAACTTAAAAACAATTATTATCCCTGGTCCTTATTCGCAAAAAAGAGGGCAAAAATTTGAAAAATATCTTCCCGAACTAATTAAGATTTCAGATTTAGTTATTTCTACGGCCGGTTACAATACTTGCAATGAAATAATTCAGGCAAAAACTCCAGCTGTTCTCATACCATTAATGAGAGGCGATAAAGAACAGTTTGAAAAAGCTGATTATTTAGAAAAAAAAGGAGTAGTCAGAGTTTGTAAAGATATTTCGCCGGAAAATTTATTGAATTCAATTCTTTATTGTAAAAATAATTTATCAAAAATGAAGAATAATTTTAGAAAATTTTCTGATTGGAAGCAAGGTAATGATAAAGCAGCTAAGGAAATTTTAAATTTATTAAAATAAAATGTTAAAAAAAGCCAAAATTATTATAACTTCAGAGAATCTGCCATTTTTAGTCCCAATTATCGATAGAATGTCAGATACCAACATTGAAGTAATCAGGCTTGTTTTGCCATTTAAAACAAAGGTCAATGATGAAGTTCCGGCTTTATCTGATGCTGTGCCAAATATCGCTATAGTTAAAAATTATGCCAGAAAACGAGGAATTAAAATTTTAGCAGATGAGAATTTAAAGCAAAATCCTTATTTGCCAGAGGGCCGTGATTTTTTTGATACTAATAAGGCAGAATTGAGAATTAATTTTCAAAAACATAGAACCAAGCCTGACTTTAGTATTATTATTCCAGTTTTTAATAAAAAAGATAGTCTAAAATTTGTCCTTAATAATTTTTTAAAACAAGACTATCCTAAGAAAGGATACGAAATTATAGTTGTTGATGACGGTAGCAACGACGGAACTTTAGAATCAATAAAAAACATAAAGCCAAGTTGTAATTTTAAATATTTTTATTGGCCGAGAAAGGAAATAAAAATTAGAGAGGAACATAAAAAATTTGCTAAATTTTATAACCGAGCCGGATTGACGAGGAATATTGGCATTAAATATGCACAAGGAGAAATTATTTTATTCAATGATTCGGATATTTTGGTAAAATTGGATTGTTTAAGACGACATAAAAAATATCACGATAGATACTCAAATATAATCGTAAGAGGCTTTAGGAATTTTTTACCTGAAAATTTTAAGCCGAATTTTAAAAAAATAGGGGACTTTACATTTTTGGATAAAATATCTTCTCCGGAAAAAAATAAACGTGGGAAAAGACTACACTGTCATCTGTATAATTTATTTAATAAAGGCTGGCAAAGAGTTATTACTGCTAATTTATCAGTTAGAAAAAGATATTTAGAAAAAGTAGGTGGGTTTAGCAAAGATTTTGTTTTTTGGGGAGGCGAAGATGTTGATTTAGGCTATCGTTTAAGTCGCTTAAAAATGAAGTTTATTTTTGACGATAAAATTAAAACTTATCACTTATGGCATTCAAAAGAATCTGGTATTGATTTTAATTATTTCTTGGTTCTTTGGATAAATACTAACATACTTTACAGAAAATATTTTGACGAAAAAATATACAGCATTTTTAATGATGTAATTATGCGTAAATTAGATACTTTGATTTAAACAAGATATGAATATTTTATCAATTGACACAACTGGTTTTAGTTCTTCAATCGCCCTAGTTAAGAATGGTAGCCAGGTTTTGTTTAATAGGATTAGTTCCGGATTTGTGCCTAATAAAAACTGGTGGGATTTCCCTTATCTTTTGCCTGAATATCATCAGAATTTTTTAATGAAGAATCTTAGAAATATAAACTGGAAAAACGTTGATGCTATTGCGGCCAGCGCCAATTCAGGGATCTATACCTGTATTTTAGTCGGCCTATCTATGGCTAAAATTTTAGCTGACTGCTATAAAAAGCCCTTATTAGAAGTAGACCATATTTTAGCTCATCTTTACTCTACTTGGCTGGAAAGGAGTCCCAATGATTTACAATTTCCCATCTTAATTTTTTCCGCCTCAGGCAGCCACAGCGATTTTTCTTTATTAAAAAATAAGCGAGAATGCGAAATTATTTATGATACGGTTCCTCGACAAGCCAAAGGAGAAGTTAAAGTGTTTTTAGGTATTGGCAAAATATTTTATCAAATGGGCAAGCGTTTGGGCGTTATCTCTTCTGCTGATTCAGGAGTGGATAAATTAATGAAGGCGATTGCTCAAGGAAATGCTCATAAATTTGATTTTACTAAATATTATAGAAAACCTCTTCTGGATTTAAATTTTTATGATTTTATGGATTCTATAGATAAATTTGTAAAGAAAGGAAATGTTAATATTAATAATGTGGCGGCTAGTTTTCAAGAATCAATTAATGAAATTTTAATTAATAAAATATTAAAATTAGCTGGAATGAAAAAGGCCGGAGAAATACATATAGCCGGCGGCATTTCTGAAAATAAACATTTGGAAAGAAAATTAAGAGAGAAAATTAAAAAAGAAAAATTGCCTTTCATTTTACGTTATCCTGTTAAGAAAGAATACAGATTAGACAATGCTGCTATGATTGGCTGTTTGGCTTATTATCAACAGAAATACCATATCAAGTTTATTAATTTTAAGCCGAGTATTACTCGTTGAATATGAATTTAAATATTTTTAAATTTAATCCTAAAAATAAAAATGAGATTAAAGCCGCTGTTTTAAAATCTGTAAGCGTCCTAAAATCAGGCGGTATCGTGGTTCATCCGACGGATACTTGCTATGGGGTTGCCGTTGATATCAATAATGAAAAGGCAATTGATAAAGTGTATAAGTTTAAAGGGAGGGATTTCAACAACCCTCTTTTCATTATTGTCAGAAGCGTTTCTCAATTTAAAAAATACGGCCATTGGAATTTAATGATTGAAAAGCTAGTTAGAGAGAGTCCTGAAAAAATGTTTACCTTTGTTGTTCCCAGAAAAAAAACAGTGCCTGCCTTTTTAAATCCTAATTTTGAGACAGTCGGTATTCAAATGCCAAAAAATGATTTTTCTTTAAACCTGCTCAAAGAGTTTAAATCACCGTTAATTGGTACCAGTGCCAATCTTTCCAATCAGCCGGTTAATTATTCTGTTAAAGATTTGCTATCCCAATTAGCTAAAAAGAAAGCTTATCCAGATTTAATTTTAGATGCTGGAAAGCTTTCTTTAAAGAAGCCTTCAAGCGTGGTTAAGCTTGAAAAGGGAAAAGTAATATTTTTACGCAAATGAATAAAAATATTAGCTATCAAAGGAAAATTTATTAAAAGTTGTTCAGGGGGTATAAATTACTATAATCCAAAAGAATATTTAAATTTTAAAAAATCTTTAATATGGATGGGGATAATATTTTTGAGCAATATGAATTAATAAAAAGTAAGGCGGACCTGCCGTTTAGTGATATTGTCGCAATAGAGCCAACTTATAGGTGTAATTTATCGTGCCCTATGTGTTTTTATAAAGAAGAATATTGTGGCCCAAAAGAGTTAAAAGTTAAAAATTTTTGATATCTACGAGAGAAAAATAAGGGAAAATAACAAATTAACTTGTAGATATTTTAATAAAATTAGGATAGACCCTAGAGGTAATTTTATTCACTGCTTTGCTTTAAGAAATTCTTTAGGCAATATTAAAAAATTATCCGTTGAAGAAGTCTGGAACTCTGAAATATATAAGAATCTTAGAAAAAAAATAGTAGATAATAATTTGTTACCAATCTGCGAAACTTGCTGGGGAGCTACTTTAATTAATGATAAAGGATAATTTATATGTCTAAAGTTATTAATTTTGCCTTAATTGGGACAGGGAACATGGCGGAAAAACATATTGCTGTTATTAATGCTGTTAAAAGAGCTAATTTGCTTGGCGTTTTAAGCCTGAATGATTTAAATAAATCAAAAAAAATAGCTAGTAAGTACAATGTTAAACTCTTGGCAGAAAATTTGAGTAAAACAATTGGACCAATGGCTACTGGATTTTTGTAATAGGGTTCTGGGGAGCCATTTTTAGCTCATTGATTTCTTTTTTTCAAGCCATTCCCTATTTGTTCTGTGATGTTGTTGCTACTATAAAAAGGCATAATGTAAGAGAAAGAAAGAAATTTGTCAATATGACTAATCCTTGGTTCTGGAGCTATTCTCTTTTTTTAGCTTTTGTTTCAGTATTTATGTTGCAATTCAAGAAACCAATTTTGTTTATAATGGCATTTTCTGTCTTAGGCGGAGTCTTCATGGTATTTTTATCAGTAGTTCTTTTGTATCTAAATAATAAAAAGGAGATATTGGGGAGTTTAAAAAACGGAGTATTTGTAAACATTTTGCTTTGCTTAAATCTTTTGCTTTTTTCTATTCTTCTTATTCAGAAAATAGGAAAATTATTATAAAAGGGATTAAAGACCTCATGTAATATGGCATGAGGCCTTTTAAATTTTAAAGTTTATTTATAGTAATTATGTTTGTAAAAATCTTTGAATTCGTTTATATTAAAAATATATGAGCAAGAGTAATATTAGGCTTCTGCAAAAAAATTTATTAAAAGTTGTTAAAGCTATAAATTATCATAATAATGAAATTTGGTTTCGGATATATCCGCCACCGCCACCTGTAGGTAAATTTTATTTTAAAAAAGTTGGTCATGATTTAATTAATGAAGTAGATAAAACAGAGGAATTTGTCTTATATATCCATATTCCTTTTTGCGATAATAAATGCGATTATTGCGGACTTCGCGGTACTTGCGATATTAATAAAATAGGTTCTAAAAATTATGTTGATTGCTTAAAAGCTGAATTAGAAAATGTACTTAAAATTAATCCAAAAAGGAAAATTTTATCTTTATTAATAGGCGGGGGTACGCCAAGCATGTTAGCTCCTAAAGATTTAGAAGATTTAATGGGTTATCTTCGCAAGAATTTTATTTTATCTAAAAACGCCCAATTTTGCATGGAAGCGGCTCCATCTAATATTAACAAAGAAATGGCTCAAGCCATTCTTAAAGGCGGAATAAATAGAGTATGCTTGGGCGTGCAGACATTTAATCAGGAAAAGCTTAAGTTAAGTAATCGTTCTTTTCAAAAAAACATTGATGTTTATAATGCTGTAAAAAATTTAAGAAAAGCTGGATTAAAGAATATTAGTTTTGATTTAATCTATGGGTTAAAAGAGAATGAATCAGCTGATGATTTTTTAAGTGATAATTTAAAGCATCTTCTAAAATTACAGCCGGAAAATATTGATCTTTTTGCTTTACAGAATTATAGAAAATTTCCTAAAACAATATATAATTTTCCTTCAGATAATTTAAAAATTATCAATCAAACAATTAAATTTGAACTTAGCAAAATTAAAGATCATTATATAAATGAGTCATTTAAAAAAATAAGAATAAGAAAATATGATGCTGATAATTTGCCAGCTATCGGATCCAGCTATTTTTTTCTGCGAAGATGTTTATTGAAAGATGTTTTGTCTGTTGGCCTTGGCTCTAAAGGCGATTATTGGAGAAAAGGTAGATATATAGAAAAATTTAACATAAATAATAAAAATAATTTTAATGATTATAAACAAGATATTAAAAAAAATAATTTTAGATATAACTATTTTGGTTTATCTCAGGAAGAATCATTAAGAAAACATATTATTCATAGCTTGAATACATATGGGATATACGAATCAGTCATTAAGCAAAAATTTCATGAATCTTTGAATTTGTTTTATAAAATGATGGATAATATTAAAGATATTTTAATTTTTTCCAATGGGATATATTTTCTAAAGCCGGATTATGAAAAAATACTTCCTTTTAAAACAAAAAATAAGCATGTTAATTATTTTATATTTTCTTTTTGCTATTTGTATTCCGAATTAGATCAAAAGAGATTATTAAAAGTTTAGTAAATCTAATGAAATTTGAGATTAATCAATTTAATTATAAAACATTGCCTAAATTGGCTGAATTTTTGCGTTGTAATAAGGTAAAAAAAATAGAAATAAGCCTAACTGATAAAGTTGAGAATTTGCCTTATTTAAACGATATGGTTCCTTTTGTATATCAAATATTAGATCAAGAAATGTATTTTGAGGTTTGGTTAAAGAATTTTCCTTTTTGTGTTCTTGACCCAGAAGCAGTTGATCATATTTTATTGGATGCTAGTTATAAAGGAGAAAAAACAAAAGAGTGTAAAAATTGTTTTTGGAATAATAGATGTTTTGGTTTCCCCAAAGGATATTTAGCCAAGTATGATTATAAAGAAATTTGCCCAATGCCTGATTTGCCTTGGGAAGCGATGATTGAAGTAACATCAAAATGTAATTTTAAATGTAAATTTTGTTTTAATAAAATCTCTTTTGCTCAAAATAGTCGAGACATTAAAGAATTCAGTACTGCTTATGTAAAAAAAATTATTGACAATATTGTTAAAACAGGAATAAAAATAATTAGGTTTACCGGAGGAGAGCCATTATTAAAAAAAGATATTTTTGAGCTAATCAAGTATAGCAAAAATAAAGGATTAGAGGTAAGATTAAATACTAATGCTTCTTTAATTAATCAAAAAGCAGTTAATAAATTCAAAGGAGTAGTTGATAATATATTAATTCCAATTGAGAGTTATAATAATAAGGAAGAATCAAAAATCACTGGGTATAAGCATTCTTTAAAAAAGAAAATAAAAGCAATTGAATTATTGAAAAAAGCAAAAATTTCAGTTGTTAGAGCTGGTACAGTGGCTACTAAAGAAAATATTTTAAATTTTGATAAAATAGCTAAGCTTATTTCTGAATTGCCTTTAGATGAATGGGAATTTTATCGGCCAATTCCTATTTCAGGGAAAGAAGAATTAAATTCCAAATTAGTTAAATATTTTGTTGATAAATTAATTGATTTAAGAAAAAAAACAGAAAAAGCAATATTTATTGCTAATGCTTTACCTTTTTGCGCGATTAAGGATTTAAATAAGATTAATAGTGTTAGCAAGGGAGCTTTATTTGATGATGGACACACTAGGTTGGCAATTGATCCGAGAAATTTTGTTAAACCGCATTATTTTATGGATAAAAATATTGGCGAGCCATTGGATATTTTAAGCGCTTGGCAAAGTCCTTTTATGCAAAAAATGAGAAATTTAGAATATTTGCCTAAACAATGCAAAAAATGTAATTTTGTTTTTAAATGTAGAGGCGGCAGTCGGCAAATTGCCAAAATGATTTTTGGCAATTATCAGGCAGCTGATCCTTTAGTTAAGTATGAATAAAAATTTATTAAAAAAAATAAAGGGAATAAAAGAGGGCGATTCTTTTTTAATTACAGTTACTGTTTTTAATGAAAAAGGAAAACCAGGAAAAGACATGGAAACATTTCTTTTTGTTAATGATTTTCCTTATATTGAATTCAATGGAACTAAAAAGATGATTAATAAATTGATTGATGAGTCAAAGGAAAAGAGTAAATAGAGATTAAATAAAATATGCAAAGGGTGGATATTAAAATAGGGTTTCAATGCAATAATCGTTGTAAGTTTTGCGTTCAGGGAAGCAAAAGAGATAAATTACCAGCTAAAAGCAAAAAAGAAGTAGAAAAATCTTTAAAACAAGCTTATAACAAAGGTAAAAGAGAAGCTGTTTTTACTGGCGGAGAACCTACTCTTCATCCCTATTTTTTGGACTTGGTTAAATTTGCCAAAAAAATAGGATTTAAAGAGATTCAGATTCAAACTAATGGCAGAATGTTTGCTTATAATAATTTTTGTCTTAAAACAATAAAAGCCGGTGCAACTCAATTTTCGCCAGCTGTTCATGGACATAATCCTGAAATCCATGATTTTTTGACTAATTCTAAGGGAAGCTTTGAACAAACTATTCAGGGAATTAAAAATTTAAAAAAATTAAATCAATATATTTTAACTAATACAGTTATTACTTCAACTAATGCTTCTTATCTTCCTGAGATAGCAAAACTTTTAGTTAAATTGGGTGTTAATCAATATCAATTCGCTTTTATTCATATTAGCGGCAGGGCTGAAGAAAATAAGGATTGGATTGTCCCTCAAAAAAGCAAAATTATCAAATACATTAAAAAAGGATTAGATATAGGCATAAAAGCCAATAAAAAGGTAATGACAGAAGCGATTCCTTATTGTTTAATGAAAGGCTACGAAGATTATATTGCTGAAAAAGTTATTCCTCCTTCAGTTGTGTATGATGCTGGTTTTGTAGTAGAAGATTATCATAAATATCGCCGTGACAAAGGAAAAGCCAAAGGACCTGATTGTTCAAAATGCAAGTATAATAAAATTTGCGAGGGACCATGGAAAGAATATCCAGAAATTTTTGGTTGGGATGAATTTGAGCCGATTTTAAAATAATTATGGAGAATGTTAATCCTTTAATAACCATATTAGCTATTAAAGAAGACATTAAGCCGATTGGCAGAATCGATTGTTTTTTAGAAAAAGATTTAGATTTTTATATTGAAAAGATGAGAAATTTCTCTTTGTATTATAAAATAGTTAGTAAATCAGAAAATGTAAAAAGTGAAAAAGTTAAAAAACATATTTATTTTTCAAAGTATAAAAAAAACAAAGAGAAAATAAATAGGTTGATTAAATTATATAAAGGAGGAAATTACAATAATGAAACATTTGCCAAGGCAAATAAAGAAATGGGTAAAATATACGGATATCCCAATTGCTGTATTAATTGGTTCATAGATTTTTTATCAAATTGGTTCATTGAAAATGAGAAAAGCAAAATAAAGCTTATAGAACCAAGCCATAGTTTAATAATTTTAAAAATATTATCTAACTCAAAAGTAAATTTATTTGATAAAGTTGTTAATTGCTGCCAAAATGATAATCCTATATCCCATTTGCCACATTCTTTTAAATGCAGGAAATCTATAAATATTGGCAGAGAAAATCTAAAAATTCTAAAAAAATATAACAAAGAATTATTTTTAAAATATGATAAATATTTAAAAGGCGCATTTAGAGTTTATAAAAATAGAATTGTTAAAATAGCGGATTATTATAAGTCAAGTAAAAATAATAATTTTATTTATTTTAAATAAGATTAGATAATTAATTTAGATAAAAAGAAAATTTTGCTAATGAAATATTTACAAAAATATAAAAACAAAAATAGTGATGTCCTGATATTAATTCCAGTATTATTAGAAGGAGAGAATTTAGATGAATTATTAAATCAGTTTGAAAAAGTGCAGTCTGATTTTTTGATTTTGTTTATCATTACTTTAAATAAAGATGAAGATGCTACGCTTAGAAAAATTAAAGATTATAGTCAAAGAGATCCTAGGATTAATTATATAACGAATAAAGTTCGTGGTTTAGGCCGGGCTTATATTCAAGGATTCAATCATGCTTTAACAAATTTTGATTTTAAATATTTATGCACAATGGATGGTGATTGCAGTCATCAGCCAATTTTTATAAATAAAATGATGCTTAATATTAATCTAGTAGATCTTGTGATTGCTTCTCGTTATATCCAAAATGGCAAAGTGATGAATTGGAATTCAACAAGGAAGTGGGGTAGTAAATTTGTTACTTATTTTTTTAAAAATATTTTTCCTGTTTCGATTTATGACAATACATCAGGTTTCCGTTTATACTCTTATAATTTAATTAAAAAAATTAATTTCAATTCTTTTCATTCTAAAGGTTATTTTTTTCAGATTGAAATTTTGTTTAAAATTTTTAAACTTAAAGGCATTATTTTAGAGTTACCTTATTGTTTTCAAGGAAGAAGTAAGGGTCATTCAAAATTAAGACATATTGATTTAATAGAATACATTTTTTTATCTTTCAAATTTACATGTTATTTTTTAAAGAAAAAAATATCTTTATTTTTGCGTAAAATTGGTTGGTATTTTATATTATTTAATAAAATAATAAATAATAAATTTAATAAAACTTTTCCTAATCCTTATAGATTGATTGTTAAAATTAATAATGATTGCAATTTAAAATGTTCAACTTGTGGAATTTGGCGCATTAAGCAAAAAGAATATTTATCTATTAAAAAAGCCAAAATTTTTTTTAATAGATTTAATAAAAATTTGTTATTTTTAACTTTTACTGGAGGAGAGCCTTTTTTAGATAATAATCATTTATTAAATTTGATTGATTTAGCTAAAAAGAGGTGTCCAAATTTATATTTTATTTCTATTAATACTAATGGATTTTTATCAGATACTATTTTTATAACCATTAACTTTTTGTTGCAAAAATATAATTTTTTACATTTATTTATTGGTTTGAATCATTTTCCCACAAAAGATTGGGCAAAAAGTAGAACAGGCAACAATAAAGCATTTTGTAAATCTCAAGAAACTTTTCTTTCTTTAAAAAAATTACAGAATAGTTTTTCAAAAAGACTTAAAATTTACAAAATGTTTACAATTAATACTTTAGAAGATGCTAATTATTTAAAAAAAGATAAGGATTTATGGATTACCTTTGCTGAATCAAATATATTTTATAATAATAAAAATTCCCATTTGAGTACGCTTTCGATTAAAGATAAGAAAAAAATTGTTAATGATTTCTATATAATGAATAGTGAATATTTAGGATATATAAATAGAAGATTTTTAAAACGTCAACAAAGTTTTTTTAATAAAGGAAGAAGAAATTTATATTGTTGGGCTGGTATTAATCGTTTTTATATTAATGAAAAAGGCGAAGAATTTATTTGTACCAGAGGATTAAAAAATAGAAAAAAAATGGATAATTCAATTTGTTCCAATTGTTGGACACCATGCGAAGCAGTTTTTGATTTAGTTCAAAATCTTTATTAATATATATGATTTTAGGAGAATACAAAGAATTATTTCTAATATTTTCTGGCTTAGTCTTTCTAAGTTCTATTTTAATTTATTTAGTTTTAACCGTTATTAAGTTTAAAACAATAATAAAAGCGTTTAAGGGGATACCAATTTGGTTTATTTTTATAAATTTGGCTGTATTGGCGTATAAATTATTTGTTATCCCTTCCATTATTACCAGAAATAATTTTGGAGTATGGATTTTAGGAATGGCTAAATCTGAAACTATATGGACATCTTTACTTAATCAAAGGGCTCCTGTTTATTTTTTTATAATAAAAATATGTTCTTTTTTATTTGATGGTATTAGTTTTATTTTTATATCAAATTTTAATATTGTATTATCTTTTCTGACTGCCTTTTTTGTTTATTATATTATATATATTCTTTTAAAAGATAAATTAGTAGCCTGTATTTCAGCTTTATTCTATATTCTGGCTTCTCCTATATTTATTTATTCTATGACAGAAGGGTATACTAATCCGGCTCTCTTCTTTGCTATTCAAGCATTATTTTTTATCGTTTTATATATTAGTAAAAAAGATTATTCTTTCTTGTTAATGGGCATAGCTTCATCTTATTTGGCAGTTGGGTCAAGGCCTGAATATATAATATTCGATTTGATTTTTTTAGTTTTTCTGTATTTGTTTGTTAGCAATATTAATTTAAAGCATTATTTGATTTATTTAATTTTGTTTTTGCCAAAGTTTTTCATCGCCTTGAATATGTATTTAGAAAATATAACCGAAGATGAATTTCTAATAGGAAAAACATTTGTTTACCATAATCTTGTAGATTATATATATAAGATATTTGTTTATCGTTGGCACAGTTTTATAAATAATTTTTACGAAAATTTTTTAGCTATAATAAATCCTTTTTCTTTGATGGGCATATTCTTATTTTTTGCTCTTTTTTTTATAATAAAATGGAAAAAATCTAAACCTGAATGGAAAAAAGTATATTTATTTTTTCTTTTTTATTATTTTATTTTCTTTTTTTATTATTCTTTTTTGCATATGGATGGCATAAAAACTTGTAAATATATAAGTTCAATGGTGTTGCCAATAGCAATATTAGCTTCAATAGGATTAAGAATGATTTTGGGTTTTAAAAAGAAAATAGGATATTATTTTATATTGTTTATATTTATTTTTTATTCTTTATGGATCGGTAATCCAATCACCTACAGTAAAATTTCAAAAAGTAAAGCTTTTTATTTTTTTAATAATAGAGCATTTATGGGTCGTTATTTAGATCCTGATAAAATATCTATTAGAGAATGGAATAAATATACGTCATTAACTATTGGAAATCGTTATGACTCTTTAATTAACAGAGCTTCTCTTATAAACATTATAAACAGGTCAAATATTAAAGACAATTCTAAGTTAAATGGGGAAAATAATATTAATTTATCTGATAAAAATGTTTTTATTTCAAATGGAATAAGGAATTTTTTATACTCAATATCCATAGATGAAAAAATTCATACGCCTTTATCCTTACACGAACTCAAAAGTATTTTAATGAAAGTTGAAAAGAACGAGAATATTTATATAGCACAAAGTGTCTTAGGATTTGACAGTGAAAATAGTAACAATTTTTCGCATTTTAAGGCAATAAATCCAGTAGAATTCGAAAAATATATAAAAGAAAAATTATTTTTAGAAGAAGAACTCATTTCTTATTACGATAATGAACATCATGTATTTTTGTATAAAATGAGAAAAAAATGAAACTTAATAAAATCATGGATATTAATGCTAAAAATTCTCTTGTTTTATTCAAAGATTTTCTAAAAAAATGGGAAAAAGAATATGGTCATGCTTACAATTACTCTGACTTATTTGATTTCTTTTTTCCAGTTAAAGAATATTCTTTTAAGTTAATCCAGTTTATTTGGCAACAGTTTATTAAATCTAAAAATAAAAGCGACAAAATTGATTTATATATTAATATCCCCTTTTGTTTACAGAAATGCGATTATTGCATAACTGGTTCACATAAATTAAAAAATAGCAATGAGCTAAAAAAATATGTAGATTATTTGATAAGAAACTTTTATTCTTTCAAAAAAACTTTTTTTGATACTAAGTTTACCAATTTATATATTGGCGGAGGAACACCCAGTATCTTAAATGAGAAATTGTTAAATAAATTATTATCAAAATTATTTTCCTGTTTTAATTTTGAGAAAAAAGGACAAAGGACTTGCGAACTTAACCCAATAAATTCATCTTTTAATAAACTTTGTTTATTAAAGAAAAATGGATTTAACCGTGTTAGTTTTGGCGTTCAGTCATTTAATCAAGGAGTTCTAAATTTAAATAATAGAGGATATCAAACTAATCAATTAGTAAAAAAATCAATTGCTGACGCAAACAAAGCTGGTTTTAAAAATATAAATATTGATCTAATAGCAGGTCTTTATGGCGATAGTAAAAAATTCTTACTCAATAGTTTCAATATGGCTGTTAATCTTAATATAACTTCAATATCTCTATATCCACTTCAGCCAAAAACCAGCTATCTTAATCAATATTTTAATTCGAATAAAGAAGAATTTATTAATTTTTTAAAAAGTTTAATAAATTCCAGCAAAAAAGAAATAATCCAAATTATTCAAAAAAATAAATGGCGTTTTAAAGGAGAATCAATTATTGCTGATGAATCTTTTATTAAAAATGGCTGTTGGCAGTTTATTAAAGAAAATTTTAAAGAACCAACAGATTATTACGGCCTTGATGGTAATAATTCTATTTTTGGAGTAGGATATTACAGCATATCTTCTATAAAAGATACAATGCGCTATAATATTAATTTAGAGCAAAATAATAAAGGCGTTTTTAGAGTTATATATCAAGGAATACCTCAAACTCAAATATCAAAGATGCTTTATTATATAAGTAGAAATCTATTTATTCAAAAATATATCTCAAAAAGGGATTTTAAAAGCACTTTTAGTTTAAGTTTTTTAAGAAAATTTGAAAAAAGTGTAAATCAACTTAAAAAATTTAATATAATTAAATCAATTTCTGGAGATAAAATTTATTTTAAATCAGCTAAATTAAATGAAATCTTTTTATATTTGCTTTTCTTTTTAGAAAAAGAAAATAATAAATTGATTTCTTATAAAAAAACTATGAAAAAAATTAATAAAGAAAAAACAAATAAAAAAGAACAAAAAGATATTATTTCTGAAAATGTATTGGATGGTAATATTATTGAAAAGAAAAAAACTTTTATTAATATAAATTTAAAAAAAACAAATAAGAAAATAAAAGTTCTTATTACGCCTAAAACAATTTATAATAAATTAGAAATGTCTTTACCCAGTAAGTCAATTTCACAAACAAAAATTAAATGGTCAGATATAAATATTGACGATGAAGTTTCATTAATTATGGACGAGGACAAAAAAAAATATATTGAAGAAGTCAGGAAAATCATTATAGTTTCAAGAGAAGATGAATAAAAATAAATTAGAACAAGCGTACAAGATAATTCAAGAAATATCTAATTTAGCCCAGTTATCTGATATAGAATTACTTGCTGTGTTTTATGATTTGAAGCCTGTTATGGGCGAGTTGATTAATTTTGATAAATATAATCAAAAATTTATCAATAAATTAGGTAGAGTGAATAAACTATGTAAAAAGCTTGGATTTAAATTTGCTGTTTCAAAATACAAGTTTATTGTTAATAGTCCGAGAGGGATTTTTGAAATGGTGGATATGGCTGATAAAAAAAAGGGGAAAATAGCCTTAGGTCTGTCAAAGGATATTGATAAGGCATTAGAGGGAATTGAATTGTATTATAAAAAGATCCTTGACAGCAAAGACAGTAGAAAATTCGGCGAAGTAATGGGTTATCCTAAATGTTGTTTGGATTTCGGAGATTATCTTTGTGAAAACAGCAAAGGAGATAAAAAACGCGATCCTAATAATTTTGGATTTTCCAATCCAGCAGTAGAATCGTTAAAAAGGTCCAAAAATTTCGCCTGGCAGCTAAATGTTTTTTCCTATTCACTGCTTTCCTATTATCCATGTAGCTTGACTTGTGCGCCTTCAATTTCTTTCGTTAATAAAATGATTGACTTGTTAAAAGTAGTTGATCCTGAACGAGTAGAGATGACCGTTAATAGTTTAAAAGAGCCAGCTTCTTTATACTGGACCTGTGCTGATAAAATATTATTATACGGCGATTTTAAGGGTAATTTTAAAAATTCCGAAATAAATTATAACAAATCAATTTCCATGCTTAATTCCGAAAAATTTTATCAGAGTAACAGCCCTCGGTTTTTAAATAATTTGAAGAAAATTCAAGAAAAAGTTCAACAAGGAAATAAATTAATAATGGCTCCGGCCTATTTTGAAATATATAAAGATAAAAAAAGGATTGCTAAAGTTAAAAAAAATAATCAATACGAACCAGTTTTAGTTAAGCCGAATAAATAGTCTTAATGGATAATAAAATTAAAAAAACAGTCATTATAGTTGGCTATCGATGCAATAATCGATGCCAGTTTTGTAATGATGCTAATAAAAGAGAGTTATACAATAAAACTACTAAAGAAATTCAGCAGGAAATGATTGGAGCAAAAGGCAGGGGAACAACTTACATAGAACTTATTGGCGGAGAAACAACTATTAGGTCAGATGCTGTAGAATTAATAAAATTTGCCAAAAATTTAGGTTTTAAGACAATTAACATGGCAACAAACGGGAGAATGTTTTCTTATCTGGAATTTACAAAGAAAATAATCAAAGCTGGCTTAACTGATATTATTTTTTCTATTCATGGGCATAACAGTAAAATTCATGATTATTTAACTCAATCGCCAGGTAGTTTTAATCAATTATTAGAAGGACTAAATAATTTTAAAAAATTAGGATTTAAGAAAATCGGTTCTAATACTACTATTGTTAAGCAGAATTACAAATATTTGCCTCAAATCGGTAAGTTTATTTATAACCAGGGAATCAGGAATTCTGAATTTATTTTTGTTGATCCTAATTATGGTGGGGCCTATGATAATTTTAATGCTTTGGTTCCTCATATTTCTCAGATAGCTCCTTATGTTAAAAAGTGCTTGGACATTGGCAAAAAAAATAAAATACCACATTGGCATATTAGATATGTTCCTCTGTGTTATTTCCAAAATTATCTTGACCAAGTTAGTGAATTACAGGAAGTAGCAACGTTTAAAACAGAACATTTAGCGCCAGATTTTGAAAATTTTGATGTTGAGAATTCAAGAAAATCAATTGGCAGAAAAAAAACTAAAAAATGCAAGGGCTGTAAATTATTTGATTCATGCGAAGGCATTTGGAAAGAATATATTAAACATTATGGAGATAAAGAATTTAAGCCAGTATTAAAATAATTATGGATATTTGTGTTTGGGATAAATGCAATAATAAATGCTTGATGTGCACTAATCCTGATTGGCCTTGGCCAGCCTGGGACGGCAGTTTTAAATACGATTATCAGAGCTTAGTTAAAAGAATCGAAAAGTCAGAGAAGGAGATCAAAAAAAAGTATGATTCAATTTATTTATCCGGCGGAGAGCCGACTTTACATCCCCGGTTTTTAGAATTGCTTGAATTCATCAGCAAGCTTTTCCCGGAACAAAAAATTAAATTGCTAACAAATGGACGAAGATTCATATATAAGGATTTTGCTAAAAATGTATTAAATATAACCAATAATTTAGATATTGAATTGTCTATTTACGGAGCTAATAAAAAGAATCATGAAATAGTTACCCGCGCTTTAGGCAGTTTTGAACAAACTGTTCATGGATTGGAGAATTTGCTTAATTACAGAAAAAAAGACCAGTTAATAAATGTCAGATTTATAATCACTAAGCTTTCCTATAAATCTTTGGAAGAATTTTTAGAAATGATGAAAAAAAGGTTTCTATCAATAGATAGAATTATGCTTATTTTCTGGGAAGTGGAAAACCAAGCAGTCAAGAATATAAAAGCAGTTAAAGTTACTTATGATCAGGTTAATCCGTATTTAGAAAAAATATATCCTTTGTTAGGGAATTTTAAGGAAATAAGATTATACCATTTTCCTTTATGTACTCTTTCCGAAAAATTTTGGCCTTATGTTTGGCGGACTTTAGATAAGGACGGAGTAATATTTAATAGCTCTTGCGCGAAGTGCCAGTATAGAAAATATTGTCTGGGCATTCCAAAGGAATATTCAAAGCATATGGGAATTAAAGAATTTAAGCCAATTAAAGAGAATTTTAATATTAAGGAAAGAAAAGATATTTACCAGCCTATTTTAAGCATAAATAAGAAATAATGATTTTTGATATTTTATTTTTACCCTTTGTTTTTTTTATCGGACTGATTACCAGTTATGAAGATATTAAATTTGGCAAAGTAAAAAATAAGTGGATTTTATTAGGACTGATATGGGGATTAGCCGTAATTATTTTCTTTTTGATCTGGTATTTTATTGCCTCGCCCGTTACTCGTTTTTATTATTTTAATATTATAGATTTGCCTGATAATTCACCAGCTCCAGTTTTTACTGTTTCTTTGATTTATCTATATAGAGTTGTTCTTAACGCATTTATTGCTTTGATAATAGGTTTTTTAATGTGGAGGTTTAATGCTTGGGCAGCTGGCGATGCCAAGCTTTTTATTATTTATTCTTTGCTTCTCCCTTTAAAATATTATTGGAAATCATGTCTGCCTTATTTCCCTTCTTTCGCTTTATTAATTAATATTTTTATCCCTATTTTTCTCTATTTATTAATAAGATCTTCTTTTTATTATTCTAAATTTATTTATTTTCGCTTATTCAAGCCGACAAAAATTGATTTGTCAAAGAAAAAAGATAAAACAGATACAAAATTAGATAAAAAAAAGAAACTGTGGGAAACTGTGAAAAATATGGCAGTTATGCTGCTTGGCTTTATCGCTATTTTCTTAATTTTTGGCTTATTCCAGCAGCCAATTAAAGAACATTTTTCTATTGATATTTCTTCTTTGCTGATATTTGTGTTTGCTGGTTTAATAATTTTTAGCGGACCATTATCCAAGATTTTCCAAAAGCCCATTACTTTGAAAATAATTCTTCTTGTTTTGACTGTTATTCTTAGTTATGGATTTATCTCTTCTCCGCAATCTACTTGGCAAATCCTTTATCAGACAGTTAAATTAATGATTATTTTTATGACTGTTTTAACTTTATTTAGAAAATTAATTGATTTTTATGTTATGAGAACCAGTTTAAAAGAAATAAAAATAGAGGAGCTTAAGCCAAATATGAATTTAGCTGAAGAGGCATTAAATGAATTAAAAAAAGATAAAGAATATTATGACAAATACATTGGCCTTATTTACCCATGTGGCTTAACCATGGAACAGGTACAAGCAATAAAAATATGGGAAAACAAAAAAGACAAGCTAGAAACCATTAATATTTATAAGCCATTCCCTTTTGTTTTTTGGATGTTTTTAGGAGTAATTATTACTTTAATTTTAAAAAGTTCTTTATTGCATCCAATTCTATTACCATTTTTTGAATTAATGAAATAATGCCTGTGGATAAGTTTCTGGCAAACTATCTTTAGAAAAGATATAATATATATAGACATGCATAAAATAAAAAATCTTTCCAGAAAAAGATTAATTTTAATAATATCGCTCTTTTTAGTATTGGCGTTTTTTACTTTTGTTTGGGCGTATAATCCGGGAACTAATTTTACTCTTTGTACTTCTACAGTTAGTCAGCCAGCTTGTTATCCAGGAGCATATCCTACGCCAACTTTAAATTGGACAGTTGTTGGCAGCTCCAGCCAAACAGACTATCAAGTTCAAATTGATAATAATAGCAATTTTAGCTCTATAACAATAAATAGTGGCGTAGTGGCTTCTGCTAATAAATTTTATCAGGTTAGCACAGCAGGATTATCTTTTAATACAGCTTATTATTGGAGGATAAAAATTAGAGATAATTTTGGTAGCTGGATTGATGATTGGGTTAATGCTGATGCTCCCTTTACTACTGCTCCTTTATGCAATCAATCGCCAACAGCTACTAATTTAAATATTGTTAAAGGAGATTATTGCACGAGTCCGTCTCATTTCTTCTCTTGGATTTACTCTGATGGCGATGGAGATACAGAAAGTCAATTCCAATTCCAAATGGATAATAATAGTGATTTTAGTTCTGCAGAAATTAATAGAACATATAGCGGACTTTCCAATCCAAGTCCAACTACTAATAACCAGACAGTAATAGTAGCTGTTTCTCCTGGAGCAGATCAGATTGGCTATAATACTACTTATTATTGGCAAGTTAAGGTTTGGGATTCTATGGGGGCTGATTCTGGCTGGGTACAGGGTTCTTCTTTTAAAACAGAATTGCATCAATATCCAACAATAGACTTTGATTGGGCGCCTGAAAATCCAAGTGAAAATGAGGATGTATCATTTACCGATCAATCAACTGTTTATGGCGGAGCAAGTAAATCTGCCTTGTCTTGGACTTTTGAAGATGGCAATCCAGCAAGTTCTAGTCAGCAGAATCCAATAATTCAGTTTACTGACAATGGTTCAAAACAAGTCACCTTAAAAGTAACTGATTCTGATGGTTTTTTCTGTCCTGGCTCTAAAACAGTTAATGTTCAATTTACTCTGCCTGACTGGAGAGAAATTTTGCCGTGGTAGACAACTACAAAGACAGACCTTATATCTTCCAAGCGTAAAGAAAAAAAGATTTAATTAAACTAACAACAGTTTTGTCTTCAATACATATGCCTATTGATTTTTCTGAAAGAATAATAACTTTATCGTAAATAATAATAATTCCTGGGAAATTAAACAATTTTTGCTTAAATATTCTTTTCTCTAAATAATCAGATAATCTCTTTTTAATAGAGGACTGCGCTTTACAGAGTTCTTTAATCTGTATTTTCCCCAATCGTTTTTTAATTTTTAGATAGGTATCCTGTCTATTTTTATTTGGCCAGATTTTTTCATTATTAATTAAAACATAAATTTTTTTGCTTTGAGTGAATAAAAAATCATCAAATAAAATCTCCAATCCTTTTTTGTCTTTATATGCTTTTATCTTTCTCTTATCGCCTAAGTAATATTTATTTTGTAAAGTAGCAATAATACGGATAAATTCCCGTTCTTTTTCTTCCAATTCCTTTTTCTGTATTCTCAAAATTCCCAATAAAGCATTTGGTGATTGGGCTGTAAAATATCTGCGATTCTTGCTTTTTGATTCAATTATTAAATTCTTTTTACTTAAGGCCTTAATAATCTCATAAACAGTCGGTCTGCTAATTTTGGTATTTTTGGCAATTTTCTGAACTGAAGTATAGCCCAATTCCAAAGCAGCCAAATAAACCCGCACTTCTTTTTCGGTTAGGCCTAATTTTTTTAGTTCTAATGGCAAAATATCTATTTCTTTCATATATCTAACTATGACTTATTTCTAACTAAAAATCAAGATTTATTTTTGTCAGCCATTGCTTTACAATCAATAAATCAAAAATATCGCTTGAGTAAAGCGGTATTTTTGGTTTATGGATTAAACCTTGACAATAATTTATTAAATGAGTATTCTAACGATATCAGATAATTATTGTATTTTAAAAATTAAATAACTGAAAAAATCTAAAAAGAGGGGGGAGAAGAATGGAAAAAATATTTTTACCGTTTATTGCGGCTCGTTTAGTTGTTGTAGGTAAAGGCACAGTTTTTTACACGAATAATAGTGAATTAGTAGTAGAAGCGCCTGACAAACTTATGAGTAAACTTGTCAAAATGTGTAATGGGAGGAGATCAATTAGCCATATAGTTGAATTGCTAAAAAATGATTGGGACGAGAAATCTTTGCGTGGATTAATTGATGATTTATGTGATAAAAATATTCTTATTAATGCTGCAGATGTAGTCGAAAAAATATGAGATTTTATTGAAAATCCTATTGGCTTCCCTGCGTTTCTTAGTGAAAAAGATAGAAATTATTTGGTAAATAAAGCCAAAAGAAGACAAAGAGGGAGTGTATATAATCAGGAATACGAATCTTCTTTGACCCCGTTCAGGAAACTTCTTAAGAACCGACGCTCGGTCCGTTTATTTTCTGGTAAGGTTCTCTTTCAAAATATCGTCGATATGCTTTGGAGTGCTTATGGAGAAATTAAGGATGGTCATCGTACAGTTCCTTCGGCTGGTGCGCTTTATCCGCTTAAAATCCATTTAGTTGTGTTGGAGCAAAATAAAAAACTTGTTCCGGCTATTTATCGTGTATATTTCCGTTTCCCAAGATTAGGGTTTAATTTAGTATCAAAGGACATAGACTCTTTCTTACGGTCATTTTTTGACCCGATGATGCTTGAAGGTGCATTTGGCGTAATTACGATAAGTGGTTCATTGAACGTTATGGCAGAAAAGTACGGCAGTCGCAGTTTACTGTTTACCGTTCTTGAAGCAGGGCATGTAGCTCAAAATATAAATATTGCCGCGGCAGAAAAGAATATTGCAACAGTAGAAATTGGAGGATTTCAAGAAAACCTGCTTAAAAGAGCAATACATTTATCAAGACGTTCTCATCCGTTTATTGTGATAGCATTTGGTCGTGAAGATAAAACTATTCGAACGGGTGCTATTGATAAAAAAATTGAAGTACAATGGCAACTTCCAACCAATAAACAATATTATCCGCCATTTGCTATTGCTTCAGCGAGAGTCTTAAAAAAACAGAGCTGGTCGAATGGCAGAGACAGTAAACCGAGATTAGCATACGCAAAAGCTGTTGCGGAAGCAAAAGAATGGGCAGCATGCGGTTGCATACCAGGCAACCTAATTCGAGAAAAATTTATCAACCTCAAAACAGCAATCAATCCAGAAACTATTATTAAATTTCACTCATTACAGTATAGACAGAAGAAATTTCCTTTTAGGCCTTTTGATGAAAGAATGGAATATAAATGGACTGAAGGAATTAACGAGCTGACGGGGTTAAAAGTCTATGTTCTGGCAGATCATGTTTATTTTCCGTATTTTCCTGAAACTCCATATTATTGTTATGCAAATTCATCGGGAGTAGCGGCTTATCCTTATTGGGAAAAAGCAGTTGAAACAAGTACGCTCGAACTTATTGAACGTGATTCATTTATGATTGCTTATCTTGCCCGGATTCAATTTCCGACTATTCAAGAAAAGGGACTTACTGAATCGATTCAAAAAAGAATTAAGGAACTTCGTAAAGTCGGATTTAAGGTCTGGGTGAAAGACCATTCCCTTGATCTAGCACCGTCCATTTGTGTTATAGCTCAAAGTGAAGAATATGCATATACGCCTTGTGCTTCTTGTGCTAATTTTAACGTAGAACATGCTATTGATCATGCTCTTATGGAGGTCGAGGCGCTTATCCTGTCGCGTTTTCAAAATGGTCCAGCAGAATCTATCAAGCCCGAAGAAGTAATATGGCCACTTGATCACGGAAAACTATATGGACAAAGAAGATACTTCCATCGTGCTAACTTCCTGTTTTACGGCCACAATAAAATTTCTTTTAATGAAATAGGTAGAAATGCTGTTTGGTCATGGCCGAATCTCTTATCACGATTCGAAACTAAAGGATGGCAACTTATTACAATTCCCCTGCATCTTTCTTCGAAGTACGGAGGGAATGACGATTTACACATTGTTCGTTCTATTGTCCCTGGTATGGTGCCAATGACTTTCGGGTTTAGGCAAGAACCAGCTGGGGTGGAAAGACTGTATAAAATCGCTAAAGATTTTGGAAATATTAAACTTTCCTATGGAGGGCTTACTAAATTTCCACATCCTTTTGCATAATGCGAAGGACGGGAAGTCTTGCTTTCCGTCCTTTTATTTTAGTAGTATAAAAATATGCAATCTAATCTAATAGAAATTAATTTTTATTTTCCAGAAGTATCAGATAGATTAAAAAACAAGCAAAGACTTGTTGATTTAATCATGGAATCGATGCGAGTTAATAAAACTATACAATATGCTGGCTATGCGAGTGAAAAAGATTTGAAAAAAGATCTTTTGTTCCATATCGGAGATAACAACATTGAGCAATATCATAATATTTCGGTTAATGAAAAGAAAATAATTAAGAAAACCATAGGTCAAACTATCAAAAAATGTGATAAAATCTTGCCACTTCCGACCAAGAATTTTATATTTGTGTTTCCCTGGTTCCCTTCAGAAAAAGAAATAGTTTTTAATGGTTCGTTTGGCTTTGCAGCTTATAGTTGTGTCATTCACCTTTTTGTCAATCTCGATATCTTTAGTAAGAAATCAGTTGCTGATAGTATTGCGCATGAGATTAATCATACTATTTCATATTATTATCATTTTGATCGCTACAGCAATTGGACTCTTCTCGATCACATGGTTAATGAAGGATTAGCTGAAAATTTTAGAGAAGATGTATTTGTAAAGACGAATTCTGCTCTATGGTCTATCGCTCTTACTAAAAAGAAAGCTTTTAATATCTTAATTTCTATAAAACGATATTTAAATTTCAAAGATCAATTATTGCATCAAAGAATACTTTTTGGCGATAAAAAGTACAAGCGATGGGCTGGTTATTCTATTGGATATTGGCTAGTTAAAGATTTTATAAATAAAAATAAAGATCTTTCTTGGGAAGAAATCATAAAAACAGATCCCGAAGATATTTTAGAAGCTGTTATAAAAAATAGGGCATAACAGTTAATTAAACTGTTATGCCCTTGTAATGCTTAGTGTAAGTATTATTTACCGCCGCATTGACCATTGCATTGGCTGCCACCACCGGGTCCGCAACTGCATTGTTCTTGGAAGACGATTGTATCGGAGACTTGCTTCTTTGGTTTAGACGTAATCTTCCAAGAGAATTTTTTAGGAATTTTCGCTTGACTTTTCATGTTCTCACCTCCTTTCCCGAATTTTAAAAGTTCTATTATTTTATTAAGATTAACATAATTTTTATTTTAAGGCAATAGATTTATACTAATCTATAAGCAAACTATAAAACAATAGACATTGTGTTTTGCTCGAAGTTATATTTAGTTATCCAGTTGCCGCACATCTCTTTACAATCAATAAATCAAAAATATCGCTTGAGTAAAGCGGTATTTTTTGGTTAGGCGAGTTATCCACAGATTTTTATTAAGGAAGATTCTGTCTTTGATAAAAATCCTTAAATATCTAAATTGGCCTATTTTTTTATTTTATTTTCCAATTAGAAGAAACTTTAATAATTTTTCCCTCTAAATCAAAAAGGTTTTTTTCTTTTTTATTTTTTAAATATTCTTTCCAATAAGGGAGTATTCTCTTTTCTAAATTACGAAGATAAGGATGACCAACATTAAATTTGCCTTCTTTAAAATATCTGCCTTTTTTATTTAGTCTTATTCTTAATTCATTATCTGTCATTAATTCAATAAGAGCATGCATCACTTTAAAATTTTTGGTCTTTTTAAAAGTTACAATATGCATCAGTTCGTGAGCAAGATAAACAGTAGAATAATTCTTCCAATCTTCAGAATGCCCCCAGGCAATAGTTTGATTATCAACCGCTCTCCCATTTTTTAGTTTTGGATGAGTAAGATAAACTCTAATTGTTTTATCAGGTGATTTTAATCCGGATAATTCTTCAATTAGTTTAAGAACATTTTCTTTGTTTTCCTGCCATTGTTCTTCTATAAATAATTTATATTTTTCAGTTTCAGTTACTAATCTTTGGAATTCTTTACTTTTTCGAAGCTGATTAAAAATTATTTCTACTTTTTTAGCTGTTTTTTCTATATTTTTTTCTTTTCCAAGATATAGTTGATATTCAGCATAACCTCCAAGAAAATAAAAAATTCCTTTAGATCCCTCCCAAATTCTATTAGTAAAATCCTCCCATTTCTTAAATGGCACATTTGGTTGTGACTGATTTATGGCATGAAGGAAGATATAATCTGGATTGATTTTGAATTGAAGTTCCATAGCAATTTAATAATATATTATCTTTTTACTGTTGACAAGCTTATGCGCTCATCAAAAGCAGTAAGCACGCATGGACTTATTGAAGCGCCGGGAGGAATATGTGGAGATGTACCTTCTGGGTCAATATAGACGTTACTTTAAAATAAAAAGGTGGTAGAAGTTGAAAGGAATAATCTATATTTCTCTTCTACCGCCATTTTTTATAAAAGGAGATAGAAAATGAAAAAACTGTATATAAAAATGACAGATAAAACGATTTTTAAGTCGCGGTATAATAAATATTATCTTATTGACGTAAGAAAACGTGGGAAAGAACGATTTTTATTAGAAGAAGATAGTAAGGATATGCTTTATTTCCTTTTTCGAAGTAATTCTTTTCAAGAAACAGTTCATAAGTTTAAACTTTCTTACAAAGAACTTTATGATTTTCTTTTAGGGTTAGTCAAAGAACAAGTGATTGAATTTTCAAACACACCGATTGATTCAACCGAGAAATACTATAATATTAATCCTCCGCTTGATAGTTTAAATCTTTTAATTACAAATGCTTGTAATCTCCACTGTGTTCATTGCTATTTAAACAGCGGTAAAGCTATGGAGAGTGAACTTGATGTGGAAATATGGATTGATGTTCTTCGACAGGCACAACAGCTTGGGGTATTTTACTTGAATGTTTCAGGAGGCGAGCCACTACTTCATAAAGATTTCTTTAAAATAGCAGAATATATTGCTTCAACCCCTACATTTAGTGCAAATTTAAATACTAATGGGACAATAGATATAGATGGTTATGAAAAACTTCTTGCTCGAGCATTTACGAGTATCCAGTTAAGTATTGATGACGCAATTGCGGAAAAACATAATACATTCCGTGGCTGTAAGGGTTGTTTTAAAAAAGCTGTTCAAACAATCGAAAAACTAATTAATCATGGGATTGAGACAAACGTTGGTTTTCTTATTAATTCTAGAAATCTTTCAGCTCTCGATGAAGTCGTTAGATTGTGTGAGCAGATTGGAGTAACGACTCTTAATATTGGATTTGTTAATCCTATTGGAAGAGCAAAAAAAAATAATCTTGCGTATCCTATAATTCCACAATCCTTACAAGAAAATAAATTATTGGATAAAATGTATAGAAAATTTTGTAAGCTTACAGAACGAGATACAAAACTTAAGATCTTGTTACCATTCCAGCCTAGGCTAAGTAATAACTTATCTAAAAATAAACATTATATTTGTGGTGGAGATAATATTCAATTTATGACGGTTATGGCTGATGGTACCGTGATGCCGTGTGATGTACTCCCGATAGATATCTTTAATTACGGCAATGTAAAAACACAATCGCTTATAGATATTTGGGCATCAGATAGAATGAAAGCGTTTAAATTAATGGATTCTAGGCAACTTTCTAACTGTTATAATTGTCCTTATTTCCAAATCTGTGAGGGTCCTTGTGTAGCCCGTGCATTTCAAGCGAAAAAGTCACTGCAATCGCCGGACTGGATAAGGTGTCTTATTACACAGAAAATTGTTGCCGAAAACAAGAAAACAATTTAAGGCATGGATAATAAAACAAATATTCATGCCTTTTTATTTACAAGTTTAGTATTTTAGCATATAATTGACTTAATATGGCAATAAAAAATAATTGGTGGAAGACAACATTTAACAAAACATACTTTTCGCTTTGGGATCCTTCAAACCCAAGCTCCCAAAACTGGACTAAGAGAGAAGTTAAACTCGTTATTGATTTACATCTTAAGAAAGATGCAAAAATATTAGATATTCCCTGTGGGCAGGGTCGGCATAGTGTAGAACTTGCTAAGAGGAGTTTTCAAGTTACCGGAATTGACTATTCGTCGATTGCTTTACAAACTGCAAAAAAATGGGCTCGACAAAATAAAGTTTCTCCGGTTTTTATAAAACAGGATATGCGTTCTTTAAAGCTAAACGAACGGTTTGATGCAGCAATAATTTTAGGCAATTCTTTTGGGTATTTCTCTGATATTGATAACGAAAAAATTATTAAAAATATTTCAACATTGTTAAAACCAAAAGCTTTTTTTGTAATTCACTTATTAAATCCAATAGAAGTAATAAAACAGTTCGGCAAGAAAAATACCTTTAAAATCTTTAATGGCTATGTAAATATTAAAGATATTTCTTTTGATCCGTTTAATTTTGTTAAGGAATCGCGATGGACAATTGTTCGTAATAGTAAGAAAAAGATTTTAAACGTAAAACTTCGTTTTTATACTTTTCCTGAAATTCGCTCTTTGCTTTCTCGCTACGGACTGAATACTATTGATGTTTATGGTTCATTAGATAAAAAGCCATATTGGTTTAACAGTCCAGTGATGGTTATCGTTGCAAAGAAAAAAGGATAATATTATATTACTTGTCAGCTATTATTTTACAAACCATAGACCAAAAACACTGCCTGAATAGGCGGTATTTTTGTTTAATTTTGCTCCTGTGGATAAGTTTTGTCGGGAAAAGCTTGACAAAGGTTTCAAGGATAAATATAATAAACAATAGAAAGTTTATAATCAAAAATATGGATAGCAAAATTATTTTAATTATTGTTATCGTTGCTATACCAGTATTGCTGACCTTCTTTATTTGGGCGATTGGCCGACATTATAAAAAGAAGCAGTAATAATTTAAGCTGGCAAATCAAATAAAGAAGATTAAATTCTTTGTCTTCTTTATTCGGTTTATCAGTTGAAAACAAAAAAGGAATTTTAGAGAACCGATGGTTCTTTGAAAATCTTAAAAATATAGAATAGAAAATTTTGGATTTACCTATCAGCATCTTGTAATACTAAATATGTAAAATGGGGGATAAGAATTAAGTTTTACCCATCAATATTTTAGGATGCTTAATCTGTAGGTAAAAAGGAGGTGAACTGTTATGGGCAAAGGCAGACCCGGACCAACAAAGAGTGGCAGTAATGTCTCTCGTCCCGGACATGGTAGTCCAGGCGGCGGTCCAAGAAGTGGCGGTAGCCGCGGTAGCGGACACGGAAGCGGAAGCAAAAGTGGACACGGAACTGGGCACGGAGGCGGTGGACACAAAAAAGGATAAGTAATTGCTAATAAAAGTAATTATTTACAGGGGAAGTGGGAATAAATCTACTTCCCCATATTCTTAAAAATATGGAGAAAAAAATTGAAAAAGTAATTGAAGAGTTAGAATATGCTAAAAAAATCCATTTGTGGAAAATTGGTGAGTTAGGTATATCTTTAAATAATAAAATATGGCGTAAAAAGTTAGATATGTCTCCAGGCGATAAAAAATGGCATAAAAAAATTATCAATCAAAAGGAAATTATTATTAAAGCACTAAAAAAAGAAATTCCAACTACTAAAAAGCATATTAAAATAGTTTCAGCTTGGCAAAGAACACATTGGAAATGGTTAGAATACTATGCTCATTGGTATAAACAACCAAAAATAAGTAAAAAGAAAGAACAAGAATTAAAAAAAGACAGAAAAGAGGAAGGCACAGTAAATTGGCAAATAAGATGGATTAGAAATTACAATTGGGCTATTTATTATTTAGAAAAGAATAAAGATAAGAGTAGTAAAAAAAAATAAGAGAAAACAGTTAGATCTATATAGTTCCTAACGGCTGAAGGAAAATGTAGGAAAAAGTAAATAGCTGAATGGTTCTTTGACAAATAAATAAAAACTTTTAGATAGGGAGGATAGAAAGATGACAAATGGAAGGATGAGTTTTTCGAATCCCAGCTTTATAGATATGGTTAGATTGGGAGAAATTTTAGATATTCCGAAACAGAATTTATTCAGATATTTTTTCCGGCGGTTACAACAAACCTTTGGAAAAAACTCGAATGAGGGAGCGAGGGCTCAATTGAAAGGGTCTGGTGGAAAAGAGATTGAAATAAAAAAGATAAGGAGGTGAGAAAAATGAAAAAGTTTGCGTTCATAGTACATTTACGGGAAATCAAAGATGTTGCTTATACTTTACCTATTCCTCATTTTATCGTTACTAAAATCCTGCGGCGTCCTATTTTATGGCTATTCTGGAGATTAAGAGGACGATGGGGATTTATGGTTCGGTCGAGATTCCGGGTAGATAGCAAAACAGAAGGATATATTTTGGTGATATGGCTGACTGGCAATCAAATGATGAGCACCGGTCAAAATTCTTTAGTCAAAAAGAGAATATTAGAAGCGGTTCTCTATGCCCAAAACAAACTAAATTGCGAGGTAATTGGGTTGGGTGCTTTGACTGCTTCTGTTACTAGTGCTGGTCAATGGATAGCTAATCGAGGTGAAGTGACAGCTTCTATCACTCATGGCGATTCTTACGCAATGGCTCTAACATTAGAGGGCATCGGCAAAATTGTGGAGAAAAAGAAGATGAAACTTTCTAAGTCTACAGTAGCTATTGTAGGTGCTACGGGAATTATCGGTGAAGCACTCTCGCGTATCCTTGCTCTAAGGGTTGGAAAATTGATTTTAATTGCGAGAAGAACTAATAAACTGATGGCTCTTAAGGAAACGATTGATAGATATTCCAAGAATCACTCGGGAGTAAACATATCTACAAACATCAAGACAGTAAAAGAAGCAGATATTATTGTTACAGCAACCAGCTGGCCAGAAGCCTTAATCAAAGATGAGCATCTTAAGCAAGGAGCCGTCGTTTACGAAGTCTCTCAGCCAAGGAATGTATCTCAGTCAATTATCAAAAATCGAACAGATGTCTTAGTAATCGATGGAGCTTATGCTCGGGTACCGGAAAATATTAAATTCTGGTGGATGAGCTTACCACCTCATACTACTTTCGGATGTATGGCAGAAACGATGATACAAACAATGGTTAATGGGCACATTAACCATGTAGGTAAAATTGATATTGACTTCGTAAAGAAAATCAGACAAATCGGGAATCAATATGGCTTTAAGCACGCAGAGCTCACATCCTTTAATCAGAGGATAAATATTGAGAATGCATAATATATAGAGGGTTGTAAAAAAAAGACACAACCCTCTTTTTCTTTTTTAATTTTTGTTTTTATGGTATAATAAAATTTGGAATATGAATACGAATTTCGTCAATATACTCCCTTTAATTAGCACTATCTTTGTCTTTAGTTTGGGGAGTTTTGTATATTCTCGGAACAGGAAATCAAAATTAAATATTATTTTTGCTCTGATTGCTATAGTAGTTAGTATTTGGCTTTTTGGGACATTTATGATGTTTATTAGCCGAACTGATGCACAGGCTATTTTTTGGGATAGATTTATCTATATGGGAGTTGTATTTGTGCCTGCTTTAATGTATCACTTCAGTATTATTTTCTCGAAGAGAAAAGGTCAGAAGAAATTATTAATTTTAAGCTACATTTTTTCTTTTCTTTTTCTTGTATTGTCTCGCACAGATTATTTTGTTAGCGATTTATTCAGATATACCTGGGGAGTTCATACTCAAGCCAAATTATTTCATCATATTTTTCTAATAAACTTTTTCTATTTTTTAATCTTAACTCTTAGAAATTTCTACCAATATTATAGAAGTAAAGTATTAAAGGGGCTAGAAAGAACAAGGGCAAAATATGTTCTTTTAGCATTTTTTGTTCTTATTATAGTTGGCTCTACGGCTTATGCTCCGGCTTATAAAATTAGTATTTATCCCTTTTCTTTTTCTTCGGGATTAGTTTTTACCATTATCCTTGCCTATGCCATTGTTAGATATCGGTTGATGGATATTCGGGTGGCGATAAAGAGGAGTACGGTTTTTTCGGGTTTGGTTATTGTTATCACAGCGGCGTACGCTTTGGCCGCTTTTTTACTAAGCTGGATTTTCTTTGGCGGGATTTATACATTCAGAACCCAAGTGATTATCGGTTTAATCGTCGCTTTCTTAGTCTCTGTCGGGTTCAGGCCTCTTTATGACTGGCTAAGAAAAACTACTGACGCTTTCTTGTTTAAAGGGGAATACAGGCCCCAAGAATTAGTCGCTAATGTTTCTGATTTTTTATCTCAGACATTGGATTTGAATAAAGTTATTGATTTTTTAAAGAAACGTATTGTTCAGGCATTAAGAGTGGATAAGATGGAAATAATGGTTTTAGATGAGCCGTTTCAACAAGTCAAGGCATTGCAAAAAGCCCAGGATAAAATTAAAGGCATTTCTTTGAATAAAGGCGATTTAACAATGAAGTCCGATAAAAAGCCATTAGCAAAATTAATTGGATATTTCGGCAGACAAAGAGAAGTATTAGTTTTAGAAGAATTAAAAAGAAAAAAGGCGGAAAAAAATTTGGTCATTCAAGATACTCCTTTAATTAAAGAAATGGAAAAACTTGAAACAGCTTTAGTAATTCCTTTATTACTTAAAGAAAGATTAGTTGGCTTGTTTCTTTTGCAGCCAAAGAGATCTGGAGATATGTTTACAAATGAAGATATAAAGGTTTTGGAGACAATTGCCGCGCAAGCAGCCATTGCTATTGAAAATGCCCGGCTTTATGAGGAGATGAAAGATTTTTCTAAAACGCTTCAAAAAGAGGTTGCCCGCCAGACAAAGAGTTTAAGAGAAGCAAATATCCGGCTGGAACAATTAGACAAAGCCAAGTCAGAATTTATTTCATTGGCTTCTCATCAATTAAGAACCCCTTTGAGTATTATTAAGGGATATGTTTCTATGATGATAGAAGGCGATTGGGGAGAACCTAATCCTGAGCAGAAGAAACAATTAGAAAAAATATATTTAAGCAATGAAAGATTGATTAAATTAGTTGAGGACTTATTGACTGTTTCCCGTATTGAATCAGGCCGTTTGGAATTTGATTTACAGCCCTTGTCATTAGATGATTTAACCGAAGGCATAGTTAAGGAATTTAGCCAGATGGCTGCCAGAAAAGAACTCTATTTAAAATATTTTAAGCCGAAAAAACTATTGTCTAAAGTTAAAGTTGATTCATTAAAAATCAGACAGGTTATCCAGAATTTAATTGACAATGCTATCCATTATACAAGAAAAGGAGGAATAATTGTTAATCTTCAAGAGAAAAATAATAAAATTGTTTTTAGTATTAAGGACACAGGCATTGGCGTTTCAGAAGAAGAGAAAATTACTCTTTTTGAAAGATTTTCCCGAGGCAAGGAAGTGGGCAAGATGAATACTGAAGGAGTTGGATTAGGACTATACTTAGCCGCTAAGTTAATCAATGCCCATCAAGGTAGAATATGGGTTGAATCAGAGGGCAAAAATAAAGGCAGCACTTTTTATTTTGAGTTGCCAATAAAAATTAAAAATAAATAAAGTGGATTTTTATTTTTTAATTTTAATGGTATAATTTTTTTTGATTAAGAATACAAGTATTAAAGTTTTAGAAAATTTTTATGGGAAACAATGAAATTATAAGGAAAGTCGTTAAATTTACCGAAAGTATAGTTAACGGTAATGATTTCAATGAAATCGAAATTCAGAAAATATTAAATCTATCCTATCGTTTTGATAGTAATTTAAATATCTACAGAGGAATTTTGTCCGTTCATAATTTTTATAAATTTGAAAAGCTTCCTTTGGGAAAATTTAAGAATCTTAGCACAGACGAAAGATTTATAAAATGTGTTTCCTTGTTGAATGGGGATGTTCTGTTGTCTTCTGAAATAGGGGATTTATTTCTAAGCATCCTTACAATTCCCGATGAGGGAATAGAGCTTAGAGACATATTATTAGGGAGTTTCTACGGTTCTTTGTGGTCTTTAATGAATAATCCTGAAAATTTCGAAATGGCAGTAGATTATGGTATTGAAATGGCAAAATCAGCTTTTAGCATAGATAGATTTGATTTTTCAAAAAAAATAAAATTAAAGAATAATAGTACAAAGACAATCAATTTAGCTGGAAGCGGCAAAAAAGAAATCAAACTACTTAATATCAGCTCTATGACCGCTGTAATAACAGCGGTAATTGGTAGAAAGATTGACGAAAACATTATAGTAGAGAAAACTATATCACGAGCTACATCTAGTATAGCCGGATCAGGAGATATTTTTGAATCAATAGGAGTTAACTTGGATATGCCGATTAATAAAATAGCTGAGATGTCGTTAGAAACTAAATTGGGAGTATTCGATATTAACAGGGTAGTTCCCAAGCTAAATCATATTTATGATGGACGCTTATACGATGTGCAGGTTTTCGCTGGCCTAGTTGGGGGAGCTGCCATAGTAAATCCAGTTGATACAGATTTAATAAATTATGGTCTAACAAGAGGATCAAGTAAATTGTGTTTGGCTATTTTAAATAAATTGTATCCCGGTAAAAATGTTATTATCCTTCAGGGAAAAAATCCGAGGGGAGAAACCATAATAGATCAGATATCCATTGTGGCTGATACTGAAATCGTCCAGACAATTAACGGCAAAAATTCTTTACATACAATAACGCCGAAAGAATTTGGCTTTGACTTTGAACCATTTAAGTATATCCAGACTGCTGAAAGTCAAAAAGAAAATATTAATCAATTCATTAAATTATTAGCTGGTCAAGGTAATAAAAGTCTTAAACAGGCGGTCGCAATGGAAGTTACCTTAAATCTATATGGTTTAGGGGTGATTAATAACTTAAAAAATGCTGCTCGGTTAGCCTTAGAAGTAATTAATTCTGGGAAGGGGCTTAAATTGCTAGAAAAACTTATTGTGATTTCTGGTGGTGATATTAATAAATTTAATAAATTAATCAGAGATGTTACCTAAACTAATAAAAGAAAATATTGATCATGCAGAAAAAGAAATTAGAATGGATGATCATTTTGTTCAAAATATTATTTTAAAAGAAGGTTATTTTCCGATTCAGGGAAAAATCTCTTTGGGTTCGATTTCTGATATAGAGTTTCTTCGAAGTAAGTTTTCCTGTCATTATAATTTAGAGAAATTTAATGATGTTCCAAAATCAAGGCAGCATCTTATTACTGGTTTTGGTCCAACAAACGCGCCAACGGGTGGCACTTTGTCAATGATTTTGAGGGCATTGTTTTTTGAAAGGAAAACCGGGATTGATTCCACGATTATTATTTCTAATCTAGGCGCTTTTAATTCGCGGAATATAAATATAGAAAAAATCGATTATCTTACTGAAAGATTCATTAAATTTATACGTGCTCTGGGTTATAAAGGAGAATTAAGAACCCATAATAATTTTGATTTACTTGTGGCATCAAACCTAACTTCGAAAGTATTAACCATCAAAGATTTTTTAGAAAACAAAGAAATAACTACAGATTTATATAAAAAATTAGGAATTCAAGGGAAAGATTTTCCTACTTTTGTTGATGCTAATTTTACAGTCGCCGATATTCTTTTGCCTAGTATTCTAAAGAAGAAGCAGAGAATATTAGTTTTTGTTGGTATTGAAGAGTACTATTTTCCAAAATTAGCTAATGTAGTTTTGCAAAGATTTAATAAACATCACTCAGGCCAATTTACTTCTAGCGATGTATTAGCGAGTTCCATATTCGGTCATCTTATAGAAGGATTAAATGGTTTCCCAAAGATGTCAAAAAGTATCCCAGAATCTTCAATTAACCTTGATGATTCAGAAAATGATTTAGAAAGAAAAATTTTAAAATGTGATTCAAAAGATGAAAAGATCATTCTTCAAATGATAAATCTTGTCTCTGATTGGGATTTAAGGAGAATTAAAAAAGCTAACAAAGCATTTAGGGAAAAGGGGACGACATGGATTAGATTTAAAAAAGATTATCTTAATTATTTTATGGATTTGAAAAGGATTTGGGAAAGTACCACAAATCCAAAATACAAATTTAAAGTAGACTCATTATTTAAACAAGAATATGAATGAAATTAAAACTTTATTACTTTTAGGTGGCACGGGATTTGTTGGCAGGGCTGTAGCGGAAGAATATTTAAAAAATGGTTGGCATGTAATCGTTCCCACAAGAGAGAATAATAATGATAGGGCAAAAGAAAAATTATTGCTTCACGGATTTAATAAACATAATTTAGAAAAACCAATAGGAGATGGCCTTATTTTATTTGCCTTTGATGTTGCTTTAGTTGATAAGAAATGGTCTCAAATAAATAATTGGTTAGAATTGTTTGGTAAATTAGACATTTCCATTTTGTCAATTTTAAGGATAATTAATCTTGTTGGCGAAACCTCAGAATCAACCCGTGAGATTTCAGAATCAAATATCGATGTTTTAAGTAGTATTTTTACTCTAGTTCAATATCTAAAGTCTCGAAATAAACAGGTAATTTTTTGTAATATGGGTTCAACTGCGGGAAAGAAACAAGATAAGAATTTATCTCCTTACGAAAGAGCAAAAAGAGTTGCCAGGCAGAAAATAGAAGAAAGTGATTTATGCGATTATCATTTTATAGCTAATTATATTAAAGGCAAAGGAGAGCAAAAAATGAAATCTGCCACTCCTGATTTATGGAGTAAATTAAGATTCTCCCATAAGTGGCTTTTTGGTTTTAAGGTAAGTATTATAGATGTAGATGACTTGGCCCAGATAATTTATTATATTCTTGAGGTAATCAAGGATTTTCCCTCAAGGCAAAAACCAGTAGAAGTAAATGTTGCTAACGGCGAATTATTATTTGGGGAAGTGATAAAAAATCTTTTACCAGAAGATAAAAGGACTATGCCGAGGACGATAATTCCTTTCTGGGCTGAAAAGTTTTTTCTCAAGGTCTATGCTTTTATTGTCCCCCGAATAAATCCCCATAATCAATTAATTAGAAGGTTAGCTAACTTTGCCAAAAGGAGTTCAATGAGTTTTGTCGAACAAGAGAAATTAAGAGTGTTTAAAACTGCTGGAGAAATAAAAAAATTAGCTTTAGATACCACTAATTATTTGGTCATGGAAACAAGTCCATATTTAATTGTCGCTGATAAGCATAGACCCATAGTTTATGTTTTGCAAGAAAGGAGCGAAAAAGAATTAAAGCAAATAGTCCAAAAAGCAATTATTCCTTCCGATTAATTTTTTGCTCAAATAACCTTTGGTATTCAGAGATAGAAAATGGACCGTTTTTGTCGCGCCTCATGGCAAAAAAGCCAATACGATATTTTCTTTTGTAGGGGATGTCTGAAAATCTATGCGGTATTATTTCTAAGATATCCTCAAAACCGTAATATCTTACTAGCTTATAAAGTGCTTTCTTATTAGGAATCAGAGATAAATTAGTCTTATTAGAACTGCCAACTTTGTATTTTTCTGAAATTTTTTGAGAGGGATGAGGAATGTGTTTTTGGATAAATTCTAAATCTCTTTCTGTGTGGGGAGAAGGTATAAATTGATTTTTTAGTTTGCTGTAATCTATGTTCGTCTTTTTCTCGAAACCCAAGTATTTTTTAGCTGATAGTACTTCGTCATTTACAAATAAACCCTCGAAATCATTTTCGTCCATATCATTAAGCATCCACCAAGAAGGGATATCTTCGTTTGAATCAATGCTGTAGTGGACATGAGAATCAACCAAAATAGTAGATTTAGTCACCTCCGCAATTTTAGCCATTGTACCTATAGGATTTTCTAGGTGATAGAGTATTCCTGCAAGAATAGTTAAATCGAATTCCCCTAGTTCTTTCTTGTCTATTTTCTCAACCTTAAGCTGTAGAAATTCTATATTCGGAGTTTTTAGATATTTTTTTATCGCATTGGCTTGTTTTATATTATTTTCATCAGCGTCTATCCCTATTATTTCTTTTGGAGTATATTTATTTACTTCAAAAGAGAAGCCTCCGCAATTACAGCCAACATCTAAGACTCTTAGTCCTTTGAGGCTCCCACCAAATAATTTTAATAAAGACGGAAAGAAAAGTTGGGTTGTATCGCGCATCCTGTATATTTCTGGCGCGGTATTAAAATCATTGCCCAAATCTATATCATGAAAAAATGGGGCTAATTTTTTTAATCCATTTGGAATTTTTTGTATGTTCATAATGGCAGGGCATTAACAATAAAAAAGTTGGGATCACCTTTTTGGCAACCCCAACCGGTTAAATGTTGTATAGTGCTTTTTTGACTTCCTCTAGAGTTTCAATAGCGTTTTCTTTGGCTATCTTCAAACCTTCTTCAAGTACGGATGGTATATAAGACGAATCCTGTACAATCTTAGCCTTCTTTTCCTGAAACTCTTTTAGGAAATTTTGAACAATATGGGTCAACAGTTGTTTGAATTGTCCCATTACTGGTTTGCCACTTTTGTGTGCCTTGACAATAACGTCAACCTCATCGCGTTCTAATCCGGTTTTCGCTAATCCCTTAGCAATTAAAATATGACTTTCCAGTTTTTCATTCATTACCCCCTCAAAAGCAGTTTCGGCGGCCTTAATTTTTTTAGCAACCGTATTAGAATCATCTATTAAGAAAATGGCGCCTCCAGGATTAGTCTTACTCATTTTACCCTCTCCTTTTAAAGAAAGAAGGCGTAGCGATTTGACTTGAAGTACTTCTGGAACAGGGAGAACGTTTCCGTACCTTTTATTGAATCTTCGTGCGAGCAAACGGGTTACCTCTAAATGGGCAAGTTGATCTTCGCCCACAGGTACTTTTCTGGCTTTATTGAGTAAAATATCAGCAGCCATAAGTACCGGATAGAGAAGGACGAGAGCGTTTGCTGTCTCTGGGTTAGCTTTTGCTTTGAGCTTGTCTTTAAGAGTTGGCACTCTCAAAAGCTCTGCGACAGAAATAAGCCGTGCCAGAAGAACAGTAAACGTAGTTACCTCTCCAGCTATATCAGATTGGAGATAGATCTTCGCTTTTTGCGGATCTACCCCGAGCGCGATATAGTCAGCTACAACTCCATGGAGGTACTGCTTTACTTTAGATGGTTCGTTGTCCGTGATTGCGTGGAGATCAGCAACAAAGACTACAGGAGACATGCCTTGTCTCTGAAGTTCAATAATAGGCGCTACTGCGCCAAGGTAATTAGCTATAGTTAAATCACCAGTTGGTCGAATACCTGTTAACACTTCTGTTTTGTATTTCATTGCAGTCACCTCCTTTATTTTGGTTTGGGTATTTTTTATAGTACTGGATTTAGTGTAGCGTATTTTTTTGTTTTTGTCAAGGCTATCAGGCATAGATTAGATATTAATTATTGAAACTTGTCCTAAAATTTTATTATTGTTATACTTACTTTACTATAACAAAATAATAAGATTTTGTAAATTAAGATAAAACATTACTTTTTTGAGAAGTTTTCAAGAGGTAAGGAAGTTGGTAAAATACACACTGAAGGAGTTGGATTAGGACTATACTTAGCCGCTAAGTTAATCAATGCCCATCAAGGTAGAATATGGGTTGAATCAGAGGGCAAAAATAAAGGCAGCACTTTTTATTTTGAGTTGCCAATAAAAATTAAAAATAAATAAAGTGGATTTTTATTTTTTAATTTTAATGGTATAATTAAAAAATGCTAAGAATTAAAAAGAAACAAGCGCATATTAACCGGCAATTTGGATTTACTATGGTTGAATTATTGGTGGTAATGTTTGTTATTAGTTTGCTTGCTGCTTTAAGCTTAGCAGGATATCATAATGGCCAAAAAAGATACGTTCTTTCACAGGATAGCCAGCGATTAATGGCTAGTTTAAGAAAAGTCCAGAATATGGCTATGAGCGGTGTTGACATTGAGGGACAATACTGTGGATACGGAATTTTTGTTGATAAAAATGATAATCTTTATATTATTTATGGAGATAAGGTGCCTGCTAATTGTGGGAATACTAATAATAAATATGATGCTAGTGATGAAATTATTGAGACTATTAATCTAACCCAAGGAATTGTATTTGAAGATATTACACCTTTGCCTCCTAAATTAGATATATTTTTCAAACCGCCTAATCCAACTACTTATATTAATGGCAAGGACACGGTTGGCGTATCAGGAACAGTTACTTTAGGCAGAGAGGATACTTCTCTAACTAAAATAATAACAGTAACCACAGCCGGATTAATTCAAGGAAATTAAAATGTTTAAAATCAAAAGCAAAGACAAAGGGTTCAGTTTGATTGGCATAATTGTGTCAATATTTATTATCTCTGTTGGCTTAATGGGAATTTTAGGATTAGCAAACACTTCATTAAAAGGAGCTGCTTTAAGCAAAGCGCGATTAATTGCTTCTGGATTAGCCCAAGAAGGAGTCGAGGTAGTTAAAGGCATACGAAAACTTAATGAAGATGATGAGTCTAATTGGGGTAATTGGCACAGCAATGTTGTTAGTGGAGATTATAGGATTCAATATGACAGCTCTTCTTTAATGCCTTTTTCTGAAACGCCGTTAAATCTTGATACAACAAGCGGGCTTTATCAATATGATTCTGGAACTAATAGCATTTTTTATCGTAAAGTAAGTTTAACTAAAAATCCAGACGGTCTTTCAGATGATCAGGTAAAAGTAGTTGTTGAAATTAAATGGCTATTAAAAGGCGGTCAACATGTTTTAATTGTTGAAGACAGGTTATGGAATTGGAAATAAATATGAAAAAAAATAAAGGATTTACTCTAATTGAATTACTTGTTGCCTTGTTCGCTTTTAGCATGATTGCTTCGGTTATGACAACTATATCTGTTTCAGTTATTAAAACACAGCGTCAGGTATTTGCCTTGCAAAATGTCCAGGAAACCAGTCGCTATGCTATAGAAACAATGGGTAAAGAAATTAGAATGAGTGCTATTAATTCATTAGCTGGAAATGGATTGAGTATTATAAATATTACTAACCCTGACGGAGAAAGTATTGATTATCAATTTGTTTCTAATAAGCTGCAGCGTCGCGTAGATGCAGGAGTTTGGCAGGATTTAAATTTAACTGATTCATTTTACTTAACAGGCAGTTTCTATATCACCAAAGGTACTTCTCCTAATTGGGCAATTGTAACCATTGCTATGAAAATAGAATCACAAGGCGTAAAATCAGAAGAACAGGCAAGAATTTACTTGCAAAATACTATTGCGCCAAGAATTTACTAAAATGTTAAAAAAATCTCAAAAAGGAGCCACTTCAAT
>Ga0315547_1000267_pt1 | contig 57011 bp, 51 predicted proteins | sample SalMarSW160240MG_2_FD_202542 | JGI IMG/M metagenome (GOLD analysis project Ga0315547, IMG submission 202542) | Salt marsh sediment microbial communities from the Plum Island Ecosystem LTER, Massachusetts, United States - Salt Marsh Sediment SW1601-240 ...
GGGTATTGCACATCTGGATTGTACGTGTAACACAAGTACTGAATCCGATACAATAATCAGTTCCCGGAACATCGTTGTCCATAGTTTTTGGTATGGCAACAACTTTCACACCTTCGGAATATAGCCTTACTGCGTAGCTTAATGTATCATCTCCACCAATGGGAATCAAAAAATCAATTCCCAGGTATTCAAGGTTTTTAATAATCTCGGGTGTGAGATCATTCATTTCACTTTTGTACTTGTCCTGATAATGTTTGGGAACATTAATTTTAGGAACATGACTTGGCCTTGTCCTGGAAGTATGTAAAAATGTGCCGCCGGTACGACCAGCCTTATTTACGATTTCTTCTGTAAGGACCAAATACTTGTCGCTGTTGTCAGCTTTTTTATCTCTTACAATATCAAGAATACCACCCCATCCTCTTCGAAGCCCCAACACCTGATAGCCCTCGCGAAGTGCACGTATGGTAATTGCTCTGATCGCAGGATTAAGACCCGGGACATCACCTCCGCCGGTCAATATGGCAATAGTGCCTTTTTTCTTTTTTACCTGAGCCATAGTAGTCGTAATTTAGGATTAGGTCTTTGTTTATAAATATACATAAAATTTTGTAGACAATAAATCGATATTTTGGATTTAAGGTTAAAAAAGAGGCTGTCAGGTTTCCTTTATTTTTACCGCAGACAGTTTTGCGGTTTACCGACTTTTGACAGTCTCTTACCAATTCAGTATTTTGTAGAAATCATATTCTTCAGGATTAAGCAAATATTTTTTTGCAGCCTGATAATCTTCTTTTTTAATAAAATGCAGGTTATTATGAAATATCAATTGAGTTCTTTCTGAATTAATATTCACCAAACGAGGTTTCACCTTCCCATTTTCATCTTCCACATCCTTAAGGAATAAAGGAGATATATTGCCTGCCGGATCAGCTGTTACCATGCAACCTGTAACACCATCCTGGAATAATTTCATGACACCATTGCCAAGAAGAGTAGCATAAGACAAATCAAATGCTATAGGACGACAACATCTGAGTTCGTAACCGATCTCATTCGGACGACTTTTAATTGTCAGATCAAGTTTTTTCAATTTTCTCTGAACGAGCATGTTAAAAATATGCGATTTGCTTACATTGCCTAATTCCGGATGCCCGTGATCATCATAAGTAAAGTTTATTCCTGTTCCTTCTATTTCTTCGTCATTCATAAAATGAAACACACCTTCACTCACAATTGCCAGACCATATTGTATTCCGAGTATTTTTCTTTTTACCATAGATGAAATGATCATTCTGGTGATTTTATCGAAGGTTATTTTTGTTTTGTTGAACATTTCCGGTATGATGATCATAGGCATATGACAAGCTGTGCCGATACCAACCGCAAGATGTCCTGCTTCTCTGCCCATCGCCGATAAAATAAACCAATTTCCGCTTGCTCGTGCATCTTCATAAATTGTTGTTGCAAGACTAACACCCTCTTCTTTTGCAGACTGATAACCAAAAGTAGGACTTCCTTCAGGCAAAGGCAGATCGTTATCAATGGTTTTTGGAACATGTATATTTGTAACTTTCAGGTTATTTTCAGCAAGAAATTTAGTCAGACGGTTAGCAGTTGATGCAGTATCATCTCCTCCAATGGTTACCAGCAATTTGATATTTTCTTTTGTAAAGAATGTAGTGGAAAATTCTGAGTCTTTTGGTTTGTGTCTGCTCATTTGCAGAGCTGACCCTCCGCGACTAAATACAGTGTCAGCAAATTCGAAATCGAGTTCATCGTATTTTGTTTTATCTGTAAATAAGTTTTTATATCCTTCATTTATTCCCAATACACGATATCCGGCATTTAAAAACACTTTGGTCACTGAGCCGATAACTGTATTAATTCCGGGAGAAGGTCCTCCGGCACATAATATTGCAATTGCATCTTTTTTCATGATTCATCTACTGATTATAAAAATCCTACTTTAGTTCTCTAATTAGCGCGCAAAGATGGCAATATATTTTTAAAAATAAAATTTGGTTTATTCATCATAAATAAGGAAATCTTTTTGGCAATTTCATTTGCAGAGAGTGATTTTTAACGGCCAGGTTTTAAAGTTCAATGATTTGTCTTCTTTTTGGTCCGACAGATACTATTGTGACAGGAACACCCACTTCTTTTTCAATAAAATGAATATAATCAATAAGTTCCGGCGGCAGATCGCTGCCTTTTTCCACATTCGTAAGATCCTCCATCCAGGAAGGAATATCAGTATAAACTGCCTTAGTTACTTTATTGATATTGTAGGGAAAATAATCGATTATTCCTTCTGTGGTTTCATATGCTGTACATACTTTAATGGAATCAAATGTGGACAAGACATCGGCTTTGGTCATAATCAGATTGGTCACTCCATTTAGCATAATAGAATATTTTAAAGCCGGCAGATCAAGCCATCCGCAACGTCTGGGACGACCAGTGGTAGCGCCAAATTCATTTCCTTTCTGTCTTAATTTTTCGCCTGTTTCATTAATAAGTTCCGTAGGAAACGGGCCACTTCCCACTCTTGTGCAATATGCCTTAAAAATACCAAATACTTTTCCAATTCTGTTAGGAGCTACTCCAAGCCCGGTACAAGCTCCGGCACAAATAGTATTGGAAGATGTTACAAAGGGATATGAACCAAAGTCTATATCCAGAAGAGTGCCTTGTGCACCTTCTGCAAGTACTGATTTCCCTTTATTTATTTCCTGATTGATGAAGTGTTCACTATCAATAATGGAAAATTTCTTAATGGTATCGATTCCTTCAAACCAACCTTCCTCAAAGTCTTTTAACTTATATTCGAAGTTATACATACCTAACAATTGCATATGTTTCCCGGTAAGTGAATCATACATTTTTTTAAAGTCCTCAGAGAGTATATCGCCCACTCTTAATCCGTTCCTGCCGGTCTTATCCATATATGTCGGACCAATGCCTTTTAAAGTAGAACCTATTTTGGTTTTCCCTTTAGAAGCTTCTGATGCAGCATCCAGAATTCTGTGCGAAGGTAATATAAGATGAGCTTTTTTAGAGATAAAAAGTCTTTTGCTGATATCCACATTTAGCTTACTAATCGCTTCAATTTCCTTTCTGAAAATAATCGGATCAATGACTACACCATTTCCAATAACATTGATCTGATCTTCTCTGAAAATACCGGAAGGAATGTTGTGCAAGACATGTTTAATTTCGTTGAATTCCAATGTGTGACCGGCATTAGGACCTCCCTGAAAACGTGCGATAATATCATATTTTGGAGTCAGAACATCAACCACCTTACCTTTGCCTTCATCACCCCATTGAAGGCCTAAAAGTACATCTACTTTCATAATTACTTTTATCAATTAACCTTTAATTCACAACGCGCGAAGGTACAAATAATTTCAACAAAAATGAGTCAATAATTGCTTTGATTCTTTTCAATTATTTTGCTGAATTTTCTTTACGTTTTCCGTAAATATACAGAGAGTGATGTGATGGTTTAAATCCGTTTAATTCACATGCAGTTTGAATGATGTCTTGCAATCTCGGATCACAGAATTCAATTACCTGGCCGGAATCAATGTCAATGATATGATCATGTTGTATGCACTGATAGGCTTTTTCAAATTGTGCAATATTTTTTCCAAACTGATGTTTAATGACAAGGTTGCAATTGAGCAATAACTCGATGGTATTATAGAGAGTAGCCCGGCTCACCCTGTAATTTTTATTTTTCATAAAAATGTAAAGGGTTTCAATATCAAAATGTCCGTCTCTTGAATAGATCTCATCCAGGATGGCATAACGTTCAGGAGTTTTTCTGTGTCCCTTTTTCTCGAGATAATCTGTGAAAATTTTTTTTACAGTCTCTTTTGTTTCCGGCGAAACCATAATTAGTCTAATTATAAATAAGGGCTAATATACTACATTTTTCATTTCGCTTCTTTGGTTTAAGATAAAATTAAACCCGAATTAATCAATAGGAGTTCAGAATGAACGTACTATTGATTCCATGAGGGTAATCCCGATTTAGTAAATGTTTGAAGGATTTTATAAAATTCTGAATTACATTTACTTAATCGATTATGCATTTTCTAACCTGCCTGCCCTGCCATTCGGCAGGCAGGCGGCAGGCAAGTGCGTAATTTGGGTTAAAAGCTTGCAGGAAGATGTTCCACTCTTTTCACTGACTCAACTCCTTTTATCTTGCCAATATTCATAATCAGTAGGTTTAAGTCTTTGGCATTATGAACATAAAGTTCTATTGTTCCGTCCCAAATGCCATCATGACTTTCAAGATTGATATTCCTGATATTTACATTCAATTGTTTGGTGATGGATGTGGTAATGTCGTTGTAAATTCCAAATTTGTCTGTTCCGGAGATTGCTATTTTGGCAAGAAATGAATAATACTTATGAGTTGTCCATTGAACATTTTCCAGCATATGTCCGTGTGTGGATGAAAGTTTTATTGCTTCCGGACAATTGAGTTTGTGAACAACAATTTGTTGCAGCTCATCTTTAATGCCGATTACCTGATCGCCTGGAATGGGATTACAGCATCGTGCGATGATGTATTCAGGCTCAATGTCATGAACATTTTCCCGGAGAAAAACTTGTTTCAGGTCTTGTAGACTTCCGTTTATATTTTTTTCACTTCGTCTTCCCATCGAGGAAAACTGCAGGCTCCAATACCTGATCCATTTATTTTTTGTATTCTTTTTCAGGAGCTGTTTTAAGTCGTCCAGATTTATGATTCCTATGCCTATTTTGCTGTATAACTCGTCTTTTGAAGTGACCTGATAATTTGGTATCAGTTTTCTGAAAATACGATTGCTTGGTTTTAGTTTAAGTTCCGAGAGTTTCTGTTCCAGAATACTCTTTCCTTTTTCGATGCGGTTTTTTGTTTCAGATTTAAGGTATGCTTTAATAGCAGATTTTGCTTTTGCAGTAACAATTTTTTGCAGCCATTCGATTCTCGGCTGAGGTTTATCAGAAGTAATGATTTCAACCTGGTCGCCGCTTTTAAGAACATGATTGAGAGGAACCAATTTATGGTTGACTTTTGCTCCTATAGCACAATGACCAATTTGAGAGTGCACTTCATATGCAAAATCCATAGCAATTGCATTGGTAGGCAGTGTTTTGATATCTCCTTTAGGGGTAAAAATAAATATTTCAGAAGTAAACAAGTTCAATTTAATGTCATCCAGGAATTCAAGTGCATCAGAATTTGGATCTTCCAGTAAATCTGTCAATCTTTTTATCCATTTATCAAGCTCAGTTTCATAGGAAGAAATTCCTTCTTTATATTTCCAGTGAGCGGCAAACCCTTTTTCAGCAATTTCATCCATGCGAGTGGATCTGATCTGCACTTCTACCCAATGACCCTTCGGACCCATTACCGTTGCATGCAGCGCTTCATAACCATTTGCTTTTGGCGTACTGACCCAGTCTCTTATTCGCTCAGGCTTAGGCATATATATGTCTGTAATCAGAGAATAAATATTCCAGCATTGAGTTTTTTCGGCTACTTTGGGTTTTGGATGAAAAATTACCCGAATAGCCATCAGATCATAGATTTCTTCGAACGGAATATTTTTCTTTTGCATTTTTTGCCAAATGGAATAAATACTTTTTTGGCGTGCTGTAATTTCAAATTTCAGTTCATAGTCTTTTAACTTTTTTTCTATGGGAGTTCTGAATTCATTAAGAAATTTTTGTAAAAAGGGTTCATTTTTTATGCGTTTCTCTTCAAGCTCAAGATATACTTTTGGATAACTGTATTTCAGACTGAGATCTTCAAGTTCTGTTTTAATAGCATAGAGTCCTAATCGATGAGCAAGGGGGGCAAAGAGATAAATTGTTTCACTGGCTATTTTCATTTGTTTATGAACCGGGAGACTATCCAAAGTACGCATATTATGCAGTCTGTCAGCAATTTTTATCAGGATAACTCTTACATCTTCAGCCAGTGTAAGAAGTATTCGTCTGAAATTTTCTGCCTGTTGTGTGGTATTTGTATCAAATACTCCTGAAATCTTTGTTAAACCGTCAATTATGGAGGCGATCTTAGGCCCGAAAATACTTTCAATCTCCTCAAGTGTATAATCAGTATCTTCAACAACATCATGAAGCAAAGCACAAATCATGGATTTCGTACCCAATCCAATTTCCTGGTTTACTATCCGTGCAACTGCGATGGGATGTAAAATATAAAATTCGCCGGATTTACGGCGCATGCCTTTATGTGCATCGAACGCAACTTTAAAGGCTTTTCTGATCAGAACTTTATCACCCTTTTTGTCACAACGAATACAATCTGCAAGCAATTGATTGAATTCTCTTTTTACTTCAATCTCTTCTGCTGTAAGGGCAACACTCATTGTATTAATATTAGAATACGATTAAAACTTCCTGGAACAAAGTTAACGAATTTGAGCTAAAAAAGATAGTATTTGAACGTGATGATTATTGTCTGGCAACTGTTACACTGCCATGTAGTACAATTAACTCCCCATTTTCATTTTTATATTCCAGTTGATACCTGTATACTCCTTGCGGTACAAACTCTCCTCCATTATATGACCCGTCCCATCCATGATTGTAAGGATCCGTTGAATGAAATACAAGATTTCCCCAGCGATTGAAAATCTTGAAATCAAAATACTCAGGTATAAAATCCATTCTGGAAGGTCCGAAAATATTGTTATCAGATGCTCCGGGGATAAATGCTTGATAGGCAAATTCAATATGTATTGCCAACCGGACACATTCGATGTTTGATCTGCTAATGGCCGGCTCCGGAGAGATTGGATTTCCCGGACCCTCCATCGCTGTTATCCGGTAACATACTTCTGTACCTATGTTTTGATTCATCCTGTTATCATAAGATTCAGAAAATTGATTCTCAGCTTCGCCAATAACCTGAAAGTCATTTTCATTTGAATATCTTCTTTCAACTGAATAGGATTCTACATTGCCCAGCCATTCATAATACTCAGACCAGCTTAAGTCAACTGTTGTTCCGTTCAATTCTGCGTTTAATAAAATGGTGCCGGCCGTATTCCCTGATACGTCAACAATCTGATCACAATAATTGATGGCCTGAAGTTTATAATAGTATGGATATAAGGAAGCATCCACCTCATCAGTATATTCAATTGAATTCATGGTAGTAACAAACGTGTGAACAGAATCATAGGGTCCTTCCGGCAAAGGGGAAGACCTGAAAAGAGTATAGTTCTGAAGTTCTGACTGCGGGTCAATGGAAAATTGAATGTCTGGATTATTGTTGGCATTTACCGTTCCAAAATCAGCATGAATATATTCCGGATATACTGAATGAAAAGTATTTTTATCCATACGGTTAGAATAGGAAGTATGTCGTTCTGCATTGTTACGTTCAGCAACAATAAAGAAACTATAGTTTCTTTCAAACTCAAGATGTGAAAGGGTAGTTTCATTTACTCCTTCAGGAAGAGTTTCAAGTATTTCAATTGTGCCTGCTTCGGTATAATTGCATACACTGTAGCTGGCAATTTCGCCACGCCATCTGTTGTAATCATTCCATTTTAAGGTTGCAGTAGCTGAACAGGAATCATAATCAGCGCTTAAATAGATTGTACTATCGATTTCTGACAAAGGACTGTCATCTGTTAAAGTATAGGCTTTTATGCAATATCCCAGAGATTTATTATTTATATCGGGATTATAATAACTGAATTCCAGTTCATCTGTCTGGGCAATGGGATCTGCTGATTGTGAGCCGCCGGCTCCTGTTATGCGCCATTCACAAACTTCATAATAATCGATACCCGGTGTCGGGGAAGGATTCCAGTAGATATGAATTTCCTGTGTTTCAGTATCGACAGTAACTCTTGTTATTTCCGGAGGTTCAACAACATATTGACCTGCGACCAATTGGAAGCAAGTTAAAAAAAAGAATGTATAGACAAAAAAACGAAACATCAGGTATCAGAATTCTATGATAACAAAACGATCTTAACAAATATTTATTTCAGCAATTCTATGTAAGATGAAAATTCAAATAATCATCTTAAGATACTTGTACAAACTTAAGTATCATCCTCGATTTGCACAAGAGCGAGTAATGTATTTATTAACCTGTTGTGCGATTGTAACTTATGATTTATACATGGAAAATTCAATATTCAATAATACTCATAGTATTTAAGTACATAAACATTGGTTGTATTAGGCATGTTCCTGTCCAGCAGACAGGTTAGTACTTACATTGCAGAATTCATTTTAGCTGCTCATTTACCGTAATAAATCTTATGAAAATAAATACCTTAAAAAAATATATATTAAAAAATTCATTGCATAAACGGTTAGTTATTCATTTAAATCTTGTGAATAAGATATGTAGGATCATCATAAATTTTTGGAGAGAAGAAGTTAGCTTCGAAAAGTGATGTCTTTTTATAAGTCAGATATTATGAAACGTTATATTTGTGTTTTGTTTTGACTTTATTAAGTGGGGAAGGGGATGATCGTAAAAGCATACTTTTATTGCAGAAATCTCAATCTGAATCAAAATGCATAAACAATTCAGGATTGATGAAAGAATTATTGACAAGGTTTACAATTTGGCGTAGCAAACATGTAACTGACAGACAGCTAATACTGGCATTAAGTGTTATTATCGGTATTTTGGTTGGTTTTGCAGCCGTTATTATTAAGAACCTTGTACGCATCATAGAAACATACCTTAACAATCTTGCAAGCTATAAAAGTGGATTGTTATACATCCTTTTCCCAATTGTGGGATTGTCTTTAACTGTACTTTTTATCAAGTATATTAATCGCAGGCCGGTTCGCCATGGAATACCCGGAGTACTGTTTTCAATATCCAAAAATCATGGCAAGATGAATACCCATAATTTGTATTCTTCGATACTGACAAGTGCTTTAACAGTCGGTTTTGGAGGTTCAGTAGGATTAGAGGGACCTACTGTTGCTACCGGAGCAGCTATTGGATCAAATATTGGCAGAATGCTGAATTTAAGTTACAAACAAATTGTGTTATTGCTGGGTTGTGCAAGTGCAGGTGCAATGGCTGCCATATTCAAAGCCCCTATTGCGGCAGTTGTATTCTCACTGGAAGTTATTATGCTTGATTTAACAATGTCGGCCATAGTTCCTTTGCTTATAGCTTCAGCCACTGCAACTTTAACCTCTTATTATTTTTTAGGACAAGCTGTACTATATTCATTTTCTGTTACCGAGAAGTTTCAGTTAAACCAACTAGTCTGGTATCTTTTATTTGCACTGTTCATAGGAATGGTTGCAGTATACTTCAGTAAGGTTTACAACTTCATCACTGAACTATTTGAGAAAATATCCAATGTGTTTTACAGGTTGCTTATTGGGGGTATGATTTTGGGCATTGTGATCTTTTTTCTTCCTTCACTTTATGGTGAAGGGTATGAGGTCATCAATGCAAGTTTAAAAGGACAATATGGATTATTGTATGAAAATACACTCTATTTTTCATTGAAAGGAAGCGTGTTTTATACATTTTTTGTATTTCTGATTGTATTGTTATCCAAGGTGGTGGCAACCTCGTTAACATTTGGTAGTGGAGGTGTAGGGGGAATTTTTGCGCCTACCTTATTTACAGGGGGAATTGCCGGACTTTTTTATTCACAACTATTAGGAATTGCCGGGGTTGATGTGAATCCGGCAAATTTTGCTTTGGTTGGTATGGCAGGTATGATTGCTTCTGTGATCCATGCGCCTCTTACAGCTATATTTCTTATTGCGGAAATTACCGGAGGTCATCAACTGTTTATGCCACTGATGATTGTTGCAACCTTGTCTTATGCAACTACAAAAATATTCGTGTCAAACTCTGTCTACACCATGCAACTGGCAAAACGGGGTGAACTCATTACCCATCATAAAGACAAAGCTCTGCTGATGATGTTGCGGATTAATGAGTTGATTGAAAAAGATTTTAATGTTTTAAGACCTTCCGCAACTATGGGGCAGTTGATAGAAACCATTAAATTTGCGCACCGGAATATTTTCCCTGTGGTTGAAGAAGATGGAACTTTTAGGGGAATTATTAAGCTGGATGATATAAGACATATCATTTTTGATAATGAATTGTATGATAGAATTTATGTCAGGGATTTAATGTTTATGCCTGAATATATCATTTTATCAACCGATACTGTTGAGGAGGTTGCAATGAAATTTCAAAAAAGCGGAAGATACAATATAGTGGTTCTTGAACACGGGACGTACCTGGGATTTATTTCAAGAGCGAAATTGTTTTCAAGCTATAGGAGCCTGCTAAAGGATTTTTCTGAAGAATAAAGACTATATGATTATCCGTAATACTGCCAATTGGCCAAGATCACACACCCCTAAATCCCCTCTCAAGAGGGGACTTACTACTCGTAAAGTCTTCCCCCTCTTTGAGAGGGGGATACAGGGGGTGTGTCGTTCCACCGAACAAAATACTACCATAGGTAAAAATGCGGACAATCATTAAAATTATTAAGAATGGTTGCAACAAAACTTCTTGGAAGATTTTTAATATGGAGAGATGATCATCTCGGACATAGGCAATTTGTGTATATTTTAAGTTTTGTTATCGGCATTATTAGCGGTCTTGCGGCGGTTCTGTTAAAAAATTCAGTTCACTACATCCATCAACTGCTTTTACATAGTCTTCCTGATGATAAAATGAATTTTCTCTTTCTGTTCTTTCCTTTGATAGGGATCGTATTAACTGTTTTATTTGTTCGTTTTGTTGTTAAGGATAAAATCGGTCATGGAATAAGCAGAATTTTATTTGCCATATCAAAGCAGAATGGGAAACTCCGTCCTCACAACAATTACTCATCCTTTATTGCAGGGATACTAACTGTCGGATTCGGAGGATCTGTAGGTCTTGAAGCTCCGATTGTATTAACCGGATCATCCATGGGGTCTACTCTGGGAAGAATATTTCGAATGAACTATAAAACAACAACCATCCTGATCGGATGCGGAGCAGCAGGAGCTATAGCAGGAATATTTAAAGCCCCTATTGCAGCAGTTATATTTGCCTTGGAGGTGTTGATGCTTGATCTTACATTGTGGTCAATAATCCCTCTTCTTATAAGTGCCGTAACTGCACTAACCGTATCAATTTTTTTTCTTGGCAAAGCAGAAATTTTTTCCTTTGAATTAAGCGAGCAGTTTGCCCTTGGACGAATTCCTTATTATATACTTCTTGGAGTGTTCTGCGGATTGGTTTCTTTCTACTTTACCAGAGTAACCCTATCAATAGAAGCCACCCTGGGTAAGATTAAAAGTCCTTATTTGAAACCTCTTATAGGAGGATCAATGCTTGGGCTTATTATTTTATTTCTGCCTCCATTATACGGTGAAGGATATAATACATTGGATGCGTTACTCAAAGGGAATGCCGGTGAAATAACAAATGGAAGTCTGTTTTACGGTCTCCAGGATAACTTCTGGATGTTCGGACTTTTTCTTTTGCTTATCCTTATTTTTAAAGTTGCAGCAACCTCAATTACCAATGGAGCTGGAGGGGTAGGAGGAATTTTTGCCCCTACTTTATTTATGGGAGGAATTGCAGGTTATTTTAGTGCCAGGATTATCAATTTATTTGGCACAGGAAACGTCTCTGAACGAAATTTTGCATTGGTTGGTATGGCAGGGATGATGGCAGGGGTTATGCATGCCCCGTTGACTGCCATATTTCTTATTGCCGAAATAACAGGTGGCTACGGACTTCTTCTGCCTTTGATCCTGACTTCTACTATTGCATTTATTACCATTATGTATTTCGAACCTCACTCCATTTATACCATAAGGCTTGCACAAAGAGGGGAACTTCTGACGCATCATAAAGACCAGGCGGTATTAACACTTATCGATATGGGGAAGGTCATTGAAACTGATTTCATTTCTCTGAAACCGGAGGATAATTTAAGCAAATTGGCTCATGCCATTTCAAGATCAGGGAGAAATATTTTTCCCGTAATAAGTAATAAAATGCTTGTTGGCATTGTATTGCTTGACGATATAAGACATATTATTTTTAACACTGAGTTATACACTACGACTTATGTACGTGACTTAATGATTTTGCCACCAACTCATGTGTCTCCCGATGAATCTATGGAATCGGTAATGAAGAAATTTGAAGATACAGGTTCATGGAATCTTCCTGTTATTAATAACGGAGAATATGTAGGTTTCCTGTCGAAATCCAAACTTTTTTCGGTTTACAGAAAGTGGTTGCTTGATATATCATCGGAATAAATTCAGGTATACAATACGATCAACTTAAAAATGTAGTTGCTGAAGATAATAAGCAAATCGATAAGTGCAAAACGTTTGATAAACAGCCACCCCGGCTTTTTAATAGTCAATTGAAGAAATACCAGAAATGATAATGCAAGAGTTGGTATCAGCGGAGGATATGTGATAATGCTTTTTAGCAGATGTCCCTGCAGCAGGAAAATGAGTGCCCGCTGAAAGCCGCATGTAGGACATTCAATGCCAAAGAAAAATTTATACATGCAAGGAATCGGATGGTTTTCTAACCATTCAATCATCTTTGTATGCTCTATAAGACTTCAAGTCCTGCAACGGTGCCAACGATTGCAGCTATGCCAAGTATCCAGAAAAGAAATACCATAAATGCGACGCCATTTAAAACAATGCCGATAATGCATAAGATCCGGCCGGCATTTAAATTCGCAAATCCGCTATAGGCATCCGGATTTTCTTCATAAAGTTGTTTCCCATCTTTGGAAATAATCAGGCCAATAATTCCCAGGATCAGACCAAATCCGCATCCGAGAACCAGTGAAAGAATTCCCAGCACCAGGGTCGAACTTGCGTTAGGCAATACTGTCTTTTTTGTTTGCGAAGGATTTACTACTTCCATGGTTATCCTATTATTAAAGAAAAGAAGCTGCACAACGATTTATCGGGCAGCTTCATGAAAATAATTAAGTATAGTTATGACTTTTTACCGGCCGGGCCCTTGTAAGCAGCACTACCTAATCCAAGTATCGGTATAAATATAATACTCAGAAATATAAGTCCGATGGTAAATCCAACTTCTTTTCCAAAGCTTTTTGAAAGCAAATTTAATGCCCAGATTCCGAAAATAATATTTACAACAGGTATTAAATAAAGCAATAACCACCACCATGGTTTACCAATTATTTCCAAAAATACTATCACATTGTAAATAGGGATTATTGATGCCCATCCGGGCTTTCCTGCCTTTGTAAATATCTTCCAGAAAGAAATGATCAGCAGAATGGCAATTAATGCATAAATAATATTTTCCATAGTTTTAAAATTAAATTAATACTAAAAAAACAGGTTATGGATATCTTTTTTAAACTAATGATATTTGATTTTAAATTAGTAAAATTTATTTAGTACAACTCCTTTTTCTCACGATTTCATCGCTTTCAGATTCAATGCATACAAGGTAATGAAAATGGCTGCACCGAAGAAAATCCCTATTGCCATCATGCAGCTCATAAAGTTAACACCTATAAGGATCATAGGAATGAAGATCATAATGACCTTAGCGCCCGTATAAAGATAAAATCCGGTCTTTTTAAGGTTCCACATAAAAATAACACCAATAAGTGCAACTGCAGTAAGCACAAGACCAATTCCTGCAAGCAAAGGTATAACTTCAAAAAGCTTCAGTATGGAGGTGAATATCTGTTCAACAAATGCAGAAGCTGCAGGATCTGCTGCATCAATATCATTCAATGCTTGTTCAAATCCGCTTTGCACCAACGGATATAATGAAGAGCTGAATGTCCCGAATGCCAGATTCATTAAGTTGCTGATAACTGACATGCCAAGGCCTATAAAACTTAATATACAGATAACTGTCAGAAATGTCGGACGGTTTTCTTTTTGAGTTTGGTTTTCCATTGTACAATAGTTTATGGTTTGGAGTCAAGTTATAAAAAAAAATTGCAGGATTCTGTTTATTTGTCAATGATTTTTTTAAAAAAAAGGTAATTGGCTGAAAATGAAAATCATAATAACATCCCCTGAAAATTGTTATTAATTATTTATAATATACAAATTGAATCATTTGATAGATAGTACAGAAAAAGTATCTTTGTCGCACCCGAAATTTAAACTGTAGTGATTCGAATGAGAAGAGATAAAACTATTTTCGATTTAATTGAAAAAGAACATCAGCGTCAGTTGCATGGTATTGAATTGATCGCATCAGAAAACTTTGTAAGTGACCAGGTAATGGAAGCCATGGGATCATGTCTTACGAACAAATATGCCGAAGGCCTGCCGGGCAAAAGATATTACGGAGGGTGTCAGATTGTTGACGAGGTGGAAACCCTGGCCATTGAGCGTGCAAAGGAACTGTTTGGAGCAACCTGGGCCAATGTTCAACCTCATTCGGGGGCACAGGCAAATGCTTCGGTAATGATGGCCGTTATGGAAGCAGGAGACACTTTTCTGGGTCTCGACCTTTCCCATGGAGGGCATTTAACACATGGTTCGTTTGTTAATTATTCCGGCATTCTCTATAAGCCTGTAGCCTACAAATTAAAGGAAAAAGATGGCACGATTGATTACGATATGATGGAAGCTCTGGCGAAAAAGGAAAAACCTAAGATGATCATTGCTGGAGCATCAGCTTATTCACGCGATTGGGATTATGCACGAATGAGAGCCATTGCCGATGAAGTTGGGGCGATCCTTATGGCTGATGTAGCTCATCCTGCAGGATTGATCGTTACAAAATTGCTAAACAATCCTTTTCCACACTGTCATATTGTTACAACCACTACACATAAAACATTACGCGGGCCCAGGGGCGGACTCATTGTTGTTGCTGAGGATTTTGAAAATCCATGGGGCAAAAAAACACCCAAAGGACAATTGAAAACAATGACCCAGCTCTTGGATTCAGCCGTATTCCCGGGAATACAGGGTGGCCCGCTTGAACATGTTATTGCTTCAAAGGCTGTTGCTTTTGGCGAAGCATTAACAGACAGCTATAAGGAATATATAAAACAGGTACAGATCAATGCAGCAAAAATGGCTGAATGTTTTATTGAAAATGGGTATAATGTGGTTTCCGGAGGTACCGATAATCATTCCATGTTGATCGATCTAAGGTCAAAATTTCCGGATATCACTGGAAAACAAGTTGAAAACACCCTTGTCCTTGCAGATATTACGGTGAATAAGAATATGGTCCCGTTCGATAGTCGTTCGCCTTTTCAGACATCAGGTATACGTGTTGGCACTCCTGCTATTACAACAAGAGGTGTTAAAGAAAACAATATTGGTAAGATGGTTGAGCTTATCGATGAAGTCATTTCCAATATGGACAATGATACTGTTATTGCATCGGTGAGAAAAAAGGTGAATGATCTTATGGGTGATTATCCGTTGTTTGCCTATTAATACGAAATAATTTCATCCCGTTTGTACGGGAAAATGGCTAAATAAGAATGAAAACCGCTAAAGGGAGTAATTCCGATAGCGGTTTTTTTATTCATGAGACTCAAATTTCAAAAACACAGTGCATTGAAATTTGTAAGTCGAATTCCTGCCCGCCGTAATTTAGGCAGGCGGGAATCCCGATAGCTTAACGTATCGGGATAAATGAGTTTAATCTGCCAGCCGAACAGACTAGTACTCTAATGCTTGCATCGAAAAAAAAGAAATTTCTATTTTGATACCTCGACAGCTTGCTGCGAGGTAGTTCATTTTCTTATGAAGGTTTTGGTTATTTGTCGATTTGAAATTCATATACCATTCACATTGCATCCTGCTGTTTTTCCTGTTTTGTTTTCACAAAAGACAAAAAGTAACAAGATAAGAAACGAAAGAATAGTATTTTTTAAGAGTTTCATAGCGAATTGCTTAAAATTCATAGCTGATTTTGGCAAACAAACGGGGATACATGATCAGGGCGTCGTCCGGATGTTCGTCACCGGAAATGAAATAATATCCAAAGCACGGCTGAAAATGAATGGCAGTGTTAATCCTGCCGGTCCGACAGGCGGGTCCAATCATTATACCATATTCTATGCCTTTGATCGAATTGTCGAATTCGTCGGAATTCAGGATCCCGAAATTTCCAAATCCGCCAAATTCAGCGTGAAATGAAGTATTGGGATAACTTGCCAGACAATGAATTCCGATGGCAATTCTTTTGGCATCAGTTTCATTTGTGTAGAATGACTCAAACTTAATTTTATTGTATTCTATACCGGCACCGGCTTTCAGGAAATCTGAAAGCTTGTATTGATAGAGTATTGCGAACGGTATATCATTTTCCGGATCTGCCCATATTTCAATATCCGGATCGTCATTATTAATATAAATACTGTTTTCAAACGGAATATCATATCCTACTGAGAGAGAAATACTATGTTTGCCGGATTGGGCAAATAGCATGGTACCAGAGAACATACAAATACAAAAGAATAAATAAGTTGTTTTCATTGTAATTTAAATTTATTGAGATTTATATCAGAATATGATCTGAAATGATATGACACCAGTTCATGGAATGTTACAGAGTCAGGTATTTTTTTATCAATCCAAAAGTTTTCCTGATTTTATAACCGGACTTATATCAAGTAACTGATTGATAAAGTTGGTAATGGATTCATCACATTATGCCGTATGCAGAGAGGGATGCTTTCGGCAAAATAAACAGCCGTTGTTTGCAGGGCAATTGACTGGTAAGGGGGACACGGGTTTAAACAATATTGGCAAAACCCATGAAGGCCATTGCGAGGATCCCCGCAATGATAAAAGCAATCGGAACACCTTTCATACCTTCCGGTATACTCGCAAGTTCCAGTTGTTCCCGAATTCCCGAAAAAGTAATAAGAGCAACACCAAAGCCGATGGCATTTCCAAAAGCATATATGGTACTTTCAATTAAACTGAACTCTTTTTGAAAAGCAAGAATGGCCACACCAAGAATGGCGCAATTTGTTGTAATAAGCGGAAGGAAAATTCCCAGCGCCTGGTAAAGAGCAGGACTGGCTTTTTTCAGAATGATTTCTACAAGTTGAACAAGAAATGCAATGATGAGAATGAAGGCTACTGTCTGCATAAAGCCAATACCCAATGGATTAAGGATATAATGCTGTAATAAATAGGTTGCAATTGTTGCAATGACCATCACAAAGGTTACTGCTCCTGTCATACCAATGGCAGTGTCAACCTTGCCGGAGACTCCGATAAAGGGACAAATCCCCAGGTATTGCATCAAAACGATATTATTAACAAATACTGCAGATATTATGATGATGATGTATTCCATAATTATTCAAGATTAAACGAATTTCTTTTTGATTTTATTCATGATCATGATCAAATACCCTAATGCCAGAAATGCTCCGGGTGCCAGAACAAAAACCAAAATCCCGTCTCCTTCAATAAATTTCACTCCGAAAAAAGATCCGTTACCAAGTAATTCCCTGACAGAACCAAGAATTACCAGTGCAAATGCAAATCCCAGGCCAATAGCTAAACCATCAATAAAAGAAGAGAAGACTGTATTTTTTGAAGCAAAAGCTTCTGCACGTCCCAGGACAATACAATTCACAACGATAAGCGGAATAAAAATCCCCAGATTATCATACAAACTGGGTTCTCCGTTTGGCCCCGGAGTGTTTGCATAAGCACTCATTAAAAGATCGACCATAGTAACAAATGAGGCGATAATAACTATATAAGAAGGAATTCTGACCTTATCGGGAATGAATTTACCAAATAAGGAAATAAATAGATTGGACATGATAAGTACGAATGTTGTTGCAAGACCCATGCTGAGTCCGTTAAGAGCAGATCCTGTTGTACCTAATGTTGGACATAGGCCCAGAAATAGCACAAATACTGGGTTTTCCCGGATAAATCCTTTTGTTAAATTCTTAATAAGGCTCATTGATCACCTCCTTCCTTAAATGAATCATATGCACGTTGAAGAGCATCGCAATACGCTCTTGAAGAAATGGTCGATGCTGTTATGGCATCTACATCGCCACCGTCTTTTTTTACTTTCAGAACAAAGTTCTCCGGATTTTTTCCTTCAAATTGTTTACTCCAGTCACTTTTTGATTTTTGTATTTTATCTCCCAGTCCGGGGGTTTCTTTATGCTCAAGTACTGCAATTTCTTTTATTGTGCCGTCGGGAAGAAATCCGACCAGTAATTTCATATACCCGCCGAATGCCTGGTTGGAAAATGTTTCTACGGCATAACCAACAGTATCATTTCCCATCTTTGCGATATAAAAATACAATGTATCTCCGTTTACCGGCTTTTTAACTACTTCCTGTCCGGGCTGGTTATCAAATTCAGGAGTCACTCTGTGAATAGCAAGATTCTTTTTTGCGGATTTGGCAATTGCAATCGGTTCTTTTGTTAATTCATGAATATATCCGAGAGCAGCGGATGAAGCAAGGGTTACAAGGAATAAGGTAATAACCATATTGCTAAATGTAGATTCTTTCTTAGCCATTTTTTACCTCCTCTCCAAAACGTCTCGGTTTCATGTATCTGTTGATTAACGGGACAAAGCCGTTCATAATAAGTATAGCAAACGATACTCCTTCGGGATATGCTCCGAATACTCTTATAAGCACTGTAATAATACCGATTCCTATTCCATAAATTATCATACCTGAAGGAATCATAGGTGAAGTAACATAGTCGGTGGCCATAAAAATAGCACCCAGTAATAAACCTCCTGTGAGTATATGAAATAGCGGGTCAGCATATCCTGATGAATTGAACAGGTGCAAAATTCCTGTAAAAACATATACAGTTAAAATTACACTAACTGGTATATGCCAGGTTATTATTTTGCGTATAAGCATGTAAATTCCGCCAAGTATTAGTGCTGCTCCTGCAATTTCACCCATTGATCCGCCCAACTTTCCAATAAATAGATCGAGGTAAGAGGGTAGTTCTTTCATGAGGTCAGAAACAGAATCTCCCTGTTTTAAACCCTCCTTTAAAATACCAAGTGGAGTAGGCCCCGTAAATCCTTCAATATTACTGATATAAGGTGTGCTCAAACCTTTGGGTACGGGGTATGTTGTCATTTGTACCGGGAATGAGAGAAGGAGAAATACCCTTCCTACAAGAGCCGGATTAAAAGGATTATTCCCTAATCCTCCAAAAGTCATTTTTCCGATCCCGATGGATACCAGGGCTCCTATTAGAATGATCCACCATGGCAGGTTCGATGGCAGGTTAAAGGCAAGAAGCATGCCTGTAACAATTGCTGATCCATCCGAAATACTCACCCTGGTTTTAAGGAGGAATTTCTGAATCAGAAATTCAAATAATACGCAGGAGGCAACGGAGATGAAAGTAACTGTAATAGCCCCTATGCCATAAAGCAGTATGGAAACAATCAGAGCTGGTATCATCGCAATAATAACACCGTACATCAGTTTTTCAACTGATTGCCCGCTGTGTATATGTGGCGAAGGAGCTACTGTTATAAATTGACTCACTTTAATGATATATTATGGTGGTGTAAAATTATTTTTTTCTCATGCGTATTATTTTACCAACATTTGATTTGCCAAGTCTGATGTAATCCAAAAGAGGTCTGTTGGCAGGACAAATGTAACTGCAGGAACCACATTCAATACAATCCGTCACCCTGTCAGCTTCCAATCTGTCAAACAATGATTTTTCACTGAGTGTCATCAAAAGATATGGTTCTAATCCCATGGGACAAACACTAATGCATTTGGCACATCTTATGCATGGTTCAACCTCTTTTCGCTGAGTTTCCTGTTCATTAAGGATCAAAATTCCTGAAGTGCCTTTTGTTACAGGAATTTGAATACTTGCCAATGCTTTTCCCATCATTGGTCCGCCACTGATAATTTTACCGGTATCCTCAGGCAATCCTCCGGCTGCTTCAATCAGGATATTGATACTGGTTCCTATCCGAACCCTGAAATTCGATTGATTTGCCAGGGATTTGCCGGTGACCGTGACTATTCTTTCAATCAGAGGTTTGTTCTTCTGAACAGCTTCATACACTGCGTAGGATGTACCAACATTGAATACCACAGTTCCGACATCAACAGGCAGACCACCGGATGGAACTTCGCGATCGATTAAAGCCTTGATAAGTTGTTTCTCGCCACCCTGAGGATATTTGACCTGGAGAGGATGAACACTTATGTTTTTATATGTATGGGCAATTTCACTCAATCTATCAATGGCATCGGGCTTGTTTTTCTCAATGCCAATCAAAGTTCTTTCAACACCAAGTGCTTTTGCCAAAATACTGATCCCCACCATCAATTCTTTACCTTTTTCGAGCATTAATGCATGATCTGATGTTAAATAAGGCTCACACTCAACGCCATTAATGATTAAAAATCTGGCACTTTTCCCTCTTGGCAGAGTGAGTTTGACATGAGAAGGAAATGTTGCTCCTCCCATACCAACAATGCCTGCATTGTTTATTTTTTGAATGATTTCTTTCTTTGATAGAGAACAACTTTCTATTAACTCATCGGAATGATCTATGGATTCATCATAATCATCTCCTTCCGTTTGTATGAAGATTGAGTCATATTTATAGCCGCTAGCATCAATGGCTTTATCAATTTTGAGAACTTTCCCTGAAACAGAAGAATGAATATTGGCAGAGACAAATCCATTTCCTTCTCCTATCAATTGTCCTGCTTTTACAGCATCTCCTTTCTCTACAAGCGGTTTTGCAGGGACTCCCAAATGCATGGTTAAGGGTATTGTAACTGTATCAGGAACAGGCAGTGTGGTAATGGATTTGTTTTCAGTCAATTTGTTTTCAGGAGGGTGAACTCCGCCTTTGGCAAATGTTTTCAGCATGCTTATTCCTCCTTGTTATTTTGAGTCTCCTCAGAAACTGAGATCTTTGATTCTTCCTTCTGGCTTAGTTTATCATCACTTTCCGCCTTTTCTTTTCTTGGTGGGAAACCGATTTCAATAATTGAATTTGTCGGGCATTCAGGGACACATTTTCTGCACAATTTACACTTATCGGCATCAATAAATGCAAGATTGTTATTCATCGTAATAGCCTCGAAGGGGCAAACCTTAACGCATTTGCCACAACCAATGCAGGCAACCTCACAGCTTTTTCTGGCAATTCCACCTTTGTCTTCATTCCGGCAGGCTACATATATTTTTCTTTCCTTTTTAGCACGTTTCCTTAATTCAAACAAATCTTTCGGACAGGCTTTAACGCAGGCTCCGCAAGCTGTACAATTCACATCATTTACAACCGGCAGACCGGTTTTCGGATCCATTAAAAGAGCATTAAAATTACATACGTCAACACAATCACCAAATCCCAGACATCCATATTGACAACCAGTATCACCTCCGTAAAGGGCAGAGACAATGACACATAAAGCCGGTCCGTCATACTGATTTGTTTTCGGACGGGCATCACATGTTCCATTACAACGTAATACAGCAACCCTGGGATCCTGTTCTACAGCATCACGCCCGAGAATAGAAGCTACAGCGCTCATGGTTTCATTGCCACCGACAGGACAAAATAAACCTTCAAAATCATCCGATTTAACGCATGCTTCGGCAAAATTTCTGCAGCCTGCAAAACCACATCCTCCACAATTAGCAGCAGGCAGGACCTCTTCTACCTCATCAATTCTTGGATCTTCCTTTACCTTAAACTTTTGAGCAACAAAATACAATACAATTGCAGCTGTGGTACCCAGTCCGCTTAATGACAAAATAGTAGATAAAATTACCGTATTCATATCAGCCCTCTTTATTTATCCGGAAAGCAAACGTATTTCTTAATGACTCCCTGAATCGGTAGACCACCAGAAAGTATGGGATTAGTATGAAAAGCGTAAAAGTACCAACAAAAAGTTCATTCAATTGAAATGATGTAAGTATGATTAAGGTTGAAATCAGTATAGCCATGGGAATTATATATGCTATAAGTGTCGCTTTTAAACCAAGACTGCGTTTCATAAAAATACGAACTGTTTCACCAACAGAGTAATGATTTCCTTCAGTTGGCACACAAATATGTTTTGTTTCTGATTCAATGAGGTTACAAGCTTTTCTTGCATGACAATTCGCACACGCTGATAATGATGTGATATTTACTTTTACCATTCCTTCTGAAATCTCTTCAATAATACCCTTCTGTTCTATACAGGTTGCGGAATCCATTAAATTTTAGTTGTTTTTTGAGGAATACAAAATTAAATATGTTGTTCAAACTAAATAGGGCCAAAATTAAAAATAAAGTAAAATATATTGATTATAAATAATAGTCAAAAACTTATTTTTTCAGGGATGTGAAAGGATATCTGTTATTCTTCACATGAGCTAATCTTACTTTAACTTCTCCAACAATTATTGGCGATTCTGCAAATACAACAATTTTATTTTGATCATTTGTTGCCCAGACTGTCATATTATCCCCTTCTTTAAAAGTTTCTCCGGGAATTAATACTACTGAGAATTTTATGCACTCGAATTTTCCTATGCCTTTTACCTTTATTTCCTCAATCCCAAGATATTTGATGTAAATCGGATACAATTCCTTGTCCAGAAGAATAGTTACAGGAATTTCATCCCCAATAGCACGATTGCTAAAATCAATATTTCTTGCAAATAACAAAGCGCTCATAATATCAAAAGTGCAGACGTTAAATTCTATGGTATCAATAGTAGTGGGATTATCGTTTGTTTTATTTTTAGCATAAGCTACATTCTCCTCATAATTGTAAATATAATGGTCATTTTGTCTGTAATTGCCTTCCCGGATATGTCGGCTCGCGGTTAAAGGTCTGAGTGTATTCTGGTCGATGATTGTTTCGAATTTATCGCGCACTTTGTATATCCAATCCCATTTCTTATACGTTTTTCCAACTCCCGTGAAATAGTAAGCAGGAATATCATTATAAACTGTATCCTGAATCGTCAATATGGCTTCTGCAACGTCAGTCCAGATAACAAACCAATTGTAAGAAGCTGAGTACGTTATTTCCTCACCCGGCATAAAAGTAGTATTCTTTCCTATACACTCCTGAGCCGAAATTCTGTCAATTCCATAAAAAAGAATAATTACTGTAAGAAGCGATACAAATCTATTTGAGAACGATTGAATCATTTGATGATATTTCGAAAATTATATTCAGCCAATTTTATTGAATTTCAATCACGGGATTCAAATGATGCAGGATTTATTATGTTTCAAAAAAATTAAATTTATAATCAAGAATAGACTCATAATATTCCCCACGTTCCATAATATCATCATCACCTTCTTCATAATACCAGTTTACACTAAGCCTTTTCCCTTTTTTGGAAATGTCAACAAGTGCTCTGAGAATATGAAGGATTGCTTTTGATGAACCGCTATTAAAGTATTCAAGCTCAATGTCAAGTGTGGTAACATCACTTGGTTCCTGACAATAAAAATACATCCATTCAAACAATTGATCATAAAATACTGTTGGATCTTCCGGTATTGAGCGCCCACTAATTTTAAGCCTTCCATCAGTATTGAAACTAACCTCCGGAGTTTTTTTAGTGCTTTCAATTAGTAGATTATTCATGAAATTATGAAATTTACCTTTTCGGGAACAAAGCTTAAAAATACAATAAATTGTATTCATTTTTAAACTTGAAATCCAACAAATTATTTGACAGCAGAAAAAAAGTTACGAATTAATGGATAATTTGGTAAATCATGAATAAGCAAATTATTAAACAGGGAAATACTTTCAATATGCGATTGATTTTTTCTGCATTGGAATATGCGGCAATAAAGCATCAGTTTCAGAAACGAAAAGGAGCTGCCGGCATACCCTATATAAATCATCTGATTGAAGTGGGCAATCTGCTGATTCAAAAACTGGAAAGACCTTCCGGGGAATTATTGGTAGCTGCAATTTTACACGATGTAATTGAAGACACAGATGCAAAAGCGGAGGAAATCAAAGAGCTCTTTGGTGAAAAGGTTGCTGCTATTGTTATGGAAGTTACGGATGACATGAGATTACCGTCATCAGTAAGGAAAAAGAATCAAATTAAAAAGGCCGGGGATCTGTCATTTGAAGCCCGTTGTATTAAGATTGCAGATAAAACCTGTAATATTCATGATATTTTATTTACTAGAATAAAATGGTCGGCAAAACGAAAGCAAAAGTATATAGCATGGGCAGGCAAAGTAATTGATGAGATAAGAGATACGGATCCGAATCTTATTAAGGAATTTGAACAGGCGGTAAAGCAATCGAAAGAGGTATTGAAAATGAAGGATTAGTTGCTGGCTGCTGTTGGATTGTTGAATCGTGTAATTGACTATGTCGAGCTCTCCCGATTTTCATCGGGATCGGTTGTTAAATTGGTGAATTGATGAGTTGAGAAGGTAAGAAGGTGGGTAAGTGAGAGTGTGGGAAAGTGAGAAAATGAGTTGCTTGTTGCTGGGTATTTGTTTATTCAATGTCGAATGACCAATATCCCTGCCTGCGGCAGGCAGGTTTTAGCTCTTCAGGCTAAATCATATTCAGGAAACAAATCATATCCATAAAAGAAGCACTACCACTTATAAATTGTTAAAACATTTGCATTAGATCTTAGTGGCGGCCCGATTAGCCTGCGGTGGCCCTGTCATTCATCGGAGCCATTAAGAATAACAGAGGGTACAAGAAGATTCGAAGGGGAACTGTGTGCGATTTAGGCTAATCAAGATTTTTTGCCTTCTTTTTTATCTTTAAAAAAGAAGGGCCTGCCCGGCAAGGGCTACCAAAAAGAATAAAAACTTACTGAGTTAAAGTAGAACAATAACCTTTCTTTTTAAACAAAAATTGATGTAAATAATATATTTCTGCCATTGCGCACCATACAATGAAGCGGCAATCCACAAAACGCAACCTGGAAATAATCGATAAAGAAACCTGCCAAAAAAACTTCACATTTCATTTTGATTTTCATATATATATATATATATATTAGTGGTTTGCAGGTTCAGGAGAAGAAGTTATGTGCCAGGTAAAAATATTAATTTCATGTTACACACACTGTGTTGATCAGAAATATTGTATTTGTCACGGATCATTCAGATGCATAATGCATATTCAATGATATTTTTTTCTATTAACCTAAAAACCCGTTACAATGAAAAAGAATTTTTTTTTGCTAGTTACAGCAACTCTTGTTGCAGTATCTGTTCATTCCCAGATAAAGGTCGGAACAGACGGACATGTCAGTATTGGTGATGGTGATCCCACCACCAGTGTATTAACCATCCGGAACGGTTCGGCATATCTAAGAATTTCAAATGGCTCCTTTTACAGCTCAGGAAATTACTGTTTCCATACTGCCGGGTATACTTACCCCAGGATGAAAATTAAAAGTTCAAACGGATATGTCGGAATAAACATAGGGCAAAGTGATGCATATTATACATTGGATGTCAGGGGCAATATCAGGGCTACAGGTACCATTACCTCGTCAGATGTCAGGTTTAAAGATGAAATTAAGGATCCGAAGCAGGATGAAATCAATCTGCTGTATAATCTGAAAGCCAAACAGTATAAATTAAAAAAACCGGAACATGTTAGCGATCACAAAGATTTTGATAAAGAACATTATGGCTTTATAGCCCAGGAATTCAGAGAGTTTTATCCTGAACTGGTATATGAAGACAGCCTTGGATACCTGAGTATTAATTACATAGAATTAATTCCTGTGCTTGTAGAAGCATTGAAAGAACAAAATAAAAAGATTGAGTCCCTTGAAACCAAAGTGAAAGATGTTAAGTTGAAGAATTCCGGCAGCGATAAAATTTCTGAGCTGACTGAAGGCGTTGCTCAGCTTATGCAAAATAAACCCAACCCGTTCTCTGTAAATACGGAGATTGAATTCTATTTGCCTGAAAATGTAAAAAAGGCTACCTTAACCGTATACGATTTGCGGGGAAAACAGGTAAAAAGCATAACTGTTGTTGAAAGGGAATATGGAAGTGCTGTGATCTATGGTTCTGAACTCCAGCCCGGAATCTATCACTATTCACTGATAGCAGACGGAGAAGTTATAGGGATTGAGAAGATGATCCTTACTGATTAAGTATTAGTCTGTTACACATTAAACCAATTTACAATGAAATTAATCGGTAATAGAATCAAAATATATTATAAGATTTCCGACAGAAAAACGCTTATAAAAATTGTTCTGCCCCTGATAATGCTTGTTTTGTTTGCTACGAATTTAAAAAGCCAGGGTGATCCCAACTACCTCGAGAAATACTGGTATTACAGGGATAGGTTAAAGAAATTTGTATTTGTTAGCCCGGATTTTGATTCGGCAGGGACAAATTTACCTGTTGAAGTAATATCAACAGATATGGACTTGTTGCAATGGGATGACGGAAATAATCAGATGAAAAACTATATTGCCATGCTTGCCACCGAATATCGTCTTTTAAAGGATTATGGCGAGGATGTAGACCAAACAGTAAAAGAATTATACTATGCACTTAAATCTTTTGAGCGACTGGATAAAACGGCTGAATCATATTATCGAAATGGGATTCAATTACCCATGTTTGATAAAAATGGGTGTTACCTGAGAAAAGACTGTACTCCAGAATTTTGGGGGAAACATAAAGCAGGAGGTACAAGTATGGAATTCCAATTTGCTGTATCTTCTTGTATTGAAGAAGATCAAGAAGATAGCCTTTTATATATGTTAAATAGTATCGATAATTGCTGGAACTATCTGGAGGCATTTTCATTGGTGCATGAACTTGTGGAGGAGGAAACGGTTGATGGAAGCTTAATCGATTTTAAAGAGATTATTGAAAACAATGTAAAAAGGATGTTTAATAACATGACACATGATGAGGAAAGACGGATTTTTTGGTGGACGGCATTATTTCCTGATGTATTGCTGCCATACAATTTAGAATTAAAGACCAACTGGTATCTGGAAAACCCTGTTACCGGCAAGCTGGTACCGTTAGGAAATGGAATAACCAGTATATCTGAAACAACCGGAGAAGTAAATAAGGATGGCACAGCTCTTTTTGCATCCTATGGATTTGCAGAAGCAGCTAACAGAATTTTGGGATATGATAGGTTTACACCAACTCCCTATTCTGATCTCTATTTTAAAAAAGGGCTTATATTTCAACAACCCATCACTACAGCAATTAAGGGTCGCGCTGTTTACGAAGTTTGTCCAAGTCTTGGGGGCCCTTTCCCAAATATAGGCAGAGAAATATGGCTGATAAATAATACTGAAAGTTTTGCAGAAAGAATAGTTGATTTGGGCCCTGATTTTCCATTGTGTGTATTTGCGGAAGATATTTATTTCGATATTCTTCCTTTTATTGGTGTTTTCTGTAGTCCGGGTTCTGATAAAGGTTATAAACTAAGGAGTATGAGTGCAACAGGCAATATTTCAGATGCAAATGGAAAACATCCATATGATCTGTTAATTGAAAAACAATTCCTCGGTGATACTATTTACCCTCATGAGCATTTACCGTTAATCTGGTCAGTACTCAATAGTGATTATTCCAGGATATCTCAAGATGATCGAAATTATGTACTTTGGTTATTAGAAAAAGCTCCACCCTGCGGGCCTAATAAGATCTGTCCAGACGAAAATAATATTACATATCGCGAAGTTGAGTGGTCAACAGGAAATAGACTACATAGTCCAGATTGGTGCGGTAAATTGGATTGGCCATATGGAGAGTATAATGGTCTTGATTATATGCTGCTTCATAATCTATTTTGGCTTACCAATCCTTCTCCTTTTGAGAACATACTTGACTACTATCCTGGCATACCATTTTATCAGACTCCAAAAGCAAAAGATAAAATTGTATGTTCAAGATCATTAAACTTAGATAACAAGAACATTATTCTCTCAGCAGGTAATGAGGTTGTACTGGATCCGGGATTTGAAACCTCCGGCAACGGTACATTTGAAGCAAATGTTGTTGAGATAGCGCCGGATAATATGCCTGTTCACTACAGGAAGTTATCGATTGATGATTATCCTGTTTGTGAATTCAGGTAACCTTTTTTATTGATCTTAAGTATATCTGTTATGAGATTCCGAGTGTTTTTGGTAAATGAATTACAGAAACAAAAAAGTTCAGTAATTATAAATAGTTCAATTTATTAAATTCTAAAAGACAAGGATATGAATTCCAGATACATTTCTATTTTAGCAGGTCTGTTGTTCCTGATTTCATGCTATCGGGAGCCGGAAGAGGTTTATATTCCACTGGACCGTACAAACTGGTTTAAATTTGAAGAAGGTGATACGATTCTGTTTAAGCACAATACTTCTGAGATTGACAGTTATATTCTAACTGATATTGATTCGTTTTACGGTCATATTAATAATAAATATACCTGGGAAGAAATACTAGAAGTAAATTATGAAGGCATTCCTTCTTGCAATAATTGCCCTATTACTGAATTTCATCGCAATTCATTAGTAGTAAGCATACATGGTAAAATATTCCCGAGTAAAATTGAATATCGTAATACCCTACCTATTGAATATCAACTTGGAGATACAACTCTGCAAAAAGTTTATAAATTGGATAATTTACCCGTCGACACGCCATGGACGGTAGTTAAATCGGTATATTACTCCGATGTATTTGGAGTAATACGCTACGATATGTACGATGACAGGGTGTATGAGTTACAGATTGAGTAGGTTTCTGTTTTGATGAAATTGCCTGGATAAAGTGCCTGTATGAACTGAATTTGCATTTGTAATTGATTATTCAATTTATATGGTTCACAAAAAAGATTTATTAAAAAATGTTGTATCAAAAAAAGTCATAAAAGTATTATATAACCAAGAAGTAACAATGAAACAAACAATCAAATGCTGTTCCTTTTTCATAATCCTTTTGTTCCTGTTGTTTTCATGCAAAAAGGATGAAGAGCCTGAAATAATACTGATTTGTGAAGATGCTGATGGAAATATATATGATACGGTACGAATTGGTGACCAGGTTTGGATTATATGTTGCTTCATAATCTCTTTTGGCTTACAAATGTACCAGCATTTGAAAACATCCCTGATTATTATCCGGGTATACCATTTTATCAGACTCCAAAAGCAAGAGATAAAATTGTATGTTCAAGATCATTAAATTTAGATAACAAGAACATTATTCTCTCAGCAGGTAAAGAGGTTATACTGAATCCGGGATTTGAGACATCCGGCAACGGCACATTTGAAGCAAATGTTGTTGAGATTGCTTCTGATAACATGCCGGTTCATTACAGGAAGTTATCGATTGATGATTATCCTGAATGTGATTGATTGGTATAACTTTATTGGCAAATATTCATAAAAAAGTTAAAAATATGAAGGTTACAAAATTGTTTTTTGCATTAATTCTGTTACTACTTATTTCATGCGGACATGAAGATAAGTATTACAGACTGGATCATACGAAGTGGTTTAAGTATGAAGTTGGTGATTCTCTAATATTTAAAAACACACCGGCATTGATTGATACATACATAATTAGCAACATCGACAATTATTTCCAAACATATGATAATGAGACTTTTAATGAAAAGTTATTTGTAGAATATGAAAAAGTTTCTGGATGTAATAATTGCCCTGATATTGCTTTCATCCGTCATGTCAATGTTATATACTTTTTTGGGAATGTTAATATAAATGGATTACACTATGAAAACCCATTAGAATATTCATTGGGAGATACTGTTCTAAAAGATATCTATAAAGTTGAAAATATTCCGGTAGATTCAGTTCATTATCTTATAAAGATAATTTACTATTCCGATATATATGGCATTATCCGCTATGATATGTATGACGACAGGGTGTATGAGTTGCAGATTGAGTGAGAACATTTTTTTTGTATCAGGAGATAAAGGAAGCTTAGCAAAACAAAGTAAAAAGCGTAGATTGAATTTAGGCCTAACGGAGAAATACATGATGAAAAACATTTATATAATCGGAGTACTTCTGTTCATGCTTGCTTCCTGTAAAAAGGACCGCGATATTCATTATCTTGATCACTCAAAATGGTTTATCTATGAAGTTAATGACACTCTGGTTTTTAAGGATGGTGAAGTATTAGATGTTTACACAATTAGTCAAATAATAAACACGCATGAAATTATTGATAAACAGGAAGGCGATGAAATTCTCTCAGTTGTTTATGAAGGAATTTCAGAGTGTAAAAATTGTCCATTTATTACATTTGATCGTAATTATCAACTCGTCCGTTTTCAAGGTGAATTTCCAATAGTTCGTTTTTATTATGATAATACACAAGCAATAAATTATTTGCTAGGGGATACTTTGTTAGATAACATATATGTCATTGATGATATTCCCACAGAGGACACGGTATTTCATAAGGTAAAAGCAATCTATTATTCAGATCTCTATGGCATTATCCGCTACGATATGTATGACGACAGGGTGTATGAGTTGCAGATTGAGTGAAAATATCTTTTTCAGCCAGAGCTATATGGAGTTTAGGAAAAAAGTAAAAAGGCGTTGATACTGCCAATGTTTTGCAAATCATTTTATTTTACAATAAAATGGATTTGTTTTAATTATATAAATTTAAACCGAACGTTACGTTAATATTTATAATACTTACTTACATGAAACGAATTCTTATACCTATCCTAAGTCTGCTGCTATGCGCATCGCTGTTCAGCCAGGTTTCAATCGGCCTTACTGTTGGAAGCAATATCTGTACAATAAAAAAGGAGGTGGATTATTCAAGCACTCCATACCTTATGGTTCCCGAGAAAGATGAACAAAAAATTACATACGGATTCATTGTCGGAATTCCTGTAGAAATATCATTGTCTGACAAATTCGGACTATATACTGCATTGACATACCATCAAAAAGGCAGCAAGTATGAAACAACGTATTATGCTTTTGATGCATATTGTGAGATTGATGGAATGATGAAATACAATTACCTGGAATTGCCGGTACAGGGAAAGTTTTACTTTACAAAGAAGACTTTAAGTGTCTATCTGCTCGCAGGTCCGGGTTTTGGATATGCTGTGAATGCCAGAGCAAAGATGGACATAGATATATACGATGAAATTGAAGGCTACAGGCATGAAAGTTCCGATGAGAAAATCAAGTTCAAAGACATGAAAGATTCCGGTATGCGACGGCTGGATATCAGTATTGTTCTGGGGGGAGGATTGAGTTACCAGGCCTGGATAGGGGAATTCTTTTTTTCTATAAATTACAATCATGGCTTAATAAACTTTGTTGATGATGAAGACTACGAAATAAATGAAGGTGTAAAAGAATTACACAGAGGTTTAAATATAACCTGTGGTTACTTAATTCCTTTGTCCAGGTAAACTTTACCACCATTGCCGGCGCGGAATTGACTGCGCCGAACTCGTCCTGACGTCCTCGGTTGTATTCCGGGTTGTTTTTATTGTTAGAGAATTGACTTCGTCGAGCTCTCCCGATTGTCATCGGGATCGGTTGACTTAGTCGAGCCCGTAAGCTCGGTTGTTGAATCGTGTAATCGTGTAATTGTTTAGCCAGTTTAGTAGTTGATAAGTTAATGGAATGGAACTTGAGACTATTTTAGGTTTCTTGTTTCTGGTTATTTGTAAATTTCCGCCTTGAAAAAATGCGTTCAGAAAATCAATGAATGGAGCGTTAAATAAGAAAATCTGTTTGAATAACGCTTCAGCGTTATGAGTTATTTTCTTATAGCGGAATAAATTGATTTTTAGCAATTTTTTCACCAGCGGTTGATTTCTTTGGTTCCTTTCTTCATCAAGGAAGAAAGGAACTTGTTCCGTTGGGGAACGGAACAAAACTAAGGCATGTGTGTTAGAGTAAAAAATTTGAGAGTTGAGTAATTGATGACATCAGTTAATCAGTTCACCAGTTCATCATAGCAATTACTTTGTCTTTATCCTAGCAAAAGGAGCATCTGATTGTTTTGCATACTCCTTGTTAAGAAACTTATAATATCCTGCTAAAGCAATCATAGCAGCATTATCTGTTGAATATTTAAGCTCAGGAACAAATACTTTCCATTTTCTTTTCTTTCCTTCTTTCATCAATTGGTTTCTTAAACCGGAATTCGATGATACACCACCTGCAATAGCTATATTAACAATTCCGGTTTGTTCTGAAGCCCGGATCAGTTTATCCAATAAAATAGAATTGATTGTATACTGAATAGAGGCACAGATATCGGATCTGTTATTTTCGATAAAATCCTTATCTTCCTTTGTCATATCTCTTAGAAAGTAAAGAAATGAAGTTTTCAATCCGCTGAAAGAATAATCCAAATCCCGAATTTGAGGTTTGCTGAAAACAAATTTGTTCTTATTGCCTTTGGCTGCATATTTATCTATTAAAGGACCACCGGGATAAGGAAGTCCCATCACTTTTGCACATTTATCAAATGCTTCTCCTGCAGCATCGTCTATTGTTTTCCCAATGGTTTCAGAATCCAGGTAACCGGTAATGATCATTATTTGGGTATGTCCCCCTGATACTAGCAGGCATAAAAACGGGAAAGGTGGAATTTTTCCTGAATCATTTTCCTCACACAAAAACAGGGATAGTATATGAGCATGCAAATGATTGACATCAATGATCGGAATTTTTTTTGCCAGTGCAAATCCTTTTGCAAATGAAGTTCCAACAAGCAGGGCTCCCATAAGACCTGGTCCACGGGTAAATGCCACGGCACTTATCTGTGATTTGTCAATTCCTGCCTGCTTTATTGCAGAATCTACAACTGGCACTATATTTTGTTGATGTGCCCGTGATGCGAGCTCTGGCACAACACCTCCGTATTCCTTGTGAATATCCTGGTTTGCTATCTTGTTTGAGAGAACGTATCCGTTTTTAATTATTGCCGCAGAAGTGTCATCACAAGATGACTCAATCCCTAAAATAATAATGTCCATTAATCTTTAGTTATTAATGATATAGTGTATTTTTGCTTCCATCTGATGATGAACAAAATTATCAAAAAAATAGCGAAGCTCTTTTCTTATATTTTGGTAATATTTACCATATTGCCGTTATTGCTTTTTGGGGTATTTCAAATTCCTTCGGTTCAGGATTATGTCATTAATGAGTTAACATCCAGGATTTCTTTGAAGGTAGGAATAGATTTAAATTATTCTGAGGCTCGAATAATTGGGGTTCGCAGAGTGAAATTTGAGAATTTGTTTATTGGGGATAGTTGCAATGACACACTTATATATTCTCAAAAAACCGTGGCAGTGATGCCGCTTTTGTTTGATATACTGTTTGATAAAAAATCTGAAAACATTGTGCTTCGAAGATTAATTCTTGAACAGGCTGACCTAAAGTTAAGAATAGATTCTGCAGGAGACATCAATTTAAAATTCCTGATTGATTATATAAAATCAAACAAAGACACTTTAAAAGAAAAAAGACCGGTAAAAATCAGAGGCATTGAGATTCTGGATAGTCGTTTTGTTTTAAAAAATGACAAAAACAACAAACAAACAGAGGGCATTAATTTTAACAATCTGATATTTAATGAATTCAATGTTCATGCAAAGAACATGGTGATTTTCGCTGATACTGTCAGAATGGAGGTCAAGTTGTTGTCTTTTGCAGACCGCAGCGATTTTGATCTGGATCATTTGAATTGTGATCTGGAGATCTGTAACAGACATATGTTTTTTGATAATCTGAAAATACGAACTCCAAATTCAGATATGAGTGCTGATAGAGTTCGATTATCATTTGAAAAATTTTCAAATTTTCAACCTGCTACACTGTTCGAGATGGTTGAATTTAATATGAGTTTTGAAGAATCACAGTTAAATACTTGTGATTTGGGGTATTTTACTCAGCTTTTCTGGAAAAGCAATCAATTTATAACATTTTCAGGAGAATTTAACGGACCTCTTTCAAATTTTAAAGGGAATGAATTTATTATTGGTTGGGGGAATTCATCCTATATTACCGGGAATTTTGATATGGATGGATTGCCGGATATCAATCAGACTTTCCTTGTTTTTAACCTGAAGGAATTAAAAACAAACTCAAATGATATTACCAGTTTAAAATTGCCAGGAAACAAATCAATAACCATACCTAAGAATTTTGAAAACCTGAAGGATTTCAGTTACAGAGGAAATTTCACAGGATTTTTTAATGATTTTGTTGCAAACGGAAGGTTAAACACAAATCTTGGAAATATCACAACTGACTTAATGATCGTTCCTGATTCTGTGAATAGAGTATTATTTTCAGGAAGAGTGAATACCGATGAATTTTACATCGGTAAAATATTCAGCAGATCGGGGCTACTTGATGATATTAGTATGGATGCTGAAATAAAAGGGATATATACGAAAGATATACCACTTCAGGCAGAAGTTGACGGGATTGTGAATAAGATCACTTTTAAAAAATATCCCTATAGGAACATTTTGGTACATGGAGATATTTCCAATAAAAGGTTCAACGGGATACTTCATGTAAATGACCCCAACTTAAAATTGGAATTTGAAGGTATTCTCGATATGGGATCAGAACCCCGTCGCTATAATTTCAAAGCAAATGTAATTGATGCCAATCTTATGGCATTGAATATATCAGACGCTGATGCCAATTATCACGTATCTTTTCTGGTCAAAGCAAATGTAGAAGGGAATACACTCGATGAACTTAACGGAGAAGTTACACTGCTTAATTCCCTGTTCTCAAAAACGGATAAGCAAATACAGGTTTATGATCTTGATTTGATTATTCAAAATACTGAGGAACTGAATGAGATCATAATGCAATCAGACATTCTTGATGCCAACATATCCGGTAAATATAAATTGTCTGCCCTGCATCGAAATATTACCAGCTATTTAGCACAATTTGTTCCTGCTTTGGTTCAGGAAAAAAACATTAAAGCAGAACAAAATGAAAATATACAATTGAATCTCAATTTAGATTTCAAAAGCACCAAGCCATTCTTTGATTTTTTCTTCCCGGATTATTACATCAGCCCGGACTCAAAACTTAAAGCCTCATATTTACCGAACGAAGGTGGATACCTGAAATTTGATATCATTGTACCCGAATTGAAAGTTAAAAAGAATCGGTGGCTGGGTTTTGTTTGCAATTTGCAATCGGAAGATTCTGTTATAAGTGCTTTTATTGGTAGCAGAGTGTTTGATTTCAACCAGCGTATTGAATTGGAAAATTTTACCATGGAAACTTCTGCATGCGATGATAATATGAAATTTTCAACACGATGGTTGAACTGGGATTCGACATTGTACAAAGGTTCGGTATTAGGAAATGTATACATTCTCAGCGATGATAAAGGTTCAAAGAAATACCGGGTCGAATTGGATCCTTCGTCAATTACAATTAGTGATTCCGTGTGGTATTTGAATAAATGCATGTTTGCTTTTGATTCGACAGGAATTGAAATCGAAAATGTTCAGTTTGTTCACGACCAACAATTTATAACTGCAAACGGAAAGTTAACGGATGTTCCGGGTGACAGCCTGCATTTTGCTTTTAAGGATTTTAATCTGGCAAACATAAATTTCTTTACTAAACAAAAGGATTTTGAGTTTGGAGGCACTATAAATGGTACCGGGAATATGTCGGGTCTTAAAAAGAATCCCTTATTTTTTTCAGCTCTTACAATAGATGATTTGATAGTGAATGGAGAATCTCTTGGCAATTGTTATATCAATTCGGTATGGAACAATAGAAAACAATCATTAAATGTTAATGCTTATGCTTTAAGAGGTGAACTTACTACGATGAAATTCTCAGGAGATTATTTTCCTGGTGAAATGGGTAAAATGGATTTTAAAATTTCATTGAACAAATTAAGAACCAACATATTTAATCCTTTTTTAACCGGGATATTTTCAAATATGCGTGGTCTTGCCACAGGAAACCTTCAATTGACAGGAATAAAAGGAAAACCTACTCTCTCAGGAAAACTGATCTTGCAAAAAAATGCTTTCACTATCGATTATTTGAAAACAAGGTACAATTTCACTACTGACATAGAAATTTCAAACAACAATTTCATTTTTAACAATGTAGAATTGTTTGATCGTGAAGGAAATTCAGCTGTTTTAAATGGCATGATACGTACGGAATATCTTAAAAATATGTCTTTAAATCTCAGCATAAATACGAAGAACTTACTGTGTCTTGATACAAGAGAAACAGACAATAATCAATTTTACGGTATTGCCTATGCGACGGGATTAATACGAATAAACGGAGAACCAGCTTCACTGCGTTTTGACATCGAAGCAGAGACAGGGGAAAATACAAGATTCTTTATTCCGTTAAACGGAGAATCTGAAGTATCGGAGTTTAATTATATTAATTTCATTCGTACTGATACTTCCGAGACTGCATCAGAAAAACCTGAAACCGAGTATAAAGTAGATCTTACCGGATTGCAGATGAATTTTAGTCTGAATGTAACACCTGATGCTGAAGTTCAGATAATATTTGATCCTAAGATGGGGGACATAATTAAAGCGAATGGCAGCGGTGAAATGAAAATGTCTATTAATACCCTTGGGACTTTTGAAATGGTTGGTGAATATGCAATAGAAAAAGGAGAATATTTGTTTACGCTTCAGGATGTAATTAACAAACGGCTTAAAATTGAGAAAGGTAGTAATCTGCGATGGACGGGTGATCCGCTGAATGCACAGGTGAATATTACAGCAGTTTACAGAACCAAAGCTTCATTAACCGACTTATTTGGAACCAGTGAAAGTGAAAGCTATCAGGGGCGGGTCACTGTTGACTGTCGAATTTATTTAACAGGTCTTCTTATGTCTCCATCGGTGAAGTATGATTTGTATCTTCCATACTCAGAGGAAAGCACCAGAAACAAGGTAAAAAGCAGGATCAATACCGAAGAAGCCGTAAGCAAACAGTTTTTATCATTGATGGTTCTGAACCGATTTATGCCTGAGCAATCTCTTATTGCAGGTCAGGATGAATCAACTTCAGGATCAAATATGGCCGGTGTAAATGCAAATGCCAGTGAGTTATTATCAAATCAGTTGAGCAATTGGCTTTCACAGATAAGCAATGATTTTGATATTGGTGTGAATTATAGGCCGGGAAGTGAAATAACCGACCGGGAGGTTGAAGTGGCTCTTTCTACTCAGCTTTTAAATGACCGTCTCAGTATCAATGGCAGTGTGGATATGAAAACCAATGCAACAGCAAAAAATACGAATAAGATTGTTGGAGATTTTGATGTAGACTATAAGATTAACAAAAAGGGGAAATTAAGATTAAGAGCTTTTAACAGATCAAATGATGATTTGCTTACAGATTATTCTCCATATACACAAGGGGTTGGAGTATTCTACATGGAAGAGTTTAACTCATTCGAAGATTTAATGGCAAGATATTGGGCTACATTGAGCAGAAAAAAGAAGAAAAACCAGGAAGAGAAAAAATCTGATGATTATTGATTGTTTAAAATTTTCTGTTTGAAATAAAACTCCTAAGTATACGTTTTAATAACTTTAAAGAAATATTTATACTCAAATGATAAAGTTATTTTTCATGCTACAGGCTGATGTCAATGAAGCAGCTGAAATAGTCGCCCGGGAGGCAGGTGAAATTAAAATGCCATTTATTGAGTTGGCGCAAAAGGGAGGTTGGATTATGCTTCCCATAATTTTTCTTTCTTTTGTGGCAGTTTATATTTTCTTTGAACGATTTTTTGCAGTTCGCAAAGCTACACAGATTGATATTAATTTCATGAATAGAATTAAGGATTACATCTATGATGAAAAGCTTGATGCCGCTCTTGCCTTGTGCCAGTCTTTAAATAATCCTGCAGCAAGAATGGTGGAGAAAGGAATTCACCGCATCGGACGTCCTCTGAATGATGTGAATGCAGCCATTGAAAATATAGGTAAACTGGAAATTTATAAGCTTGAGAAAGGTTTGCCTTTGTTGGCAACAGTGGCTGGAGGAGCTCCCATGATTGGTTTTCTGGGAACCGTTATGGGTATGGTTCGTGCATTTTATGATATGTCTCAGCAAGCAAATAATATTGATGTCGGATTGCTTTCAAATGGTATTTATACAGCCCTGATAACTACAATTGCCGGACTAATTGTTGGCATTATCGCATATTTTGCTTACAATGTATTGGTTGCAAGAATAGAGAAAGTGGTTTTTAAACTGGAAGGAACCATGAGTGAATTTATGGATTTACTCAATGAACCTTCGAAGAGATAATATTGTATGTCATTGACTTCAAGAAATAAAGTAAGTGTACAGTTTAGCATGTCGGGGATGACTGACATTATTTTTCTATTGCTGATTTTCTTTATGCTTACATCAACACTTATTGCGCCGAATGCAATTAAGTTGCTGTTACCGAAAAGCAGTACGCAAACAGCGGCAAAGCCTCTTGTTACTGTATCCATTACGCAGGACCTGAAATATTATTTTGGCACTAAACAAGTATCTTTCAGTCAACTTGAGCCACTATTGGAAAACGAACTTAAATACAGGGTTGAACCTACAATTTCGCTGCATGCTGATAGGAGTGTACCTGTGGAACATGTGGTGAAAGTGATGAATATAGCGCGAAGACATAAGTATAAAGTTATACTTGCTACCGCACCGGAGGATTGATTTAAAATTTTGCCTCATGAATTTTGATTCCAGAGGACTCATAGGATCGGCAATTTTTCACATTGCTTTGCTTTTTCTGTTCATCTTGTTCGGATTTAAGACTCCCTTGCCTTTACCCGCAGAGAGAGGAATACTTATCAATTTCGGTGATTCCGATTTTGGTACGGGAAGTGTTGAGCCAAAATTGAATGAGGAATTAACAAAACCTGAACCTCGGCAATCTGCAGAAATCAGCAAAGATGTTAAGGCAGAAGAATCATATCTTACCCAGGAAACAGAAGAAGCTCCTGCAATAAAAACCTCCGTCAGTACAAAAGCCAGGGAGAAAAAAAAGGCAGATACGAAGCAATCAACTGCAACAGGCAAGACTGAAACAGAAACTGAGAAGAAAACAGAACAGCAGCAGACAGTTGATACCCGTGCAATTTATAAAGGAAAGAAAACCGATTCACAAAGTACTGCCGGCGAGGGAACTACCACCCGCAGCGGCAATCAGGGCAGCGTAACAGGGTCTGAAAATGCTACTGATCATTCGCTTGGAATGGGTGGAGATGGTGTTTCTGCAGATCTTACCGGCAGAAATGCATTGTCGCTTCCAAAACCAGATATTGATTCACAGAAAGAAGGGAAAGTGGTTGTAGAAATCAGGGTAGACAGATCCGGAAATGTAGTGAATGCTAATCCGGGAGTAAAGGGATCAACAACACTGGACAGTTATTTGCTGGGGATAGCTAAAAAATATGCATTGGCAAGTAAGTTTGACAGCAAAGTTGATGCCCCTGCGATCCAGACCGGTACAATTACCTATATTTTTAAATTAAAATAATCATTTCGTGGTATTTTAAAGGGTAACAATCGCTTTGGCTGACAAAGCAAACATCTTATATTAAAAATCCCTGTAATTGTGAATAAGTGTAAGACTCTGATTTGGGTTTTTGTGATGTGCATTGCTCTTGGGATGCTTGAAAGTGCAGTGGTAATATACCTCAGAGAGATATATTATCCTGAAGGTTTTGCATTTCCCCTGAAAGCTATGCATGAGAAGATGATTTTCACAGAATTTATCAGGGAGTTAGCAACCCTGGTTATTCTCTTTTCCATAGCACTGATAAGCGGGGAAAACTTTATACAAAGGTTTGCTTTCTTTATTTTTAGTTTTGGTGCCTGGGACATTTTCTACTATATCTTTCTGAAACTTGCGATAAACTGGCCGGATTCATTCATCACATGGGATGTTCTTTTCTTAATTCCTGTAACATGGATAGGACCTGTAATTTGCCCGATTGTTGTATCTCTGACCATGATATTTTTCGCCATTGCGATCATAAGAAGAAATGGAACCAACCACCAGGTTTACGTTTCAAAATATTCCTGGTGGATTCTTATACTCGGTTCAATACTTATTTATTTATCATTTACATGGGAGTATTCTTCTTATCTTATTACCTCAATGGGTTTGAAAAACCTTTTATATAACACTGATCAAGTGAAGCTCGATGAACTGGTGTGGAACTTTATTCCGGAAAAATTCAATTGGTTACTATTCATTGCAGGCGAACTCATCATTATTGCAGGAATTTCACTCATCCTGACTACTAAATCCCGTCAAAAATAATATGTACATTTGAGTTCCATCCTAAAATCGGACAAGTATGGAATGGCACATGTATTTTTTAGTTGTGGGAGTTGGTATTCTTGCAGGCTTTTTAAACATTCTTGCGGGTGGTGGTTCGGCATTGTCAGTTCCCATGCTTATTTTCTTGGGACTTCCGGCCAATGTGGCAAATGGTACAAATCGCATTGCTATTCTATTACAAAACGGAATTGCTACACGAAGTTTTTCAAAGGATAAGGTTCTGGATTACCGAACTGCTTTTCCTTTGAGTATAGCCTCTGTTGTTGGTGCAATTCTGGGCGCAGCTATTGCTATTCATTTAAATGAGCTGATCATGCGAAGAGCAATTGGGATCATATTGTTTGTAATCCTGATAACAGTTGTATTTAAACCTGATATATGGATAAAAGCAAAAGCTGGAAAGATTCAGAAAAGCAATACATGGTGGAGCTATATACTGTTTTTCTTTATTGGGATTTATGGAGGATTTATACAAATTGGGACAGGCTTTTTTCTATTGACAGGGCTTGTTCTTTCTGAAGGTCTTGATCTTATCAAAGCTAATGCTGTTAAAGTTTTTATTATACTTCTTTATACTCCCTTGGCACTGGCAATTTTTATTTTTCATGGTCAGGTTGATTTTAAACTTGGTTTAATTCTGGCAATAGGTAATATGACAGGAGCCTGGATAGGGACAAAGGTAGCAGTAAGTTGGGGCCCAAAATTTATTCGCTGGGTACTTATTATTGCCCTGATTGGATCGATACTAAAACTGTTTGGTGTATTTTAGTCACTTGTGCTCAGGTAAAAGCAACATCTCCATCGCCATCCTGTAATTCAGGATCATTTCCAATAACATGAATTAATTCTTTTGAAACGTAAAATTCCCCATTTTGGGTCCTGGAATAAAAATATGGAAATTTTATTTTTTCCAGTCCTTTTTTCAGTTTGGTGTTTGTTATTGTTAAAGATCTAATTTGTTTGCTATATAGGAAATTGACAATGTATAAACATATTTCTTCTGAGTATTCTTCATTCATATAGAAATAGGGGATTTCAAAATGAAATTCCCTCTCTTTAACAATCAAGAATGCAATCAGATTGGAATAATGATTAATTTGAAGCCTGTAATAGTTAAAGCTTCTTGCTATTGATGAGAAGAAGTATCTGCTAGCAAGATCTCCATTTTCATTCGTTTTTTCAACCACCCAGGGATAATTCATTATCCAATCCAATTCATCTTTACCTCGCTGAATAATTTCCTCTTTGTTATTTGAATCTATGAAATGAACTATTTGATCATCAATTTGTGTGACAAGTTTTAATGAAAACGAAGAATTCAATGCATGCTGTTTTTTCCAAATGAATTGAATAACTTTCAGACAAGAGTTAAGTATGAAATCAAGAAATTGAAGCGGTACTTTTAAAAAAGAAAGAACCGGCCATTTTTCCGGCAATAAAGAAGCGAGGTAAAAAGTTGCAAAATACCTTGTTTTATGTTCAGTTTTTACAGCCTGGAAATAAGGTAATTTTTCAATAATCTTTTTAGTATGGGAGGTAAGCTCTCTTAACAGAATTTTTCCCTTCCATGCTTTGACAAACCTAAGAAAAAGAGGCAAGGCCAATGTTTTTCCTTTTTTGTCGTTTACATACCAGCAACTGTTCCATGTAACTTTGTATTTCCCCTTAATACTATCCGGGAGAGCTCCCACATAACCAATGAGTTCTGAATTCTCATTATAAGCAACAATCAGTAGTACATCTTCTGCATCGGCCCTGGGATTTTTCATCTGTGATTGAGCACGATGAAATGTAATGGGAATTTCTTTTGCAGTAGTATAAACCTCAGAGTTTAAAAAATCCTGAAGGCCGGATAATGTAATTTCCTGAATATACATTATGAATTGATCTTGCTTTCAATGGTTTTGAAAATATCTTCAACCGTTTGCATAGTCAGTATCTCATCCAGATCAAATGTGAGACCGAATTTTTTTTCAAGTGCATCAATTAAAATTGCGTGATTTAATGATGTCCATCCATCTATGTCTGTGTTTTTTGTAGAGTTGGAAATTTTCAGGTTTTCATTCTTAAAGACTTCTCTGAAAATTTCATTCAGGTCATTCCAAATTTTATTTGTGTCTGTCATATCAAGTCAATTCATCTGGTTTCCAATAGATATCAAAATTGCATATATCCCGAAAGCCTAAATTAGTATATAAATGATAACTCTGCCGTGTTGCCTCCAGCAGACAATATTCAAAACCTTCCGAAATAGCTTCTGCAATAGAAAAACTGACCAGTGAAGACATAAATCCCTTTCCTGTGAACTCAGACAAAGTGGAAGCAATATAAATACCGGAAGTATTCATGCTGTAGTTGATCAATATCGCGGATGCCGGTGTTTTTTGATATATGCCCAGAAATAACCGGATATTGTTTGCATTCATTAATGGCTGAAATGATGTAACATCCAAACCTTTCTTAGTGAAAAAATTACGGTTGCTTATAGATATCCATTCGGTTAATAAATTCAAATCATTTACTTTTCTGATCTCAAAATCCGGCAGATTAATTCTTTCTGTTTTTGTATATCCAAGATCCAAAATCATACCGGGCCATCTCATAACTGGCAGTATGCCATGTTTGCGTGTTTTTATATCAAAGTCATCAGGTTTAGCTATTGAATCAATAAGCAAAAGATTAGGCAACTCTCTCACTTTGATTTTCTGGCTTATTTCATGCAACATATCAGTTGTTTTAATGAGTCTGAAATCCAAATTATAAATCATATTCGGCCATTCCAGATTTGTTTTAATAGCAGAATAATGTTCAGTTTTTACGGATTCAAATGAACAGAAGTCAACCAGGTTTTTATACAGGCTAAAATGATTTTGGCGTATTAATTTTGTAAAGAAAAGTTTTTTCTCCTGATTTAGTATTGAACTCATTCAAACAATTTTTTTAGTGCTTTCCGGTCTATTTTGCCATGATCGTTGTAAACCAGTTTGTCGACAAATTTAATGGAATTCGGGATCATGTATGGTGGCAATTTGCTTTGTAGCTTATCTCTTACAAATGCTTCATTATTTTTTTCAGAAGCTATAACAAGGTAAATTTCAGTAGTTCCTTTTTTGCTTAATCCTGCCAATGCAAATACCTGTGGATTTATTAAAACCTTTCTTGCAATACATTCAATTTCTTCAAGCTCTATTCTGTGCCCCTGTATTTTCACCTGTAAATCTTTTCTTCCACATGTATAATATATGCCATCTTTAAAATAAACCATATCTCCTGTCCGGTAAAATCTTAAGCGATTCCCATGAATTTCTTTTTGAAAAAATACTTCCTTATTCAGATCAGGTTGGTCCAAATATCCCTGCATTACATGATCGCCGGAAAAACATAACTCTCCTGTTTGTCCTTCTACAACAATTTCAATATTCTCATCAATAACCAAGGCTGTTGTGTTTTTCCATGGCTTCCCGAATGCAAGGATTCCGTTATGAGCTTTGTTTTTTTCAACATTACGATCATAAGTATATCCCATACACAGCATAGTTGCTTCTGCAGGTGCATAAACATTGATAATGGCAGCATTTGAAACGCATCCACTCCAACTTTTTGCCAGATCAAAAGGGAAAGGTTCACCTCCTATTAAAGCATACTTAAGTTCCGGCAGTTGAATTTTTGAAAAATAGGATTGCAGGAGAGTCAATGTTGAGGGTACCATAATAGCAAATGAGATCTTGTGATCCTGCAATGTCCTTAAAGCTTCAAGGTACCTGATCTTATTGTATCCCACTGTATAGACCGAGGCACCAAGATAGAAAGCCGGCAGAAATGACATCATTGCCAAATCAAATGTAAATTCAAACATTTGTAAAAACCTGTCATTTTCTGTTAAATTATAACCAAGAGAGAAAAATGCATCAAGAGTACATGCAATGTTTTTAAGAGTCAATGGAACTCCCTTTGGCTGACCGGTACTTCCTGAAGTGAATAAAACACAAAACACAGTCGTTTCGGGAATCTCCTTTACCTGCAATGGTTTTTTTATTTTCTGAAGATCGTCTGTTTGAACGATAGCCAGATTTTTAGTCTTTGGCAGGCAATTTTTGTATTCGGCACTGGAAGCAAGCACCAGGTCTATTTTAGCCTGTTCAAGAATTTTCTCATTTCTTTCGACGGGATTTCTCGGATGAATTGGAACAAAGCCTTTTCCACTAAACCAGCATGCCAGTATGGAAGCATAAGTATCTTCAGAATTTTCAGATACAATTCCTATAAAATCCTGTTTGGTTTTTTCCGATAGTATTTTCCGGATTGATTTTACTCTTTCATAGATGTCGGCATAGCTATAAGAATTGTTTTCGACATGCAAACAAGTTCTTTTGTTTTCCGGCTGAAAATTCTCGTACAATCTTTGAATCATCCAATGCATATGCCAAAACCTGTTTTAATTAGTGTCTGATAATTTTATGTTTGTTAATGATCTTCAATAAAAAATAATATAGTAATTCTTTTTTAAGAGTATCTTGCATAGATAAATTGTATTCTTCAACGGGAATTCTTTGAAGATGTGAGATTGCTGTATCTTTCTTAATTCCTGCACAGCCAAAAGAGAGATCTGTTTTGTCCTGAATGCAATGAAAGAATTGCATTGAGATTTCATGATCGGTAAATGGAAAGGAAAAAACTTTATAGTCCAATCCGAAGGTGGAAGTAATAGTATCAATACTGTTCAATGTTTGTTCAATTTGTAACGGCTCGTCAATAAATCTGTAATCCGGATGATCCATACTATGAGCACCAAAAGTAAATCCTTTTTTTATTAATGATTGTATTTGATCTTTATCCAGGTAAGGTTTGTATTGTTTCATGTATTTTTTAAAATCAACTTTCAATTCCTTGGCCAGCGATTCAAGGAGGTTTTGCTTCTCATAACCGATATTAAGAAGAATTTTACGGTAGTATTTGTTTTTCAGATGATTCTCTTTCAGCCAGGCGTGAAAAATGTTCCAGGTTTCTGAACCAGTTGGTTGATTGTGGAGAGTATCAATTAAAATGCTGGCTTTAAAACGGTAAAACATATTCTGATTGTCAATAAAATCTGAATTTAAAAAGCAAGTTGCAGGTATACTTTTTTTCAGAAGGATTGGTGCTGCGTAAGAATCAAATTCAGATAGTCCATCATCAAAAGTTAAATGGAAAACCGGTTTTTTCGGAATTATATTCTCTTTTGTAATTTGAATCAATTCTTCAAGTGTTACAGGTTGAAAATGCTTGAGCAACAATTCAATATCCCTAAAAAAATTGCCAGGTGTATTTACAGGATAAAGATACTTTATATGAGCCGGAGGCTTCTCATTTATGCAATGATACAGAGGCAGTATTAAATGGTAATTCGATATTTCAGACAGTGTTTTTAAACCTATTGTTTTGATTAAAGGGGTTGTAAGTTTGAAAAATATTGGTTTTATACCAGGCATACTATTATAATCAATATACGAATCGGTTTTTGTCGAAAAAGTATTTCATTTTTCTGATCATACCAGGATCGATCAAAGATACATGGTTTTTATTATTCAAATCAGTAAAATTTTCCCGAAAGCAATTTTTCAAACCAATTCAGCCTGTTGATTTTTAGGAATGGATATTGTATTTTTTCAGCACCAAATGTTGAATTGAAATAAGCAATTCCTTTTATATTTGAGCCTGAAAAGTCGAACAATTTGTATTTATCGGAATATTTTTCAATCTGACTGTTTACCAAATAATGCATGGCCTGGTTTGCTTTTCCTTCGGGAGATGACGCACAAACTGAAAATATCACTCTGTCACCGGATAGGAGGAATGAACCCGCAGCAACTATTTTCCCTGATTTGTTTTGTACACAAATTATTTCTGCCCGGTTTCTTTTAATACATTCTTCAGTAACTTGTTTTAGTAGTTGAAAATCAGATGAAGTAGTCTTATGGATCTGTTTTTGAAGATGTTCCTGTATAAATTTTGAAAATTTCTCACTATTCAAATGAGCTACAATTTGATAGCCTGCGTGAATTGCTTTTGCAATATTTCGGTTGCAATTTCTGGTATACCCTTTTTGAATCTCGGAATACGTTTTTTCGAGGTTTAAAATATAATTTACCTTATTAATCATTACTTGGTTAGAATTCAGAATTTTATTTTGCTCATTCATACTCAATTCGATCAGCTTATATATTGAAGGAATTCTTTCAATAAAACTATCGGTCTGTTCAGGATTTTTATTTTCTCCTATAATACCCAACTGCTGAACATATGATGGAGTGAATAAATAGTGAATACCAAATTTTGAACGATTTGGTAATGGCATTATTTTCTCGTAGTCATTGTATACAAGTGCATCCCAATTCGGACTTACAACATCAAGATACCAGGAAAGAGCGTATATAAAACCATTGGGAGCAGCGGATATACAATTATCCCACTTTTCTTTATCGATTTCATTATGCTTAAGATATTTGATCATGAATTTTGATTTAGTTCAATCATTTTTTCGAAAACACTCCTCCATCCCTGCCATTCTCCAAAATCACCAAGGCTGTCATTGTGCCACAAGCTAACAAAATTTCCACCAACATTTTTGATCGTTGTTGTATAATACTCCATTTCTTTTTCAGCTTGTTGCGGAGAATATTTCAGATAGGACAACAACGTTCTGTCCATAATCTGAAAGGGTATTACTTTTAACAATGTCTGTTTTTCTTCGTACAAATCATAAAAGTAAAAAGGACGGGCAATACCTGCTCTGAAACCTGTTCGACTTCCAAATCCCATGCTGTAATCTTCATGAATTCCAAGTCTGATCAAATTGCGATAGGTATCCGGAAGTTTCAGTTTCAAATAATGTTGCCTGCTGATTTCTATATTGCGTTCTATTATTTTGGATAGACACTTAAGTTCTTTTTCAAGAATATTGAAGGACTTGTTGGAAGCATAGGAGGGATGTATTCCAATGGTGCCATTTTTGTCCAGAGTTTTCAGAAGTTTTTGGAATCTTTTATTCCTGGTAGAAATGTTTCTGTCATACTTCCCTTTTCTGCTGCAGAGAATAAAAAACCTGATCTGTTGGCTTAATTTATTTTGGATCTCTTTCAGATAATTATAAGTAAATCCGGGATCAGCTAAATGATTTAAATTCACCTGAATACGGTAATTGAACTTCTTAAAATTCAATAAAACAAGATCTTTTATTAAGCCGCCTGTAAAATATACTATGCCTTTATTTTTAAAAACCCATGCGTGGTCTACATCAATGGTCAATTGGAATTTATAGTTATCTTTCCTGATATTTTTGCAAAATTTGTGAATGTCTAAAACTTTAGCCAGTTCAATACACCAAAGATCGATAACAGGCAAATGAAGAAAATCGCCTTTTGAAGCTATACTCTTTTCTGCTTCAAATCTACCGAATGCATCTTCCTGAAAAGGCAGGTATTCTTCATAGCGCGAGACAAGGTAAAAAACAGCAGAGAACAAGTCAAAAGGCATATCTCCTGTTGATCTATTGAAAAATACAGGCAAATTCTTCCAACTGCCAAATTCAATTTTGTTTTCAGTCAAACCAGTCTGCTCTAATAATCCCGCAGGATCAATTGTAAAACAATTTGCAAATTTTGCTTTTGAGTAATTGATTTTTTTTCTTTTTGATTGATTAAAGGTTTCCCTGTTGTTAATAATTTCACAGGCAATTCCTAATACCTCGTTGAAGATAAGATCTATGGTATAATGAATCCTGGGTGTTATTTTTTCGCAATAAATGAATATCATGTTTTCACTTTCTCAGGTAAAGTAAAAATAGATGAATTAAGAATTTATGATAAATTCATATAAGGTTTCTTATAAACTATTGAAATTGTACCTTATTGTATTAAAAGATCATGTATTAAATATCCAGCTCGACAATTGTAATTCCTGCACCTCCCTGATCCGGATGTTCATCTTTCACAGATCTGACAAGTTGATTGGAGTTCAGGTACTCCCTTATAAGCTGGCGGAGTATACCATTCCCTTTACCATGTAATATTCTTACTGTCTTTACAGCAACAACAAGGGCATCGTCAATAAAATCCTGAACTTTGGCAATAGCTTCTTCTCCTCGTAATCCGCGAACATCAATCCGGGAACTGAAATTAAGTCGTCGTTCTTCAAAGTTGTCAGTTTTACTTGTATTTCCGGTTTTGGTCAGATTGTATTTTTCTTCAATTACTACTTTGGAACGTTCGACTGTTGTAATCATATTCCCAAATGCTACTAGCACCGATTTATCATTGACTTCAAGTACTTCTCCGATGCTATCCGTATTTTTCAATCGCACGGCATCTCCCTTTTGAATTGAAGATTCAGCAGATACCTTTTTTCCTTTGTTCGTATTTTTTGCAGTTTGTTCCAAATCAGTACTGTGTTTTACCAGACGTTCACCGGCATGTTGTATTTCCCGGATTTTTTTATCAATCTGATCCGAAGTATCTTGATTTGTAAATTTGTTTTTATATTTTTCCAGTTCTTCGCGGGCTTTATGCGTTCTTTCTTTATGGGCATTGCTTTCTTTAATTTCCCGTATCGTTCGTTCAATTTGCTTATTTGCATTTTTTAAAATTTCATTTGCTTCGTTTTGCGCCTTTTTCAGAATGTTTTTTCTTTCTTTTTGTATCTCCTCAAGCTCGGAAGTGTACTTATTATATAAATTATCAAGTGTTTTTTCAACATTACGGATGCGATGTCTTTTCTCTTCCCAGTATTTTTTATCCCGAATAATTTCCCTAAGGTGTTTTTCAAAGTTCACATGGTCTTCACCAATTTTTTCAGAGGCACTTTGAAGAATCTTTTCCGGAAGACCAATATTTCGCGCTATATCAATGGCAAATGAACTACCGGGTTTGCCGATAGACAGCTTAAAAAGAGCTTTCATATTCTGTGTATCAAAAAGCATGGCTCCATTCAGTATCCCCGGGGTTTCAGAAGCAAAATATTTCAGATTTGCATAATGTGTAGTTAATACACCAAAAGCTTCTTTTTTGTTTATATCTTCCAGAATTGCTTCAGCAATAGCCCCTCCGAGGGATGGTTCTGTTCCTGTGCCAAATTCGTCTATCAAAATAAGGGTTTCATGATCAGTCATTTTTACGAAAAACTTCATGCTTAATAAATGACTGCTATAAGTACTCAGATCATTATCAAGCGATTGTTCATCTCCGATATCAATATAAATATTTTGATAGATGCCTGCCTCTGAATTTTCTGACATTGGAACCAACATGCCACATTGCACCATATATTGAAGCAATCCAACAGTTTTCAGACATACCGATTTTCCTCCTGCATTTGGTCCGGAAATGAGGAGTATGCGATTTTGCGTATTAAGATGAATATCTAACGGTACAACTTCTTTTCCTTCAGATGAATGAGAAAGATACAATAAAGGATGAACAGCATTTTTCCAGTAAAAGCCAGGGGTATTATTAACAATTGGATGTTTTCCGTTTATCTTCAAAGCGAACTTTGCCTTTGCTCTTAAGAAATCGATTCTTCCTAACGCTTCATATGCTTCAAGTAATTCATCAATGTGAGGTCTTATAAAATCAGCAAAGTGTATTAGTATTTTAATGATCTCTCTTCTTTCGGCATATAGTAACTCACGAATCTCATTGTTCATTTCAACAATTGCTCCCGGTTCAACAAATACTGTTTTCCCTGAAGCGGATTCATCATGCACAATACCCCCCAGGGCTCTTTTATTACTTGTATGAACAGGTATAACCGGTCTGCCTTCACGGAGTGTAATTTCCGCATCATGATCTGCTACACCTTCCTTTTGAGCTGTTTTCAGAATACTTTGAATGCGTTTGGAAACAGAAGATTGTTTTTGCTTGATTTCCTGCCGGATTTGTTTTAGATCCGGTGATGCACTATCTCTCATGTAACCTTGCTTATCAAGAATAATATCAAGGTGTTTTTCAATGAATGGAAAAAACTTAAGATCTGAAAATTCTGAACAAATAAACTTGTATTTTTCTTTGTTTTCTGTTTTGCTGAAGAAGTGTTCGAGATTCTTTATTGTAGAAATTGATTTCTTAAGATTATTCAGCTCATCCGTTTCAGCATAGCTGCCTTCAATTTTCATCTTTTCAAGGCATCGCGTGCTGTCGATATAATTCTCCTGTGGAAAGTTTTGCTCGAAAAGAAGTATATTTCTTACATCTTCAGTCAGATCAAGTTCATGTATGATGTTCTCAACATGAACTTCAAAAGCCATGGAATCAACGAGATTCCTTCCAAGTTGACAAAGACAATCTTCGGAAACCATCTGTCGGATACGATCAAATCCTGTTTTGTTCTCAAAAGAATCCGGAAAAATCATAATATAATAGTATCAGAGTTCAAAATTAATATTCTTTGAATAGAATGTTAAAGAGAAATATACTGTTAATAAGAATCTGAAAATCAATATTTTGATTATAGCAAAAGTTAATTATAGTAAAAAAAATATATTATATACTTGTCAAAATATAAATTATATATTACATTTACACAATAAAAATTTACAAATAGTAAACTTTAATAAAAATTATATCATGAAAAATCTATTTACGGCACTTTTTGATTACAGGGTAAAAAGAGTTTCACTGATTTTAGCAGTCCTGGTATTTATAACTGATATAATCATTCGTCAGACCGGTGATATACATGTTAATTCTTATGAACACCATGTGTTATTTCAGTATTTGGTGCTGATTTCGTTGTGGACAGCAGTAAGCAGCAAAGACAAAGTGGATGACGAACTTTCCATGAGGGTCAGATATGGGATATTAAAAAATACGTATGGTCTGGTGGTATTGGTATTTGGAGCTCTGGCAATATTTTTATCCCACAATTCAATAAATTCACTTACAACATTGACCATTATGTATTGCCTGGAATGTATACTGGTAATTCATCTGGTGCTTTATTATTTCGGGATCCGATACAGTCCCAAATGGCTTTTAAGTGAGGAGACAGCTCCCAAAGAGATCAATCTTTTAATAATTGGCTTTATGATTGTCTTTTTTGTGATGGTGTTGGTTTTAATATTTCTGGGAATTTTGACTGATTTAAAATCGTAAATAACTAATCCATGAAAAATTTGATTAAAGTCGAACGTGCCCGGAAGAATATTACACAGGCTGATCTGGCAGACATTATACATGTATCAAGGCAGTCAATTCATGCCATAGAAACGGGTAAATTTGTTCCTTCAACTTTCCTGGCATTAAAGATGGCATATTATTTCGGATGCAAAGTAGAAGATATTTTTGAGCTGGAAGAATCAGATTTGTTGAATATGAATAGTTGAATTTATATCCAGCCTTTTAGCTTATAATAGGCAATGGCGAACCATTCCCGCAAAACTGTTATTTCGTATTTCATATAATTCCACATGTTGTACCGCAAATTCAGCTTACGGGTTTCTGTTTGCAATTCTTTTCTTGTTATGTCCTTTCTGATCAGTATTTCCTCATCAATAGCTTCCTCAAATGATGGTCTTCCTCCGACGTGTTGAAAGCCTACTTTATGGAACGAAGCAACAGAACGAAACATATGGTCGGGCGATGTTACAATTCGAATAACAACACTATCATTATTTTTTGTATGGAACATTTTCCTGATGTTAACTGCCTGGCTTCTGGTATTATGTCCTTTATTCTCATAAAATATTCTTGAACTGTCAATACCTCGAAGAATTAATTCTTGTGCCATAAGTAGCTCCGGTGATTTTTCATGTTTTGCCGTATCACTGGGAATGGCAATTATAATTCTGGAATCCGGAATTTCCTTTGCAATTTCCGAAGCAAAGAAACATCGCAAAAGGCCATCAGGACTAGGCATTCCACAACCTCCCATCACTACCAGAACATTTGGCTCTTGAGTTAATTTCGCGTTGTAAGTTCCCAACCAGTAATATGCCCAGAACGGATAGTCTGTAAAACTGAACAGTACAGAAAGCAGCAATACAAATCCCAGAACGGTTAATACTTTTCTGAACACCTTAAGTGTTTTAAGGCAATAAGGCTTAATTGGTTTAAAGTTGATCATGAGGATTTTATGGTATTCAATTTCAGGTTTTCGTTTGCCAAAATACAAAAAGTTTGTTAATACAGCTTTTATTTATACAAGTTAAATCAACCTTCCGGTTAATTGCATTGTCATTAGTAATACCAAAAATGATTTTTTTGTATTGATTCTTGTTCACAAAGGGACAAAATATACCAATAAAGGTCTTTTCATTGATAATATGGCCGGCAATGAAGCAGAATCTGATACTTTGGTTTATCTTTGCGGCAATTGTGATTAGCTATATGAAGTCTATGATCTTCTCATATCGGGGGGATTGGATTCAGAACAAATACGAAACGAAGTTTACTTTTAATTTTTGATCATCCTTGCATGGATGAAAATAAACAGTTTTCAGCAGATATGAGATTTCACCTGGTTACATTGGGATGTCAGATGAATAAGTCAGACAGTGAAAGAATAATCTCCGTTATTGAACAGATGGGGTATACCTGGACCGATGATGAAGAAAATGCTGATTTATTAGGCATTATAGCCTGCTCAGTACGACAGAAAGCAATTGACAAGGTATACACTAAAATTTACAAATGGAACAAATGGAAAGACAACAGAAACCTGATAAGCTTTGTAACGGGTTGTGTATTGCCTGTTGATCGTGAAAAATTTCTGAGATTATTTGATCTGGTTTTTCTAATCACTGAACTACAGCAATTTCCGGAGATGCTTCATCAGTATGGTGTTGTCACACCATTTTCAGTAAATGAAAGGATAGAACAGGATGCTCAGGGAAAAGAATCAGAAGCATCTGATTTCCAGACATTGGTATTTGATCATCATAAGACTATAGCCGGAAAGCCAATTCTTATGAAAAGGCCTGAAACCGGGATATTCGCATTTTGGAAGGTGAATCCACAATATAGATCAGAATTTGAGGCGTTTATTCCGATACAAAATGGTTGCGATAAGTTTTGTACTTTTTGCGCGGTACCCTATACAAGAGGAAGAGAAATATCACGTCAGGGTACCGAGATATTGGATGAGTTGAAGCAGTTGGTTGAAAGAGGTTACAAGTCAATTACACTTCTTGGACAAAATGTAAATTCATATGGGTTAGATAAAAAAGGAAAAGAAATTTCTTTTGCCGGACTTTTAAAAAATATCGGGGAATATGGAAATCAGACATCGAAAGATTTCCGGGTGTATTTTACTTCGCCTCATCCTTGTGATATGGGAGATGATGTACTGAAGACAATAAGCCGGTACAAGTGCCTCGCTAAACAGATTCATCTGCCTTTACAATCGGGCGATGACAAGGTTTTAATGAAAATGAACAGGGACCATTGTGTTAAAGATTACCTCAGAATTATTGCGTCAATTAAAAAATACCTTCCTTCAGCTACCATTTTTACAGACATCATTGTTGGATTTTCAGGGGAAACAGAAGAGCAATTTATGAATACGTGGAAAGTCATGGATGAAGTCCGGTTCAATATGGCGTATATAGCACGGTATTCACCACGACCGGGAGCCGCAAGTGCACGATGGGAAAACGATGTGACACATGCAGTTAAAAAAGATAGGTTGCACAGACTTTCAGGTTTGCTTCAGCAACATTCACTGGAACATAATAAAAAAATGACAGGGAGGAAATACAAAGTGCTGGTTACCGGTTGCGATCGTCAAAAAGGATTTCTTTCCGGTTTGACGGAAGGGAAAATTATTGTTCGGTTTGCCTCTGAAAACAAGCAGTTAATTGGTGAGTTTGTTGAAGTAGAAATAACATCCGCTGCTGATTTTGCAACAGAGGGGAAATTGATCAGTGTATATAACACAGCATTGACAGAAGCATGAAAAAAAGGGTCGCTTTTAAGACACTGGGTTGCAGATTGAACCAGTTTGAAACAGATTCACTCGTGACTGATTTTTACAATGCAGGATATGACATTGTCAGTTTCAGTGATAAGGCAGATGTTTATATAGTAAATACATGTACCGTTACGAATCAGGGAGATAGAAAATCAAAGCATGCGATTAACCAGGCCGTACGTGCTTCAGGTGATGATTCAATTCTGGTAGTAGCCGGTTGTTTGGCGTTAAGTCAGAAGGAGTATCTCGAAAACAGGAAGGATATTACTTATGTGGTGGACAATAAAAGCAAAGGTTCTGTTTTTTCCCTGATTGATTCTCATTTTAAAGGAGAATTGATACACCCATCGGCGTTGAAACAGGACACCTTCAATTATAGTCTTGTTGAGAAAAGTCTTCATACCAGAAGTGCAATCAAAATTCAGGATGGATGTGATAATTTCTGTACGTTTTGCATTGTCCCAAAGGTAAGAGGCAGGGCAATCAGCCGATCTGCAGATGATATACTTGAGAATGTGCACAAATCAGTTGAACTTGGAAACAAAGAGATGGTTCTTACCGGTGTCAATATTAGCCGATATGATTTTGATGGGTTGAAATTTGATGATCTGGTAGAGAAGATTCTTACATTGCCTGGTGATTTTCGTGTACGAGTTTCTTCTATTGAACCGGAAGGATTTACAGATAAATTCCTTGCACAATTCGAGAACCCTAAACTTTGTCCTCATTTGCACTTGTGTTTGCAGAGTGGTTCCGATAAGGTATTGATGCGTATGCGTCGTACATATTCCATTGCTCAATATATGAATACAATTGATCAGTTTCGTAAACACTATCCCGGATTTAATTTTACAACGGACGTCATTGTTGGCTTTCCCGGAGAAACGGAAGACGAATTTCTGGATACCTGCAAAGTAGTGCAGGAGGCAGGCTTCAGCCATATCCATACCTTTAAGTATTCTCGTCGTTCAGGAACACACGCCGATCGTTTAACAGATCAAATCAGTGAACAGGTAAAGAACACTCGCAGCAAAACGATAAGGGAAATTGCCGATACAATGAAGCTTGAATATAGAAAGAAATTCATTGGCAAAGAACAAATCCTGTTGGTTGAACGAAATAAATCCAAAGGAGGTACCAGAGGGTACGGTGAACATTATGTTCCAATTCTGATTCAAGGGAAACAGCTTCAGGAAAACGAATTCTATAAGGTTCGCATAACAGGTATTCTCGCGGATAAGGAGCGATCAATGACAGCTGTTTTGCAATGATTAATCCTGCGTAATTTTCTTCAGTTTCAGCAATACGGCATTGTGCGCCGGAATTTCAAATTGCATATTTTTTTCAGTTGTTCCCAAATCTTTTTTGCTCCAGATATCCCTGACTTCATATTTGCCATTAAGAATAGATATATGCTCCCAGTTAATTCGTAAATGAAGTGCCACATCTTCATCGTTGAAAAAGCAAACAGCCCAGTTACCACCTGACAGCTCTTTAACCCAAATTTCTTTGCCGCGGTGATCCATAAAACGATATCCCTGTTTACCCAATGGATCCTGGTCGATAGCAATCGCTTCTTTATTGGTGAGTATCTCTAAGATATCAGGTGTCATTATACGCAAGTCATTTCCAGCCATTAAGGGAGCCGCCAGAATACACCATAAGCTGAAATGGGCACGCGATTCTCCCAGAGTTAGGCCCGGATTCCCAACTTCCATCATGTCAGGATCATTCCAGTGATCAGGACCGGCATATTCTTCCAACCCGACCTGCAATTCAAGGATAGGTTTCAATCCCAGAGAGTATGTTTCCTGGCAATCAAAGCAATCTGTGATATCACCTGTTGTACGCCACAAATGGCCAATATCTTTTGCCCATAACCAGGGTTTGGTGTCACCCCATTCACATAAGCTGTATACTACCGGACGACCGGCAGCATATAAGGCGTCGCCCATGGTTTTATATGTTTCTTTCGAATCGGCTGTACCATGATCACACCAGTCGTATTTCAGATAATCGACACCCCATAAGGCATATAAGCGGGCATCCTGAAATTCGTGTCCGCGTCCGCCGGGAAAACCATTGCAGGTTGTTGATCCGGCACAATTATGAACACCAAATTTTAAACCTTTGGAATGTACGTAGTCAGCCAGTGCCTTCATACCACCGGGAAATTTTTCCGGATCGGGAACCAGGTTACCGTTTTCATCCCTTTCCAGGGCTTCCCAGCCATCGTCGATGACAACATATTCGTATCCGGCATCTTTCATTCCGCTTTCAACAATGATATCAACGATCTCTTTAAATAAATCTTCATGGATGTCAACACCAAAAGTATTCCAGCTGTTCCATCCCATGGGCGGAGTAGGAGCAAGACCTTCAAATTTTTGCGCCCTAGTTGATAAACACAAAAGAATAAATAGAACTACATGGATGTTTCTGCTAATCATAATGGATGAGTATTAATAGGATTACATAAAAATAAGTTGAACAAGTGAATTTCGCATACACATGGGATTATTCACCTTCAAATTTATACATATATATCAATATTTCCAGAATCGATTTCGGATTAGCTTCGCCTGAGCTCTCCCGATAAAATCGGGATCAGTTGCGGATTTCGAATAAGTTGCAAGTCTCTGGTATCAAGTCGCTAGTCTCTAGTCACT
>Ga0315547_1000268_pt1 | contig 56950 bp, 39 predicted proteins | sample SalMarSW160240MG_2_FD_202542 | JGI IMG/M metagenome (GOLD analysis project Ga0315547, IMG submission 202542) | Salt marsh sediment microbial communities from the Plum Island Ecosystem LTER, Massachusetts, United States - Salt Marsh Sediment SW1601-240 ...
CCCGGTATAATGATGGACTCCGGGGAGGCCAGATCCGGGTCAGGGCAAAGATCTCAAAAGTCGATAAAAAAACACTGGCGATCACCGAAATACCCTATGGCAAAACCACAATTAGCCTGATTGAATCAATCATTAAAGCCAGCGAAAGGGGGAAAATCAAGGTTAAGAGAATCGATGATAATACTGCCGAGAACGTCGAGATCCTGGTTCACCTGGCACCCGGTGTATCTTCCGATAAAACCATCGATGCCCTGTTTGCCTTTACCGACTGTGAAATCTCGATCTCACCCAATTCATGTGTGATCAATGAGGAGAAACCCAACTTCATGGGAGTAAGTGATATCCTGAAACGATCAGCCCGGAGTACCGTCGACCTGTTGACCCTTGAACTTGAAATCAGGAAGAAAGAGCTACAGGATTCCTGGCATCAATCTTCCCTTGAAAAGATATTTATTGAAAACAGAATATACCGGAGCATTGAGCAGTGTGAAACATGGGAATCAATTATAGAAACCATAGACCAGGGACTTGAGCCGTTTAAAAAATTATTGTCAAGGGATGTAACCAGGGATGATATCATCCGGTTAACTGAAATAAAAATTAAGCGGATCTCGAAATACGATTCAGAGAAAGCGGATGAACAGATCCGGGAGATTGAAGCTGAAATTGAGGAGGTGAACAATCACCTGGCTAACATCATTTCCTATACCATTAATTATTTCAGGCAAATTAAAAAGAAGCACGGGAAAGGCCGGGAGAGAAGAACAGAGATCAAAAACTTTGATACGATCGTAGCAACAAAAGTTGTTGCCAACAATGCCAAGTTATACGTTAACCGGGAGGAAGGTTTTGCCGGAACCTCACTGAAAAAGGACGAATATGTGTGTGATTGTTCGGATATTGATGAGATCATCGTTTTCCTCCGGGATGGCAGATATATGATTGCCAAAATTGCCGATAAGCTATTTATCGGGAAAAACATCATTCATATTGCCGTCTTCAAGAAAAATGACAACCGTACGATCTATAATTTGGTATACCGGGATGGTAGAAATGGGAATGTGATGGTTAAGCGTGCCGCAGTAACCGGCGTTACACGAGACAAAGAATACCATATCACACGAGGGAAGGCAGATTCAAGAATCCTCTATTTCAGTGCTAACCCCAATGGAGAAGCCGAGATCATTAAGGTCCATCTGAAACCAAAACCCAGGTTGAAAAACCTGACATTCGAATTTGATTTCTCTGAGCTTGCCATCAAAGGGAGGGATTCGATGGGAAATATTATGACTAAAAAACCGGTGTTGAAAATAACCCTGAAAGAGAGGGGTGTATCCACCCTGGGAGGACGCAAAATATGGTTCGATGAAGATGTCAACCGCCTGAATGCAGATAGCAGGGGCAGGTTCCTTGGAGAATTCAGCGCCAATGATAAAATCCTGGTCATTACCAAAAGCGGAACATTCAGGCTCTCCAATTTTGACCTGGCGAACCACTATGAAGACGATATCCTGGTGCTTGAGAAATTTGACACCTCAAAAGTCTATTCCGCCATTTATTTTGATGGTAAATTGAATTATAACTACGTGAAACGGTTCACCATCGAACCGACTGAGAAACCGCTGAGCTTCATTAATGGACATCCGGAATCACGTCTGGTTAGCCTTACCGAAGTTGAATATCCGCGTTTCGAAATTGAATTCGGCGGGAAAAATAAAAACAGAGAGCCTGAAATTATCGAGGTGGCAGAGTTTATCGGCATAAAAAGTTATAAGGCAAAAGGGAAACGACTGACCAATTATCATGTGGAGAACATAAAAGAACTGGAGCCTGTTGTGAAGAAAGAGGGTGTGACCCCGGAAGAAAAGGATGAAGAACAGGGAAATAAAAAGGACGATGTACTCCTGGAGCCTGACGATGAGAATGGTCAGATGAGACTGGATCTGAAATAGGAACACCATTGAAGATATTCCTGATTGGTTTTATGGGCAGCGGAAAGTCGACGGCGGGTAAAAAACTCGCCGTAAGGCTGGGTTATCAATTTATTGATCTGGATGAGTACATCGAAAAGATGAGCGGGATGACAGTCTCTTCCATCTTTTCTTCAAAGGGAGAACACGCCTTTCGGAAATTGGAAAAAGAAGCATTGGATCAGATCGATCGGCTAACCGGGGTTATCATAGCAACGGGAGGAGGCACACCCTGCTTCTCAGACAATATGGATTTCATGAACAAATCGGGGGAAACAGTGTATCTCAAAATGCCGGTGAAGAAACTGATTGAACGGCTTCAGCATGAAAAGGAGCACAGGCCGCTGATCTGTGGGAAAAGTGATGAAGAGCTGGATCAGTATGTCAGGGATAAACTGAAAGAGCGGGAAGTCTATTATCGAAAAGCACAAATCATGATTGATGGTGACCCACTGAACCTGGAAGCATTACTCACCCGTTACCAGTGAATACTTCTTCTTGAATTCATAATCCGGATCAATCTCCAGGTATTTGGATAAAAACCTGGTACCAATATAAAAAGGAATGGTATCAAGCAGGGCAGATGTCATTTTAAAAACGTAGTTGGAGAGGATAAGGATAAGGACAGCATGCACGGCTGTTTCACCTCGATGTATGGTGATGGCATCGTGTACCCAGAGATAGGTGATTGTAACCACTGCAATGGAGTCAACCATCTGACTGGTCAGGGTTGACCCATTATTCCTCAACCATAACATCTTCCCTTTTGTTATTTTTCGCAACCGGTGAAAAATATGAACATCAATGAATTGGGCAGCTAAATAAGCCAGCATGGAGGCAATGGTTGCACCGAATGTCCACTTTCTTATCTGAAAAAAAGTCCTGACTTCAATGTCAATCGGAAGCCCATCGGGCGCCATTTCAGGATGAGGTGGCAATACACCCCCCAACCACAAAATGAATAAAACCCAAATGTTTAAAAACAATCCAACCCACACAACCTTATTCGCCCTTCTTTTTCCATACAGCTCACTGATAAAGTCGGTACAAAGGAATGTGATGGGATAGGGAAGAACCCCTATGAACACAATGAATGGAATAGTCTTTCCAAAAAGGGTGAATGAAAGATCTATTTGCCTTGAGATTCCTAATATATTCAGGATGGCAAGTGTCCCAAGGAAAAAGCCGGAGAGAATGATAAATACAACTTCCCTCCGTCTGTTGATAAGGTCATCCGCAGTGTCATCGTTGCCGAACATCCTTATAAATATAGGTATTATTGCAGAATTCCGGCTTCAAAGTATAAAAATTTTATGAATAGAACAGTTCCAAAAGATAACCTACCGGAAAAATAATGTCAGAGATATTTTTTTGCCCGGTTTTCCTGTTCATTACAAATTCAAATCGGAATATTTCAGCAAGATTTTTAACGGGGATAGTGATTAGGAGGTATTGCTATAATCAACAAATCACGGGAAATTCTTGACTACAATTCATATTTTGTATTATCTTTAATCATTCTAAGATAGATAGGTTAGAAAAAAACAAGGGGTATTTGCCTCGTTAAACCGAAAAACTCTTAAAGTCATATGGCAGGTGGTATCTATAAGGCACTTAATATTGAAGATAATGAAAGAGCCAGTGTCCTGCTCCTGTTGACACAATCCATTTTTATCGGGATATTTTTCGGAGCATTTGAGGTGGGAGCCACAGCGCTTTTTCTCGATGAATTTGAAGAGAAAATGATCGCAAACGCTTTTGCAGTCTCAGGTCTGGTTGGAATAATCCTAACATCCATCTACACGAAAATGCAGTCGGTAATCACATTTAAACGGCTGGCAATTTTGAATCTGTTAACCATAGCAATTCTTACCGCTATCTTGAGGTATGGATTTGAGATTTTCCCGGTTCGGTGGCTGATCTTTGCCATTTTTGTGACGATGGGTCCCCTTAATATCATCGCATTGCTTGGCTTCTGGGGAACTGTTGGACGGTTGTTTACCTTGAGACAGGGGAAGCGGCTTTTCGGTTTGATAGATACCGGTGGAATCCTTGGGATCATTCTCAGTAGCTACGCAGTCCCGGTTATTCTCGCTTTCCAGTTCCAAACGAAAGATATCCTGATCATCAGTGCTGTTAGCATTTTTATTGCTTTGGTTTTCCAGTTTGTCATTGGGAGTAAATTCGAGCTTGACACGGCTTCAGAATCCAGCGGTGTTAAATCCAGGAAAAAGCTATCGTTCTTTTCCCTGTTCAAAGACCGATATATTACCATAATGTCAGTTTTTGTAGCCCTCTCCATGATCATGCTTTTCTTTGTTAGTTACTCTTTCCTTGCAGCTACCCGTGAACAATATCCTGATTCCCGGGAGATGGCCTCATTCCTGGGGCTTTTCATGGGGACACTGATGATCTTCACCCTGATCCTGAAAGCCTTTGTTTTCAGTTGGCTGATGAAGACATATGGATTGAAGATTGCCCTGGTGATATCCGCTTTTCTGATGACCCTGTTTACTATCATTGCGTCACTGGTTGGGACATTCTTTGGTTATAATTCAGCATCTGAGGGCTTTATGCTATTCTTTATGATCATTGCTTTAAGCCGGCTCTTTTCCAAAGCACTGAAGGATTCTATTGAGGCACCATCCTTTAAAATTTTATACCAATCTCTTGACGAACAGATCCGATACGATGTGCAGGCGAGGGTTGACGGTACCATAAACGAATTCGCAGCCCTGACGTCCGGTCTGATACTGGCGGGATTGGGTGCCCTTAGCTTCTTCAAACTGATTCATTTTTCCTATGTCCTGGTGGGAATCCTTATCATCTGGATATTTGTTGCTTTGCGACTCTATAAAGAATACAGGGGATCTCTCCAAGAAGCACTGGCATCATTCAAAACCCAGAGAACAGGGTCCGTCAAAACCGGGGTTGATTACTCGAATTACCTTGAATCGACCTTTGAACAGAAAAAACCAGGTGCTATGATCCAGGGAATGAAAGTCATTAAGGAGATTAATCCATACCTCTATGATGAATTGTTGCCCCAGGCCTTGCATCACAAATCCGAGAAGGGTCGTAATTATATCGTTCAATGGCTGAGAGAAGCCAATGACGGAACCATGTGGTTGAAAGCAGATGAAATTGTTACAGAATATGACCTGAATCTGGACAAGGAACATCAGAAAGAGATTTCAGCAAACGCCAGGGATTTTTTTAAGGATGTTGATTCAATGAAGCGAATCGACCAGCTTTTGCATTCAACCATTCCGGAAGAGCGACTTAAAGGGGCAAAGTACCTCAGAACACTTCCGGATGGCCCCGATACAACGATACTGGTTGCCTTGTTGAGGGATTTTGAACCACGCGTGAAAATCGAAGCGATCAAACTCGTGGAAGAGTTTAAAAAAGTCGAGATGGCACCAGCCCTGGTGGATCTCCTCTCATCCGACCTCTATGTGAACCATACCTACCATGCCCTGATCAGCCTCGGTGACGAAGTCCTGGATGCATTGGATCTTTACTTCTATAAAACAGGAATTGAAGTTCAAACATTGGTTCGGATTGTTCGCATATTTGGAAAAATTGGCGGAGAAAAGGCGATTCAATGTTTGCTGACTAAATTGGGTTATCACAAAAGAGAAGTCGTTCTTGAAACCGTTCGCTCCCTCAGATTATGTGATTACCGGGCAGCAGAAGCGGACCTGATCCGCTTGAACCAGGTGTTGGAAAATGTGATAGAAATTACCGCATGGAACATCACTGCATCAGCCAGCATCGTGGAAGAGGAGGTTGGAACCGACCTCAAAGAAGCTATTCAGGAAGAACTCAAATCAAATTTTGACCTGATTTTTGAGTTGTTAAGCTTGTCCTACGAATCCCAATCCATTTTCCAGATCCGGGAAAACCTGGAAAGCGGAACATCCGAAGGAGTCAATTTTGCCCTCGAGCTACTGGACCTGGTTGTGGCAGAAGAATTGAAACCACGGTTATTCCCACTGCTGGATGACATTTCACAGGATGAGAAAATAAAATTGTTGCAAAACTTCTTTCCCTTGCAGAAAATGGAGTCCCGGGATCTACTCTATGCCATTATAAACCGGGACTACAATAAAATGAATAACTGGACCAAGGCTTGTGCCATTAAAGCATTCTGGAACCTTAATCTGAAAGAGATAAAGGATGATCTGATTGCACAGTTGTTTAGTCCCGACCCGTTACTTTGGGGAATTGCAGCCAGGTTGATACACAAAACAGATCCGCTCAAATATGAAGATGTCCTTTCAAGACTTCCGGAAGAGACCCGGGATGATCTTAACAAGATTATTGAACGAGAGAGCGATGAACACCACCTGCTCTTTTCCAAAATCCAGTATTTCAGGAACTCACCCCATTTCAAACAGATACCAGGCCTTGAACTGTACTACCTGGCCAGGAAGTTTGATATGATTTCATATACTGCTGATACGAAAATATCGAGTGATGAAGTCATCTCAAAAGATCTTTATCTCTGGATCGTTACAGGAGCAATTGAAATAAAATTGGATGATGGAACCCTGCACAAACTCGGCCCAAACGATGTATTATGCAACTTCAACGATGGCGATTTTAATCTGTCAAACTGCACTATAAAGACCCTGAAAGAAACCGTCAGCTATCGACTGGAAGGAGGAAAACTTGGACTTTTACTGTTTGATTACCCGGATATTGCACAGGTTTTTCTGGAACTAACAACCATACCGGTTTAACTCTATGTGAGATGAAAAGGTAAATTAATCGTTTGTTGAATCTTTTTAAACAAGTACCAGCACCATGCCCAAGAAAAGAACCACGATATTTAGACAACTCATCCTTAATGTTGTTATCCCCGTCATTGCTGCCTTAATGGTACTGGGTGCCTTCAACTATTACCATACCCTGAAAATTCTCGATGAATCAAATACCAGCAAGAACAACATCATTTCTGATGGCATACAAAAAGTATTGGAATTTCAGGATAACGCCTTCGAACTGATGGAAGTCCACCTGGCACCCATCATGGAAGAATACAGTTCAATCCTGGTAAATGAAACTTTTCGTAGCACTGAAAACATTGAAGATGCCGACCTGGATCAGGTTCGCAGGGAGCTGGGAATGGATCCTGATTATGCTGATATTTATATCATTAACCAGGAAGGTACCATCATAAATACAACATTCGAAAAAGACAGAGGGCTTAATCTGTTCGAATTTGGTGAGGAGCATAAACAGTTCCTGATCAACGTGATGGAGGGAGGAAGATTTGTGAATGAGCGGTTTGCCATTGAAGACCAAACCAAACGACCGAAGAAGTATACCTACCAGCCGACGCTTGACGGAAAATACATCATTCAAATCGGATTCTATTCAGAACAAGCCGATGAAATTATCACATTAATCGAGGAGGCAAAATCAGAGATCATTACAAAACAGGAAAGCATTGTGGATGTGGAACTCTTTTATATGGCAGACGTTCTGTTTTCACTGAATGTAAATGCTGAACAATACCACCCTGAACTACTGCTGGAATTGTTTAGTAACAGGGATGTCGATAATTGGGTAGTCCGGGAAGGAGAGAACAAGCTGAGTTATCGCTACCTCTATCTGGAACGGGAAAATTCAAACCTTTACCAGGGATCGGTCATACGGATCATCTCCGACCACTCGGGTGAAATAGCCTTGCTCAGACGGGAGGCAATTAAATTCCTGGTTATTTTTGGAATTACAATCATTGTTGTTCTTCTGTTGATCTACCGGAAGACCAAAGTCGTCGTATTCCCCGTAAAAAAACTGGCGGAAAATGTTGTCAGGATCACACATGGCCACCTGAATGAACGGGCTGAGGTAATCGGCAATAATGAAATTACCAGCCTCTCCATTGAGTTCAATAAAATGATTGCACAGCTGGAGAGTTATACAAATGAACTGGAGCAGAAAGTGAAGGAACGGACAGCCGAGATACAACAGCAGAAAGAGGAGATTGAAGCCCAGCGGGATTCCATCCAGGAACAGAAAATGAAGATCGAGACACAGAATGAATTGATATTGGATAGTATCCACTATGCAAAACGGATACAGACAGCCATATTGCCTCCGGATGAATACCTGCAATTCCTGGTTCCTAATAATTTTATTCTCTATAAGCCAAAAGATATTGTTAGTGGTGATTTTTACTGGCTGGCTAAAGAAGAAGAGCTGGTTTTTGTAGCTGCCGTGGATTGTACCGGACATGGTGTCCCCGGGGCATTCATGTCCATCGTTGGCAGCAATCAGCTCAATTATGCCTTGAATGTTAAAAATGCCCGCACTGCAGGCTGGATGCTGGAGGAATTAAATCAAGGAGTTACAGACACCCTGAGAGAAAAAGGGGGGCCCGGTTCAGTCAAAGATGGTATGGATATGGCACTCTGTGTCATTGACCCGAAAAGAAAGAAACTGCACTTTGCCGGAGCATATAACCCGCTGATCCTGATCCGTAACAGGGAGCTTATTCAGTACAAAGGAGATAAGATCCCTATTGGTTCCGTGGAAGGAGACATCATGCCAAAGTTTACCAATCATGAGATCGATATAGTTAATGGGGATTGCTTTTATATGTTCTCCGATGGCTTTCCGGATCAGTTTGGCGGACCGGAGGGAAAGAAATTTATGTCTAAACGCTTCAGGGAATTACTCTTTGAGATACATGAGAAACCAATGAAGGAACAGAAACAGATACTGGACCAAACTCTGAAAGATTGGATGGGGGATAATGACCAGGTCGATGATATCCTCGTAATGGGGCTTAAATTGTAGAAATTCTTCTTTTTTCATAATTTTAGTACTCAATCCCCGGTGTTTGATCATCGTATCCTGTTTCCGATAAAATGAATATGAATGGAAAAGAAAACAGAAATATCTATTCTGATTCCAGAACGACTGGACCAATTACCCGAAAATCTGCAACATTGGATCTATAATTTTGCTGGTTACCTCGGTATCTTGTTAGATCGGATTCTCCCTGATCAAACCCGTATCTCTATTGAGAAAGAGTTATTAAAAATCGATGATAACAAAATGGTTGTTTTGCTCCTTTCACACGATTTTATTGCTAAGAACGATCTTATCAAAGAAATTCAGAAAATTTCTGATCAGGATAATAAACGAATGGCAGCATCGGGAATAAGGATACCCAGGATCTTTAAAGTTTGTATCCTGCCTTTAGCAACAGAACAACAACCGGAATTCTTGAGGGATTATATCGATTATCAGGTTTGCCCAGCGGGTATGAAAATTGAAGATATCTCTTTTGCTACCGGTATGAAGAGTACAATATGGTCAGTCCTGGTTGACCTTGCTTACGATATCTCTGGTTCTGTAATGAATATGATGGATATAAAACTGGGCAAACAGAAAGGTCATAGAGGGCCCACCATCTACCTTGCCGAAACAAATCCGGGGCAGAAAGAAAACAGAGATGCTCTAAGGCGTGAATTGATTCAGTTCGGTTATCATGTAGTTCCATATAAACCTCTTTCAGGCGATGCAACAAAGATTGAAAAAAGCATTAATGATCTGCTGCATGAAGCCTCATTTGCTATTCATATTGTTGGAAATGAATACGGTGATCCTCTCCCTGGCTCAAAATACTCACTCGTTGAGCTGCAGCTCCGGCTTTCATCAACTGTTGAAGATTCATCGGTACAAAAAGGAAATTTTCAACGGGTCATATGGTTCCCCCCAGATCTGAAACCTTCCGATGTAAAACAGCAACTATTTATTGAAAACCTGATCAGGCAGGAAGAGACCATGCAGATTGCAGAGATTGTACAAACACCCCTTGAATTGCTTAAGTCAATTGTTCGAAGAAGAATATCAAAAAAGGATGAAGAATCAGAAAAGATGGGTAAGGTTTCACTTCCCGAAAAACCTTTTATTTATCTTATACATGAAAAGAAATATGAAAAAGAGATAGAACCGGTATTATCCTGGTTCAGAAAACAAAAAATTGACATAATATGGACAGGAATGGTGACTTCAGCAGAAAACCTGGTGCAATTGCACCGGCATTATCTGGCAAATTGTTCAGGAGTTCTGATCCATTATTCAGGAGACAATGTCCCCTGGATAAGCAGTAAATTGAAAGATTTACTTAAAGCCCCTGGTTTTGGAAGAAAACATCCCATTAAAGCAATGGCTGTAATGGTTCAGAATGGTGATAAATTTGCCCCCCCCATCTCTGGTCTTGATATTATTTCGATACCAAAAGGGACAAAAGCAGTAAATTTTGATAATTTCCTGGAAAAAATCAATCAATAAACATGAGTGAAGCAAGCAATCAAACACAAAAGGGGAAAAAGCAGCAACCGATAGAAAATCCTTTTCCTGGTCTGCGTCCTTTCAGTATTGATGAGAGCCATCTGTTTTTTGGCAGAGAAGGCCAAAGTGAGGAGGTTCTGAAAAAGCTGGCAGAGAGCCGGTTCGTCGCAGTCATCGGTGCTTCAGGAAGTGGAAAATCATCGTTGATCTATTGCGGATTGGTTCCTGTTTTGTATGGTGGATTTATTACCCAGGCGGGATCCCGTTGGAACATCATTACTTTAAGACCCGGGAATGATCCAATCCACAATCTGGCTGAATCGTTCGTCAACAAACAATCGGAAGATATTGATGATCCGGGAGTGCAGGTCTCAATGACCAAGGCGATCCTGCACAGAAGCTCTTTTGGGCTGGTGGAATGTGTGAAACAGTTGAAATTATCCCAGGATGAAAACATCCTGATTTTGATTGATCAGTTTGAAGAGTTGTTCCGGTTTAAAGCCAGCAGAGAGGATCCTTTGACATTTAATGAATCTGAAGCCTTTGTGAAATTATTGGTTGAAGCCATTGAACAAAGAGAAGTACCAATTTATGTAGTCCTTACAATGAGGTCCGATTTCATCGGAGAATGTTCCCAGTTCCAGGAGCTTACAGAGGAGATTAACAACAGCAACTACCTTGTCCCGCAAATGACACGCGAAGATTTTAAGGCAGCCATTGAAGGGCCGGTTGCTGTGGGCGGCGCTACCATTGAGAAAGCCCTGGTTCAGCAACTCCTGAATGAAGTAGGTGATGATCCCGACCAGCTGCCCATCCTCCAACACTCATTAATGCGGACCTGGGAATATTGGAAACAACTCAATGATCCAGACAAACCGATTAGTTTAAGTGACTATGAAGCCATTGGTAAAATGGAAAAGGCACTTTCTGAACATGCGAATGAAGCATTCGATGAACTCAATGCCAGTGGGAAAAGAGTGTGTGAAAGCATGTTTAAAACACTGACCGAAAAAGGGACAGATAACCGAGGTATCCGCCATCCCACCCGGGTTGAAGTGCTTGCTACAATATCCAAATCTTCCGTTGAGGAAGTGATAGATGTAGTGGAGAAGTATCGGGCAACGGGCAGATCTTTTCTGGCACCTGCACCCCAGGTGCCCCTAAATAAAGATTCTGTAATAGACCTGTCCCACGAAAGCCTGATGAGGATCTGGAACAAACTGAAAGTGTGGGTGGAGGAGGAATCACATGCAATACAGATGTATACCAGATTGGCAGAAGCATCCAGGATGTATCAGGAGGGAAAGACCGGACTCTGGAGACCCCCCGATTTGCAGCTTGCTTTGAACTGGAAAAAGAAACAGCAACCAACCCTCACCTGGGCAGAGAGATATAACCCTGCGTTTGAACGGGCAATGGTTTACCTGCAAACCAGTGAGAAAGAGTTTGTCGCAGAGGAAGAGAATAAAATAAGAATGCAGAAAAGAGCCCTGAAGAGAACAAGAATTACCGCCGTCATCCTGGGAACTGCTGCTATCATTTCCCTTGGATTCATGCTCTTTGCTGTGATACAGCAGAGGGAAGCGGAAAAACAGAGGCTGAGGGCTGAAGAACAAACCATCGAAGCCAATACACAAAGAACATTGGCGGAGGAAAAAACACAGGAAGCGGTGGATAACCTCACACTGGCACAGAAAAATGAGATAGAAGCAACCAAACAGAGAAATGCAGCCGATATCGCTTCCCAAGTAGCCATAGCAAATGAGCAGGAAGCACTCAGACAAAAAGAACTTGCTACAAGCAATGAGGCAAGAGCAGTTGAAGGCGAAAAACGGGCTACTTTAAATGCAGAGGAAGCCAGAAGACAGGAGTCCGAAGCCAGGCGACAGGAACAACTGGCCTATCAAAACAGGCTGCTCTCTATAGCACAGGCCATGTCTGTCAAGTCACTTCAGGTCGATCAGGATCTTGACCTGAAAAGCCTGCTGGCTTACCAGGCTTATCAGTTTAACCTGGAATATAAAGGAGCGGCCCATAATGCCGATATCTACCTTGGGCTTTATAATGCATTGAAGGTAAAAAACAAGTCATCGTATATCGAATTCCAGGGCCATGATGATAATGTGAATTCAATACAGTTTGTGCCGGGAAGTTCTGAATTCTATTCTGTTGACAGTGAGGGTAGATTATTGCATTTTGACCTGAATGATCCGAATAAAAGTTTTCCAGTACTCAGCGGCAGTGGAATAGTTGTTAAAGATCTTGCAATCAGTTCGGACGGAAAATGGCTGGCCTGCGCAACCTGGGCAGGTGTCAGGATATACGACCTTTCTGCCAGGGGTGCTCACATGAAGAGTTTCAACGGGCATGCTGGAGAAGTATTGGCGGTCTCTTTTTTACCGGACAACAGATTGATTTCATCAGGGAGTGATAGGAAATTGCTGCTCTGGAATGTGGCTGCTGAAACCAGTACAGCAATTCCCAACCAACAGACTACGGTACAGGATCTGGCTATATCCTCAGACGGAAGGATGATTGCTGCGGCAACCAAGGAAGGGAAACTCCTGCTTTGGAACCAGTGGGCCCGGGTCCCGGATGAACCAGTACTCATTTATCAAGAGGCCAGAAATCAGGTTTCTGCCGTATGTTTCAGCAACGATGGTTCAGTTCTTGTATCCGGTGACCAGAAGGGAAATGTAAAAATCTGGGATATGCGTAAAAGAACGTTGATACAGACCCTTCGTGGTCATGTCGCCCTGATTGAAGATGTTGAATATAGTCCGGATGATAGTAAACTGGCAAGCGTTGGACGGGACGGGACGATTCAGCTCTGGGAAACATCAAACCTGTTTGATCAACCCATTGTGATCAAAGATAGTGAAGGATGGGTTTATTGTGTTGCATTTAGTCCCGATGGCAAGTCGTTTGTTGCCGGTTCCAGCGGGAGCCTGATAGCTAGACCTACAAGATCCGAAGATATGGCAGTGAATATGTGTAGCCTGATCCAACGTAACTTCTCAACGATCGAATGGGAAAATTATGTCGGTGAAGATATCGACTATGTTGAAACCTGTAATATTACAACGGCAAGCCAAAGTGATAATAATGAATAATTCTATTTCTAATTTAGTATGGTAAAAAAGATACTTATCCTTTCAATCATTCTCTGTACTTTAGTTGCCTTTAAGGTAAACAGTCAATCAGAGGAATGTGTATTCAGGCTTCAGGAAGCCGAACGATTGTATTCCGTGGGACAGGTTGAAAACATCCCACAAATGCTCGAATCCTGTATTACAGAAGGATTTAACAAGGAGGAGCGTTTGCAGGCTTATAAGTTAATCATTTTAACCTTTCTGTCAGAGGACAACATGCAGAAAGCAGACTCTGCTATGGTTGATTTCCTGAAAAGATATCCTGAATATGAAATTACTCCTGCAGATCCGGCAGAATTTGTCTACCTGAAGAAATCCTACAAAACAATCCCTTCATTTTCCCTGGGAGTGATTGGAGGTGTAAACCTCTCTTTCCCCTATTCCATTGAACAGTTCGGCCCGCATGATCTGGGCAGTGCTTCCGGAACCTATAAGGCTACCGGACCCGGCTTCCAGGCAGGCGCCAGTTTGATCAAATACATTTCACCCCGGTTTGATCTGAACCTTGAGATCCTCTACCAGCAATCCATCTATTTTTATTCATTAATAGCTAAACAACAGACCAGCGTTTTTAATCCCAACTATGAGGTAGAGATCTTTGAAACCATGTCCATGCTGGCATTCCCTTTGTCAGTTACGGTCGACCTGACAAAGAGGAAATGGAGACCCTTTTTGCGTGCGGGAATTGTCGGGACCTATAACCTTGGCTCCACCATTGATCCGAAGCGGTACTATTCCGATGGTTCACTGGATGTTGTATCGGGTGAGAATATCGCTACAAGTGACTTGAAGAATAGGACTGACCTAAATTTTTATGCCCAGGCAGGTGCCGGTCTGAAGTATGATTACCAGGGAAAAGGGTATTTCCTGTTCGATATTCGATTTCTGGCTGGATTTACAAAAATTGTTTATGCAGAAAACAGGCTTGACTCTCATAGTGATTTGATTTTCAGATATAAATATACTGATGACGATATATATATGAATGCGTTGTATATCTCATTGGGTTGGATATATCCCATTTATGTTTCAGAAAAGCAACCAAATTTTAACTGATTTAGTCATTGTAAAAGAAAGAGTTCCTGCCATGAAAAGAAACTATTTGGTTATGTTAACCTTACTGATTCTATCTTTAGGTTGCTCTAAGGATGCAATCAAAAAGGGTCAGTCCGAAGCATTCATCAAGTTCTTCGGAAATTCAATGGTGGATGAAGGGACCGATGTGAAACAATTGACCGATGGCGGATACATCGTTATCGGAACCTCAACTACAGGATCCGGTGATTCAGATATAGCACTGATCAGAACCGATCAATATGGTAACGAACAGTGGTCACTCTATTTCGGAGGACCTGGCAATGATGTGGGAAACAGTATCGAACTGACAGGGGATGGCGGATTTATCCTGGTCGGTTCCTGGTTCGATAACCAGGCCGGTAAAACAGACCTTTACCTGATAAAAACAGATGACCAGGGAAGTGTCCAGTGGGAAAAAAAGATCGTGAAACCGGGCAACCAGGTTGGAAACTCCGTGCTTGAATTGAGCAATGGATACATCATGACCGGGAAGAGCGATCAGTACGGGAATGATGACATTATTGTCGTACGTACTACAACCAGCGGAGATATACTCGAGAATGAAGAATCATGGTACGCTACACGGGGATATGGAATTTCAGATGTTGGAAACCAGATCATTAAAGTCCCCGATATGAATGCATTTATTGTTATCGGTACAACCAGCCTGGAAGATCCCGGGCAGGGATTGCTTAATTCAAATATCATTACCATTCACATTACAGGCAATGGCGTTGGATGGTCAAATGTAATTTTTGGTGGCAGTGGAAATGATCTGGGCGAATCAATCCAACACATCCAGGGCAATGAATACATCATGGCAGGCACCCTGGATGACGGAGCAAACTCAAAAATGTTCATTCACAAGCTGAAACTCATCGTTGAAGACATTTCAAAATCCTGGAGTACTCCTGCTACATTTATTGAAACGACAGGGAAAACTTCAGGCACATCGGTGCAAGTTACACCGGATGGAGGATTTGCTGTGCTGGGTTCAGTCATTGCTTCACCTGGTAATTCTGATTTCTACCTGGTGTTAACTGATCCTGCTGGAGCAGTTCTGGAAGGTAAAACACTGACCTTCGGTGGAACAGGTAATGAATTCGGAACATCTCTGCAACTGACTGCTGATGGTGGTTTCATTATGGTCGGATCGACCGGCATTCCCGAGGATGATAACCGGGAGATTGCCCTCATAAAAACGAATAGTTTGGGCAAACTCTATTAAACAGGTTAAACGAAGGAGGCGTTCCTCCCTACTAACTGAATTAATGAATAAGCTATGCGAAGAATTATATCCATAATGGTTTTGTTCTTTTTTACCCTTTCAGGGTATCTCTCTGCCCAGCCCGTTGCTACATTGACAACAGAAGCGGTTGATATTTGTTCTGGAGAAACGTATGATCTGACTGTAACGATAAGCGGCGGCCAGTCTCCATATGATATCAAGTACCAGAACCCGGATTTGTCTGTCGTTGAGCTTACGGATCAAACATCCCCAATTTCTATCACTGTGTCCGATGACGGAACGTATGTGCTAACTGAAGTAATAGATGACAACGATGAATCGGGCACCTTTTCGGGAACTGCTACGATAAACATTAATCCTTTACCAACGCCATCCATTACAGGACTTTCCACTACATGCAATGGAGCGATTGATGTATATCATGCTGTTGGAACCGCAGGAAGTACTTATTCGTGGGGGGATTTTGATGACGGCACTCCAATTGGGTCCACAACGCTGGATACATTGGTTATGCAATGGACATGGGAGAACAGTCAGGATATTGGTGAACTTACACTAACCGAAACTACGGATAACGGTTGTTCCGCTACAACAAGCACCTTCAATGTTACTCTCAATGATCATCTGAGTAAACCAACTATCAACTCCTCTCCAATCGGAGGAGTGACTGAGTTTTGTGAAGGATCCACACTCACACTCAGGTGCCAGGAATCTTCCACCGGATATTTGTGGAATAACGATATATCCTCCCGGTATAACACCGTTTCTGAATCGGGTGATTACACCGTCCAGAGAATCGGCTCCAATGGATGTTATAGCGAACCATCAGATCCCTACTCGGTGACAGAGAATCCAAAACCGATTGCAACCATTGCAGTGCAGGGGGACAATTCGATCTGTGTAGATGAAACCGGGACATGGAGAGTCTCTTTGTTCCAGGGGACCAATCCCATTACGGTAACCTATACCGGATCAATCCCCGGCATAGAAATCACCAGTGCGAGTTATTTCGACATAACAGACAGTAAAAGTTATGCTACTACCATGACTTACACGATTACAGATGTAACAGATTCTAAAGGCTGTAATGGTCAGATCCTTGCTTCCAGTGCATCAATAACCGTGAATGACTTGCCCAATGTTACGTTCAATCCTCCAAATACTGATTTCCTGGATACAGATGATGATGTGGCACTTACCGGGGGCAGCCCTCCAGGGGGAGCCTATTCGGGTGATGCAGTTTGGAATGAATACTTCCATCCTTCCGAGGCAAGCACATCAAGCCCGAACGATGTTACCTATACCTATACCGATGCAAATGGATGTACCGATAGTGAAACGGTCCAGTTTGATGTGATTGAGGCTCAGGGAGATTTCACAGCAGAACATGCGTATGATAACGGAAGTGGAAACCTGATCTATTGCACCGATACACCGATAGACACGCTTACTGGTACGGTGATTAACGGAATGCCCGGTGGGTATTTCGTCGGCCCGGGGATCATCGAAGATCCTACTCCCGATCGGGCATATTTTGACCCGGCTCTTGCCGGAGCAGGTGATCACCTGATCACATATATCTTTTACGTTTATCTCAACCCCCCATTTAACACATTTTGGAGCCAGGCCGCCATATCGAAGACCGCCAGGGTAGACTATGCGGGGAATATAATTATTTCCGGACTGGATCCTGCATATTGTGCAAATGATGATTCGGTCAAGATTGAGCTTCTGGGTAGCATTCACAACGAAGGGATTACCGGTTTTGAAGGGGTGGAAGAAATGACGGGATTGGGCGTTACGAATCCCTTCCCGGATATCTACTATTTTGATCCGAAGAAAGGAGTAACCGGTCAAAGAACAGTATCCTATACCTATACCCGTGATTTTTCACAGTGTGTTATTCATGATGAGAAAATAATTACCGTTAACCCCTTACCGGTACTTGATTTTGAGATACTTGATAGTTGCATTTTTACAACTGCAGGAACAGATTCAATCCAGTTTAACAATACATCACCTGATGCACCCAGCGTTGTGTCGTGGGAATGGGATTTCGGAGATGGGAAAACCAGCACCGAAGAGAGTCCATGGCATGACTACAATTCCGTCGGGACAAAGTTAATTGTCTTGAAAGGGACCAATAATTTTGGTTGTACCGACCAGGTTCAGCAGATCCAGGAGTTCCAGTCGATATCACGGGCACTGTTTGGATGGGAAAACGAATGCCTTGGGGATACCATGCATTTCTTGTTCAAATTTGGTGAAGTGGAGGGGAATGTTATTTCCTGGAAATGGGATTTTGATGATGGAACATTATCCGCTGATACTACCCTGTCCGATCCTTACCATAAGTATGACCTCTCCGATAATTATGATGTTGAACTGAAGGTTGAAAACGACTTTGGCTGCAGGGATACAGTTGTACAGATCGTTCCCGTAAGACCCACCTTCCTGGTAAATGCTGATAATCCCTATTTTGAAGATTTCGAAGGGGGAACAGGAGGATGGCTGAACGATGCGGACCCAGGTTCACCGAATAGCTGGGAGTTTGGAAAACCATCAGGCACCATCATCGGTGATACCCTGAAAGGGGATGCCTGGGTGACCAGCCTCGGAGGACTTTACAGTGCGAATGAAAAGTCGTACGTTGAAGGCCCCTGCTTTGACTTTTCTGAAATTGAAAAACCCATGGTGCGCCTGGATGTCTGGGCACATACTGAAAATACAAGGGATGGAGCAGCAATACAAACGTCCATTGACGATGGCAAAACCTGGACCATTCTTGGGTCTAACCAGGATGGGATCAACTGGTACAACTCTGCCCTGCTAACAGGAGAACCCGGAGGACAGCGGCTCGGCTGGACAGGAACCTCCCAGTCAACATGGAAAGAAGCAAGGAACATGGTTGATCATTTGAAAGGAACTAAATTCAGGATGAGAGTTGCCTTTGGATCCGATGCCGTAGCCAGTAACTACGAAGGATTTGCCTTTGATAATGTATGGGTCGGAGAAAGAACCCGAATGGTAATCCTGGAACACTTTACCAATTCAACCAGTGCTCAAAGTCTCGATGCGGATGCGGATGTGAATAGCGTTACCCAACAAAATGCGAGAGAGGTGATCGATATTCACTATCATACGAGCTTCCCGGGTGCAGATCCCCGGAATAGCTATTTCCCATCAGGACCCAGTTCCAGAACACTCTACTATGGAGTTGCTTCCGTCCCCTATTCAGTGATGGACGGAATATATCCATTCCAGGGTTTCGATGGTGAAACGGGAGAATATAACTGGAAAGAGAGTAATTTGCTGCGAAATATACTGATCGACCCGCTGACAACGATCGATCTGAGTTCCTCTTACATTGTAGGTAATAACATCTATGTGGAGGCTGATGTTGGTCTAATTGATACGACGCTGAAAGATGAAAACATTACACTGCATCTTGCTGTAGTGGAGAACGAATCAACGGCATTTGAAAGTATATTGAAAAAAATGCTTCCCGATGCCGGAGGAACAAGCCTGATCGACCAGTGGGATGAAACTAATTCGGTCACGGTGTATCAGTCCTGGAGTTTTAATCCGGCAGATTTTGTTTCGGTGGATTCTCTCGTATTGGTTGCATTTGTTCAGAATGAAGACACCAAAGATGTATACCAGACAACCTATGTCGGATTTAAAGATCTGCTGGGAACCCCTATTTTTGATACTCCGGCCAGAACCGGCGCACTCGATTACCTGGTTTATCCAAATCCAGCATCCGGTGAGATCTTCCTGAAGTTTGATCAGGTACTAAAAGGGAATATGCAGGTTCATGTGTTCAATGAAGTGGGAGCACTGGTTGAAATTAATGTTCTGCAGAAGGGGAATGACCTGTTCTCATTTGATGTTGCAAACTACAGCCAGGGTGTTTATATAATTCATGTGACCGATGCTGAGAGTAATTCCCAGGGATGGAAGCGATTCATTGTGATCCATTAGACCCAAACCGGCCGGTGTGAACCGAAACCGGTAAACAAATAATTCCGGGCGACCTGTTCCACGATAAAAACAGGTCGCTTTTTTTCTTTCCATAAAAAGAATACTTTTGTAATTTATTTGAAAAACGATGTTAGTGGCTGTGAATAACAACCTCCTTTTACTCTGCTGGATTTTAATATACAGGATTGAAAATGAGAAATAAAGTCATACTGGTTATACTCGATGGTTGGGGGATCGGAGATAAAACAGTCTCTGATGTGATTTACAACGGAGATACTCCGAACATGGATGAATTTTTGGCTACCTGGCCGAATGCAACCCTCAGAACCTGTGGGGAAGATGTCGGACTACCTGAAGGACAGATGGGAAATTCTGAGGTGGGTCACCTGAACATTGGCGCCGGACGTGTGGTTTATCAGGATCTGGTAAAAATCAATAAAGCGGTTAAAGATAATTCCATTGCTGAGAATCCCCAGCTTGTTGATGCGTTCCGCTATGCCCGGAATAACAAAAAAAACGTTCATTTTATCGGCCTGGTATCCGATGGAGGTGTCCACTCACTGGATGAACACCTTTATAAATTGTGCGATCTGACCGGAAAATATGGGCTGGAACATGTATTTATCCATGCCCTGACCGATGGCAGGGACACAGACCCCAGGAGTGGCCTCGGATTTATCAGAGAGCTGGAAGAGCAGCTGCAGCATTCAAATGGAACCGTTGCAACCCTTACCGGAAGGTACTATACAATGGACCGGGATAAGCGATGGGAAAGGATAAAAATCGGATACGATGCACTGGTAAAAGGCGAAGGAAAACATACCCGCTCCATACAGGAAGCAATAAAAGAATCATACAATGCAGGAGTTACAGATGAATTTATTAAGCCTATCGTGAAAGTGGATGGCGCGGGGAATCCTATTGGCACAATTCAACCGGATGATGTTGTGATCTGTTTTAATTTCCGGACTGACCGACTGCGGGAAATTACCATAGCCCTGACACAAAAGAATTTTCCGGAATATGAAATGGAAACCATACCACTCTATTACCTGACCCTCACACGGTATGATGATACATTTAAAAATGTTCAAGTAGTCTACGATAAGGAACATGTATCCAATACCCTGGGGGAGATCATGGCAAATACCGGGAGAAAACAGATCAGGATCGCTGAAACGGAAAAATATGCACATGTGACCTTTTTCTTTTCGGGAGGAAGAGAGGATGAATTTGAAAACGAGAAAAGAATAATGATCCCCTCACCAAAAGTGGCTACCTATGACCTGAAACCGGAAATGAGTGCCTATGAGGTGAAGGATGCCATTCTGCCGGAACTGCAAAAACAAACAGCCGATTTCATTTGCCTTAATTTTGCCAATGGAGATATGGTAGGCCACACCGGCGATTATGAGGCGATCCTGAAAGCCGTACATGCGGTGGATGAATGTGCAGGGGAAGTGGTCAGGACAGCCAGGGCAAACAACTACTCCATTTTGATTATTGCCGATCATGGAAACGCTGATAATGCCGTTAATCCGGATGGATCACCGAATACCGCACATTCACTTAACCCGGTTCCTGTAATCCTCATTTCAGAACTGAAACGGGGGTTGAAAGACGGAATCTTAGCGGATGTCGCACCAACCATCCTGGAAATGATGGAAATAGAAATACCGGAACAGATGACCGGCAAAAGCCTGCTCGTTTAACCCTGTTATCCATAATCGTTTGATACAGATAGGTAACGCCATAGTGAGTATAGATGTGATTGAAAAACAATTTGTGTGTGACCTTGCCAGTTGCAAGGGCGAATGCTGTCTCTATGGTGATTCGGGTGCTCCACTTGGACCGGAAGAAGGAATCATACTGGAACAGATCTGCGATAAAATAAAACCCTTTTTACGACCTGAAGGGATTCAAGCAATTGAACAAATCGGTACAAGCATGACCGATGCAGATGGTGACCTGGTTACTCCCCTGATCATGAACAGGGAATGTGCATATACCCTGATAGAGGACGGAATATACAAATGTGCTATCGAAAGAGCCTATCTGAATAAGAGGATAACATTCAGAAAACCAGCTTCCTGTCATCTTTTCCCGGCAAAAATTAAAAACCATTCCGGGTTTGACAGCGTGAATTATGAACAATGGGAAATATGTAAACCAGCCCGGGTCCTTGGAGAAAAAATGGGAATCCCCGTTTACAGGTTTCTGAAGGATCCGTTGATCCGGAAATTTGGAAAACAATGGTACAGGGAACTGGAAATAGCAGCACGAAGCATAACCCGGTAACAACTGTAAAATCCAGGTCAAATGAATGCGTAATATGCAGAACCCACATTGTAACAGTTAATCATATAATCTATCAATAAACAATGGAAAAAGTTACAAAATACATTGATGAGAACAGACAACGGTTCCTGGATGAATTATTCGACTTCATCCGGATACCATCGGTCAGTGCAAAACCCGAGCATAAGAAAGATATGGCCAGGGCAACAGAATTTATCAAGGATAAACTCCTGGAAGCCGGCGCTGATAAAGCGGAGGTTTTTACAACACAGGGACATCCCATAGTGTATGGTGAAAAAATGGTGGACAAGGATGCCCCGACAGTCCTCGTCTATGGACATTATGATGTTCAACCAGCCGAACCGTTTGAGCTTTGGGATTCTCCACCCTTTGAACCGGAAATCCGGGACGAAAAAATTTATGCCCGGGGAGCAGATGATGATAAAGGGCAGCTGTTTATGCATGTGAAAGCATTTGAATACATGAATCGTACGGATGCCCTCACCTGTAACATCAAATTTATGATCGAAGGCGAAGAGGAGATCGGCTCTCCCAGCCTGAAAAAGTTTTGTGTTGACCATAAAGAACTGCTCATGTCCGATGTCATCCTCGTCTCCGATACTACGATGATCGCACCCGATATCCCTTCCATTACCGTTGGATTGCGTGGTCTGAGTTATATGGAAGTGGAAGTGAGCGGACCGAACCGGGATCTGCATTCTGGACTCTATGGCGGGGCGGTGGCAAATCCGGCTAATGTTCTTGCTAAAATGATTGCATCACTTACCGATGAAAACAACCGGATTACCATACCGGGCTTTTACGAAGATGTGCTGGAAGTAAGCAGGGAAGAGAGAGATGAAATGGCAAAAAGGCCATTTAACCTGGATGAATTTAAAAAATCGATCAATATCGACCACGAGTCAGGTGAAGAAGGATATACAACACTCGAGAGAACCGGGATAAGACCTTCTCTCGATGTGAATGGAATCTGGGGAGGATTTACCGGTGAAGGAGCAAAAACAATCCTTCCTTCTAAAGCTTCCGCTAAAATATCCATGCGACTCGTACCGAACCAGAAATCAAAGAAGATCGATAAACTGTTTGAAGATTATTTTAAATCCATTGCTCCCGATGGCGTGAAAGTTAAGGTTAAAAGCCTTCACGGAGGTGAAGGGTATGTCTCACCCATCGATACAATTGCTTACCAGGCAGCAAGCAAAGCCTGTGAGGTTACCTTCGGGAAAAACCCCATACCGGTCAGAAGTGGAGGAAGTATCCCCATCATCTCCGATTTCGAACAGGTGCTGGGAGTGAAATCCATCTTGCTGGGCTTCGGACTCGATTCGGATGCCATCCATAGCCCGAACGAAAATTATCCCCTGTTTAACTTTTTCAAAGGAATAGAAACCATTCCGGCATTCTTTCGCTATTTCGCAGAGATGATGAAATGAAAAATGTACCGTTCAAAAAGATAGACCTTTCAAAAGCAAAAAATACCAAATTACGAAGTACAAATCACAAATAAATTCCAGTCATCAATAAATCAAATTCCAATAATTTGTGTTGATTATTGGAATTTTTTTTCGGTTTATTCTTCGATTTATGGTTGGTTGAATTTTACCTTTTTTTTGATGGCTGCCATCAAAAAAAAGGGGGTATGTTGAGAAAATGTTCATAAAATAATGCTTAGGGTATAAAAAAAGGGGGGGGTAATCAGAAAAATATAGTCTATTTTTGGCCATACCTGAAAAAAATAAATAAAATGGCTGAATTACGATTTAAAGCATTACAGGAAGTCTTTTCCCGTCAACCCAGAGAGGTTCTGTTTCCATCCAACAAGATCTCAGATTATTTTGGAATCCGGGTCTTTGACCAGCAGAAAATGCAGAAGTACTTATCCAAAGAGGCTTACGAAAGCATTAAGAAGGCGACTAATAAAGGGACCACAATTGACCGGAAACTGGCTGACCAGGTGGCCGCCGGAATGCGTGATTGGGCAATCAGCATGGGCGTGACCCATTATACACACTGGTTCCATCCCTTAACTGACGGGACAGCTGAGAAACACGATAGTTTCATTGAATTTGGAGATTACGGAGGACTGATAGAGAACTTCTCAGGGGAGTTGCTGGTTCAACAGGAACCGGATGCATCCAGTTTTCCCAGTGGAGGGTTGCGAAATACCTTCGAAGCACGGGGGTATACCGCATGGGATATCTCCTCTCCTGCTTTTCTTGTTGACACAACGCTCTGTATACCGACGGTTTTTGTTGCATACACCGGGGAGGCACTCGATTATAAAACCCCTTTGTTGAAAGCGTTGAGTCTGATCGATAAGGCCGCCGTAGACGTTTGCCAGTACTTCGATAAAAATGTGAACAAAATAATGGCTACCCTGGGATGGGAACAGGAGTATTTCCTGATCGATTCAGCCCTTTATAATGCACGCCCTGACCTGATCCTGACAGAGCGAACCCTGATGGGGCATCAGTCTTCCAAAGACCAGCAGCTTAATGATCACTATTTTAGTTCGATCCCGGAACGGGTAAAAGCCTTTATGCAGGATTTTGAGATCGAAGCATTTAAGCTGGGCATTCCCATTAAAACAAGGCATAATGAAGTGGCTCCCAACCAGTTTGAATGTGCCCCAATATTTGAAGAAGCAAACCTCTCCACGGACCATAACCAGATGACCATGGATATTATGAAGAAGGTTGCCATGAAACATAATTTCAGGATATTGCTCCATGAAAAACCATTTGCAGGAATCAATGGATCAGGCAAACACATCAACTGGTCATTGTTGACCGATACCGGGGTAAATCTCCTATCTCCGGGAAAAAATCCAAAACAGAACCTCCTCTTTCTTACCTTTCTCGTCAATGTGATAAAAGCCGTTCATGATAACCAGGATTTGCTTCGTGCAAGTATACTAACTGCCAGCAATTCCCATCGCCTGGGGGCAAATGAGGCTCCTCCCGCTATTATCTCCGTTTTTTTGGGTTCACAGCTTACATCAACTTTAGATGATATCGTGGAAAAAGTGACGGATAAAAAAATGAGTCCTGACCTGAAAACTGAATTGAAACTGGGTATTGGTAAAATACCTGAGATCTTGCTGGACAATACCGACAGAAACAGGACCTCCCCATTCGCCTTTACCGGTAACCGGTTTGAATTTCGGGCTGTTGGAGCTTCTGCCAATTGTGCCTGTGCCATGATCGCATTGAATGCCTCTGTAGCAAATCAGCTAATTAAGTTCAAGAAGGATGTGGATCTGTTTATTAACAAAGGCAGAAAAAAAGATGAAGCCATCTTCCAGGTATTGAAAAAATACATTGTCGATTCGGAGAAAATACGGTTTGAAGGGGATGGGTATAGTGAGGAGTGGAAAAAAGACGCAGAAAAAAGAGGGTTGACCAACATAATCTCTGTTCCTGAATCCCTGACTAAATATCTGACTGACAAGGCAAGAGAAGTTTTGATCGGAAACAGGATATTTGATGAAAAGGAACTGGAGGGACGGGTTGATGTGGAGTTTGAAAAATTTACAAAAAAAATCCAGATCGAAGCTCGTGTACTGGGAGACCTGGCAATAAACCATATTGTTCCAACCGCGATTGAGTATCAGAACACCCTGATAGCCAATGTTAAAGGATTGCTGGAAATCTATGAAGAAAAGGATTTTGAAGCACTTGCCGGTGCAAGAAAGGAGATGATAAAGGAGATATCAAACCACATTTCAAACATCAAGAAAAAGGTCCACGATATGATTGAAGAACGCAAAATAGCAAACAAAATATCCGATGTGAGAGAGCAGGCTTTTGCGTATGACCAAAATGTGAGACCTTATCTGGCTGATATCAGGAGACATGTTGACAAACTTGAACTGGCCGTTGACAACGAAATCTGGCCCCTGCCCAAATACCGGGAATTATTATTTACCCGGTAATCGCCGATTTTTTATTTGATAGAAAAATAATTATTTTTATCAACCGTTGTAACAGAAAAAAGGATATGGGTAAACGTTGCTTTTTCCTCGCAGTAATCTTTCTTTTAACGATCTCACTGGACAGTTCTGCCCAAAAGAAAAGAACTGAAAAGGCTGATGAAGCCTATGATGCAGGTGAGTATTACGAGGCGATCGACCTGTATAAAGATGCCTACTCCGTCATCCAGGATAAGGTTGAAAGAAACAGGGTCGTGTTCATGATTGCTGAGTGTTACCGTAAAACAAACGATCCGCGAAGGGCTGAATTGTGGTACAAGAAAGCCATCGGCAGGGATTTCCCCGATCCCATTGCTCAGCTTCGCTATGCCGATGCCATGAAGATGAACATGAAATATGAAGATGCTATCGATGAATATAAACGGTATAAAGAACTTGTTCCGGCTGACCCCAGAGCAGATAACGGAATCCTTTCCTGCGAACTTGCCCTGCAATGGATGGAGAATCCTATCGGCTATGAAGTCCAGGATATGAAGTATTTTAACTCCAAGGGAATTGATTTTAGTCCGGCATTCGCCAGGGACGATTACCAGGTGGTCTATTTTACCTCCTCCAGAGATGAAGCACTCGGGAATAAGACACATGGTGCCACTGGCGAGGATTTTACCGATATATTTGAATCAAAACTCGACCGTAAGGGAAAATGGAGCGTTCCGGTACCGGTCGAAGGACCGGTAAATTCCGAATTTGAAGACGGTACACCTTCTTTTACAGAGGATTATGAAACCATGTACTTCTCAAGGTGCGAGATCAGCAAAAGAAAAACCCTGGGATGTAAAATCTTTGTCGCTAACCGTACAGGAGAAAACTGGGGTACACCAAAACCCCTGGAAATCCTATCCGATAGCCTGGTTACAGCTCATCCATCCATCTCTGCTGATGAATTAACACTCTATTTTGTCTCCGATATTGAAGGAGGTTTCGGGGGTAAGGACCTATGGAAGATTACCAGAGAATCCAAAGGATCCGATTGGGGTAAACCCGTCAATATGGGCCCTGAAATAAATACTCAGGGAGACGAGGTTTTTCCGTATATCCATCCCGACGGTACACTTTACTTCTCGTCAAACGGACACATTGGAATGGGAGGGCTCGATATTTTCAGAGCTACACTCGGAGAGGATAACCACTGGAAAATTGAAAATATGCAGCACCCGATAAACTCATTTGCTGATGACTTCGGGATCGTTTTTGAAACAGGGATGGAACGGGGATTCTTCAGCTCTTCCAGAAAGGGCAGAGGAAATGATGATATCTATTCATTCGTCCTTCCTCCATTGAAATTTAACCTCATCGGTGTGGTCCGGGATGAGAAGACCGAAGATGTTATCCCGGGTTCAACCGTAAAACTGATTGGAAGTGATGGACTGAATATTCAGACAGAAACAGGAGATGATGGAACATTTAGATTCATGCTGCAACCAAATACCGACTATGTGTTCCTTGCCTCCAAAGAGGGCTATCTGAATGGCAAAGGAAGGGAAACAACCAAAGGACAGGATCAAAGCAGGGATTTCAGGGCAACCATCTACATCGCATCCATAGCGAAGCCCATCGAACTATCCAATAGCAATGTCTTTTACGACTTCGCAAAATGGGACCTCCGACCGGAAGCCATGGTCTCCCTCGATAAACTGGTTGAAACGTTAAATGACAATCCCAATGTAACCATCGAATTGATGTCTCATACCGATTCAAGAGATACGGAAGAGTTTAACCTGGATCTTTCTCAGAAAAGAGCACAGTCCGTAGTCGAGTACCTCATTGAAAAAGGAATCGACCCGGACAGGCTCTCAGCCAAAGGATATGGTGAGTCGACACCCAAAGTGGTGACCAAACGAATGGCTGAAGAGTATGATTTTCTGAATGAAAATGATGTCTTGTCCGTAGAGTATATCGATCGCCTGGCTACTATTGAACAAAAGGAAATAGCCCACCAGATGAACCGCAGAACTGAATTCAGGGTCCTTACAACCGACTACGAATTGGACGACCAATAAATTAAGGTATTGCCTGATGGAACAGACTTCCAGGTATCAACAACGGGGTGTTTCTTCAACCAAAAAGGAGGTTCACCAGGCTATTAAAGATGTGGACAAGGGGATCTTTCCCTCGGCATTTTGCAAGGTGATCCCGGACATACTTGCCGGTGATCCCGCCTGGTGCAACATCATGCATGCCGATGGGGCAGGAACAAAATCTTCCCTGGCCTATCTCTATTGGAAAGAGACGGGTGACCTGTCCGTCTGGAAGGGAATTGCCCAGGATGCCATCGTCATGAACCTGGATGACCTGTTGTGTGTTGGAGCAACAGAGAATATCCTGGCTTCTTCTACCATCGGAAGAAATAAAAACAGAATTCCTTCTGATGTGATTTCTGCTATCATTAACGGAACAGAAGAGCTGCTCTCGGAATTGCGAGACCTTGGAATAACTATTTTTTCAACCGGTGGTGAAACTGCCGATCTGGGAGACCTCGTGCGGACAATTATTGTCGATCAAACCGTTGCTTGCAGGATGAAACGAGAGGATGTTATCAGTAACCACAAGATTGCTGCAAACGATCTGATCATCGGATTGTCTTCAACTGGCAAAGCAAGCTATGAACAGCAATACAATAGCGGTATGGGAAGCAATGGCCTTACCTCAGCCAGACACGACCTGTTTGCTAAATACCTTGCTAAAAAATACCCGGAAAGTTATGATCCGGAAATGCCTGATGAACTGGTTTATTCGGGAAAACTTAACCTTACCTCCACCATTGAATCGCTTGGCCTGGATGCCGGTAAACTTGTTCTCTCCCCAACCCGAACCTATGCACCGGTGGTAAAAAAAATACTGGAAAACCACCGCGATAGCATCCATGGAATGATCCATTGCTCAGGAGGAGCTCAAACAAAAATACTGCACTTTATCAATGATTTACACGTGGTGAAGGATAACCTGTTCCCCATTCCTCCCCTTTTCCGTATGATCAGGGAACAATCCGGAACCAGCATGAAAGAGATGTACCAGGTCTTTAATATGGGACACCGGTTTGAAATATATGTCCCACCATCCGTTGCTGAAGAGATAATAGAAATATCAGAATCCTTAAACATCGAAGCACGGGTCGTTGGATATTGCGAAAAAGGAGAAGGAAAAAAATTGACTATCCGAAGTGAACACGGTACCTTCTGCTATTGACCCTGCATCTTTTTAACCCGCATTATTCATGCAAAAACGCAGTGCATTGCATGAATGTGTGATGGATAGAGGGAAGCAATGCGGGAAACCCCGACAAAAAAATACCCAAATTTGAGGATTGGAATGAACTCAAATTTGAGGTATTTCTTCGTCGTCAGGATTATTTATGAATAATCCGGGTTAACTCCTCTTACGGAAAAGACCTATTGCTCCCAACCATTGAAATAGTTACCTTTGCCTACTAATGTAAAGGACCAACAGCATGAGCAGGAATATCATTTTAGAAAAGCTTGAAGGTGTTAAAAACCGGTTTGAAGAAGTTTCGCAACTCATCGCGGAGCCTGAGATCATTGCGGATATGAAAAGATATATCAAGCTGAATAAGGAGTATAAAGATCTTGAACCGGTCATTTTAGCCTACAAAGAATATAAGAATACCCTGAGCAACATTGACTCGGCAAAAAAAATGTTAGCCAGTGAAAAAGATGAAGAGATTAGAGAAATGGCAAAGCAGGAACTGGAGGAGTTGACCGAAAATCTTCCGGCAATGGAAGAGAAAATCAAAATGTTGCTCCTGCCTGCCGATTCAGAAGATGGCAAAAATGCAATCGTGGAGATAAGAGCAGGGACCGGAGGTGATGAAGCCAGCATCTTTGCCGGTGACTTGTTTAGAATGTATACCAAGTTTTGTGAAAGAATGAAATGGAAGATTGAAGTCAATCGCTTCACGGAAGGAACTGTAGGAGGCTATAAGGAAATCGTATTTATAGTTTCGGGTGAAGGAGTCTATGGTATCATGAAATATGAATCAGGCGTTCACCGAGTGCAGAGAGTACCCCAAACGGAAACCCAGGGCAGGGTTCATACATCAGCAGCATCTGTGGCTGTTCTGCCTGAAGCCGAAGAATTTGATGTACAGATCAAACCGGACGACATTCGGAGAGATACCTACTGCTCTTCAGGACCCGGAGGCCAATCGGTGAACACAACCTATTCGGCAATACGACTGACACACATTCCTACCGGGATCGTAGTGACCTGCCAGGATCAGAAATCCCAGTTGAAAAACCTTGACAAGGCAATGAAAGAACTCAGAACAAGATTATACAGCCTTGAGTATGAGAAATACCTCTCGGATATTGCTTCAAAACGAAAAACCATGGTCTCAACTGGTGACCGGTCGGCAAAAATCAGAACCTATAATTATCCACAGGGACGGATGACCGATCATCGGATAAACCTTACCCTCTATAATCTTACCTCCATTATGGATGGTGATATCCTTGAGATCATTGAAAAGCTCCAAATGGCTGAAAATGCAGAACGTTTGAAAATGAGCGTATTATAAAACAAAGAATCGTAACTTATGCGCATGAACTACAACCAGATCGTTGAAAACATCAAAAGGAAAAAGAGCTTCCTCTGTGTTGGGCTCGATTCGGATATGCGTAAAATCCCTCATTTCCTGCTCCGTAAGAAAGACCCGGTGTTTGATTTTAATAAACAGATCATTAATGAAACGAGCCAGTTTGCAGTGGCTTATAAACCCAATCTGGCATTCTATGAAAGCCGTGGTGCGGAAGGATGGAACACCCTTCTGCAAACCGTCCGGTATATCCGCTCAGAATACCCGGATATTTTCCTGATTGCCGATGCCAAAAGGGGAGATATAGGAAATACATCCGGTTTGTATGCCAGAGCATTCTTCGAAGAGATGGATTTTGATGCCGTTACTGTGGCTCCCTATATGGGTTACGATTCGGTCTCTCCCTTTTTAGACTACCCTCACCGGTGGATCATATTGCTGGCCCTGACATCAAATGAGGGTGCTGCTGATTTCCAGTTCATCAGAAACAGTGAAACAGGAGATCAGCTGTTCGAGTCTGTTCTCCGAAAAGCACAACAATGGGGATCAAAAGAGAACATGATGTTTGTTGTTGGAGCAACAAAAGCAGAAATGTTGAAAAATATCCGCGACATTGTTCCCGATCATTTCCTTCTTGTTCCCGGTGTGGGAGCCCAGGGAGGAAGCCTGGCCGAGGTAGCAGAGAACGGACTGAATAACCAGTGTGGACTTCTTGTTAATTCATCAAGAGGAATTATCTATGCAAGTAATAATCAGGACTTTGCAGAAGTTGCCGGGGAAAAAGCCAGGGCAATTCAGGAGGAGATGGCTGTTATCTTAAACCAGCATAACCTGGTTTAATCTCGTAAACCAATGAAAGAGGATTTTTTACACTTCATCTGGAAACAAAGCCTTTATGATAAAAGCAACCTGATCGCCGATAATGGTGAAAACATAGAAGTCCTCAATCCCGGTGAACAGAACCACGATGCAGGTCCTGATTTCTTCAATGCAAAAATTAAAAGTGACAACACCATATGGGTTGGAAATGTTGAGATACATGTCAGATCCTCTGACTGGATGAGGCATAAGCACGATACTGACAAAGCGTATGATAATGTTATCCTTCAGGTGGTAGCCGATCATGATACACCGGTTTATCGAACCAATGGACAGCAAATTCCAACCGTTGAACTAACCTTTAATCCGAAGATCTATACCAATTATCTCTACCTCCTGAAGAACCAGGAGTGGATCCCCTGCGAATCCAGCATCTTTAAGGTTGATCCGTTTCATTTGAAGCACTGGCTGCAAAGCGTACTTGTGGAACGACTGGAGGAAAAATCCCGGGAGATCAGCTCCATGCTTCAACATCAGAAACATGACTGGGATGAAACATTTTATCAGCAACTGGCCAGAAATTTCGGATTTAAAAAAAATGCACAGCCCTTTGAGTTGTTGGCAAAATCTCTTCCCTATAAATACCTTGCAAAGCACCGGAATAACCTGTTACAGGTGGAAGCGATGTTGTTCGGACAGGCAGGAATGCTCAATGACCTCATTTCAGAGGATGAGTATTACAGTTCACTGAAAAAGGAATACACCTTTCTGAAAGAGAAATTCTCGCTGAAACCCCTCGGCGGACACCTCTGGAAATTCCTTCGGATAAGACCATCCAATTTTCCGACCCTGCGGATTGCCCAGTTCGGAATGCTGATCCATCAGTCAGAACGTTTGTTCTCCAGGTTAATCCACTGTAAAAATCTGGAAGGGATACATGCACTCTTTGCTGTTTCCGCCTCGTCCTACTGGGATGAACATTATCTCTTCCATAAAAGAACGAAGAAAAAGAAGAAACTGCTGGGGGAAGATGCCGTGGATGTGCTTATCATCAATACAATTGTCCCATTCCTTTTTCTCTATGGTGTGGAAAAGAACCTGCCTGAATACAAGGAACGGGCACTGGAATTCCTGGATCAGATACCGCCAGAGAAAAATTCAATCGTTTCAAAATGGGATGCCCTGGGAGTAAAAGCAGACAATGCATTTTACTCTCAAGCCCTCTTACAATTAAAGGGTAAATATTGTAAATTTAAACGCTGTTTGGATTGCACTGTTGGTAGAAAAATCATAACCGGAAACCAAACATGAAAAGAGACGGATTCGGTTCGGTCATTTTTCCAATAGCCTTGCTATTTGGGGTTATCATAACAGGGGTGATAGGATTTTCGATCATTGAGGATTTTACCCTGTCAGAATCCTTCTTTATGACCATCATTACAATCTCCACTGTCGGTTTTCAGGAGGTGCATCCACTTTCAGAAGCCGGCAGATTATTCACGGCTCTACTGATCATCTTCAGCCTGGGGATCTTTGGTTATGTGGTAACAACCATTACCCGGTTTATTGCCGATGGAATCTTCAAAAATTATTATAAAGATAATAAGGTGAAAAAACGAATTAACAAATTATCAAACCACGTGGTATTGTGTGGTTATGGCAGGAATGGAAAACAGGCAGCCATTGAACTGTCTGAAAATGATGAGGCTTTTGTGATTATTGAAAACGATGAAACCTTGATTAATAAGGTCAGGGAGGACACCAAACTGCTCTATATACATGGCGATGCAATGCATGAGGATGTGCTGGCAGAATCAAGGATTGATAAAGCAAAGGCTATGATCACTACCCTGCCCAATGATGCCGATAACCTCTTCATGGTGATTACCGCCCGTCAGATTAATCCTAATCTGGCAATCATCAGCCGGGCTTCGGATGATAAGTCGGATATCAAGTTAAAACGGGCCGGTGCAAATAATGTGATCATGTCCGATAAAATCGGGGGACAACGGATGGCTAAACTGGTGACGCAACCGGATGTGGTGGAGTTTATTGAGCACATCATGCTGCAGAGAAAGAAAGATGTTAGCCTGGAAGAAGTATCATGTAAAAACCTATCCTCCTGCTTTGCCGGTAATTCCATCCGTGAGCTGGATGTTCGCAATGTTTCCGGTGCTAATATCATCGGACTGAAACGAAAGGATAAAAGTTATCTCATTAATCCCGAACCCAATGTTATGCTAACTACCGAGGACCAGCTGTTTGTACTGGGAACAGTGGAGCAGATTAATAAACTGAAAGAAATTATTGATTTCGGATGATTTCTAAACTTTCTCTCAATTGTTATTGAATTATAAAAAAAAATGGATATTTTTGCACTTCTTAAAAATAGAGGTAAATAATTATAGAATAGATAGGTATGTACTTAACTGCTGAAAAGAAGAAAGAATTCTTTAAAAAGTACGGGAAATCGGAATCCGATACCGGATCAACGGAAGGACAGATTGCACTTTTTTCCTACCGGATTGCACATTTGACAGAACACCTGAAGAAAAACAAAAAAGATTTCAGTACGCAGATGGCTCTGGTAAAACTGGTAGGGAAAAGAAGGAGGCTGCTGGATTATATGAAACACCGGGATATCGAACGGTACCGTGCTGTTATTAAAGCTTTGAAGTTACGAAAGTAGTGAAAGGGGCAATTTTAGATTGCCTTTTTTCATACCTGATTCATTAGAATGATCAAAATTAAGGAAGGATAATAAATGATGTACCAAGCGTTTGAAAAGACCATAGACCTGGGTGATGGAAGGAGCATCTCAATTGAAACGGGAAAACTGGCAAAGCAGGCTGATGGCTCTGTAGTGGTAAAAATGGGAAGGACCATGCTTCTGGCAACGGTTGTTTCAGCAAAAGAGGCGCGGGAAGATTTGGATTTCATGCCACTCTCTGTCGAATACAAAGAAAAGTTTGCATCCCTGGGACGATTTCCCGGTGGGTTTATGAAACGGGAAACCAGGCCATCGGATTACGAAGTGCTCATTGCACGACTGGTCGACAGGGCACTACGACCCTTATTCCCCGATGACTATCATGCGGAAACGTTCGTTACCGTTAACCTTATTTCAGCCGATAAGGATATCACACCCGATTCCCTTGCCGGACTGGCCGCTTCGGCAGCCCTTACACTGTCTGATATACCGTTTAATGGACCAATATCTGAAGTGCGGGTAGGAAGAATTGATGGTAAATTCAAGATCAATCCTACCTTCACCGACCTGGAAGAATCCGATATAGATATTGTTGTTGGAGCTACCGAAAAGAATATATTGATGGTAGAGGGTGAAATGAATGAGGTTTCAGAAGAAGATATGTTGGAAGCCATGAAATTTGCACACCAGGCTATCAAGGTGCAGTGTAAAGCACAACTTGAGCTGGCAGAAATGAAAGGTAAACCCGAAACCAGAAGTTACGACCATGGAGAGAACAATGAAGAACTCAAGAAGAAGCTGTATGACGAGACCTATGATAAAATTCATGCCGTTGCTGCCAGCAAAATCGCGAACAAACATGAGCGGTCGGCTGCTTTCGATGAGGTGAAGGAGGCATTCCTTTCTCAGTTTAGCGAAGAGGATGAAATTGACGAAAAGCTGGTATCACGCTATTTTCATGAAGTGGAGAAGGAAGCTGTACGTAATTTGATACTCAAGGAAGGGGGTCGGCTGGATGGCAGAAAACACGATGAAATCCGGCCCATATGGTGCGAGGTGGATTATTTGCCTGCCGCTCACGGATCAGCCCTTTTTACACGCGGAGAAACACAGTCCTTAACAACCGTTACCCTTGGAACAAAACTGGATGAGAAAGTAATTGATGAAGTGCTGTTGCAGGGGACTCAGAAATTTGTGCTGCATTATAACTTTCCTCCTTTTTCTACCGGCGATGCAAGACCCGTGAGGGGCCTAAGCAGAAGAGAGATCGGACATGGAAACCTGGCACACAGAGCCCTGAAAAGAATGGTGCCTGCAAATTCCGATAATCCCTATGCCATCAGGGTCGTGTCAGATATCCTCGAATCCAACGGATCTTCCTCCATGGCAACCGTTTGTGCCGGAACTCTTGCACTCATGGACGCCGGAATAAAAATTAAAAAACCGGTTTCCGGAATCGCCATGGGAATGATTTCGGATGAAAAAACCGGGGAATATGCCATCCTTTCCGACATCCTGGGCGATGAAGATCACCTTGGAGATATGGATTTTAAAGTTACCGGAACAAAAGATGGTGTGACAGCTACACAAATGGATATCAAAATTGAGGGGCTATCCTTTGAAGTACTGGCAAAAGCACTTGACCAGGCAAAAAAGGGAAGACTCTATATCCTTGATAAAATGGTTGAAACCATTCCCGAACCAAGAGAAAACCTTAAACCGCATGCTCCGAGAATTGTCCAGATTACCATTCCAAAGGATATGATTGGTCCACTCATCGGACCGGGAGGCAAAGTGATACAGGAAATACAGAACGATACAGGATCAACCATCGTTATTGAAGAAATTGATAATAAGGGAGTCGTTGATGTATTCGCAGATAATAAGGAATCCATTGAAGCAGCCCTGAAACGCATCAATCGCATCGTAGAAGTTCCTGAAATAGGGAAAATCTATAAGGGGAAAGTGAAATCAATCGTTCCCTTCGGAGCTTTTGTTGAGATCCTCCCCGGAAAAGATGGATTGCTGCATATTTCAGAGATTGAATGGCGCCGCCTGGAAACCGTCGACTCCGTACTGAAAGAAGGCCAGGAAATCGAAGTGAAATTGATCGATATCGATGAGCGAACCGGTAAATTTAAACTTTCCCGTAAAGTACTGCTGCCTAAACCGGAAAGATCTCATGAGAGAAGACCGGATGAAAAACAACACAGGCACAATTAAACTGACGGTTGAGGTGATGCTTACCAAAAGAACAAATCCCTGTTTATTTGTTCCCTGAAAATGGATAAAAATTCAGAATGGTTTACCACCTTTCATCATGAGTTGAGTCAGTTCCCCTTTACCAGACGAGAGTATAAACTATTTAACATAGTCCGGTTTATAAAATCGGCAAGATGGACGGACCATTTCTCAGATCAATGCCCTGTATGTAAGAAAAACAGGTCCGATATGCTTCATGCAGCAAGAGAAATAGAAAGCATGATAAGACCATCGGGTGGGGGAGCAGCCGAATTCGAAGCATTACATGATACCATCTATCATCACCTGAGAAAGGACCATGAACTTACTCCACGATCCTATTTTATTGCACTCTATTCCTTCTTTGGAATGATTGCCGGAGTAATATTCGGAGGCGTGGTGGGTGTTGTGACAGATCTCATCCTCGATGCAGAGAAGGGCCAATGGCTGAAAAATGGCCTCTTGATCGGATGGTTCCTGGGACTGGTGGCAGGTCAGATTTTCGGAAAACGGAAAGACAACCGGATCAAAAAACTCGGCAGGCAATTTTAGTGATTTCATCAGGATATTCCTATTTTTGTTTTAATAGGAATAGTGATCGGAATTCCGATTAGTCCCGTTTTGATAACAAGCCTGATCATTACCCGTTGAAATAGCTGCCCAGGTTATGGAACTGAATTATATTGTAATTGAAGGGAATATTGGTGCCGGAAAAACATCCCTTGCCAAACGCATATCGCAGGATTTCAATGGTAAACTGATCCTTGAACGATTCGCTGATAATCCCTTTCTTCCCAAATTCTACCAGGATCCGGAACGATACTCTTTCCTCCTTGAACTTTCATTTCTCGCCGATCGGTATAATCAGCTTAAAAAAGAACTCAGTAACCGTGACTTGTTTAAGAGCTTTACGATTGCCGATTATTACTTCATGAAATCCTTGATTTTCGCCAAAGCTACCCTGTCAAACGATGAATATAATCTCTTCCGGCAGATTTTTGACATCATCTATAGTACACTTCCCAAACCCGATCTGTTTGTCTACCTTCATGTGAATCCCGATAACCTCCTGATAAATATCAGAAAACGAGGCAGGGATTATGAAAAAAACATCACCAGGGAGTACCTTGAAAATATCCAGGCGGGTTATTTTGAATTTTTCAAACAACATCCTGAACTGATTTTTCTCATCATTGATACCAATAATATTGACTTCATAAGCAATCCTGAAGATTATCGGGAGGTGGTGCAAACCGTTTTTCAAGAAGAGTATGCTTCCGGTCTGAACCGTGTTATTTTATAGCCATGTACGAATAAAATTGCCATTGATAATTTTTTTTTAATGAAAACATTATTAGTTTTGTATTAATTACAAGAAATTATTGATTGTTAAACAAATAACCAAGCAACCATGAAGACGATTAACTATTTAGCATCCCTGATTTTGGCAGTATTGGTTTTGAGTAGTTGTGGTGGACTGAATAAGATGCAGCAGAATGCAAGTGACATCTCCTATAAAGTTGTGCCTGAAATACTTGAAACACATGCTGGCGAAGTTGGAGTCACCATTACAGGGACTTTCCCGGAGAAATACTTCAACAAAAAAGCTACGGTTGAAGCAACTCCTGTCCTGGTATATGATGGAGGCGAAACCGCTTTTGAATCAGTAACTCTCCAGGGAGAAAGTGTTGAAGAAAACAATGAGGTGATTAATTATGCGGGTGATAAGTTCACCTATACCTCTAAAGTCCCATTTGTTGAGGAGATGAGAGTATCTGAATTGATGTTGAGAGCTACAGCCTCTATGAAGGACAAGTCAGTTGATTTTGACCCTGTTAAACTGGCAGATGGCGTGATCACCACTCCGACCTATGTCCAGAAAAAAGGTGTCCCGATCATGATGAAGGATAACTTCAAGCGGGTTATCCCCAAATCACAAATGGCGGATATCCACTACCTGATCAACGTGGCAAATGTTCGTGGATCTGAATTGCGTGCCGAAGATATTGAAGCCCTGAAGGATTTCATTAAGAAAGCGAACGAAGCGGAAAATGTAGAATTTTCCGGAACAGCAATTTCAGCTTATGCATCGCCCGATGGTGAGTATGATTTTAACGATAAATTATCACAGAAACGATCGGTTTCAGCAGAGACCTTCCTTTCACGGGAGCTGAAAAGAGCACAGGTTGAGAAAGTACAGGAAGAAGGATTCATTGCAAAGAAAGCCACCCCGGAAGACTGGGACGGATTCAAAGAATTGATGGAAAAATCCACCATTGAGGATAAAGACCTTATCCTTAGGGTTCTCTCGATGCACTCCGATCCCGTTGTTCGTGAAAGAGAAGTTAAAAATATTTCAGCAGCGTATAAAATTATTGCAGATGACATCCTTCCCCAACTGAGACGATCAAAAATTTCAGTAGATGTCGAGATCGTTGGCTTTTCCGATGAGGAGATCCTCGAATACCTTGCATCAAATCCCGATACCCTTGGATTGGAAGAATGCCTCTATGGCGCAACACTGGTCGGTAAAGACCTGGATAAAATGCTCGCTTTCTACCAGCTGGCAGTTGAAAAGAATCCCGATTGTATCCGGGCTCATAATAATGTAGGCTTCACCTATATGCATATGGGGAAAGTTGCCGAAGCAAAAGCCGCTTTCGAAAAGGCAAAAGCCATTAAAGATATCGATCTGGTGAAAAATAACCTGGGTTATGTTGCACTCCTGGAAGGTGATCTCGATGGTGCTAAAACACTCTTCACATCCCTTGAAAAACCAACGGAGGAATCTAACTTTGGATTGGGTATCATCAGCGTTGTGGAAGGGAAATACCAGGAAGCAGTTAATTATATGGGTACCAAACCCACCTTTAACCTGGCATTGGCAAAATTGCTCAATGGTGATGCCGCAGGAGCAAAAACAACCATCGATGCGGTTGATTCTGATAATGAATGGGTCTATTACCTGAGAGCCATCGTGGGAGCAAGAACACAGGCTGAAGATTATATGTTCAATAACCTGCGTTCATCCGTTGGCAAGAATGCTGATATGAAAGAAATGACTAAAACAGATCTCGAATTCTTCAAGTATTTTGAGAACGATACCTTTAAGTCGATTGTTGAATAGTTAATGTTCTTATAAAAAAAAAGAGCGATTCAATACCGAATCGCTCTTTTTTTTATCTCCTCAATCTGGCAGTAAAACTCCCACAGTACAATTCCTGCACTCACCGAAATATTGAATGAATGCTTGGTGCCGAATTGAGGTATCTCGATGCATGCATCACTCATGTTGATGATTGACTGCTGCACCCCATGGATCTCGTGACCAAAAACGAGCGCATAGATACTCCCGGCATCCATCCGGAAATCCTGAAGGGATACTGAACCTTCGACCTGCTCAACAGAAATGATCTTAATCCCCTTATTTTTCAAATGGCCAATAACCTGCTCTGTCTCTTTAACATATTTCCATGCAACCGATTCGGTCGCTCCCAGGGCAGTTTTCTGAATTTCCCGGTGAGGAGGCTTTGCCGTAATTCCACACAAATAGATCGATTCAACCAGAAATGCATCAGCAGTCCGGAAAACCGACCCGATGTTATTCAGGCTTCTTACATTATCCAGGACAAGAGTCAGGGGTAGCTTGCCTGATTCTTTGAACTCCCTGACACTTTTCCTTCCTAACTCGCTGTTCTTACGCTTTCTCATGAGTAAAACCGATCGTAGTACAAGGTATAAAAATACAGAAAATACCGAAAAGAGAAAACGGGATACGGGATCTCAAAGTTCTCTGCTCACTGAGACAATTATTTCTTTGAAAAAGTTACGAAAAAAACTACATTTGAAATTCATAAATTAAACCCGTTTCATATGAATATCCATGAATACCAGGCCAAATCAATTCTCAGGCAGTTTGGCGTTGCCGTTCCCGAAGGAATTGTGATTGAATCTCCGGACAAGGCATTGGATGCTGCAAAAGAGATACAGCAAAAAACAGGAACCGAAAGCTGGGCAGTGAAAGCCCAGATCCATGCCGGTGGAAGGGGGAAAGGCGGTGGTGTGAAGATTGCAAAGACACTCCGGGAGGTTGAACAGTATGCAAAAGAAATACTTGGAATGACCCTGGTAACTCATCAAACCGGACCGGAAGGGAAAGTGGTCAATCGCGTCCTCATTGAACAGAGCATTTATTACCCGGGACCCGGAGAAATCCAGGAATTCTATATGAGTGTGCTGTTAAACAGGGACACCGGAAGAAACATCATCATGTATTCAACCGAAGGAGGAATGGATATCGAGACCGTTGCAGAAAAAACACCCCACCTGATATTTAAGGAAGAGGTGGATCCGAGGGTTGGGATCCAGGCTTTCCAGGCCAGACGAATTGCGTTTAACCTCGGATTATCAGGTACAGCCTTCAAGGAGATGAACCGGTTCGTTACCGCACTTTATAAAGCGTATGAAATGTCTGATGCTTCCCTGTTTGAGATTAACCCTGTCTTTAAAACATCCGATGATAAGATACTGGCGGCTGATGCAAAAGTAAACCTGGATGATAATGCACTCTTCAGGCATAAGGATTTTGCTGAGATGCGGGATATCACCGAGGAGGATCCGGCAGAGGTTGAAGCAACAAAGCACGACCTGAACTTTGTAAAACTGGATGGCAATGTCGGCTGTATGGTCAATGGTGCCGGACTGGCGATGGCAACCATGGATATCATTAAACTGTCCGGTGGTGACCCGGCGAATTTTCTCGATGTCGGCGGAACAGCGAATGCCGAAACGGTCGAAGCCGGGTTCAGGATTATCCTCAAAGACCCCAATGTTAAGGCGATACTGATCAATATATTTGGAGGTATTGTACGCTGCGACAGGGTTGCCCAGGGCGTTGTGGATGCTTATAAATCTTTTGGCCATATTGATGTGCCGGTGATCGTACGACTCCAGGGAACCAACGCCGAAGAAGGGAAAAAACTGATTGACGACTCCGGACTGAAAGTCTTCTCTGCCATTACACTCGAAGAGGCCGCAGGAAAGGTTAAGGAAGTGGTGAAATGAAGTGCCTCAAAAGGTAAAAACACTTAACTAATGGCATATTAACTTAGATTTTTACTGATAGAGGTAAAGATGGCCAATAACTCCTTACCCTCCTTAAGCATCGGATTCAAATCATCAGGTCTCAACCATTCCATAGTTTCAATAATTTCCAACCAATAGTCCGTTTCACTGGATTCGCTTTCGCAGATCTTTATTTTAGATTTGAAATCCGCTCTGCTCCTTGATCGGTTTGCTTCACGATAATTTGCACCAATACTTGTTCCGGCTTTTGTAAGCTGATTTCTTACGATTTTCCCTTCTACGGTTTTTGGTAATTTCCCATATCTATTTTATTACCGAATCATAATTAATCATTTTTCATGAGTTTTATTTAATTATTAATTCAAGGCACTTTAGGCATTTTAGACGCTTAAGGCATTCAAGGCATTTAAGGCATTCGAGACATCCTCAATCCCTCACTCCAATCTTCCTGTGCGTACCGTCACAAAACGGTTTTTTCTCCGAACCGCCGCAGCAGCAGAGAAAAATATCGCCTTTAGTATTAATGATTTCCTGATCCGTTCCGGTTATGATAAAATCACCGGAGATTTTTATCGGTCCGTGGCTGATGACTGTGATCTCGGTCAGGTCTTTCCGTTCGTCTGGTTTCATATCCTGTTGATTTATCCGGTAAAGCCGATCTTCCGGTGCGTGCCGTCACAGAAGGGCAGGGTATTGGATGAGCCACACCGGCAAAAGGAGGAGATCCCCTTCATGGTAATTTTTGATCCGTCATGTTGTGTAAGAAGGTAACTCCCCTCTACCAGGATGGGTCCATCTTTCATGACCTGGATCTTTAGCGGATTATCCTGGTCAACCTGGAGAACCTGGTTCTCTTTCACTGACTCACCTATTTCGGGTCGTTTGAACTTGATGTGGTTGGTATCTGCCTCAGTAACACCCTGGTTTTTCTTTTCATCGTCCCACTTCCAGGTGAGGGCCTCGGTCGGACACTCGTTCACCACCTCGATGATCTTCTCTGTCGGAGCACCCTGCATGTTCACCCACGGCCTTTTCCTGGGGTTGAATACATCCAGGAGTTTCATGTAGCAGGTGGATGCATGGATGCATGCATTGGGCTTCCAGTACACGGTGATCTCCCCGTTGGAATATTTCCTGTTTCTTTGATACATACTGTTTCTTTGGCCGTAAAAATAATAAAATCCCACAAAACCACGGAGTGGCTTAAGCCCAATAGCCTTTTGAGATTGAAGTTCGGTTACGGTTGAGAAAACAGGGTCGTAGGACGTTGTTCGTTGGTCGTAAAGAAAATGCTAAAACAGACACTACCTGGAAACGCAATGAAAATCAATATACCGACGAAGGGGCTGTCTCAAAAGCCAAATTTTTAGTCATCCTGTCCAAAGCCCCAAAGGGATCCCTATGGGAGACTCCTTCGGAGAACTCCAGCCTGCCGGCAGTGTAATACTTCACAATATCGGTAACAAAATTTCAAATAACCATCTTACGGTAGATTTTATTCCAGGTCCATCTATCGAAATTGTTTTTAACCATCTAAATTTACCCCGGTAGAGGTAGAACAATGAGTAACCACTGGTGTAACCGGTGGTTAAGGTATACAAGAAGATAGCAACCCTACAGGGGTTGAATATTCAAATGTAAGGCATTAGTATTCAACCCCATCCGGGGTTGTGGATAAATATCATCAACATACCCGGCACTTCGCCCCGAAAAAATCTTCGGGGCTTGTACCGGGCTATTACCTTCGGTGAGCTCCGCTTCGCTCCGGTTCATTATTCAATCCCTCCGGGATTGCGTTCTATATATCCTCCAGATCTTGTACAAAAAAATTAGGCAATCAATTAGCCAAATAGATCTTAAAATTTCAAACAAAATTTGTTACCTAAATACTGAAGAAATACACGGCAGGTAGGTGATTCAGGTTCTTATGCGATTGATTATTAATATGTTGAGATTCTGAAAAAATTTTAGAATGACGGTCTTTGGGACAGCCCCTTCATTTCATCGATAGCCAATAGATTATCGGATTTTGGGTATTTAATTACCAGGCGTATTTATACTCTATATAAGAAGGGGAGAAATATTAATGGTTAATGGTATTTGGTTTTGTTTTGGAAGAAGTATGTATCGAATTCCTGATCGCTCGAAGAGCGAAAAATCCGCCTTCGAAAAATAGCGTAAAAAAATCAGGTTATGAAGCGTCGTGAGCATGGTTGTCTGAGTCCCGACATTATCGTCGGGAGGAGTTTCCATGCGGAACAGCGGAGTAAGCTGATTTTAGCTAATTTTTCGGCAGCGGCGATTTTTCTTTGGTTCGTTTCTTTTAATCGTTTAAAAGAAATGAACTGGGGTTTTAAAGGGGTTAACCCCTTTATAACTACTGGAATTATTTCCTTAACAGTTAAGAAGGTCTTCAACCTGGAGACGCCAGACGTGGTGTCTCTACTTCCTGATCACCAAACAATCGGCAATCAGGTCATGCAATGCCTGCTTCTTTTCGGTAAGTCCTGCGAGGATGTAGCCGATCATGAAGATCATACCGGAGATGATTTTACCGAAATAGCGGCCCGTAGCCCGTCCAAACGTTATCCGGTTTCCATCCATATCAGTAACCTTTAAGCTAAGAGCCATCTTACCCAGGGTGCCCTGACTCTTCGAGGTTTCCATCAATGCAAAATAGAGCCATCCGACAACAATCGATGCAATGATCCAGAGAAGTACTGCTCCGATAATGCCGGCAACTCCAAAAAAAACTTTTTCATCATGCCTCCCGGCATCAGCAATCTGGAATGCATTAAAAATGATGGATCCGATGAAGGGCAGGGCAATGAAAAAACCGATGAATCCCAGGATCAAATCGTCGATAATATAAGCTACAAACCGGAGCCAGAATCCGGCATACCTTATGGGTTTCTGGTTTTCTGAATTGATTACTTCCATAGTGATAGTTGTTTAAGTTTAATTAAAGGTAAAAAATCTATATTAATTCGATGCATCCTTATTCCACTGTAACTGACTTTGCCAAATTTCTGGGCTGATCCACGTTACAACCACGCAGCACAGCAATGTGATAGGCAAAAAGTTGAAGCGGAATTACGGTGATTAAAGGTGAAAAGGCTGCTGAAGTTTCGGGTACTTCAATAACATGATCAGCCAGATCCCGGATAAGCTTGTCCCCTTTGGTTACGATTGCTATCACCGTTCCTTTGCGTGCCTTGATCTCTTGTATATTACTGACAATCTTGTCGTAGGAGCGGTCTTTGGTTGCAACAACAATCACCGGCATATTCTGGTCAATCAGTGCGATCGGACCGTGTTTCATCTCTGCAGCAGGATATCCTTCTGCATGAATATAGGAGATCTCTTTAAGCTTCAGGGCGCCCTCCAATGCCACCGGATAAAGATACCCCCTCCCAAGGTACAGTGCATTGGTTGAATCCTTGTATATTTCGGCAAGTTCCCGGATCTGATCGCTTGTATTCAACACCTCAGTAATCCGTTCGGGTACCCGGAGCAGTTCATCAACCATTTTCCGGCGGGTAAGTTGATTCAATTTCTTTCGTTCTTGACCAAGCAGGATAGCCATCATGGTGAGAATGGTAACCTGGCAGGTGAACGCTTTTGTTGAAGCTACACCGATTTCCGGTCCTGCATGTGTGTATACACCGGCATCTGTTTCTCGTGGTATCGTTGAACCGACAACATTACATAGTCCCAGAACAGTGGCACCTTCTGCCTTTGCCAGCCGTATAGCAGCCAGTGTATCTGCTGTCTCGCCACTCTGACTGATAGCCAGTACAACATCCTCTTTATCGACGATTGGCTGGCGGTAACGAAATTCTGATCCATATTCAACTTCAACCGGTAATCGTGCAAACTCTTCAATCAGGTATTCCCCTACCAGCCCGGCATGCCATGAGGTTCCACAACCAATGATGATAATTCTTTTGGCTTTCTTAAGCGTGGGTAATACATTGAATAGTCCACCAAGATGAACTCCTGATTGATCGGGTAATATACGGCCTCGAAAAGTATCATGTATGGACCGTGGTTGCTCAAAAATCTCTTTAAGCATGAAATGATCAAATCCCTCCTTGTCAATCTCCCCGATCTTCAGATTCAGATCCTGGACTTTTGGTTCTCGTCCGCGATTGGTCAGGGATTTTATCTTGAAGTGCGATTTTTCAAGAATGGCGAGTTCATCGTCATTCATGTAAATTACTTTCTGTGTATATTCAGCCAGTGGCGTGGCATCTGAGGCAACAAAATATTCATGTTTACCTAATCCGATAACCAGCGGGCTTCCTTTTCTTGCGGCAAAAAGAATATCCGGCTCTTCCCTGCAATGGATTAAAATTCCATAAGCACCTTCGACCTTACCCAGTGAAGCAACTATCGCCTGTTCAGCTGAAAGACCACCTTCAAGGTATAAATGTTCAATGAGATTAACCAATACTTCCGTATCCGTTTCGCTGGAGAAACTCACACCGCGTGACAGGAGATGTGACTTGATCCGCGCATAATTCTCAATGATACCATTATGGATTATGGTGAAAATTCCCTTGGAGGAAATATGCGGATGTGCGTTTGCTTCCGTTGGTTCTCCATGAGTGGCCCAGCGCGTATGTCCTATCCCAAGTGTCCCCGAAAGGGATAAGTTGTCAAGGATTTTCTCCAGATCTTTCACTTTACCAACACATTTATGAACAACCGGTGTATCGTGCATCAGCATGATACCTGCTGAATCGTATCCACGGTATTCGAGTCGTTTTAAACCATTCAGGATAATGGGGTAGGCTTGCCTCAAGCCGATATATCCTACAATACCACACATTGATTCATAAATTTTGTTTAAGATAAATTAAAATTGAATACTGACGGTATCGTAACTTTGATTTTTTTCGAATGCTGATCACATATATGGATCAGGATGAAAACAATTCCTGCCTGTTATTCTCCAACCGGTTCAGGTTTCGCAATGCTTCGTCACGGTTCCTCCCACAAACACTTTGCTCAGCCTTGAATTGATGACAAGCATCGGGTCGGTCAGCGGAATCATAGATCGCGCACTGATACGTATCGGTCAAATGGATGCATCGTACATTTGCAGGCTTCCCGTCAGGCATCCCCGGTATTGGGGAGGAGATCGAAGGAGCGATACAACATGCTCCGCAATTTGGCCGGCATTCCATGAACTGTACTGGTTTTTAAAACGGTAAACATACATTATTTTGATGAATTGATAACGGTTCCATTTGGTTAATTTTCCACTGGTTGGTGACTTCTTTAACCTAAGTGGCTATCTGCATATACCTGATTTTTATTGTGACTTTAAATCCCCCTAAGTCCCCCTTTTTCTAAGGGGGACAACGAAATATATGAATTTAGATCATACGTCCCCCTTGGTGAAGCCCGTCCGAATGGCGTAGCCGGGCGGAGGGGACTATAGGGGGATTGACCTTGTGGTTTGAATCAGTTGGCAACTTCATCCAACTAGGTTTTCCAATCGGTACAAATTCTTTCTATCTTTAAGTGTTCAAATCCCACCCAATGAAATTCATCGGAGATTTTCACATCCATTCGCATTATTCATTGGCTACCAGTAAAGAGCTTCAGCCGGGTTTCCTGGACTACTTCGCGAAGATGAAAGGGATAAGAGTGGTCGGCACAGGCGACTTTACACATCCCGGCTGGGTTAAGGAACTGAAAGAACAACTGGAGCCGGCTGAGGAGGGACTTTTTAAAGTAAAACGTGAATTTCAAAAGGCGGTCAATTTCCCTGCTGGTGAGGAGGTCAGGTTTCTTCTGACTTCAGAAATCAGCAACATTTACAAGAAAAATGGGAAGATCAGGAAGGTTCATAATGTGCTGTTTGCTCCATCGTTTGATGTTGTTGACAGGATACAGAGCAAGCTGATGACCCTCGGTTTTAACATCACTTCAGACGGCAGACCAATACTGGGGATGGATAGCCGGGATTTACTTGAGTTATCACTGGACGTTTCGGAGGCGGTCTTTTTTGTACCGGCTCACATCTGGACACCCTGGTTTTCCGTGTTGGGATCAAAATCAGGCTTTGATACCATAGAAGAATGTTACGAAGATCTTTCTCCTCATATCCATGCAGTGGAAACAGGCCTCTCTACTGACCCGCCCATGAACTGGATGTGCAGCTTTCTTGACCGGTATACCCTCATCTCCAATTCGGATGCCCATTCACCGGAAAAACTGGGTCGGAATGCCAATATCTTTAACACGGAACTTTCCTATAACGGCATTGTGGAAGCCATGAAGTCGGGAGACCCGGAGAAGTTTCTCGGAACAATCGATTTTTTCCCGCAGGAAGGGAAATACCATTATGACGGTCACAGGAAATGCGGTATATGCTGGAGCCCGCTGGATACATTGGAGCATGATGGAACCTGCCCGGTGTGCGGGAAAAAGATCACCGAGGGTGTGATGAACCGCATTGCACAGCTTGCCGACCGTTACGATGTGCTTGAAAGAAAAAACCGCCATCCCTTTTATAGCCTTATCCCGCTGAAGGAAATTTTATCTGAAATGGAAGGAGTTTCCCCCGATTCGAAAAAAGTGCATCAACGGTACATGCAGCTGATCCGAAAAGCAGGCCCTGAGTTCAATATTTTGCTTCACCAGGATATCGATGATGTGAAAACCGTTGGTGGTGAATTACTCTCCGAAGCCATTTGCCGGATGCGGAACAGGGAAGTATATATAAAAGAGGGTTTTGATGGAGAATTCGGTACCATCAGAGTCTTTCAGGAAGGCGAAAGTAAAAATTACCTGCAATCGGCATCCCTGTTTGAAGAATCGACAGAAAAATACCGCACCCAAAACAACCCGCGTCCGTTGGTTAGCTTCGATCTGGAGGCTTTCAGGAAATTGAAACGGGAGAAACCTGAAACACAGACCGAAATTAAAGAAGCATCCAAAGCTGATCCTGCTTCCCCGGATAAGGGTATGCTTTCAGGATTGAATAATGAACAATGTAAAGCAGTGATACATTACAGTGGACCGGCTATCATACTGGCTGGTCCGGGAACAGGAAAAACAAAAGTCCTGACCACCCGCATCGCTTATTTGATCCTTGAAAAAAAGGTAAACCCCGGAAGCATCCTTGCCATCACCTTTACAAATAAGGCTGCACGGGAAATGAAAGAGAGGCTTTCCCTGTTGCTGGAGAACCAATACCTGGACAGACTCACCATTTCAACCTTTCATGCCTTCGGCCTGTCAGTGATTAAAGAATATTGGAAAAGTTCAGGATCAACAGACACCCTTTCCGTGATCGATGATGACGATAAAAAGCAGATCCTGACAGGATTGGATCTTGATCAATCAAAAGTTACCGAAATCAGTGAATTAATCACGAAGGTCAAACAATCCCTGCAGGACGAAAACAGTATCGATGATGAAACATTCGCTGCAATCTTTAAAAAATACAACCAGACATTGCGGTCCCTGAAGGCGTTTGATTTTGATGACTTAATCGGATTTACCGTCCAGCTGTTCATAAAGCATCCGGAGCTTATTTCAGCATACAGGGGGGAAATTGAGTGGTTATTGGTGGATGAATATCAGGATATTAACTATGCCCAGTACCGGTTGATCAGCATGTTAATGCCCGATCGGGAATCCAATCTTTTTGTTATTGGTGATCCTGATCAGGCAATCTATGGCTTCCGTGGGGCAAGCGCTCAATATATTCAACTCTTTAAAGAGGATTATCGGGCTGCCGTTTTTACCTTGAAAAAGAGCTATCGCTGTTCGGATATAATACTCCGGGCTTCGGATAATGTGTTGAAGGAGAGTGGGAAATTTCTTGAAGGATTGCAGGAGGGAGTGAAGATTAAAATTTCAGAGAATGCATCGGATAAAAGTGAAGCGGAATATATTGCCCGTACAATTGAAAAAATGATCGGAGGTATGGGATTCTTTTCCATTGACAGCCAGGTAGCTGAAGGGTACAAAGAACAAGGGATAGAAAGCTTATCCGATTTTGCCGTATTGTGCAGGATCGGCAAACAAATGCCGGTAATTGAAAAAGCCTTCAAGGATCATAATATTCCCTATCAAAAAGTTGGTGAAGATCCTTTTTTCAAACAGAAACAGGTCAGAGCGGTATTGGATGTCTACCGGTTTGCTGCCAATCCGGAAAATGACTTGCTGAAAACACGGATCCTGAAACAACAGGGGATGACCGAATACAAGTTAATGCAAATCATTGAAAATCTGAGCGGTAAATCCCTTACCGAAAAGTTGCAACACATCATCAATAGCCACTTTCAGGACAATCCTGAGAAGCACAAATTCATGTTCGACCGTCTTATCGAATTAGCAGAACCATACGAAGGACAGGAAGAAGACTTTTTACAACAGATTTTATTAGGTACCGGGATCGATACCTGGAAACCAAAAGCTGAAGCGGTAAACCTGATGACGATCCATGCTTCCAAGGGTTTGGAATTCAATTGTGTATTCATTTCAGGCTGCGAGGACAACCTGATACCCTATTCCCTGTTTGCAAATACGCTGGCTGACCCGAATGAGGAGAGAAGATTGTTGTATGTCGGAATGACCAGGGCAACCTGTTATTTGTTCCTTACCTGTGCCCGGCGACGGTTCCTGATGGGAAAAGAGTACCATCAGAATAGAAGTCATTTTATCGATCAGATTGAAAAGGAAATCATCGAAATTGAAGAGCAAATAATAAAACGGAAAGATAAAACCGACGACGAACAGTTGGCACTGTTTTAAGTCATCAGACGACTTGGGTTCATCGGATGACTATAAACGATTGGTATTACCGGTAGATTTGAATTTCCTATACACAATGTAGGGCGACCCTGCCTGCGGCAGGCAGGTTTGTAAGTCGCCTAAGAGTCGACTCTTCTAAAGGAATGCCTTCGGCAAGAGAGTCGACCTACATTAAGGCATAAAAAATTAATCCTTTAGTATATCTTGATATTCAGGTTTTATATATGACCATTTATATAACGACCGACTTTTACAATAACCAGCCTTTACTGGATTATCAAGAACGTAAATAATTGTTCTGTATAGTTCTTCCCTGTCTCTTATTAACCTATCATAACTTTCATGGTGCCAGAATTGACCCTTCCTCCCAATTTCTTTATTACATTCCCTTGCACTATATTTCTTTATGGATTCCATGATATCAACCAAAAATACCTTTTCTCCATGCTCATCAAATTCCAGCACTGAAAATACAGCATGCACATGGTTTGACATAATGCAATAACAGATTAAATCTATCTTTTTATTATCCCAATAATGAAGTGATTTCGCAACAATTTTAGCAATGTCAGTTTTTCTCAAATAATGTGATCCGGTAACAATACTGTCAAGTTCAGAATCAAATTCATTGAAGTAATCGGATTGCATTTGTCTATTAAATTCAGGACTTTCGGAAAAGATATTTGCTACATTATCCTCTTTAAGTTGGTTAAGTTTGACAATTTTTTTGACTAGTGATTTCGGTAAAGCACCCTTAAGTAGCCAGGTTACAAAAAAAGTTTGATCGAGAACCTGAAGATGGGGTAAATGTCGCCTGTAAAACTCCTGTTTTTTCATTTGAAAGTAAAAATAACAAGCAATTTTTTAATTGGAAATTTTTGAATCGACTTAGAGTGGATTTCATAGGCTGTCGATCTAAATAATTACTGTTTTTAAAAAGCTGATTGATATTATCTATAGGTTTGAATTTCCAATAAATAATGTAGGGCGACTTCGTTTCACTACGATTCCAAGTCGCCTTATCGACTCAGTGTGGGCCGCATAGGCAGTCGACCTACATAGTTGATGGTTCAGCATAAAAAGACAGGTATATCTGCGAGATTCAGGTTTCCCAATAATTATGTAGGGCGACTTTCCAAGTCGCCTTTTAGTCGACTCGGGAGAGTCGACCTACATAGTTGCTAGCTTAGCAGAGGCTGATAGGTATAACCTATAGATCTGTTTTTCTTTACATCTGCGCGGATCACCCTTACGGGGATATTCGTATATCAAATCCCGCCACTACTCCCCATCCATTGGCTCCATGACCCTGCCGATGAAGATGATCGTGTTGGTATCTTTTTCCCTGATCGCAAAAAGAAAAGGCCGGTTCACATTGAAAGTAATATACGTTGGTACTCCGGAAGTGGTTTCACAAATCTCAACCACGGTGACAGCGGCTGCTTCAGTCCCTTCCTCGTTCACTTCAATGAAGGATTTGTGGATCACACGGGAGATGTACAATTGCCGGGCCGGATTTATTTTCGAGAAATCGGCATTGTAGGGAGCGAAGGCAATGCCCATGCCCATGCTGATCAACTCGTCATTCAGCAGGTTCTCATATTCGAATTTGAACCTGGGTAGATGAATCACTACTTTCTCCTCTTTATGGAAATCCCCCAGCCAGCTATTCCAGTTTTCATTATTTAATTCGTTGATGATATCATCAAGTGTTTTGTTATATTGGGGAAGCAGAATGATCATGCTGTAATTCCCGTATCCATATAGCAATTCCACTGCCTGGATCAGGTCGTTTGAAAGATAGTTGACCGATGCCTCCTGGATCATCATGGGTACATCCTTTGTTGTTCCATTACTCAAATAGAATGGCTCCTCTTCCGTTTCGGCTTCATCAAACTCAAATTTCCATATTCCTTTAAAGTAGATGGCATTGATGAGGTACATCACGGCATCGGCAGGAATGCGTTCAAGGACCTTCGTAATCAAATCATTGGTTTTATCCGCAATCCAGTTATTGATGATATTTACTGCATCAGGGTCAAGAAAATCCAGGGGTGAGACTTCTGCATAATAGTAATTTTGATTAACGGTTAAGAAATCCTGTTCCACCGGGAAGGTATGTTTGTACCATATGGAATTGGCAATGCTAAGCAAAACCTTCGGATCGACACTCACTAGGGCATCGATAAGCAGTTTATAGTTCGTGTTGATTTCATCGACGGTCAGCCCGGTCAGTTCCAGGGTTTTTTCCATCGCTTCTTTCGTTTCACCATCGGCTCCGTTATAGGTCATGGCAAGAGCCAGGGATACGCTCAGGGGAGAGATCATCACGTTTTCATCAGGTTCTTCGGATTGTAAAACCTCTTTGAACAGGTTTATTCCAAACAGGTTATCCGCTTCGACCAGAACTTTTCCTTTCTGGGTAAGCTCAATCTCATTGGGGTCGGGTTCAGGATCGGTTTTTTCACAGGAATAGCCAAGAAACAAAATAAGGAGGGCAGGAATTACAAATCTTTTTATCTTCATAGTTGCAAGTTTTTTTATTACTCTTCATATTCAGGCTCCATTACTTTACCGATAAAAATGATCGTATTGGTATATTTCTCCCTGATTGCAAAGAGAAAGGGCTGGTTCACGTGAAAAGAGATATAGGTTTCCCCTCCTGTACAATAGATAGAACCTTCAACTACGGTTACAGCAGCTGCTTCTGTTCCTTCCTCGTTCACTTCAATAAAGGATTTGTGAATTACCCGGGAGATGAACAGTTGCCAATCAGGATTTATTTTTGAAAAATCCGCATTGTAGTTATTAAAAGCAATTTCCATACCCATGTTGATGAGTTCATTATTCAGTGAATCTTCGTATTCAAATTTGAACCTGGGCAGATGGATCACAACTTTCTCCTCTTTATGGAAATCACCAAGCCAGTTGTTCCAGGTTTCATTGCTTAATTCTTCAACAACTTCATTCAGCGTTTTACCGGTCTGGGGTAGCAGAACAATCATGCTGTAATTCCCCTGTCCGTAAGGCATTTCCACTGCCTGCACCCAATCATTGGAAAGGTAATTGAACGACTCCTCCTGGACCATCATGGGAACATCCTTTGTCGTTCCATTACTCAAATAGAACGGCTCCTCTTCCGTTTCGGCTTCATCGAACTCAAATTTCCATATTCCTTTAAAGTAAATGGCATTGATGAGGTACATCACAGCATCGGCAGGAATAAAATCAAGGACTTCCGTGATCAGATCGTTGGTTTTATCCGCAATCCAGTTGTTGATGGTGTTCACGGCACCTGGATCACCAAAGTCCAGGGGTGAAACCTCCGCATAATAGTAGTTCATGTTGACATCAATGAAATCCTGTTCCACCGGGAAGGTATGCTTGTACCAGATGGAATTGGCAATGTTCATCAGGACCTTCGGATCGACACTGGAGAGGGCATCGATCAGAAATTTATAGTTCTCATTGATCTGGTCAGTGGTCAGTCCGGCTAATTCCAGGGTCTCTTCCATCGCTGCTTTCGTATCACCATCAGCTCCGTTATAGGTCATTGCAAGGGCAAGGGATACGCTCAGGGGTGAGATCATTACATTTGTCTCGGGCTCTTCAGCCTGCAACACCTCTTTAAACAATTTTATTCCGAACAGGTTATCCGCTTCGACCAGTACTTTCCCTTTCTGTGTAAGTTCAATTTCATTGGGGTAGGGTTCAGGATTGTTCTCCATTTCACAGGAATAGCTGACCAGTAAAATAAAAGCAGCTAAGATTGCGAACTGTATAGCTCTCATTTCATCTAAGGTTGATGTAACGGTTTGGTTATTGGCAGGTAAAGTTGTGCTTTACAAAAGAAGACCAGCTGATAATCACCAAAAATAGTGCCAAATTCATGGGAAATCAATATCTCCTTGTTGTCATTTCTATCGGAGGAGTGCACCATGGTTCAATAAGAAAGTATCGTCTGCCCACTCAAGTTGGGCTGACGACTTCGATACAATTTTTAATTGGTTTATGTTTTTTATAGATTTGGTGCTAAATTATTTACCAATGTATGACAACAAGGGGTAAAGATTCAATTGAAGCTATTGCATCGAAGTTCATTAACCACACGAACCACCACGTGTTTTTGACCGGGAAAGCAGGGACAGGTAAAACAACTTTCCTGAAAAATATAATTGAACATACACATAAAAAAGCTATTATTGCTGCACCCACTGGTATTGCAGCAATAAATGCCGGAGGGGTCACCCTTCATTCCCTTTTCCAGTTACCTTTCGGGGCATTTATTCCATTCAATGACCGGATAAAAGAAGACAATATCACGATACAGGTAAATACCCCACAATCCCTTATCAAGGCCTTTCAAATGAACAAATCAAAGAGAAACATGCTGAAAGAGCTGGAACTGCTGATTATTGATGAAGTAAGCATGCTGCGAGCAGATTTGCTTGATGCCATAGATAGTGTTTTGCGTTACATAAAAAAACTGGAAAGCAGCCCCTTTGGTGGTGTACAATTATTATTTATAGGAGATTTGTACCAGTTACCGCCAGTGGTCAAAGAAGAAGAATGGGATTATCTTGCTCCCTATTATTCCGGGATTTATTTTTTTAACGCGAAAGCTTTGCAACATAATAAACCTTTACAGATAGAGTTAAAAGAAATCTACCGGCAGTCAGACAAACTCTTTATTTCTTTACTTAACCACCTGCGGGAAAATACCATTACGAAAGAAGACATTGAGGTGTTAAACAGGTATTATAAACCCTCTTTCCAACCCGATGAAAAGGAAGGTTATGTATACATAACCACACACAATCGTAAAGTTGACGAAATAAACAGGCAAGCCTTAAAAGAATTACCAGGAAAAATATATTGTTTTGATGCGGAGGTTAATAAGGATTTCAGTGAGTACCTCTATCCCGTTGAGTACAGATTGGAGCTTAAAAAGGGGGCTCAGGTAATGTTTATCAAGAATGACTATTCCGGGGAACAGCTTTATTTTAACGGAAAAATTGGCATAGTAAGCGACCTGTCTCCCGACAGGATAAAAGTCAGCTTTAATGACGGGACACCGTCTGCCGTAGTTGAACATTTTATTTGGGAAAATAAAATATATACGCTCAATAAAGAAACAAACGAGATAGAAGAGAAGATAAAAGGTACGTTTTCACATTATCCTATAAAATTGGCATGGGCAATAACTGTTCACAAAAGCCAGGGATTAACCTTTCAAAAAGCCATTATTGATGTTTCCAGAGCGTTTGCCCCGGGCCAGATATACGTCGCCCTTTCACGCCTGGTCTCCCTGGATGGTTTAGTGCTTACCGGAACAATCCCATTTTCAGGACTGGAACAGGATGGAGCACTTATAGGGTTTATGAAAAGCAAAGAGGGTCCGGATGTATTGGAAGAAGTACTAAAAGAAGAAACACATCATTTCATTGTAGACACCGTATTAAAATCCTTTAATTTCAACTCTCTATGTAACATATTCAACTACCATGTTGAAAGCTACACTAAAGATGATAGAAAATCGACGAAACAAAAATATAAAAACTGGGCCGTTGAGATACAGACTGATTTAATACCTGTAAAAGAGGTAGCCGATAAGTTTTTAGATCAACTCAGGAATATCACCGGAACGCGACATCCTGGTTATATTTCAGTTTTACACAACAGGGTGATAGCCGCAAAAGATTATTTTGAGCCATTGCTGAAGAGTTTTTCAGAACGTGTTTTCAACCAGATAAATTTATTAAAGAAGCAAAAAAAGATAAAAACTTACCTGAATGAATTGCGGGATATTGAATTGCTCTTTTTTAAACAACTTCAGTCCATATATAAATCAGAAGCCCTTATCAATTCTGCCATTCTTAATACCGAGCTAGTTAAGGGAAAGCTGCTAAATTCCACTCTTTATGAAGATCGCATGAATTTGATTCAGGGCAAAGGTATTTCCACGTTAAAAAGAATTAAAACCAAGAATGTAAAGGGGACGCAAGAAAAGAACAAAAAAGAAACAGGTTATTAAAGCATCTAAAAAACTGGAAACAACGAACCTTGGGCCGATTAAGGAATATGCTCAAAAGATTCCAATGATAGGGCAGAATATAAACAAAGAATTTCATAGATGCATTTTAAAAATAATGGAAACTGCTGATCTGCAGTTTCCATATTGGTCGGGGTGGCGGGATTATCTCGCTACCCGCAGGGCAGGCACACAACCCGCTCGTGATCCCGGTATGGATTAAGTCGTCTGTCCACTTCAGCTGGGCTGACGACTAAAAGAACAGCCAGTTACTAGCTCAGTCTGGCATTGTTTCTTTTTTTGGAGAACGACTTTCCAAAGTCGTTTACGATTCGAAGAATCGTTTTCTTCCGGAACTGTGGCGGGAGTACTCGCTACCCACAGGGCAGGCACACAGCCCGCTCGTGATCCCGGTATGGAGGAAACTAAACACAAAATGACCAACCTTCGGTTGTTTTTATATTTTAATCAGTCGTTTATGAAAGCTTACTTTCAACATTCCTGATAAAATATAAACCCATTCACCTTGCGGTGATGGGTCATTTTGTGTTTGTCGGGGTGGCGGGATTACCTCCCATGCGGTCGGTGATCCCGGTAAATATTCCAGATACCCAACGACCAAGATTTACATTTTCCGTTTTTTTCAATATATAAGTTGCATATATATAAAATAGTT
>Ga0315547_1000269_pt1 | contig 56853 bp, 56 predicted proteins | sample SalMarSW160240MG_2_FD_202542 | JGI IMG/M metagenome (GOLD analysis project Ga0315547, IMG submission 202542) | Salt marsh sediment microbial communities from the Plum Island Ecosystem LTER, Massachusetts, United States - Salt Marsh Sediment SW1601-240 ...
CAGATAATTACACCACGTTGAGAGAAGGCTGTAAATTAAATCTGCTTTCTAAACAAAATATTTTATAGTTAAAATAACTATTTTAGAATAGATTTATTCAAAAAGTAAAGGCCTGCGGAATCTAGGGACCTCGGGACGGAGGAGGATCGCTCATCGCTATTTTCTGGGCCCTTTGGTCGGTTACTAAATCATATATTATCTCAGTTAATTGATAAACGAAGGTTGCTTTCCTTAGCTTAAATGAATTATAGTGCTTTGCTTAATTTGAAACATTTATGTAAATTGCATACAGCAATGCAATTAGATATGATTTCATAATTTGGTTATTTAACTTTTCTGGCTGTATATCAACAACTTGAACTTTGAACATTGAGAAATAAAATCCGTTGGGTTGCATATATCACCATTAGGATTAAAACGTTGTTAAAAATATGAAATACTACAACTTACATTACAGATTATTATGTAAATTATTATTGAATATTTTGAATTATTTGGTTAATTATTTATCTTTGTATTAACATGCTTACCCCGCTTCCCATAAGAACAGCGCGCTCAGGGTAAGCTTTTTATTTTATTACTATGGGTAAAGTGCCATATAGAAAGCCAGCACTTGTTACACCCGTTAATCCTTCGTCTTTCGTCGTATAATTAATAGGTAGTAAGCTCATTGTTTTCACCTGAATGCTTCTCACCGCTCATCGCTCACCTCTTGTCCTGAGCTTGCCTGCAATGAGCAAAGTCGAAGTGTCGAAGGGAAGGGCGAGTCGAAGGGCTCATCGCTATTAATAGGGGACCTTTGGCCAGTACATTAATTCATTTTGCAGCAAGCGCATTGAAGCCACTTAGCTGCTTCACTTTTATCTTTTTCCTTTTATCTTTTGTCTTGGGAGTTGACCACTCCTGCTGTCGGCCTTTGCTGCCAGATAATTTTGGCCTGTCAGCAAATCCCCTGTTGTTCGGTCATACTTCCCTCGCAACGAATAAGGCTTTGCCTTATTACAGCAGTCGCTTACCGACCAATGACTTAAGACTAAAGACTAATGGTATTAACTATTTGTACTATTGATACTTTCCGTTCGTCTTTCGTCATTTGTCTTTCGTCGGTTATATAAACCACTTCAACCACTTCAACTTCTAAAGGATCGTGTGTTCACTACCTTTATCATTTAACAGTAAGCATATTGAAATCCCTCGGCTGCTTTCCCTGCTCCATGCTCCCTGCCCCCTGCTCTTTCTCATCGCTCATCGCTTGTCCTTCCCGTTAATCTTTAGTCTTTTATTTTAGCCTTTTCCCTATTTAAATAATTTTAAGTAATTATCAAATACATACATTCTACCTCTCTTACCACCGGTTACCTCTTTTAATATATCCATTTTCTCTAAATCAGAGATCAATTTATATGAAGACGGCATTGATATATCAGCAACCTTACAGACCTTTTCTGCATCTATCATCGGTCGTTGGTATAAATGATCAATAACCTTTCTTGCCTTTATCGCTCTACTGCCTAATCCTTGTATCTCTGAATCAGTTTTTTTCTGTAATTGTAAAATATCATCAAATGTCTTTATTCCGCTTTTTGCCGTTTCGACGATACCAACAAGAAAAAACTTAAACCACTGAGACAGGTCACTTTTTTCTCTTACCACCATTAAATTATCATAATACAATCCTCTGTTCTTTTCAAAAAAATGTGATAAATACAAAATCGGTTTTTGTAAAATTCCTTTGCTGACTAAATATAGAGGGATTAGTAATCTTCCGATTCTACCGTTTCCGTCCGCAAAAGGGTGGATGGTTTCAAATTGATAATGTACAAGTCCGATTCTTAATAACTCAGGGAAAAATATCTTATCGTTATGGAGAAATTTTTCCATATCACTCATCAATTCGGGAACATAAGAATGAACCGGGGGAATAAAAGTAGCATCGTTTATCGTTGCTCCTCCAACCCAGTTTTGGCTTGTCCGAAATTCTCCTGGTTGTTTTTTCTCTCCACGTACTCCTTGTAAAAGTACCCGATGGGTTTCTTTAATTAATCTTGATGATAATGGTAGTTCTTTTAATTCATTAATAGCCCATTCCATCGCTCTAATGTAATTTTGAACTTCTTCCCAATCATCTCTTTTATCAAAAGGGATATCTTCCTTATCCAGGATGGCTTCATCCATGTTTGTCTGAGTTCCCTCAATTTTGCTGCTTTGAGTCGCTTCTTTTATAACGTGCATGCTTATAAATAAGTCAATATTGGGAATATACCTGGAATACATATCCAGTCTGCCCATCTCTCTGTCAGCCCGACTCAGTAATTGCATGACCTCCATATCATTAACATACAACTGTTTGTTTATTAAGGATGGTTGGAAACTTTTATAATACCCCTGATTAATATAGTTACCCGATTTGTAATTTTTCATGTAAAAATTTTAAACAAAGATAGGTTTTATTTAAGTTTTCAACAAATATCTTAAATAAGTGTTCCTGTTATTTAAATTTTCAGCCATATTTTTAACAAACTCAACAGCCCTTCGACGCGCTCTTCATTTTAATTCCGGGTTCACTCAGAATCCTTGGGCAAGTACATTAATTTATACAGCAGTAAGCATATTGAAAATCCTTGGTTGCACTCCTTGCTCCCTGCTCTTTCTCATCGCTCACAGTGTCCTCCGTAGCCCGAGGAATCGAGGGCGTAGGAGGATCTCTCATAACTCATCGCTGTTAATAGGGGACCTTTGGCCTCTGCATTTAATCATTTAGTAGTAAGTTTATTGAAACCACTCGGTTGCCGACTCATATCTCATCGCTTGTCCTGAGCGAGCCCGCAGGACGAGCCTGTCCTGAGCCTGTCGAAGGGTCGAAGGGCTCATCTCTTGTTTGTTTTCTGGTGCCGCACAAGGGGACTGTGGAATTCACGCTTAACCCCGGGCTATTTCTGTTCACCCCCTCCGACTTCGCCTTCGATTTCTCGTGCTATGTAGGACAAAGTCAAGGGGTATAGAGTTATTTGGATGGCAATTAGTAGATCAGCTTGCTTTTAACAATGGGGCATATTACCTCAGTTTAAGTAAGGTACGATTCAAGCTTGCTTACTAATTCAATGTGTTTTTCAGGATTAGATTTTATCAAATGTTGAATATTATGTAGTTTCCATTGGACAGCTGGCATATCCTTAAGTCCTTCAACTGGAAACAAGTTCCAGTCCGGATTCCCTCGTTTAAAACTCAGCAAAAAAGAACGATCATTTTCGGACAGACTAGATTTTACTGTATGGACAAGTTTTTTACGAGTAGCTTCGAAGTCTTCATATGTAAATGTAATGTCAGACATTCCCTGAAACTGGTTAGCAAATACAGACCGCTGGTCCAGCAGATGAGGCTGCAAAACCTCATACATTGTTCGCATATGGCTTACAAGTGCTTGAATCAAACCATTTTTTATATTTTCATTGTAACCAGATTCCTGAAATAACAAATACATATCAAAAAGATCCCTGGGATGTTGCCTGTCAAGTGCTGCACATATTTTACCCCCGTATAGTTCTGCATAGGAAACCACCTGGATTGCAGCAAACTTCTTAAACCTTTCCTGTACTGTATCATTGACCTGAAGCAATTTCACTGGATGAAGATGACCCCGTGTAATCGTGTTTACTTCGATTTTTATTTGAGCATTTTTAAACTGGACCAACAATTTGACATCATTTCCTTCAATGGTATGATTGTTAACGGTAGTCCCCTGGATTGATTTTGTTATCAATTCCCTGATTCTTCCAAGTGAACCAGAAATATTGGATAGAGCAGTTTCCCTGTTATCAGTTGGCAGATATGTGAGGTCAATATCGACAGATAACCGGGGCATGTTCCGCAAGAAAAGATTTATGGCCGTTCCACCTTTCAAAGCAAGAGTTTTTTCAGTTGCTATGTGAGGAATCACCTGCAGAATTAGATCGGCCTGGTTAATATAAGGTTGAGTGATCATTATTCAGTGAATTCCTTTGGTATGGATATCCTGTATACAGATATGTAAACACCTCCTTTTACAATAACCCTGTCGCCGGTTCCCAACTCTATCCTGGTTTGGTCAACAAAGTCCAACCACTTATGATTAGCTTTAGATGCCATAAATAAAAACAGACGTTTTACTTTAATGGAGGTGCAATTTTCGAGTAATTCCTGCAGGATTTTTGGACGAAGATTTGCAAGACCTTCAAGTATCTGATAACATTCCACCATATCAAATCGATTTGGGGTAAGATACAAACATTCCAGTATTGCACGTTCAGGGGATGATATTCGCAGTTTCATACCATCCCGGGAATAGTCAAACAATGCAAGGTCTGCAGGGAGAAATTTTGTTTTTACATGTATTATCTTGTCGCCCCATTCCTGGTCTAAAAACCACTTTGGCAGTTTAACATATTGAGGTGAAAAAAGATAAATAGATTCCTTCTCCATTCGGATATAGTGGGATAGTCCCTGAAGTGATATGGATATCAAACCACCAACATGTACGGGCAATTCGGTTTGTCTTTGTATTGAGTTCAAAGCTCCTGTCCATTGCACATTTTCATTCGGTCGTTTGAATGCTCCAACTCCATAAGATTCAAGCCAGCCGCTTTTAACATAATATTTTTGCAATTCCCGTGAGAAACCATTCTTCTCCAACCATGATGCAAGAAGTACTGTTCCTGGTACGTGGTAGGACAGGAGATTCATTAATTTTTTATCAGATTTGGTAGTCATACTACCAAAAATAGAACATTTTTAATGAATATCAAATTTTATAACACTATTTATCATTAATATATTTAAAATATGGGTAGTAATACTACCAATGTTGATAAATATATACTGATGGATTTTACCTGAAGCGGGAGTGCTACTAAATTGCACATACCAAGTTTGTAGACGCAAAGCTCCGTCCGCCGCAGGCATGCCGAAGGTGGTGGCAAAGGCAAACTTCGCTGTATTGCATCAGTCGCTGTGAAGCTGGATGAATAGGTTCTGAGGTGTAAGTTTTGCAGCTCTACATAATTATCTGGCAGTAAGATTCAACTTGAACTTAAGATTTTAGTTACAGAACGCATCAGCCCTTCGACTGATAGCGGTACATTGGTCAGGTTATTCCTGGGGTTTATCTATTACTCTGCATTTGCTATTATACAAATTTCGCTCAGGGACCTTTGGCTGGCACATTAAATAATCTAAGATCTCAATATATTGATACTCGTAGTCTGCTTTCCTTTTTCCTTCATACTTTTTACTTTTTCCCCCGGCGTTCGGTTTTTAACGCTCGGCCCTCTTTGTACTTTTTTCTTTTTCCTTGAACATAGGTTCCTACCTCGTATGTTGTAGCTCCACTAATCGGTGCAGAGGTAGTAGATCAATGTCAGGGGATAGTACTATTCCGGGAAAGTTATTATTTATATCAATGGTAAACATATAGATTGACATTAAAAGCATAAAAGTAAATTAATAAGTTTACATTATATTTGTATATGTCAACTAATACATTTACATTTGTGACCATATTTAATTACAAAAATTAGCAAGCATGCGGAATCAGAGGCAACTTTTAATAGAGCAACTTGATCGCAAACTGAAGCCCTTTTCGGTTTCGGAGTCAGTTATTGTTCCCGATAAGGGTTGGATTAATACCATAAGAACAACCTTAAACATGACACTTGAACAGTTAGGTAAAAAACTTAATATAACCAAACAGGGTGTCAAAAGAATAGAAGACAGTGAAGCTGCCGGGACTATAACAATAAACTCCCTTAAAGCTGTTGGCAATGCCCTTGAGATGAAACTTGTATATGGATTCACGCCAATTGACGGATCTGTTGATTCTCTTCTTGATCGTAAATCAAGGATTCTTGCGGAAAAGATCATTCTCAGAACCAATCATAATATGATGCTTGAAAATCAGGCAATAGGTGAATATGGTCTAAGAAAGGCTATTGATGACCTCTCACAAGAGATACGAATTGAACTAAAGAAAGCTATATGGGACTAGATTTAAAATACGTATATGGTCAGACGCCACTTAGCGAAGAAGAGAAGGATGGCAGGCACTCCAGGATTATGGCTGATATTATCATTGAGTCGATATTTGGGAAAGAAGTATTTACCTGGAATAATTCAAATCTTGTTAAACCAGATAATGCCCGTAAAGAATATTTAGATTCAATAAAGAAAGCCGATAATGGAATAATTAAACCCTTAATTGAATTTGCCCGATCCTGATATTCTTACTACTCACTTCTTAATGTGTCCTCTGTAGCTTAAATCCTTGATGTTTTTATAATTAACTGGTAGTAAGCTCAATGAAACCAATTGGGTACTTCACTTTTGTCTTTTGCCTTTCGTCGGCCCCGTTCGTCTCTTGCCCTGAGCTTGGTCGAAGGGTTCGTCGTTAGTCGCCTTTGGGATAAATCTTCCGCAGGGCCACGGTCTTTGGTTCGAGTTAATTCGAACCTAAAAGGAAGTCAAGAAAATTTTCTCTGTCTATAACCTTAAATTCAGCTTCACTATATGTTTCAGTCCATAATCCGGGAGCTTTAATATTTTTTGCCTGCAGTTTGAATTCGTAACCATACAGTTTCCCATCCCTTTCTTCCACCATATCAATTTCCTTCTGGTCATACGTTCTCCAGAAAAAGTTATTTGCATGGATCATAAGGTATTCCTGTGTTTTCAATCGTTCCGTGAACAGGAAGTTTTCCCATAGCATTCCTGCGTCATTTCTCATTTTCAGAGGATTAAAATTATTTATTATGGTATTTCTTACTCCGTTATCCCAGAAATAGTACCTATGAGTCTTACTGATCTCTTTCCTCAGGTTACGTGAAAAACCCTGTACCTTTTTTATTATAAATACCTTTTCGAGCAGTTCAAGATATCTTTCAACTGTTTGCTTGGCCAGTCCAAGCTGGTTGCTTAATTCATTCAGCGAGACTTCCATCCCTATCTGGAATGCGAGCAATCTCAGGAGGTCAAAAAGTTTGGACGCGTTTCTTATATTTTCCATTTCCAGGATATCTTTCAGGAGATAAGAATTACGAAGATTAAGAAGATATTTTATCCTGTTATCATTATTATCTGCAGTAAGAGTCTCCGGGTAGCTTCCAAAGACCAGGAGGTTATCAATCCTGCGCAACACTTCCATCCTGCCCATATGGTTCACAAGTTCCAGGATTGAAAGAGGAAACAAAAGATGCACATTTTGCCTGCCGGTAAGAGGTTCACCAAGCTTCCCCGACAACTGGAACGAAGAAGAACCTGTAAGAATTATGGTAATCCCGGGTGAATGATCAATCATAAGTTTTATTGCTTCCCCGATATTATTGATTTTCTGAGCCTCATCAATAAAGACCAGTTTATAACCACCGAGTGCACTCTGTATGACTGATAGCCTCTGGGAATTTAATATCTCCTGGAGATCAAGATCATTTCCATCACCTCTGAATACATCTTTACCCGTTTTAATAACCCTGTTTACCAGGCTGGTTTTTCCAACCTGCCTTGAGCCATGAAGAACAAGAACCTTATCTTCTTGAAGAATCCTGTCAAATTTATCCTCGTAATATCTCCTGATCCATTCCATAATACATTCAATAGACAATAAAATAGCAAGTAAACTTAACAAATTAATATAAATATAGCAAGTATATATGCTAAATTATATAAATTATAGCAAGTTTCACAACTCAAAGCCTTGTGGCGCTACAATTCCTGCCTTAAGTAAACCTAACTTCCACATGGTTGTTCGGTTTTTTTGAATGAATTTAGAGGTGGAATTACCGCAGGGCCCCGGTCTTTGCTGCCAGAGAACTTTAGTCTGGCAGTAAATCCCGTGTTGCTCAGTCGTTCCTCCTTCGCAACGAATCTGGCTTTGCCGTATCGGCCCTGCTGATTACGACCAACTGGGCCGAGCGTAAATAATTAGCCCGGTGGGCTAATTTAGAGAGGAGCCAGACAGAGCAGAGGTAATCAATGACCAACGACTAACGGCATATACTACTTGCACTAAAGCTCCTTCCCGTTTGTCTTTCGTCGTTAGTCGTTCGTCGTCTTCGTTCGTCTTTCGTCGTTAGTCGTTCGTCGTCTTCGTTCGTCTTTCGTCGTTAGTCGCCTTAATGTAACCAACAACCTTAAATATTTGTCCCATAACCTGAATTTAGGATAAAAAAATTTGCTTTATTCAAAACATCGAGTAAATTTGTTGCTCAAACACTAAAACCTACTGTTATGCCTGATGCTTATTCAACTTTAGATTCATATATCCACCGGCTCCAGGTCCCTGAGTAAGCCCGCAGGGCGCATCGAAGGGGAGCCTAATTTTTTAGCCTATGATTAACTCATTAATAACATCCCAGACAAGGATTAAGCTGTTGCTAAAGTTCTTTCTAAACAGCAGCACACGTGCCCATTTGCGCGGACTCGAATCTGAGTTCGGGGAATCAACCAACGGTATCAGGATCGAGCTTAACAGGATGGAAGAAGCCGACCTGCTGCATTCCTCCCGCGAAGGGAATAAGAAACTCTACTACGCCAATAAAAAGCACCCTTTATTCAGCGAGATACATAATATTATTATCAAGGAGACAGGTATCGACCGTGTTATTGATAAAGTAATACACCGTCTTGGTGAGTTGGAATGCATATACCTCACAGGTGACCTGGCACATGGTCGCGACAGCTCCATAATTGACTTGATCCTTGTTGGCACCGGTATCGATCGTGAATACCTCACACGAAAAGTACAACAAGCAGAAGAGCTTGTTGGGCGTAAAGTAAGATATATTATACTGAATTCGGACGAGGCAGACGAGTACCTTTTAAACTACAAACCAGGCGATCTCCTGCCCCTCTGGAACTGTGGAGATGAATAATATGACAGAGAATTATAGACATAGTGACGAAGAGATTAAGAGACGAAGAGACTCAGAGACTCAGAGACTTAGAGACAGCGACGTAAAGCACAACCACTCAACTGAAGCTTTATCTAAGGAAGTAACGAGAAACGAGAAACGAGAAACGAGAAACGAATGGTTTGCCATCTATACTAAAGCCCGCAACGAGAAAAAAGTGTACGAAAGGTTAATGGAGCAGGGAATAGAATCCTACCTGCCTCTGGTAAAAACTCTCCGCCAGTGGTCCGACAGGAAGAAGTGGGTTGAGGTGCCCCTCTTGAGTTCTTATGTTTTTGTGAGGGTGCCGCAGTTCCAGTTAAGGGAAATAATACAGGTCGATGGAGCAGCGAAATATATAAGTTTTGAAGGCAAGCCGGCGGCTATACCGGAAAAGCAGATAGATAATTTGAGGCTACTGGTTAATGGTGAAGCTGACATTGAAGTAACCGGAGAAAGATTATACCCTGGCGATCCCGTAGAGGTAACAACCGGTAGCCTCCGCGGTCTCACCGGAGAACTGATCAAGATAAACAATAAAAACAAGGTGGTTGTCCGCATCGACAGACTGGACATTAACCTTGTTGTTAAGATACAAAAGGCGTTCTTGCGCAAGCTCAGGTAACGCCTCAAACATACAATTACTGGCTTAGTCAGACATTAAAGTAGATGGGACTGACGAGGCTTTGCTGTGCCAAGGCCCAAGATAAAAGACAAAAGGACAAAGACAAAAGTAATTGGAAAAAGAAACAACAGCAGAGGATTTTTCTAATGAGCTGGCTGAACGTCTTTTTCGTTTTGCGGCAGATGTAATAAAGTTTCTTGGAACGTTGGCCAATGTTCCGGAATCAAAAATTATAAAGTATCAATTAGCTAAAAGTGCCGGGTCAAGTGGTGCCAATTATGAAGAAGCTCAAGCAGGTTCATCTAAGGCTGATTTTACAAATAAAGTAAGGATTTCTTTAAGAGAAATGCGGGAATCAAATTATTGGTTAAGATTAATCAGATCCTCAGGATTAACCTGCAACTATGAAGAGCGAGACAGATTAATAAACGAGTCACGCGAACTTAAAAACATCTTAGGTTCAATAGTTCAAAAAACCAGAAAATAAAAAACAAAGTTTACTAATGCCATACTTTTATCTTTCGCCTTTTGTCTTTTGTCTTAATTGGAGGCAGCTTGACTCATACCATTTATTTATTTAAATTAGATGAAATATTCAAAGTCTGTGATACTTTTTGTCTAATTTAAGTTTGATAACAATGAAACCTTATTTAACTATTCGGAAAAAGATGATCGGTAAAAGGCCGATGTCACTGCTTATTTTGTTTGTTAGTTTTCTAGCATTCACCGGATGTGCTTCTGTTAAGTTTTACTCAGATTCAAATCTGACCAATGAAACCGGGCTGCGATATTATACACTTAAGCCTTATCTACTGGTGGAATTCAAGGCAGAAAAGGATAATACGGTAAAAACTACTGTTATTTATCTGCCGGATCTTGCAAATCCGCAGTACGTGAGAACCACTCCCGGACTTGGATCGAATGAACTTAAGATAGATTTTATAAACGGTGCTATTTCTTCCTATGGGCTAGTCAGTGAATCACAAATACCTGAAACTCTGGAAGCCTTTGCTGCCATGCTATCAAAGAGCGCCTATGCCGCACAGACATTCACCGTGGAGGGGATGCCTAAAACAGATTTTTCTGAGATATACTTCAGATTGTATGAGATAATCCACGGCCCCGACGGGACTAAGATCAAAGAGGTTACTCTGGGAAAATAATGCGAAAAACAAATCAATCACCGGATTTTGAGACTCGATTTGAATTCCATGTTCCGAGTTCCGGGTTCCGGGTTCCGCGTGAGGGAAAGTTATTCTACAAAAATATGATAGTTACTAGATTTGAAGATTTGGAAGTATGGCAGCTGGCGAGGGAGTTATGTAAATATGTCTTTCAAATTACTTCGCAAGAACCTTTTTGTAATGACTTCAGATTTCGCGATCAGATGAGGGCTTCTGCCGGATCATCAATGGATAATATTTCTGAAGGCTTTGAGCGCGGAGGGAATAAGGAGTTTATACAATTTTTATGGATATCCAAAGGTTCATGTGCAGAAGTCAGATCGCAATCATATAGAGCATTCGACCAGGAATATATTACTCAGGAACAATTAGATGAACTTCTGAAAAAAACAGATAAATTGGCTCGTAAAACCTCAAACCTTATCCAACACCTGAGAACGACAACATATAAAGGTCCAAAATATGAATAAGTTAAGCATAATGTTTTTTAACTGTCAAGGATTACTTGACCATTCATATTTATAAAGAAAATGTTATTTGTATTTAAACTCGGCACACGGCACACGGCACAAGAAATGCAGAAAGTCAATATAACAACAATAAAACCTTACACGGCACGCGGCACCCGGCACGCGGAACAATAAATAATCTGTTATGAAAAACAAAATCTTAAATAAAAAAATTAACCTCTCCAGTTCACCTCGGCCAGTTGGGACTGGCTGGTTGTCTCCCCTCCCTGACCTTCGTGATTATACCAGCATCCACCCTGAAATAAAAGCCTTTAACAAGAAGTTAGGACTATCAGCAAGCAAACATGCACTGCCGGCAACGGTTGATCTAAGGGAGTGGTGTTCCCCCATAGAAAATCAGGGCAACCTTGGATCGTGTACCTCTAATGCAGGTGTAGGTATAGTTGAGTATTTTGAAAGAAGGGCTTTCGGTAAGCATATTGAAGCCTCAAGACTTTTTTTATATAAGACTACAAGGAATCTTATGCAGGTAACAGGTGACACAGGCGCCTGGCTGAGGGATACCATGGGTGCCCTGGTTTTATGCGGAGTGCCTGCTGAAAAGTACTGGCCATACAAGGTAAATGACTTTGATAAAGAACCAAGTAGTTTTGTATATTCCCTAGCAGACAACTACGAGACGGTAAAATATTTCTGTCATGATCCCCAGGGCTCTGACCTGCCGGCAGCAGACGTACTCTCTTCCATAAAGAAATATCTTGAAGCAGGTATACCTTCCATGTTCGGCTTCTGGGGTTTTCAATCTTTTGAAGACTCAGAGAATCCCGGCTACATACCTTATCCCTGCTCCGGCGAATCAGCCCAGTGGGGGCATGCCATAGTAGCCGTAGGTTATGATGACAACCGTAAGATTAAAAATACACGCTGCAACAAGGAAACCAAAGGAGCACTTTTAATACGAAACTCATGGGGCACCTCATGGGGTGATAACGGTTATGGCTGGATGCCTTATGACTATGTGCTCAAAAAGGTGGCACTGGATTTCTGGTCATTGCTGGATATGAAATGGATTGATACGGGTGCATTTGGTATCTAAAAATAATGCAATTGTATATTAAGATTATAATTACGGATGTATACTCTATATGTTATATTCTCTATGGGGGATATGGAAAAAAACGATATAGCTATGGTTCCAAAGAAAAGGATTATTATTCGGGTATGACAACAAGAAGTAGGTAATCTGTGAAATTTCAAACAAGTATAAATTTTTATGAACTATCCATCTATGACTCTATTAATCACTGGAGGTACAGGATCATTCGGGAATGCCGTCCTTCGAAAGTTTTTAAATTCTGAAGATTTTTCTGAAATACGTATTTTCAGTCGTGACGAAAAGAAACAGGATGATATGAGACGATTCTATAAGAATCCAAAAATCAAATATTACATTGGTGATACCCGTAACCGCCATAGCGTTGAACAGGCTATGAAAGGTGTAGATATGGTATTTCATGCTGCTGCCCTAAAACAGGTTCCATCCTGTGAATTTTTTCCGATGGAAGCAGTCGAGACAAATATAATAGGTACAAGAAATGTAATCGATGCCGCAATCAAAGAAGATGTGATAAAAGTAATTACACTCAGCACAGATAAAGCCGTTTATCCAATTAATGCAATGGGCATGACCAAAGCCTTGGCTGAAAAAATCATGGTCGCAAAATCAAGAAATCTGAACGGCAGTAAAACAACAGTTTGCGGCACCAGATATGGAAATGTAATGGCTTCAAGAGGTTCAGTAATTCCTCTTTTTATTGAGCAGATTAAGGGCAGAAAGCCTATTACTATTACTGATCCCAATATGACACGTTATATGATGACCTTAGATGATGCCGTGGAACTTGTGATGTTCGCTTTTAATAAAGGTAATCAGGGCGATATTTTTGTGCAGAAAGCCCCAGCTGCCACAATTGAAACCCTGGCGCAGGCACTTTTAGAATTATATGATGCTAAAAACGAGATAAAAATCATTGGAACCCGTCATGGAGAAAAACACTTTGAATCACTTGTCAACCGGGAAGAAATGGTAAAAGCGGAGGATCTTGGGGACTATTATCGTATCCCAGCTGATAGCAGAGATCTAAATTATGGAAAATATTTTTCAGAAGGGCATCCGAATATGGAGATAATAGAGGAGTATACTTCACATAATACAGAGCGCCTGGATGTTGAAGGAACTAAAAAGTTGTTATTGAAATTGCCGGCTATAAAGCATGATATAATGGGGGAGAACATTGATCATATATACGAACCTTGATGGACACTAATTAAGCATATTAGAACAGATTACTCAGATTATAAGTTGGAAAATTAGATGGATAAAGTTAAAGTGGGAATTACCGGGCAATCGGGTTTTCTAGGGACTCATTTATACAATATATTAGGTTTATATCCTGAAGAGTTTGAAAGAATTCCTTTTGAGGATAATTATTTTACGGATAATGATCAGCTTACTCATTTCATTAGAAAGTGTGATGTTGTAGTACACTTGGCAGCAATGAACAGGCATAATGATCCGGAAGTAATCTACAAAACCAACATAGGCTTGGTAGAGAAACTAATAAACGCATTAGATACTGTAGGAAACAAACCTCATGTCTTATTCTCTTCCTCCATACAGGAAGAAAGGGATAATATGTATGGCAAGTCAAAAAGAGAAGGCAGGAGGATGCTTGCTTATTGGGGTAAGACAAACAAAGCTATTTTTTCTGGTATTGTTTTCCCGAATCTTTTTGGACCTTTTGGCGAGCCATTTTATAATTCATTCATTGCTACTTTCAGTTACCAGCTTACACATGAGCAAGAACCACACATAGAAACTGATGCTTCAATACCCTTGCTTTATGTTAATGAGGCAGTAAAGACCATAATTTCCGTAATCAGGCAGAAAAGTAGTGGTGATAAGATTGAAATTCCTCATTCAGGTGAATACCTGGTCAGTGATATACTTGATCTTCTTAAAGTGTATAAGAAAGAATATTTTGAAAATGGTCATATTCCTGCACTGAATAATGTTTTTGAAATCAACCTGTTCAATACATTTCGCAGCTTTATTGATCACAGATCACACAATCCGGTAAATTTAAAACTCAATACAGACAACAGGGGATCATTTGTGGAAACAGTTCGAACACATCTGGGGGGGCAGTTTTCTTTTTCCACAACCATACCGGGTATTACACGTGGCAATCATCTTCACACCAGGAAAATTGAACGTTTTGCAGTGATAAAAGGAAAAGCTGTCATCAAAATGCGTAGAATTGGTACTCAGGAAGTCTATAAGTTCAAACTTGATGGTAGCGTACCATCATTCGTTGATATGCCTGTATGGTACACACACAATATTACAAATGTAGGTAATGATGATCTTTACACCATTTTCTGGGTTAATGAATTTTTCGATCCTGATGATCCTGATACTTACTACGAAGAAGTCTGATTAAAATAAAGACAAAAGATAAAAGTATAAAGGCAAAAGTATTTTTTAAGTAGTTATACTTTTATCTTGCGCCTTTTGTCTTTTGTCTTAAAAAGATACTAGCCATGAAATATAAGAAGCTAAAGGTAATGACAATCGTTGGTACCAGGCCGGAGATTATCCGCTTAAGCCGCACAATGGCCCTGCTCGATGAGCATATTGATCATGTCATAGTACATACCGGGCAGAATTATGATTATGAACTTAATGAAATATTCTGGGAGGAGCTGGAATTACGAAAGCCCGATCATTTTCTTGATATTGACATTAAAAGTCTTGGATCAGCAGTAGGAGATATAATAAAGAAATCAGAAGTTGTACTTAAACAGGAGCAGCCTGATGCTATTCTGGTTCTGGGTGATACCAATTCTTGTCTGTCAGCTTACATGGCAAAGAGGATGCACATTCCAATATTCCATATGGAAGCAGGTAACAGATGTTTTGATGAGAATGTACCTGAAGAAACTAATCGAAGAATTATAGATCATATAGCTGATTTTAATCTGGTTTACACAGAACATGCACGTCGTCATTTGCTGTCTGAGGGCATGCACCACAGAAGAATTTACCTGACCGGCTCCCCAATGAAAGAGGTATTAGATTACTATAAACCTGAAATCGATAAGGCTACTATTCTTGAAACATTAAACCTGAAACCAAAGGAATATTTTATCGTTTCTGTTCACCGCGAAGAAAATGTAGACAACAAAGAAAACCTTGAAAATTTTTTAATAATCTTAAATCAATTGGTCGAACAGTATAAATTACCCGTTATAGTCTCAACACATCCCCGAACCCGAAAACGTCTTGAAGAATTTAACTCATCGCTCATCCGTGCCCGCCATAGCTTCAGCGAAGGCGGGGCTCATAACTCATCGCTAAAATTCATGAAGCCTTTCGGCTATTTTGATTACATAAATTTACAGCAGAATGCAAAATGCACCATCTCAGACAGTGGCACTATAAGTGAAGAGTCTGCTATACTGAGTTTCCCGGCAATCTCATTACGTAATTCGATGGAACGTCCCGAAGCAATGGATGCTGGTACTATAACACTAACCGGATTTGATGAAAACAGGGTAATGAACAGTATAATTACCACAATAGAGGAACATGGGGCCAGAAAGTATTATGATAATGTTATGGATTATTCAATTACAGATACGTCCTGGCGAGTATTAAAATTGATTCAGGGCTTAGCCGGTTTATCAAATAAGTGGTACGGAATAGAATCTTGATTATGTTGGCTCTGTATCATATAATGTTTATTGTAAGTCTAACCTGGAACTAGATTATCATGAAAAACTCCATCCTGAATAAAAAGATAGACTTAAGCGGTTCTGCACAGGAAGTAGGTACCGGTTGGTTGTCTCCCTTACCCGACTTGAGAGACTATACTACTGTACACCCCGAGATAGAAACCTTTAACAAAAAGCTGGGAATATCAGCCAAAAAACATGCAATGCCAGAGAAAGTTGATCTACGAGAATGGTGTTCTCCCATTGAAGATCAGCTTAACCTTGGGTCTTGCACGGCGCAGGCAGGTGCTGGCATCGTTGAATATTTTGAGAGAAGAGCTTATGGCAAGCATATTGAAGCCTCAAAACTCTTTCTATATAAAACCACCAGGAATCTCATGCAGGTTACAGGTGACACCGGCGCCTGGCTGAGGGATACAATGGGTGCCCTGGTTTTATGCGGAGTGCCTGCTGAAAAGTACTGGCCATACAAGGTAAATGACTTCGATAAAGAACCCAGTAGTTTTGTTTATTCTGTGGCAGACAACTACGAGACGGTGAAATATTTTTGTCATGACCCGCAGGGTGCCAGCCTACAAAAAGAGAACATACTAGCTTCAGTAAAGCAATATCTTGAGGCAGGTATACCCTCCATGTTCGGCTTCTGGGGTTTCCAGTCATTTGAAGACTCGGAAAATCCCGGTGAAATTCCCTATCCCTGCATCGGTGAATCAGCCCAGTGGGGTCATGCCATTGTTGCGGTAGGTTATGATGATAATAGGAAGATAAAGAATACGAGGTGCAACAAAGAAACCAAGGGAGCACTTTTAATCCGTAATTCCTGGGGAAGATCATGGGGTGAAGACGGGTATGGTTGGATGCCTTATGACTATGTGCTTAATCGTTTGGCATTAGACTTCTGGTCATTACTTGATATGGGGTGGATTGATACGGGAGAATTTGGTATCTGAAAGATAAGGAAAAAGGAAAAAGTACAAAGGAAAAAGGGAAAGTAGACTAGTATTAATATATGAATCAAAGAGAAAAAATGTGGAAGATAACGCTTTACAGAAGAGGCTGTTTAAGTTTGCTGTGGATGTAATAAAGTTGTTAAGAAATTTAAGAAACAGTACTGACTTAAACCCAATTAAATTTCAACTGACGAAATCATCAGGATCATCTGGTGCTAATTACGAAGAAGCCCAAGCTGCTGAATCGAGAATTGATTTCGGCCATAAAATCAATATTTCGCTTAAAGAAATGCGGGAATCTAATTTTTGGTTAAGAATGTTACAAGCTATCTTCCCAGATAACGCGGAAATAACACGGCTTGTCAACGAAAGCGGTGAGCTTAAGCTCATTCTCGGAAGTATCCGATCAAAAATCCGTTCTGTTCAAAAAGATGAATGTTAGAGTAATTAGTTACTTTTGTTACCGAAATAAACTTTTTCCTTTGTACTTTGTACTTTTTACTTAAACTAACCATATGAAAAAACTACTCCCAATTATATTGGCTATTATACTACTTGGAGGATGTACCAGTACAGAAAAGCTGAGCTATTTGAATAATCTTCCGGAAACATCTGAACCCCAATACTTTCCCGTTGATGTGCCGGATTACAAAGTACAGCACAGGGACATACTGTATATAACGGCCAAAGCCATGACCCCACAGGGTTCTATTGAGGATTTATTGCAGGAAACCGGGGGTGCTCGAAGCACCTATTTAAGGGATGAGGCAAGTCAATATATAATGGGATATAATGTTGATGAAGATGGGTTTATACATCTACCTGTTGTTGGAGAAGTTCAGGTTGCGGATAAAACAATATATGAAATTCGCGTGTTATTACAAGCTGAGGTGGATAAATATTTCAATAATACCTATGTGGACTGCAAACTTCTGAGCTTTAAATTCACGGTCCTAGGAGAAGCCAAGGCTCCTGGGACATATGTAAATTACAATAATTACCTCACAGTCCTTGAGGCAATCGGCCGTGCCGGTGGGGTGGGCGATTATGGTCGCCGCGACAAGGTACTTGTTGTCCGGCCTACAGATGAAGGCTCAAAGACTTACCGTATAAACCTGCAAGATAAGAACTTGCTGATATCTGAGGCTTATTTCCTCCAGCCCAACGATGTGGTCATCATAGAGCCGGTGGGGCATAAGATATTCAATATGAACCTGCCAACGTTTTCGTTTGTGTTGACTACGGTGACGAGTGCGGTAACAACAACTTTACTGCTAATAAATTTTTTTGGGAATTAGTAGTATAGTTCCAAGTTTGCCTACGGCGAGCTCGGCTTCGTTTCGGTTCAAGTTCCATGTTTCAGGTTATTGGTATAAGATTTATTTGAAATGACAATAGAGAGGTTTGAGGATTTGGAAATATGGCAGGAGGCTAGGGAACTTTGTAAGTTTGTATATGAAATAACGGAAAGAGAACCATTCAGGAAGGATTTTACATTAAAGAACCAAATGAGATCGTCATCCGGTTCAACCATGGATAACATTGCGGAAGGCTTTGAAAGGGACGGTACTAAAGAGTTTATTCAATTTTTGAGTATATCAAAAGGGTCATGCGGAGAATGCAGATCACAATCATATCGAGCCCATGATTATAAGTATATTGATCAAGCTATTCTTGATGAACTAATTGAAAGGCCAACAACCTTAAGTAAGAAGATTGCATCTTTCATGACATATTTAAAAAGCAGTACATTTAAAGGCACAAAATATAAATAACCCCAGAAGTTACAGGTTTAAAGTTCCAGGTTTCAGGTTTGACCCTTAACATGGAACATAGAACTTGAAACTTGAAACATGAAATAATCTTTTCCATGAACGATAAAACCACTAACACACCTCCCCCCAACCCCCCCGGCTACCCCCAGTATACCGGCTACCAAATTGATCCTGCTCTTCTCCGTGAAGAAGAAGGCATCGACATCAAGCGTTACTTTTCCCTTTTCCTGAGCAACTGGTACTGGTTTGCAATATCATTATTTATTACACTGAGCATAGCGTATGGTATCAACAGGTGGTCAGAAGAAATTTATACTGTTTCAGCGACATTGCTTATAGAAGATGAGCAATATGGCTCAGGAAAAAGTGGCAATGAGAAGTTTATTCCAGGCGGTGATATTTTTAAGAGTCAGCAAAATATACAGAATGAGATAGGTATACTTAAGTCTTTTTCACTCAATTATAATGTTATAGAAGAATTACCTGAATTCTGGGTTACCTATACAGCGGTTGGCAGAAGGGGAATCGCAGAAAGGAGGCAATATAAAGATGCTCCTTTTAAAGTGGTTTATGATTCTCTGGATTATCAGAAAAAGGACCAGAGGATTGATATTGAATTATTGCAGGGGAATAAATATAACCTGGAAATTGGTGATAATATTGAAAAGACCTTGAAATTTGGAGAACATTATAAGGATGAGAATTTTGATTTCAGGATTGAGAGACAGAATGGTTATATTTTTGATAAAGGTAGATCAAACAAATATTATTTCTGGTTTGAGAGAGAAGAAGGACTTGCAAACAGGTACAGAGGGAAATTAAGTGTTTCACCGATAGAATTGGAGGCAAGCCTGATCACTTTAACAACCAGTGGTTTCAGTGCCCAGCAGGAAGCTGATTACCTTAATAAACTGATGAAAGTTTATATTGACAAGGGACTGGAGTTAAAGAATCAAACAGCAGATAATTCAATTGAATTCATAAATGAGCAACTTGGGTTTATATCCGATTCATTGAGGGTGGCAGAAAACAACCTTGAAAACTTTAGGCTTAGTAATGAGCTAATTGACCTGAGCTCAGAAGCATCATTGCTGCAGTCGAGGATAGAGAAGTTTGAAAATGAAAAATATGAAATTGAATTTGAAAAACAATACTACGAGTATTTGCTTGATTATATTGCTTCAAGGGATGAATCAAGTGGAATTGTCTCGCCTTCACTTGTAGGGATAACCGATCCCGGATTAAGAATTCTAGTGGATGAGCTTGCTGCGTTACAACAAGAGAAGAAACGGCTTTCATTTAGCCTTAAAGAGGACCTTCCGGCCGTTAATCTTATGGATGCACAAGTAGCCGGTGCAAGGGAGACACTAAAGGAGAATGTTGAAAACAGCCTGAAGAATGCAACAAAATTATTGGCTGATGCTAATAAGAGAATAGCAATGGTTGAAAAAGAGATACAAAAACTACCAGGAACTGAAAGGAAGCTAATCAATATACAGCGTAAGTTTGACCTGAACAATACGGTATATAATTACCTTATGGAGAAAAAAGCTGAAGCGGGTATTGCCAAAGCATCAAATGTTGCTAATAATAGAATCATTGATGAAGCTAAATCGTTCAATTCCAGTCGCATAAAACCCAAGGAAAGGCAGAATTATACGATGGCTCTTATCTTCGGATTGTTAATTCCTGCCGTGTTACTGGTAATTTTTAACTTACTTAACAACAAGATAATTGACAGGCGTGATATTGAAAAAAACACCAACATTCCCCTGCTGGGATTTGTGGGGCACAGTGTTTCAAAATCAGAGATCCCCGTTGTAGACAATCCCGGCTCAACACTTGCAGAATCATTCAGATCAATACGCACCAGGTTAAAATATTTCAAAAATAATAGTACTTCAAAAGTAATAACAATTACCTCCACGGTCAGCGGTGAAGGCAAGACATTTATATCAGTCAACATAGCTGCCATTATAGCAATGTTGAGTAAAAAGGTGCTGCTGGTTGGACTGGATTTAAGAAAACCTAAGCTGCATAGGATTTTGGGAACAGGTAACAGCAATGGCTTGACTTCGTATTTAATCGGGGAAGCTGAATATGGGGAAATAATATTTGAAACAAATATCAATAACCTGTTTTTCACTCCTTCTGGTTCTGTGCCGCCCAATCCGGCAGAATTGATTGAATCTGAAAAAATGAAAGTCTTTTTTGATAAAGTCAGCAAAGAATATGATTATATTATTATCGACACACCACCCGTAGCAATTGTAACAGACACATTATTGCTTGCACCTTATGTCGATATTAATCTCTTTGTTGTCAGACAGAGGTATTCATCAAAGAATACAATTGATCTTATCAACAACATCAAGGACCAGGGAGAGCTGAAAAACATTGCAATACTAATAAATGATATAAGCCTTTCGGGTTATTACGGATATGGACTGCGGTATGGTAATGCACTTGGCTACAAAGGCTACTATTACGGGTATAGTCTTTATGGGCAATATGGTTACCGGAAGTATGGATACGGAAAGAAAGGGAAGGATTATTATTCAGAATAGAGCTCTAAAGATGTTCCATGTTGCAAGTTCTAAGTTTCAGGTTAATAAATTTTAGCAAATAATACTTTCACAATAATATAATATAGAGGATGCTCAATGATAAGACACTAGCTGTAGTTGTACCCGCATACAATGAGGAAAAACAAATTGGTCGTGTCATAGAAACCATGCCCAAGTTTGTTGACAGGATTATCATTGTGAATGATAGCTCAAAAGATGATACTGAGAAGATAGTTGCTGGATATTTTAAAACAGAACATAATCAAACGACAATTGCCCTGGAGAGAAATTATATAGAACGTAACTTTTACAATGAGGCAGATGTGATGCTTGAAGATATGAATAAAAAAGAGATGGGATATTTTACTCCAGCTGAGATAATAAATGAAAATCCGGAAAACGAAAGGATTATTTTAATATCAAATGTTAAAAACACAGGTGTTGGAGGAAGCATAGCCAGAGGGTACAAATGGTGTAAGGATCATGAAATATATTGCACGGCTGTTATGGCGGGAGATGGGCAAATGGACCCTGGTGAGCTAGAGTCTATTTGTTACCCTGTAATCAACGAAGAAGTTGATTATGTAAAAGGGAACAGGCTTATACACGGGTCCGCCAACTATTTCATTCCCAGAACTCGTTTTGTAGGGAATTCAATTCTTTCACTTATTACTAAAATAGCATCCGGTTACTGGCGAATATCTGACACACAATCAGGTTTTACTGCAGTTTCTTTGAGAGCACTGAAATCGCTAAGGCTTTATAATATTTACAAACGATATGGGATGCCAAATGATATGCTGGTAAAGTTAAATATGGCATATTGTACAATAAGAGAAATTCCCATAAAGCCTGTATATAGAATTGGAGAGAAATCAAAAATGAAAGTCCACAAAGTAATTCCAAAAATATCATTTTTGCTTTTTAAATCCTTTTTTAAGCGGATATGGATTAAATATTTCATTAGGGATTTTCATCCTTTGTTTATATTATATAATATGTCTTTTATCCTATTTTTGGCAAGCATTCCTTTTGCTATCAGGATTTTAAGTTATTATTTTGGTAGTCAAATTGGAGAGAGACCTATTTTAAACTCCATAATGTTTATATTTTTGATTGTTAGCGCCACTCAGTCCCTTTTGTTTGCCATGTGGATGGACATTCAGGATAATGAAAGATTATACAAATAGGAGTTGCATCTTTAGGGATAACAATAACATTTTTTTGAGATTATTTCTAAGAATACTACTTTATGTATCTTTAGGGTTTCTTGGTATATACCTATATTCCAAAGGTTTATTGGTTGTTCCGCATTTACACAAAACTATAGTATTTGTGATGTCTATTTTCGTTGTGTTAATTGGTTTTTTTGTTGATGCAAAAGCGTGGCAAATAATAGTCAAAACGGAGCTTCCAAAACTCAAGTATAAAGATGCACTTATTAGTGCGGGTAAATTTATCTTTAGCAAATATATACCTGGTAAACTGTGGGTAGTGGTTGGGAGGGCAGGGTATTTAAAAGAAAAATACAAAAGCGGGTTTATTAATCTTACGTCTTTTTCTTTTTATTATCAGCTTATTAGTATTTTCTCTGGCACTCTTGTCGGGATTGCCATTCTTTACTTTATAGATGTTAATTGGTTCCTTGTAATAGGAATTGGGATGCTTTTATTTATTATTTTCATTTCTTTTGGTTTCAAACCTGCGATTTCTAAAGCATCAAGACTTATATCTTTTGTTTTCAGAAAGGAAATTAAGTTACCATACATTTCATCCAAAGTTACAATACAAGTGTGCCTCATATCCATTGTCAACTGGTTGATTTGGTCTTCAGCTTTCTACTTATTCTTACTTTCAGTTCACAGTGTTAATTTTATTAGTATAAAGGCAGGCCTGCTTTTTCCTCTTTCTTCAGTTGTTGGAATTATTGTTATTATTGCACCCGGAGGTTTAGGTTTCCGTGAGGGATTCCTGACCTTTGGACTTATTGCCCTTGGAGTGACAGCAAAAGACGCTGCATCTGTTGCAGTTTTATCCAGGTTGTGGTTTTTACTAGGAGAGTTTGCCTTTTTTGCAACGGCTTTATTGTTTCAATTACAAAATAAGAATAAACTAAAATAGTTAAAAGTAACTAACAATATGCAACTTAGCAGGGTTAGTGAGAAAAATGAAAAACGGGTTTTGTTTTTTATTTTTTTAGTTACGGTTATATTCAGAACAATATTTGTTTATGTGACATATACTAAAACCGAATCTGCATCATGGGTGGATGATTTGTATTATATTGATGCATCTGAGCATATTGCTGATGGTAGCTGGGATTTTAATCATGGGGAAAGTGATAATCTCATTGTGGGGCCTTTACTTCCAATATTGGGGGCGTTATTTATTAGGTTATTTGGTGATATAATCATCCCATTCTTTGTTTATAATATAATTGTAACATCTTTAATGGTACCTGTCTTTTATTATCTGGGGAAAGAAATTTTTAATAAAAAGCTTGGATGGTTTTTGGCAATTTGGGGGGTTTTCTTTATCGAGGCATATAAATATTCTCCCCATATTCTTAAGGAACCTACATTATTTCTTTTTGTACCATTAACCTTGTTTTTTATTATTAGTAGTATAAAAAGGGAAGCACAACGTATTAAATATTTGCTCTTTGCATCACTTTCTTTTGCATTTTTGATACATACGGATGAACGTTTTTTTGTATATTTTCCGGTTTTTATTTTGTTTTTCCTTTTCATAAAACCTTTAACACTATTTTCTTTTACAAAATTTGCATCTTTATGGATTGTTTTTGTGTTCTTACTGATGTTACCCTGGGGAATCAGGAACTTCATGGTATTTGACCAGGTGGTTATTTTATCACCTAGAACCACTGCAATAACATCTAAATTATGGGGAGATAATCTTGCTGCTGTCGCATCACATTTCTCTGATAAAGAAGCACAACAAAAACTTATTGATTTAAGACATAATAGAGCGATACAATTTGGAGCTCATTACAGTCTTTACCCTAGAGAATATGGCAAATTAGAAGCCCAAAGTAGAGCTTTTATCAATTTCTGGCAACCAACTTATTTCAGACCTACATTTATACAATATGGTTATCGGCCTATGAAATGGTCGTTGAGACATAATGTTGCCAGCATTTTGTTCTATGGTATTTTTCTACCTTTTTATATTATTGGCTTTTTTGTTTTGATAAATCTAAAAAAATATCTTGCACTGGCTGTGGCTATTATTCCAATTATTCATAGCTTTTTACATGCATATATGGTTTGGCCATTAGAAAGGTACAGGTCACCTGTCACATTTATTGTAGTTATGATTGGAATTTGGCTTCTAAATACTTCATATGAACATATCAAATCAAAAAGATCGATGTTTAATATGCTTATTTCGATATAGTAATTATTCATTAAGATCGCTTTGGAATAAATTCATTCTTTATCACAACTTAAAGCCCCAAAACTGTCATTTTTCTTAATTAAAAGAGTTTAAGAAAAATATGAATTATTCAGGGCATATGATAATTTACTTAAAAAATAATACAATATTTAGAATAATATTACACTTACTTTGATATTTATATGCTTGGCATAAAAACATTTAGAAATTCATTTAATCAATTATTAGCAAACAAAGCAGATTATTTTTTTCTATTTTATCATTTTTTAATGTTTACTGGTAGAATAAGACAAATTAATATTTCTGATAATACCAATCTGGTTATTTATCTTATAGTTACTATTTTGTATTCGTTATTTATGAAAAAACTGAGGATTAATATTCAGGCTCTTTACATCCTATTTATATTTTTTATCATATCCTTACCATCACTTATATTATTTGAATATTCATTTGTAACATACATAGGTTTAATAATACGTTTACTAATCGCATATATAATCATTAATTATTTTAAAACCAAATTAATTTTTTATTTTGAAAATTTGATGTTTTTGTTAGCATATATTAGTATTCCACTATATATAGTTCAGATTTTCTACCCTCAATTTTATCATATATTCACACCTTTTACAAAGGTTATACTCCCAGCAGTTTACGCTGAGAGTTCTAGTAGTAATGAATTCCAGTACCTATTGGTGTTTGGTGTAAATGGATGGGCAACACTCAGAAACAGTGGGATGTTTAGCGAACCTTCTGTTTATGCTTCTATGTTGGCGTGGGCTATGATAATTAATTTAAGCATTAATAAATATAAAGATAATAAAAGATTGGCAGTTTTCTTTATAACATCTATTACTCTATTTAGTTTGGGCATGATAATTTATCTTATTCCGATAAGTTTAATTTACATAATTAATAATATTGGAAAGAAATATCTTATATATTTACTCAGAACTGCATTTATAATAGCAGTATCTTTTCTATTTCTTATGAAAACGACTTTGTTTATGGAAAACTATGAGATGATGTCAAAAAAAATTCAAATAGAAAAGACAAACAGGGAAATGGTAGAAAAAGGTTCCCTCAGTCAGCATGAATTATCTCGTGTTACGGGGGCTATAAAAAATCTTGAATATTTCTCAAAATGGCCGTTTGGATATGGCTTTTTTAGAAGTGAGACTGATTATTTCAAATATTTAGGCACTTCACCAAATGGACTTGCTGTTCAGTTAGTAAACTGGGGCATAGCATTTATTATTATTCTTTCAATCAGTGCATACAGATTTTCAAGGATCTTACAATTCTATTCACAAAAAAGATCAGTTATTACTTTAATTCTTGTTATGATTACTTTCATCTTGCCTATTTCGGGTACAAGCCTAACAAACGATCCTTTATATTTATCCATATTACTCTGGCCCATTATTATATACAGAAGTTTTAAATATTTAGAGTCTAAAACCTTGCACTTATATTATTGTTAAAATCAGAGAATATTTAATATGTTCTATATTGCTAAGAATATAGAAAACACATATTTCTCATTAAGCATTGCAAACCTTGAATAATGATTCAAAGGTAAAAGCATTTGACAATTTTATGCTATATCATTACCTATACAATAAAAGACAGGTCGTCAAATTGATGGGTACGTTCGCCGAATTTCTCTGATCCAAACAGTAGGTCGTTCAGGTATTTGATGACCTTTAGAGTGAATGAACGGAAAGAACATATTTATATCATTAGTGAAACACCACTTGGAGTAATTGGTTCGGATACAATATTCTTAAGTGGCGCTATAAAAAATTATATTTTCAGACAACTCTATTCATCTAAAAATACACGCGATCTTAAAAATGATCTGAAAGACAAGGAAGAACATAAAAACTTTATAAGACTTATAATTGATATTAGATTTTCAGGTTAATATGGCTATGGTTTGAGTAATGGCAATGAGAAGCGATAAAAGGGATGTTATTATATAAACTTTGTGGAGAATATGGATACAGAAGGTATGGAAATAGGAGAAGAGGAAGGATTATTACTCCGTGGTAAATTATTAATAGAGGATAATTAAACATATTTTAGGTTCCAAATTTCTTGTTCCATGTTTTTATTGGTCTATTTTATGAATTATATTAAAATTAAAACTGATTTATTATGACAAAAGCCTTAGTAACAGGTGCTGATGGATTCATTGGATCACATCTTACAGAACTGCTGCTTGAAAAGGGCTACAAGGTTAAAGCTTTATCTTATTATAATTCTTTTAATAATTGGGGTTGGCTTGAGGATATACCGGAAAATTCAAATCTGGAAGTTATTACAGGTGATGTACGTGACCCACACTTTATTAAAAGTGCATTGCAAGAGGTTGATATAGTATTCCATCTTGCTGCCCTGATTGCAATACCTCATTCTTATTATGCTCCTGACAGCTATGTGGATACAAATATTAAAGGGACTTTAAATGTATGCCAAGCAGCTAGAGAGTTGGGGGGTATAAGAGTGATTAATACATCCACTTCTGAAGTATATGGCACTGCTCAATATGTTCCTATAGATGAAAACCACCTAAGACAACCACAGTCGCCTTATTCAGCTACAAAAATTGGGGCAGATGCCATTGCCATGAGTTTTCATAATGCTTTTGATTTGCCAGTTACAACGGTTAGACCATTCAATACATACGGTCCTCGCCAATCAGCTAGAGCTATTATACCAACTATCGTTATACAAATCGCCTCAGGTGCAAAAGAAGTTCAGCTTGGAGATTTACGACCTACTCGGGATTTCAATTATGTAAAAGATATAGCAAAAGGTTTTCAGGCAATTGCTGAATGTGGTGATACCATTGGAAAAGAAATAAACATTGCGTCTAATAGTGAGATTTCTATTGCTAGAATCTTTGATATTATAAAAGAATTAATGGATTGTGATATCAAATTTAATCCTGACATACAAAGATTTAGGCCAGAAAAATCAGAAGTATTCCGTTTATGGGGCGATAATACTCTAGTTAGATCTTTAACAGGGTGGCAACCTGAATATAAAATCGAAGAAGGACTAAGAGAAACAATAGATTGGTTTACTAGGCCAGATAATTTGAGGAAATATAAGCACAGCATTTATAATTTATAGACAGACAAATTTTTAAGTGAGTGTAAATAAGTGGTTTATATTGTAAAAGCCGTAATCATTCATTTAGGAATACATTTAGACAAATAAATTATTTGCAACCTTTTGAATTTTGTGACATGCAATATTATTTAGAGAAATATTCACGAAACAATAATAGTTATGAAATCCTGTATAAGTTTTTCAATGTAACCGAGAAAAGATTTAAACCGCCTATAAGACAAAGGAGACCTCTTAAAGAATACATCAATAAATTAATTGATGAAGCAGTAATTCTGCTTGCCAAAAATGCAGAAGATAATAAAATAATAGGCTTAGCTGCATATTACTGCACACCAAAAGATTTTCAATATGCGTTTTTATCCTATATTGCTACCGATACCAAATTGAAGGGAGTCGGAAATTGTTTGGTTAAGACGATGATAAAAGATTGTAAAAAGAAGAAAATGGATGGTATTGAAACACAAACTTGGGAAAGTAATAAAAGATCAATTGGGTTGTTCCAAAAACATGGTTTCAAAATAAAATATTATGTGCTTAACAGAAATTTGGATGAAAGAAGTGTAATTCTAAAACTCGAGTTTTAAGCATGCATATAAAGAAATTCAAGAATTTTTTTTTACTAGACGAGAACCTGAATAATAGTTACGTATCAGGTAATAAATTCAGGAAATTGCAAGGTATTTTGAGAAGCGCAGGAACAATAGAAGGTATTCTTTCGTTTGGCTCACCCTATTCTAGCCATCTGCTTGCCTGTGCTTATTATGGAAAAATATTGGAACTGCCGGTTACAGGGATTATTATCTCTGAGAGGGAAATTAAGACCATAAGGTTTCCATATCTGAACATGACAAAAAAATTTGGTACAAAGCTTATTTTTACTGATATGGTAAATGCATTTTCAATCATTGAAAAATATAAAAAGCAGTTACCTCAGTATTTATGGATACCTGGTGGTGGGCATACATTGGAAGCAGCAAAGGAATATGAACTCTTTTTTGATGAACTTTTCAAGAAAGAAAATATCTGGAGCCATATTAACAAAATTATTCTTCCATTCGGTACCGGTACCACAGCTTACGGAATATGGATGTCGGTAAGGAAGCAAGAAAATCCAATAGAAGTAATAGGAGTTTCCGTCTCCCGGAATAAGGATAAGTGTATTTATGCTGTTAAAGAAATGGAAGGATTAGACAAATTTCCAGGATTGACCATTATTGATCAATTTTCGGGCAGATATGGACAAAGAGATAACGAATCAGAAAAAAACAGATGGAGATTTTTTAAGGAAACAAAAGTTTTACCAGACCCCATTTATAATGCCAGAGCTGTCCAATATTTTTATGAGCAAAATTATACAAACGCACTGATTGTTAACACAGGAGGGATGCTAAATAATTTATTATGAATATCCTTTTTACAAACGCGGGAAGAAGAACTTATATGATTGAATTTGCTATGGAACTTAAAAAATGCAATCAATCTATTAATATCTGGATATGTGATACAAATGAAGATACTGCTGCTTTTTATGTTGATCCTTCATCTAATAAATTTATTACACCTCACGTTTCTAGAAATGAAGGCAAATATATTGAAGCATTATTCAAGTATGTTAAAGAGAATAAAATAGACATTATTATTCCTTTAATGGATTTTGAATTACCAGTTTTGTCAAAAAATAGAGATCTCTTCTATTCCATTGGTGCTTATGTAATGGTATCTTCTTCTGAATTAATAGATAAGACTTTAAATAAAGAGCTTAACACAATTTTTTTAAAATCTAATAAACTACCCTTCCCAAATACGTATTTTAATTATGAAGATATTCCACAAGGAATAAAGATTGTTCGAAAAAAAATATTTGGAAGTGGCAGTATTGGTTTATCTTTTCATAAAGATAAATCTAATTTAACAGATTTTATAAAAGGAGAAGATATGGCTCAAGAAAAAATTGAAGGAGAGGAATACAACATCGATATTCTTAATGATCTAAACGGGAATTTTGTACACGCTACTGTAAAGAAAAAATTATTGATGCGTGCAGGTGAAACAGATAAGGCAACAGTTATATTTGACGATGAATTATTCTCATTCGCTAAGAAGATTAGCAATGCTACTAAGCATATTGGTAATCTTGATGTTGACATAATGAGGGATGCTTATGAAAGGGTCTATATAATAGACATGAATCCAAGATTTGGAGGTGGTTATCCATTTAGTCATGTTGCAGGTTTTAATTATCTCGAGGCAATAATTAGGATGGTTAGAAAACAAACTATAAGTTTCCCACAAATTGAGGAAGGTATAACTGCTATGAAGGGTATATCAATTTACACCAAACCGTAATTTTTTATAAATATGGTGGATAAAAAAAAAATAATTAAAGTTGCTTGGATATGCCACTTTAATAATCAAGAGATACAAAATAAATTTGGTATAAACAAAGGACAAAGAGAATTTGCACCCTGGATAACAATCATGATTGAGGAGATAAAGAAAAGGAATGATATTATTCTATATATAATTGCTCCTGCAAGAAATATTATTTCAAATAAATCTTTCATTGATAGCAATGTTAATTATCAATTTTATCCTGTAGGCATACCATTTCTTAAGAAACAGTGGCCTTTTTTTTTTCGCTTTGATCTATGGACAGGTTATGTACTTAATACTTTTAGAATTATAAGCATTATAAAAAAATTAGATATAGATATTGTTAACCTTATTGGGGCAGAAAACGCTTATTACTCAAAATCCGTAATGAGAATTAAGCATTTGCCAAAAATTGTTACAATCCAAGGTTTTATTGGATTATCAAAATTCAATAGAAGTTCAAAAGAAGTTAGGACAAGAATTAAAGTAGAAAAAAATATTTTAAGGACAGCAGAGAATTTTGGTTATAGAACCAATTTTATGAAGAATATCTTGCTTTCCTACAATGCGACGGCTAATTTTTATGAATTTAATTACCCTACTACATCCCTTGAAAAAATTATTCCAAATGATATCAAAAAGAAATTTGATATAATATTTTTTGCTAGGGTAACTAAAAATAAAGGGATTGAAGACCTTATTTACGCAATAGATATAGTTAAAAAAGAGTATCCCTCGATAACTTTAAAAGTTGTTGGGGATACAAGTGAGGAGTATTTTAGATACTTGGAACGCTTGATCATTAACCTTGACCTACAAGAAAATATAGAAATTGTTGGTTTTATTCTTACACTCAAAGATGTACTAAAACTAGCCGCCCAGGCAAGAATATCAGTTCTGCCAACTTACAATGATATACGTTCAGGTACAATTTCTGAAAGTTTGGAATTAGGTTTACCTATAGTTGCTTATAAAACTGGTGCAATACCTGAAATTAATGAAACAGAAAAATGTGTGTCCTTAGTTGAAGTAGGTAATATTAAAGAACTGTCACAGGCCATTATACAGATACTGAAAAATAAGAAATTAGAAAAAACACTTTCCCAAAATGCAAAAGCTTATGCTAAGAAGAATTTTAACAATGAGCATTCTATCGAAAAGATGATCAATTCCTACCATGATATTATCAACAATTATGCTAAAATTCGATAGCCATAATTAATTTGCTAGAATAAAATCCCAAAGTAATTGTTCTCTAAGTCTTTATAATGAAACAGAAAATTAAAGAGATTATTATTAATATTGATAGTTCAATACTAAATGCCTTAAAGCAAATGGATAAAACTAATAGGCGTCTACTATTAGTTTTCGAAAGCGAACAATTCATTAATTTGCTAAGTATAGGCGATATTCAGAGAGCTATTATTCAAAACAAAGCTTTAGAAAGCCATGTAAGAGAAATACTTCGAAAAGAAACAAACGTTGCCGATCCTAAAGATAAGTTAGGAGAAATCAAGAAAAAAATGTTAAAATATCGCGCTGAGTTTATGCCAGTTGTTGATAAAAACAACCAATTAATTGACGTTTATTTCTGGGAAGATTTATTCCCAGAAGAGAATAAGCGAATTCAAAGAAATTTAAATTTACCTGTTGTTATACTGGCCGGTGGTAAAGGCACCCGTATGAAGCCTCTCACTAATGTTTTACCAAAACCACTAATTCCAGTGGGTGAAAAATCCATACTAGAACATATTATGGACAGGTTTTCTGATATTGGTTGTCATCATTTTTTTTTATCAGTGAATTATAAAGCTGAGATGATTCGGCACTATTTTGAGCACTTAAATCTTCCGGATTATACGATTGATTTTTATGAAGAGGCAAAACCTCTGGGTACAGCAGGTAGCCTTTATCTTCTCAAAGGAAAAATAAAAGAAACGTTCTTTGTATCCAATTGTGACATTATTATTGAGGAGGACTACGGCGAAATATATGATTATCACAAAGGAAATAATAATGATATTACTATAGTGGCTGCTTTAAAGCATTACCCTATACCTTATGGAACTATTGAAACAGTTGATAATGGTATTTTAAAGTCATTAAGCGAAAAACCTGAGTTGACATTTAAAATAAACTCAGGCATGTATATTCTGGAGCCACATGTGCTTAGCGAAATTCCGAAAGATACGTTGTTCCACATTACCGAGTTAATAGAAAAAATCAAACATAAAAAAGGAAAAGTGGGTGTGTTTCCGGTAAGTGAAAAAAGCTGGAAGGATATTGGAACCTGGAAAGAGTATATGAATCATGCAATGTAGTCGTTAAAAAGTGGTTCAAAATTTAAAACAAAAATCAATCACTTCCATAAAGTGGTCCGCTGTTGCCAAATTTAGCAATTATTTTCTAAAGTTCACATTAGGAGTAATATTGGCCAGGTTACTCTCTCCTGCTGAATTTGGTTTGGTGGCAATGGTAACCGTCATCTCCGAACTGTCTAATTTTTTTATCGATGGCGGATTTTCAGCAAGTCTTATACAAAATAAAGAGTTTGATAGGAGGGACTCATCGACAATATTTTATGTAAATGTAGCATTAGGTCTATTTTTCGCATCTCTATTAATTGTATCAGCTCCTTTATTTGCAAAGTTTTATGATGATATAAGGCTTATTCCTATTGCTCGTACAATTTCGGTAGTTTATCTACTTACTTCAATGAATGTTGTTCAAAAGGCTCAGCTATCGCGTAATCTGGACTATAAAAAACTTTCGGTTATTGAGATTGTGCAACAAATGGCTGGAGGAATACTTGGAATTACTTTAGCTTTATTGGGATTTAGCTATTGGTCGATTATTTTTAAACGCATATTTCAGGAAATTATGCGTTTAGGAATGTATTATGGATTAACTAAATGGATGCCTGCCTGGTCGTTTGACAGAAATATATTAAAAAAGCACTGGAAATACAGTTCATGGGCATTGATATCCGGAATTACAAAGCAAATTGCTGATCGATTTGATTATTTAATAGTGGGGAAAGTCTTTACAGCAGCGGATTTAGGCATTTTCCAACGCGGGAAAAATATTGCAAGCTTGCCAATCGAGTTTACGGCCAGTGTGTTTAATAACCCTTTGTTTGCTTCCTTTTCCCGGCTGCAAGGTAATAAAGAGAAATTCTTAAACAACTACATTAAAATTTACCGGGTTATTACTTTTTTAGTATTGCCTGTTATGGTGTTATCTTTTATCATGGCCGATGAAATTATTTTTATTTTGCTTGGCGAAAAATGGATGGAATCAGCTCTGTTTTTACAATATTTTTCAGTTTGGGGTGTCTTATATATATTAAGCATAAATAAATTACGGTTGCTTTCAGCTCTAGGGTTCCCAAAATATGGCGCAAATTACCATTTGTTTGTTATGTTATTTAGGCCGTTAACTATTTTATTATTATTTTTTGTAATAAATATTAAATCTATGGAAATTATTGCTATCGTATATATTTTTTCTTTTCTTATTCAATTTATTTATTCTTCAATAAAATTAAAAAATCATTTAAATACAGATTTCATTACAATTACATTAGCAAATTTCAGGGAACTAATCATTGTTATAGTACCAGCTTTGTTAATATTTATTCTTATCAATAATATAACATTTTTAATGGGCTTAAGCCCGATTTATAAACTCATCTTTGTTCTGGCTCTATATTTTCTAATATACTTAAGCCTGGCGTATTTTATAATAAAACCAATTATTATGGAATTACGGTCAATTGCATTGAAAAACAAATAAAAAAAAAGCATACTCAATAATTTACCTAAATCTTATATCTTCTCGAATAAATAATTGATTAATAAAAACAATGAATCTTTTGAACTTTTTCCGCACAGTTCCTTGATGAGTTTAGTTGCATGGCAAAATGTAAGGAGTACCGAGGTAGGCAAGTTGTAGTTTGTCCTAAATGTGGTAATACTGGACATTATTGAAAATCCGACAAGGAGGACTATGAGTGTAAGCGTTGCAAATTTCGTCAGAGCTTGCAAAGCAACATGGTAATGCAAGGTAGCCAATTGCCTTTTCGTTATTGGTTTATAGTTATCCACTTGCTTACCTCTACCAAGAAAACTATCTCTGCATCCGAACTAAAACGGCAGCCAGGGCACTCTACCTACAAACCAATCTGGGCAATGCTACATAAGCTGCGTTTGGAAATGGGTAAGCGGGATGCAAAATATTCTCTCAAGGATGTAATTGAACTTGACGAGGGCTTTTTCTCTACCGAAATGGCAGAAGAAGAAAAGAGCAAGCCCAAGAAAAGGGGAAGTCAAAAGAAGACCAAAGTATTAGTAATGGCGGAAAGGATACCCGTAGAGGGTGAGACAACAAAAAAGGGGAAGCATCGCAAAGTATGGCATATAAAAAAATGTTGTAGATAATTTAAAAGTTTCTACAATAGACTCAAAACTATAGGAACATGTTGAAAAAGAATCTACTATTGATTCATACAACTCCACTTTCTATACCAATCTGAAAGCGTTGGTCAAGAATACCACCCCAAAGTTATTCCAAAAAAGGAGATCGGGAAAGTGCTGCCGTGGGTTCATATTGCTATAAGCAACGCTAAAAGAATGCTTTTAAATTCGTTCCACGACATTCAACCGGAATACTTGCAAAGTTATCTGAATGAGTTCTGCTGTATGTTTAATCGACGGGACTTTGGTGAAAGGAAGTTTAACAGACTGATGGTAGCAGCAATTGGCTTTAAAAATAAATTTTGTTACAACATTGAATAACCATTTTAAAATTAACAAATTATGTTAATCAAATTAATGAGTTTTATGTATAATAGATATATGCGGTACAAAGATATAATTGGGAAAAAATCCGCAATCTATCTAACATTTATTGAATTATTAAGGCGAAGAAATTTACTAAGAAAAAGAAATTTATTTTTAGTAGAAATAGATAATATTAAACTTTATATAAGACCCAATAGTACCGATATTTCTGTTGCAAAAACAGCACTATTTGATAAGCAATACCATGCTATAAACTGTAAAGACCCAAAGGTAATTATTGATCTTGGAGCGCACATCGGAACTACGGTATTATATTTTGCAAACAAATTTCCAAATGCAAAAATCTATGCTATTGAACCTGAACAAAATAATTTTGAAATATTACAAAAAAACATTAGCAAATATGAAAACGTTATCCCGATAAAAGCAGCAATTTGGAGCAAAAATGAAAACAGATATTTAAAAGAACGCAATAAAGGAAACTTAGGTTATACCGTGGCTGAGACATATAACAACACGATAACCACAGAACAAGAAATTAAATGTATTACCTTAGATTGGTTAATGGAAAACTACAATCTTGACCATATTGATATTTTAAAGATTGATATTGAAGGAGCTGAAAAGAATTTATTGGAAAATTCAAAACAATGGATAGAAAGAGTAAAAATTATATCAATTGAACTTCATGATCATATTACATATGGTTGTAAAGATTCTTTTTATAATGCGACTAAAGGATTTGATAAATTTGAACAGTATGGAGAGAAAATTACTGCTTATAAAAGTGACGATACTTAAGTTTATATAAATAAGACAACTATCTCTAGGATAAATCTAAGTTAATTTGGCATGTAATTTAACAATATAATTAAATTAAAGAATGTTTGAAAAAAAGATATGAATAATCAGTAATGCTGGTATTGCATTAGATGCCAACGGAATTGCCTGGAAAAATTCTGATACCGGAGAATTATTTTTTTAATTAAAAAGTAAGGGTTATGACGTTACTTATTCCGGAGCTCCTGTTAACAAAAAGGGTGATAGTAAAGTTATTAATAAAAATTATCAATGCTTCAAAAGAAAAATAAAATAATCATCGCTGGTAATGGTTCAATATCACGTTCTCAGAACAACGATTATTATGCTAATATTGATGTGCAAAATATACTGTTTTTTTTAAATGAATGTAACTATAAACCAGTTTATGTAGCAAATGGTAGCTTTAAAAACATTGAAAACCCTTCTGGCTTCAATTTAAATGAAAATGGGTTTAAATTTATTCAACTTACTGGTGGGAAACGGAATCCGCTTAGGTATCTTAAAATTGGTCAACTTATTTTTACATTGTTGAACGTAAGATTTGTATATATCTATTATCCTGGAGGCATATCAAAAATTGTTGCAAAGTTATGCGATTTATTCTGCATTTCCTATGGCGTTTATGTTCGTGGGTACGGTCTTTTCCAAAAAGGTAACCGTAAATATGATATCAAAGAGGAGAGTTTTAATGATACTTGGTTGTTAGAAAAGGCAAAGTTTTTAATTACTGTTTCACCGAAAATGCAGGAGGATCTATATGAATATAATACACAAGTAGAGGTTATCAGACCTATGATAAATTGGAATATGGATGATATCATCCGTAAACCTAAAAATTTCTTTATTACAAATCATTATAACCTTCTTTTTGTTGGTGCACCAACTGAGCGTAAAGGGATTTATGAATTATTGGATATCGCTTCTCATTTAGATGAATCAGGAATTAATTATACTATAGATGTTTTGGGCGAGAGTAAATTAGTGGATTCATTTAGAGAAGGTCAGAAAAATGGGTCTATTTCAAATAACATTAATTTTCAAGGAGGAGTTTACGACAACAAAGAAAAAGCGACCTTTTTTGAAAATGCTCATGGCTTACTTATGCTTACGAGAAACGAAGGGTTTCCAAGAGTGCTTTATGAGGCCATGATTAAAAGTGTACCTGTTTTTACTACCATGGTTTCAGGAATTTCAAAGACCATGATAGATGGTTATAACTGCGTAGCCCTACCGGTTGGTGAACCTACAGAGCAAGCTGATTTAATAAAGGAAAATATTACTAAAAGTTTATTCTTAAAGGAAATTACATTACATGGTGTGGAAACAATAAAAGAGGTGTTTGACAAAAGAGAAATTCATGAAAAAGTACTCTTAAATTGCTTAAAAGGGTAAGAATGGATTTTTAAGCTAAGCTAGCTGTTTAACTATCATTAGAGCTTATTCAATAACTCCATGTTAGGGACAAGAGTTTTCAAAGAAAGTTTAAAGCAGATTTGGTTACATAAGGTTGACTATCTTTTCCTGTTCTTTCAGCTATTATTTTTTTCCAGGCTAATTCGATTTACTTTCACAGATAGTTACCTTGTCATGCATTTGGTTATAACCTTATTATTCGTATTATTTTCAGGGCGTCTTAAGAAGGTAATGAATTTAGTGTGGATAATATTAGTATTCGGGTTTATTAGTATATTTCCAATATTTATATTTGGGTTTTCTGCTACTTTATATGGCGGTTACGCAATGAGGTTGATAATTGCTTTTTTGATTGCTATATATTTTGGGAATAAATTTTTGATTTATTTTGAAAATATTGTTTATGTTCTCGCTTTTATCAGCTTACCTTTATTCTTGCTACAGGTTACTATACCGGAGGCATTTAGGGTTTTTGATGGATTAACAAGACTAATTCTCCAACATGAGGGAATTGGAACTGGAAGCAGTTATTTTTTTATATTTTTCCTGAATGGTTCAGCCCAACTAAGAAATTCTGGATTTTTAAGCGAACCGTCACTTTATGGAATTATTCTTGCGTGGGCATCATTAATAAATATTTATTTATTTGTAACTAATCAGTCATCCTCAAAAATAGGTAGATATGAACAATAAAAACAGGGTTTTCCACAGAAATTTGTTCTGCTAAAGAAGGTAAACTGAAAAATCAATTAGTATTAACAAAAATCTTATCGCAGTCTTAATATTTATCTTGCTAAAACTTTGACATTTAGTTTATTCTATTATCGCTTTGCAGGTAAACTGTAATCGGTAAATAATAATACAGAACTTTCGGTAAATAGGAATACAGAGTTTTCGGTAACAATGGTACAGAGTTTTTTCACTTCTTGGAGATTATTTGGAAGTGAAAAAGTCAACTTTACCGGGATAATTAAATCCCGGAACTATGAATGAGTTTATTAACAAGTTGATTATGTACCATCAGATCCAAAAGATGTCAAGAGACGGCTGGAGCAAGACCAGGATATCTGAGTTTTTAGGCATTAACTGGCGAACAGTGTCGAAGTATTTACAGATGAGCGAGGAAGAGTTCCTTGCCTTCATCGAAGTCCAGGGCAACCGGCAGAAGCTGTTGTCCCCCTTCGAGGGTTTTGTAAAGATCAAGCTGGAGAAGTACCCCGATACAAAGGCTGCCCAGATGCATGACTGGCTCAAGGAACACTATCCCGGTTTTCCTGGGGTAACCCCCAAGACCGTCTATAACTTTGTAATGTGGGTCCGTCAGCGACACAACATCCCGATACCGGATCCGCAACGAAAATATTGTATAATAGAAGAACTCCCTTGGGGCAAGCAGGCACAGGTTGACTTTGGAGAGTACAACATGCGAGATGGTCAAGGCAAGCGAGTCAAGGTATACTTCTTTGCTATGGTTCTTTCCCGTAGCCGATGCAAGTTCGTCTTCCACTCACTTACCCCATTTACTTCAGCCATAGCCGTCTACGCACACATCAAGGCTTTCGAGTATTTTGGTGGCATTCCCCAAGAGATCGTTTATGACCAGGATAAAGTCTTTCTGGTTAATGAGAACCTGGGCAATCTGATCCTGACCGAAGTGTTCCAAGCCTTTGTCAGGGCGATGCCATTTAAGCCAGTATTCTGTCGCAAATCGGATCCGGAAAGCAAAGGCAAGGTAGAGAACGTTGTCAGATATGTGAAGTATAACTTCCTATATAACCGACCCTTCTCAGATATTGAGACCCTAAACCAGGAGTGCATAGAGTGGCTGGGCCGTACGGCTAATGGGATGCCTCACTCGTTTACCATGGAGAAGCCCAAAGAGCAGTTAGTATATGAACAGGAGCATCTGTTGAATATTCCACCCTATACCTTTGATCAGCCAGAACCCGTCTTTCCTGTGCGCAAGCATAATGTTGTGCTTTACAAAAAAAACTGGTATACTGTTCCTAAAGGGACATACCAGGGCAGGGACACCAAGGTAACCATCCTCACAGACGGAGGTGAGCTCATCATAAAAGACTTAAACGGTAAGCATCTCGCTGCCCATGAGATTTGCTATGGAAAAGGCCGGTTAATCTCCAATACCGATCACAAAAGGGATAAGTCAAAGAAGATCGATGGACTGATGCTGGATGTGGCTGTCTTGTTCCCGGATAATGACAGCGCATTGATGTATCTGGAAAAGATCCGTAAAGAAAAGCAGCGATATGCCCGTGACCAGCTCCAGTATATCCGTGAGTGTGTTGAACGGACGGATATAGATATAGCTGGTAAAACACTTCAGTGTTGCATTGATAGAGGCATTTACGATGCTAAGGATTTCGAAGCCGTAATGGATATGTACCTGGACCAGAGAAAGGCAAGCGGAACCTTCATACCTGAGATCAAAAAGGTCTCCCTGAGTATTAACAAAAAGATCGCCGAGATCACTCCTAATACAAGTAATATCCTGGAATACGAAAAAATAATGAAAAACTAATATGGAAAAGAAACAACTGATTATTGATTACTGCCGCCGGTTCCGGCTCAGTGGCATTGCCATGGGTCTGGATCCGGTGATATCCGAAGCTGAGACTGAGCAGATGAGTTACCTTGATTACACTGTTAATTTCTTAAATACAGAGGCCATTCACCGAGAAGCACGTGACCTGGAACGGCGAACCAAAGCTGCCAGGTTACCTATGTCCCACGATCTGGATCACTATGATTTTACCGTTGATAATGGCCTGTCAAAGACCCAACTCAACCAACTACGCGAGCTGAACTGGATCGAACAACTATTTAATATCGTATTAATGGGACCCTCAGGAACAGGCAAAACTTTTATCGCCGCAGGACTGTGTAATGATGCGATCAAGCATGGCCTCAAAGCCTACTTCAGAACAATGGATGATATCTCACAGATGTTGAAAATGAAGGACATCACCCGTTCTGCTGCCGCTGATTACAAACGCTTGGCCAAAGCTCATCTCATTATTATTGATGATATTATGATGTTCCCGATGGATAAAACAACTGCTGTAAGCCTGTTCAACTTTATCAATAAACTCTATGAAACAACCTCTTTCATAATCACAACTAACAAGGCTCCTGCGCAATGGGCCCAAATGCTTGATGATGAGGTACTGGCTTCTGCTTTGTTAGATAGACTGTTATACCGTTGTGAAGTGATTAATTTATCCGGGAAAGGGTATAGAATGAAGAATAGAAAAACAATTTTTAGTGAATGATATTTTTACTAAGTTTAAACCAATAAGAGTTGTGTACTGTTGTTACCATTTTCTCTGCACTCTTATTTACCGAAAACTCTGCAGTTGTAATTTCCATTTACAGTAAACAAAGCAATAATTGGATTCTTACGATAAAATAGGAGTTTTAATCAGGCAATTACAAACGCTGAGTTCTGAAGTTGATCGGTTAAAAGCAAGAGTAAAGGAACTGGAATACTTTGAAAAGGAAAATAAACTTCTCAGACGAGAGAATAAAGATTTGAAAGAAAAACTGGCCAAATACGAAAACCCGAAGAACAGCAGCAACAGCTCTATTCCTCCATCAAAAGATGAGAACCGGCCTTTCAAGAGTAAGAGTCTTAGGAAGAAAACGGGACGTAAGCCGGGTGGACAGAAAGGGCATGAAGGGACAACCCTGGAGATGGTATCGGATCCGAATGAGATCATAGATCATGTACCGGAATATTGCCAATGTTGCGGGAAAGATATCAGTGCCATACCAGGGGACTTTGTTGAAAGGAAACAGGTCATAGATCTTCCTCCCATTGAACCGGTTGTCACTGAACACAGGATTTATAAGAAGACATGCCCCTGTGGGCATATCAGCATGTCCTCTTATCCCGGAGCCCAGCAAGCTCCGATAAGTTATGGACCCATGATTGAGAGTCTTACGGGTTACTTTCACAGCCGTCAATACATACCGTTCCTGAGAATGCAGGAGTTGTTTCGTGATATATTTTCGGTACCCATCAGTGAAGGTGGCATCCATTGCTTGCTTGATCGTCTGTCAACCAAAGCACTTCCCCTTTACCATAAAATCAGAGACATGGTAATCAGTAGTCCGGTAGTTGGTACCGATGAAACCGGAGGAAGGCTCAATGGGAAAAAGATATGGATATGGACCTAGCAGAATGAGCATCTCACCTGGCTGCGCGGCACAGATAACAGGGGTTACAAAACTATTGGGGAGAGATTTTCCAAAGGATTTACAATACTGTACTGGTACATGATTGCTGGAGAAGTCATTTTCAGACAGGTGTTCAAACACACCAGCTTTGTACTGCTCATCTTCTCAGGGAACTCAACTATCTCGAAGAACGATATGGCCAGCGCTGGCCTGTCAGGTTCAGAAAACTTATTCTCGATGGTATTGCTTTGAAGAAAAAATTGAATTCTGGGGATTATTATCAACCACTTGAAGAAAGAACGGAACTGGAAAATAAGTTGAAAAAACTGCTGACATGCCGATTGGATTATACCCACAAGGAACTTGTATCCTTCCAGAAAAGAATGCTGAAGTATAAAGATTATATTCTCACCTTTCTTTCTCATCCCAAAGTACCTCCAGATAATAATGGAAGTGAACGTGCCATACGAAATGTGAAGGTGAAACAGAAAGTCTCCGGTCAGTTTAAGTCATGGAAAGGTGTAGAAAACTTCCTTGTACTCAGAAGTATTACCGATACTGCTCTGAAAAACAAGCAGCATGTATTGAATGCCTTGAACCTTAATGCAAAATCTACTTTGACTGATTAGTTACATTTATTTAAATTTAAGTTCAATACTAAATTATTTGTATTCATATTGGCAATTTTAACAACTTTTTCAATTGGTGCTTATGGATACTTTTTGTTGATTTTAGCTTTGTATTTAAGAAATTTTTTTTAAAAACGTTATCTAGGAAACATTATTTCAATCATATCTATCCTTGTTATTTTTTTTTTATTTAGAGACACAGAGGGAATAGATAAAAATATTAGGATGATGAACAGAAAATTTGTTCTTGAAGAACAACAAAATGTGCTTTTAGAATCAGGGAGACTAGAAAGGGGTGAGATTAGCAGAGTTATGGGTGCAAAAATCAACATAAATTCCTTTTTGAGTTGGCCATTAGGTTATGGGTTATATTCCGAAGGTTATATAAATAAGGGTTATTCTGAACTTATAGGTGGGTTTCCTAATGGTTTATCAAACCTTATTTTTAGGTGGGGCATAGGCTTCGTTATTTTTCTAATTATTTCAGATGGAAAGTTAGTTAAGATACTAAATTCGCATATAGTATTATTTGGTAAATACAAAGATAAGAAAGATGATTATATCACTAAATTACTATCAATGAGCCTGTTTATACAACCACTTGCTGGCTATTCATTATTTAATCAGCCTTTGATGCTTACAATGATAATATGGCCTTTCTTATACACAAAAGAGTTTAAAATAATGAATCAAAGACATGGTTATTTTATTAACAAACAATTGAGTTGGAGTTTGGGATAATGTGTCATTTCAGACAGTGACACAATTAATGAAATATCGGCAATACTATTATCCTGACAGGATTTAACCCGGATATAGTTCTCAGTTCTATATCAGCAATTATTATTGAAAATAAAATCGCACACCAAGATAGATCGGTATCAGTTGGTTATAAAATTGTTGATACATCATGGCTGGTATTAGGACTTATATTGGGGAATTCAAAATTAAGCAATAAGTGGTGGGGGATACAAAAATAAAAGTCTTTGTTTTAAAAGCTGAAGGTATCAATAATTCTGCTTCAGGGAATAGGCATGAAATGATTCTAAAAATGGTTAAGCGTTCATTTAATACAATTGTTATTGAGAAACAATTTTTTATTAAGGAAAGTCCAATTAAAAAATTTTTATATGGTTTAAGATTCAGGTTTCAATTAGGTATGTCAGCATTTCATATTCCCACTTCTAATAGTAACCATAAAAATGTAATTCTTTTATTCACAATTGATGCATTAACTGCATTAATAGTAAAATTAATTTCGGGTTTCAAAAGAAATAAAGTAATTATTGAAAGAAATGAGTACCCGGCTGCATTAAGAGGCAATGATCTTATCAGGGGATTTTTTTACAAATACTTCATCCTTTCCTGGCAATACAAACTGTATGATGGTTTATTCTTGATGACAGATGAATTAATTAATTTTTATAAAAAATATACAAAAAAAAAATGTATCATTAAAAAACTTCCGATGACTGTCGATTTTTCTCGTTTTAATAATAAAGGGAATAGGGATTCTAGGGACAAATACATTGCATACACAGGGAGTTTATCAAATGAAAAAGATGGGATAGTTTATCTATTAAACGCATTTGTAAAAATATCAAAAAAGGTTCCAGGCGTTAAGTTAAAAATTGCAGGTGGCAAGGGATACGATATTAATAAATTAAGGGGATATACAGAAGAATTAGGTATAGCAAAACGGATTGAATTTTTAGGGATGTTAAACAGAAATTTGATCCCCTCATTTATTCAGAATGCAATGGTTTTGGTATTACCACGTCCTGATAGTTTGCAGGCAAGAGGAGGATTCCCAACAAAATTGGGTGAATATTTAGCTACGTCAAAACCTGTAATTGTTACAAAAGTAGGTGAAATAGCCTCATATTTAGATGATGAAGACGTTTTTTTTATAAACCCGGATAATATTGAAGAGGAATTAGTTAATACGTTAGCAATGGTTCTGAGAAATTATAAAAATGCTATCAGAGTTGGTATCAAAGGTCAGAAAAAAGCGCTTAAGTATTTTAGTTTAGACGCGAATAAAGGTAAAGTAGCTGATTTAATAAATAATGTTGCGGGCACATAATGGATGATTGCGTTAGAATAATATTCGCTGGCGATTTCATACCTCCCGAAAATGCAGATAATCTATTCTCAAAAGAATTGCTGACAGTTCTTAAAGACAAAGATTTTTCTATTGTAAACCTTGAAACGTCTTTAACAGAAGGCAGTAATGTAATAGAGAAGAAAGAGAAACATTTTAAAATAGATCCTAAATCTAATAAACATATCAAAAACGGCTTTTTTGATGCTGTGGCACTAGCCAATAACCATATATGTGATTTTGGGTGAATATTTCGGAGTATAGTGTACAACGGAATCCGGTCAATAGTGTACAATTGAATCCGGGGGAAAGTGTACAACTTTTTTGGATGTATTTTTCTTTTTTTTAATGAATTTTGACGGCAGCGCCAGCCACATTAACGGGGACAATCCGTCATATAGTGTACAACCGGATCCGGAGTAAAGTGTACACTTCCAAGAGAATTACTGATTGATTTGTGATTTTTGTGCTTCACAAAAAAAAGAAGCATAATGGCAAACAGACCAATCAGTATGGACAAGATCAGACGCATTTTACAATTGCGCTCGGAGGGAACGAGCAAGTTAAAAATCTCACAGTCAGTTGGAATACACCGTTCGGTGCTTGATAAATACCTGTTAAAGCTGGAGTTAACGGGGAAAGAATATGATGAACTGCTAGAGATGAATGAAGAGGACCTGGCACTGATTGTATATAGCGAACAAAACACACCCAAACCAGATAGTCGATTACATTATCTGCAAAAACAGTTTTCTTATTACACGGAGCAGCTGAAAATGCCGGGTGTGACACGGCGATTATTGTGGGAGGAGTATAAAACTGCACATCCTGAAGGATACGGTTATACCCAGTTTTGTGAGCACTTTGCCAGGTATAACAAACGAAACAAAGCCACAATGCACTTTACACACCGTCCTGGTGAATATCTGCAGGTGGATTTTGCAGGAAAACCATTGCATATAGTAGATCGTGATACGGGAGAGGTTATAGCATGTCCGGTATTAGTGTGTGTTTTGCCTTATAGTAACTATCCATATATAGAGGCTTTGCCCTCGACCAGACAGGAATATCTCTTTGCTGCGTTAAATAGATGCATGCAATATCTTGGCGGCGTTCCCCGCAATGTACTAAGTGATAACATGAAACAGTATATCAGGAAAAATGATAGATATGAGTTCACTTTTTCTGAGCTGGTTAATCAATGGAGTATCCATTATAACACGAACCTGGAGGCCACACGAGTGCATTCGCCCAAAGACAAGCCTTCGGTTGAGGGAAGTGTTTATATATCATATCTAAGGATTTATGCCCGCTTACGCAATGAGATTTTTTATAGTCTTCAGGAACTTAACCTAAGGATACGTGAACTGGTAGAATCCCATATACATATTCCCTTTCAGAAACAACACGGCTCACGTTATGACCTGTTTGTAGCACATGAGCAATCATGCTTAAAACCACTGCCGGGAGAAGCTTTTGTTGTAAAGCATGCCACAGCAGGGAAAGTCCAAATGAATTATCATGTCGTCCTGGGAGAAGATAATCACCGTTACAGTGTACCGTACCAGTACATCGGCCAGAGAACCAGGATTATTTATGACACAGAATATGTTGAGATCTTCATTGGATTTAAGCGCATCGCTGTTCACAGACGCAATTACAAATCCGGAGGCTATACCACTTTGAAAGAACACATGCCTGAGAAACACCTAAAATACCAACAGACACTTGGTTGGGATGCGGAGTACTTCCTATCACTGGCCGAAGAGATCGGAGAAAACACAGTAGAGGTCTTTCAAAGGGTGCTTGCTTCGAGAGAATTTGTTGAACAGACTTATCTCTCATGTAAAGGATTAAAGAGGCTCTCTGAGCAATATAGCCCGCAGCGTTTTGAAGCGGCTTGTAGCAGGGCATTAAAAGGCACAAGGGTAAATTACATGATGATAAAGAATATCCTGGAAAAGAATCTTGATAAACAGGAGTCCATCCAGGAAGAACTCTTTAAAATACCTCACCACAAAAACATACGTGGCAAGGAATCATACAATTAAACAAATATCTAATAATCAATTAAATCAAAGCGAATGAACAATCAAATCACACTGGACCGTCTGGCAGAACTCAAATTAGATGGGATGTCCAAGGTTTATAAGACAATGATTGAAATGCCTGTGCAGAATCAGCCATCATTACATCAGTTTATGGCTCGTCTTGCTGAAGCAGAACTGCAGGAAAGAGCTGCCAGAAGAACGGCTCTATACCTCCGCCAAAGCAAGCTTAGGTATGATGCAATCATTGAACAGGTACACTGTAATGCAGAAAGAAATCTGACTCAAGACAAGCTGATGATGCTTGCTGACTGTGGGTTTATTGACCGTGCTGAAAATATCCTGATCACAGGCAAGACTGGCTGTGGAAAATCATACCTTGCTTGCGCCCTCGGCCGCCAGGCTTGCACACTGGGCTACAGGACCCTGTATTTTGGAATTAACCGCTTTTTAGAAAATATATCTCTTTCAAAACTAGATGGGACTTATATTAAATTATTGAACAGAATCGAAAAGCCCATCTGATTATTATTGATGATTTTGGTTTACATCCTCTGGATGGGACAACAAGGCGTGCAGTACTTCAAATCCTGGAAGATCGCTACGGCAGAAAATCAACCATTATCGTATCTCAACTACCGGTTGCAGGATGGTACGATTACATTGGAGAATCCACAATCTCAGATGCCATTATGGACAGATTGGCAGGAAATGCTCATCGCATTGACCTCAAAGGAGACTCATTGAGAGATAAAAATTAATGTTATATTTACTCCACAAATCAATCGCCAAAGGAGTTGTACACTTTACTCCGAATGCAGTGTACACTTTGTCCGAAATACTCATTTGGGGATGTAGGGGTAATTGACACATTACAATGTTGCAGTGAAAACAATATTTAAACGGTTGGTGGAGGTAACAACCTTATTGAAGCCAAAAAACATTTAAGAGTTACTATTAAAGGGTAAAATATTTTGTTGAAAGAAGGTTTTAAATGCAGGCTCACTTGGATAACTTTCATAATTATTAGCTCGAATGTCTGAAATAGCACTTATTGGAGACATTGCTTTCAATGGCTTAATAAGCTCTGAGCCTGAGAAAAATAATAAACGGTATGAAGAAATAATTCCTATTTTGAACCAACCTGGAAATCTAGTATTTGCTAATCTCGAAGTTCCTGTAAAACTAGATGAAACTAAAAACGAATACAAAGATTTTATTCATTACAGTTTACCCGTCCCAACGGCTGATTTATTGAAAATGCTTAATATTGGTTGTGTTTCCTTGGCTAATAATCATATATACGACTGCAAAATGCCTGGGTTGAAAGCTACAATCAAGACTTTAGATGATTTAGGAATTTATCACACCGGAGCAGGCTGGAAACAAGAGCAAATTGAGCCTGTGATTATTGTTCAAGATGGCCAAAAAATAGCTTTTTTAGCTTTTGTTGATGTATCAACAAATCCAAAGACAGAAGATTTCCCCGAATTATATATTAATTATCTAAAACCCTCAGAAGTAATTAATGAAATTAAATCTTTACGTAAAAAGGTTGATAAAATTATTTGCAGTATCCATTGGGGAAAAGATTATTCAAACTTTTATACAAGGGAACAAAAAATAACATCCCACGCAATTATTGATGCCGGTGCAGATATTATTATGGGGCACCATCCACACACAGTTCAAACTTACGAGATTTATAATAAAAAACTGATATTTTATAGTCTTGGACAACTTTGCTTTGGTGATTTTATAAGAGAGGGCCATCTTCAAGCTATTAAACGCAAAACCAAAAAGGGAATGATTATAAATGTCAAGAGATTTGATCCTATTACCATTAAAGTAATACCAACATTGGAAAAACCAGGGAATGATATTGTTTTATTAAGTAATAATATTGACCTGAAGTTAAATTATTATGCATTTATAAATAATATTTTTTTAAAGTATAGGCTGGTTAAGATTTTTGTTTCTTTTAAGGAAGTTTTTCTTGATCGTTTTATTGAATACTTTTTTGGTTATTACCGACATCCCTTTAAGAATCTTTTCTTATTAAAAACCTGGAGAATGGGATTAAGAATATTTAAGTCAAATAAAGATAAACTTGCAAATGTTAATAAATTAAAGGGGAACAGATGAGGTTTCTGAGAGATAAGTTAATAAGTGGTTATTCGTTTTTAAATTATCTGAAAAAGAGTTTTAAGAGGCAAATTATTAGAGGTCAAGCATTAAGTCATTTTATAATACCCGTATTCAAAGGCTTTTGGCCAGATACTTATTTTCTTTATAAAACTAATCGTCTTCCTTTAAAATATTTTGTAAGTGATTATAAGCGTATAGTTAAATTATCAAGGTTAAATAATCCTTATTCGTACATTTTAGACGATAAATTAGTATTTGAGAAGTTTTTTAAAGATACTATTAAAAGTATTGGTTCATTAAAAGGATCTGATGTATTTATTAAGGAGACAAATTCTTTAACCGGATTGAAAGATTTTCTCAACAATTTACATAGCAAAAATAAGATAGTATTTAAGCCCCGTAAGGGAGGTGGCGGCAGATCGGTCATTACATTAGAATATAAAACTAATAGTTTTATAATAGATGGAAGAGAAATAAGTTTAGAAAATTTAATTGAAAAGTTAAGGCAGGGTCAGAATTATTTAATTTATAATTTTTTTAGTCAACGAGGGCTATCTCATGATATTTTCCCCCATACTCTAAATACAATTAGGGTTTTAAGTATTTTTGATCCAAATACTAAAAAGCCCAAAGTTATTCGGGCATTACATCGTTTTGGCACTTCTTCTTCTATACCTGTTGATAATTGGTCTTCAGGAGGTATATGTTGTAATATTGATATCCAAACAGGGATCTTAAGTCGAGGTGTAATTCTTTCAAAGAATGGTAAAATAATTTGGAATGATGTTCACCCAGACACCGGAAAGCAATTATGTGGAATTATTCTTCCCAATTGGGTCAAAGTAATTAGAGCAGTTGAACAATTTCATGCAGCTATGCATTTTTTACCATATATTGGTTGGGATCTTATTTTACATAATGAAGAAATTAAAATCTTGGAAGCTAATTCTAATTCTGATGTAAATCTTTTTCAGATACATGAACCGTTGCTCCTGGATAAATATTTCACCAGGTTTTTAAGGAACTATAATATTAAATAATGGGTGCATTTTTCTTAACAGAAGAAGGGAATAGATTAGTAGATCAGGAAAAAGCTATTTCTGTTTTTGCCAAAAAAAGCTTTGCTAAAGTAAAGAAATTTAAATTAGGTCAATATAACCTTTTGCTATATTCAAAAATTGCTGGGAAGGATGGGGATAATTATAAGAATTATTTTGATGATCTAATTTTTGGGTTAGGTACAATAATGTATAAGGATTATCCGAGGAATTATGTATTAAATGGGATATATGAAGATTACATTAAAGGGGAATTTAATAAAGAAAAGATTTTTGGAATTTTTCTTATCGGAATTTATCACAAGGATAATATATATTTTATTCATGATAGTCTTAATTATTTTCAGGCTTATTACTTAAAAGATACTTTATGTATCTCCTCATCAATGCTAGCTTTAGCCGAGGCTTATAATGGACCTTTAAATCTTGACAAATTTGCAATTGCATCAAATATTATATCTGGTTGTTCTTTTGGTAATCATACAATATTCGAAGAAATAAAAAAAGTAGGTATTCACATAAGATATTCATACCCTAAAATAATTTATAATATTGGAGGAAAAGGAAATTCGAAGAAAATTGAGTATCGTAGCAGGTCAGAAGCAGTCAAGATTCAAAATGAACAAATTGACCAGTATTTTTCTAATATAAAAAGTTTTCTTAATCCAAATGATTGTATAGATACAGGACTATCCGGGGGGTATGATAGCAGGTTAATTGTTGCAAAATTAAATCAACATAGGTTTAATTATCAAGTTCATACAAATTATAAAGACCATCCTGATTCAGATATAATAATATCAAGACAAATTGCATCAGTCTTAAACAATGAACTTAAAGAAGTTGTAACAAAAAGAGCATATAGCGTAGGGGGCTCATTAAAAAATGAAAACCTTGATAAGGCTATGTATTTTTATGATGGTCAAATTCGAGTTAATCATGGGTGGACAAGAGAGTACAGAACTTTAGATTATAGAAGGAAAATCTTAGGCGATTGCATTTTAGGTCTGAGTGGTCATAATGGTGAGCAATACAGGAATAATTATCATTACTTTATAGGCAAAATTAGTCAAGCATATTTCGTTAAGCACTATATATTTAATGGGTTACTAAAAAGAATTATCCCGGAACGAAAGCTCAGACAAGAAATAATCTATTTTTATAAGAATTATTTTAATGAAAGATTAGGGTTAAATGGGAAATTAAATCATAATGATCTAAGGCGTTATTATTCTTATGAGTGGGTTTGCGCTGGACCGGGAATAAGGGCTTCAATTGAAAATCAATTAAGTTATTTTCTGATGCCGTTTACTAATGAATCTCTTATTAAGAGTGCAGAAGGATTAACACCGTATTTGGGGTGTGATGGCAATTTTGAAGCGGAACTTATTACTAGATCTTGTCCAATTTTAGGTAAGATTCCTTTAAACTATGGATTTACTTTAGAGAAAAAAATTAACTACAAGAAGAGTTTAAATTTTGTACGTTGCTTAATACCTCTATCAATTATTAATTTTTACAGGAACTCAATAAAGCCTAAAAAGAAATATATCTATACTAATGAAGATTATAGGATGATGCAAAAAATGAGTATTCCTGTAAATTGGCATTATATTTTTTCTAACGGAGACGAACATTTAGTTGATAGAACAGTTGCATTAGAGTTTTTACTAAAGTATTTTGAAACGAAGATAAAATCTTAATTATCTAATGTTAAATGTGATTATTTTAAATAATGAAAATCTAAATGATAATTTACCTTGGGTAAACGCTTGTGAGAAATATGCTAATGATATTGAATATCGAGTTGTCAATCTTACAGCATCAAACTGGCTAGAGAAAATACAGGAAAGAAGATTTGGCATTCTCCTGGCAAAACCTGGTGGATTAACTGCACCCTACAAACAACTTTATGATGAAAGAATATATATTCTTGCTTTTATAATGGGATATAAAATATTCCCTTCACCCTTGGAAATATTTATATATGAAAATAAGCGTTTTCTTTCTTACTGGTTGAAAGCAAATAAAATACCTCATCCTGTAACCAAAGTATTCTACGAAAGGGGAGGGGCTATAGAATATATAGAAAGATGTAAATTTCCTTTTGTTGCTAAAACAAACATAGGAGCATCGGGTAGTGGAATAAGTATTATCAGGAATAAAACAGAAGCAAATAAATATATTTGGGCTTCGTTTTCCGGAAAGGGATCGCCTCAGCGAATAGGACCTAATTTCGAAAAAGGGGGCATCCTGCAAAGAGGATTGCATTATGTTTTGCATCCTAAAGAGATTTCAAAGAAAATTGATATTTATCAGACCAGGTCATCAAATATGCAAAAGGGTTTTGTGATTTTCCAGGAATATATACCTCATGAATTTGAGTGGAGAGTAGTTCGGATAGGAGATTCATTTTTTGCTCATAAGAAACTTAAATCAGGTAATAAAGCCAGTGGAACACTTTTAAAGCAATATTATAATCCACCTTTTGAAATTCTGAATTTTGTAAAAAAAATTACAGATAAGTATAAATTCTACAGCCAGGCTGTAGATATTTTTGAGTCGGATCGAGGATATCTTATAAATGAAATGCAATGTATTTTCGGACAAAGTGATCCTTATCAAATGCTTGTTGACGGAAAACCCGGCAGATACAGATGGATAAATAACAAATGGGTTTTTGAAGAGGGAGATTTTGCCAGGAATCAATGTTATGATCTTCGTTTGGAATTTGTTTTGAAAAATCAGGTTTGAAAGTACTTTTCATAAGTAGTGGAAATATTACTTCAGAAATTTCCCCAATTATTAAATCCCAGGCTGACTCTTTAATTAGAAATGGAGTTCACATTGAATTTTTCTCAATAAAAGGGAAAGGTCTAAAAGGATATATTAATAACATAATCCCACTAAGAAAATTCTTAAAGGAAAACAAATATGATATAATTCATGCTCATTATGGTCTGTCTGCTTTTGTAGCAACATTTGCCGGGGCAAGGCCTTTGGTAGTATCACTTATGGGAAGTGATGTTTTGGAAGGTGGATTGCAATTAAAGTTAATTCGACTGTTTAAAAGGAACCGTTGGAAATTAACTATTGTTAAAAACAATGAAATGGCAAAAATTGTTGGAGAAAAACATGCTGTTGTTATTCCTAATGGCGTATATATTAATAAGTTTGTGCCATTGAATAAAAATAAATCAAAGAGTGAAATAAAATTGAATCATAAAAGAGACTACATCATATTTTTAGCTAATCCACTTCGCTCGGAGAAAAACTTTTCATTGGTACAGAAAGCATTTAATTTAATAAAATCCAATAAACTGGAATTAATATGTTTACATAATATTAGCCATGAAGAGGTTCCATATTATTTAAATTCATCTTCAGTTGTTGTTTTAAGTAGTTTATGGGAGGGTAGCCCTAACGTAATTAAAGAAGCAATGGCATGTAATTGCCCTATAGTATCAACTGATGTAGGTGATGCAAAGTGGGTAATGGGTGACACCGAAGGGTGTTATATTTCTTCTTTTAATCCAGACGATATGGCAAACCAGATAAAGAAAGCGCTGGATTTTGGTAAAAGAACGAATGGCAGACAAAGGATCATTGAGCTGGGCCTGGATTCGGATACAGTAGCAAAGCGGATAATAGAATTATATAAGCAAGCATTAGGAAACAAAAACTAATAGGTAAAATAATTTAATGTCAGAAAGAGGACTTAAGGTATTATATAATGATGAAATTAAACATGATCAGTGGGAAAAGTTACTCTCGAATAATCCGTATGCAACGCCTTTTCAAACCCCTGAATTTTATGACCTCTTTAATGCTGTAAAAAATCTTTCTGCAGTGGCTATTGCTGTGGTAGAATCAGAATCAATAAAAGCTCTGGCAGTAATTACTTTACAAAAGGAGCCTGGCATAAAAGGATTCTTTTCAAGAAGAGCGATTATTTATGGAGGGCCGATTTTCTTAGAAAATAATGTTAATTCTTTAAAAATATTACTGAATGAAATTAATGCATATTTCAAAAACAAGGTTATATATATTGAAACCAGAAATTTTTTTGATTACTCTCAATATAAATTTATAACAACAGTGTCAGGTTGGAATTATGAACCTTACTTAAATTTCCATTTGTGTTTGACTGGTTTATCAAAAGAATCATTGTTCAGTGTATTCAATAATGATGTCCGACGTCGTATTAAAAACTCAATATCAGAAGGAGCTACATATACAGAATGTAACTCAGAAGATGAATTAAAAGAAGTGTATACAATTCTAACTGAATTATATAAAACTAAGGTTAAGCATCCCCTTCCCCAAATTGATTTTTTTAAAGCCTTCTATAATTCAGGATTAATGAAAGTATTTGTAGTAAAGCATCATGAAAATATTATCGGAGGTGCCTTTTGTCCTTATGACAAAAATGGAATATATACCTTTTACTATTGTGATCGGCGGGATTATCACAAAAGAATATCTCCAACTCATTTATCAATTCTTGCTGCAATGGAATTTGGTATTAACCAAGGAATTCCAAAGTTCGATTTTATGGGTGCTGGGAAACCAGGAATACCCTATAGTATAAGGGATTTTAAAAAGCAATTCGGGGGAGAGGAGTTAGAACAAGGTCGATTTATTAAAGTTCTAAATCCTATACTTTTTAAACTTGGTAAAATTGGCTTAAAAATATTGTCAACACTACATTAATGAATATCCTTATTGATATCGGCCATTCTGCTCATGTACATTTATTTAAAAATTTTGCATGGGAAATGCAAAAAACAGGTCATAAAATATTTTTTACTTGTCGTGATAAGGAATTTGAGATTTATCTTTTGAAATATTATGAATTTCAATATAAATCTTTAGGGGCCAAATATAAATCAACAATAGGCAAGATTTGGGGATTGTTTGATTTTGGAGTAAAAGAATTTCTTGCTGGATTAAAGTTTAAACCAGATATTTTTCTCAGTCATGGGTCTATATATGCTGCACATGCAGCATTTTTATTAAGAAAACCCCATATTTCTCTGGAAGATTCAGGTAATATGGAACAAATAAGGCTTTACTTGCCATTCACTGGAGCAGTTATTACTCCAGATGTATTGCCTTTGCGTCTGGGTTATAAACAAATTCAATATTCGGGATATCATGAATTAGCATATTTACATCCTAAATATTTTAAAGCTTCTAAAAAGATATTTAAGAATTATGATATTGGTGTTAAAGAGGACTATACAATTCTCCGTTTTGTATCATGGCAGGCCACCCATGACAAGGGTCAAAAAGGGTTAAGTATAGAAGAAAAAAGAAATATAATAGCTTATCTATTATCAATAAATATTAAGGTTTTTATAACATCTGAATCGAAAATTCCTGAAGAATTCAAGAAGTATGCAAGCAAGTTCCCACCCGAAGAAATTCATAATTTATTAGCCTTTGCACGAGTAGTGATTAGTGAAGGTGCGACTTTAGCTTCAGAAGCCGGGGTACTTGGATCTCCCACTATTTATGTTAATTCAATAATTCGTTGCTATAATGAAGATCAGGGAATAAAATATGGTACAATTTACAATTTTAGATCGGGGGATGGGGTATTAGATAAAGTGAAAGAAATCCTTACTAAAAGAAGAAGTCTATATAGGATACATCCTAAAATGTTAGAAGAAAAAATTGATGTAACAGCTTTTTTAATCTGGTTTGTTGAGAATTGGCCGGAAAGTTTCAGTATTATGAAGGAGAATCCGGATTATCAGTACCGTTTCAGGTGACGCAGATATACACAGATTAACGCAGATTGCACAGATTATTTCAAATTGAAAGATTTTACAATTAAGAAATATAAAGAATTGTTGAAGGCCCTTGTTGATAAGGGTTTTATTTTTCACGGATTACACAGATTAAATGGATTACACAGAGAAGAGGATGATGTTGTTGATGAGCGAGTAATAATATTAAGACAGGATGTTGATAGATTACCAGAGAATTCACTGGCCATCGCACGTATACAATATGAATTAGGGATTAAAAGTACTTTTTATTTCAGGAGTGAGCCTCAGAGCTTTAAACCAGATGTTATAGAGGGGATTGCGAGGATGGGGCATGAAATTGGGTATCACTACGAGGACCTTGTCCTCTCAAGACAAAAGATAAAAGTAAAAAGACAAAAGTATAAAGACAAAATTGAACAAATGGAAGAAGGCAGAAGGCTGATGGCTGAAGGGGATGATAACCTGGAACCTGAAACCTGGAACATGAAACCTGTTTTTGAGTCTGCGATAGAATCATTTGGAAGGAATCTGGAAATGTTAAGGAAGTATGCTGATGTTAAGACTATTTGTATGCATGGGAGTCCGATGAGTAAGTGGGATAGTAGGTTGTTGTGGAAGTATTATGACTACAGGGAGTTTGGAGTGGTCCTTGAACCGTACTTTGATATTAATTTTGAGGAAATGCTTTATTTGACGGATACGGGTAGGAAGTGGGATGGGAGTAGTGTTTCCGTTAGGGACAAGGCTGAAGGCGGAAGGCGGAAGGCAGAAGGACTAAAAGATGAAAACAAAAGACAAAAGGCAAAAGATAAAAGTAAAAAGGAAAGGGGAAAAAGTATAAAGGAAGAATTACAATTCACGGAAGATCCATTTAAGGACTGGGTAGTAAAACCGGTTCAGGGGAGTTTGATGAATATTACGGAGAAATCATTGGAATTTCAAAACAGATATAATTACAGGACTACTAATGATATAATCAGGGCTGCTGAGGATGGGGAGTTGCCAGGCAAGATGATGATGACGTTTCATCCGCAGAGATGGACTGATCAGGCAGTACCCTGGGTTAAAGAGTTAGTATGGCAGAATACGAAGAATGTGGCTAAATATTTTATTATAAAAATCAGGCAGTAGGCTGAGGGCGGAGGGCTGAAGGAGAGGTAGATCCGTTAATATTGCGTTGTTCATTTGTACCAGCATCCTTCTGCCTACAGCCTACCGCCTTCTGCCTATGTTATAATTTATCGATGATCAGGAAAATACTCTTGTGTGTTTACATAGTGGTGATGTTGTTGTTGGTGGTGCTGCCATTGAATGATGCAAAAACTTCATTTCTGACGGATACTTATGTTGTTAAAATCCGACTTGATTATCTGGTTCATACAGCTATTTTTTTTCCGTTTATTTTGCTTATTAAACTCGCGTATCCTGTAGCCAGAGTTTTGTGGATAATAACATTAGGGATTATTTTTGCCGGATTTTGTGAAGGAATTCAATACTTGTTACCATACAGGTCCTTTAATATTAATGATCTATTAGCGAATGTAATAGGAATTATGCTAGGCATACTATTAATAATTCCTGGTGTTTTCAGGTGGGTAGAAAGAAAGGCAGATGGCTGAGGGCGGAAGGCTGAAGGAG